>Ga0209810_1000519_pt1 | contig 83216 bp, 82 predicted proteins | sample Coa_R1_7_FD_187159 | JGI IMG/M metagenome (GOLD analysis project Ga0209810, IMG submission 187159) | Surface soil microbial communities from Centralia Pennsylvania, which are recovering from an underground coalmine fire - Coalmine... | ecosystem: Environmental > Terrestrial > Soil > Unclassified...
CGACCTGCTCGCTGCTCAAGCCCCGACGCGTCCCCGGGACTCCAGGCGGGGGCGCCGGCGGCTCGCCCAAGGGCTCGCCGCCGGCGCCGCCCAGGTCAAGACAATCGAGCTGGAACTGATTCTTCTTTTGGCTTGAAGGCATAAGCGCTCCGTTCGCTCTGCCTTACACAGATCCTGTGACGTACCCTGCGCATATGCCCGGCGACGCGCCAGCCGACGATCAACCGAGAGAACGCATCGACGATGAAGCACACGTACGCGACGCCGGCCCACGTCGCCACGAACGTCAGATCGGTCACCCACAACTGGTTGGGTGCCGTCGCGGTGAACTGACGCTTGACGAGATCCGGGTGTCGGCCGGCCTGCTGGTCGCGGCGGGTCGTGCGAACCCGCTTGGACCGCAGCACCCCCTGGATCCCGGCCCGGCGCATCAACCGGCCGGTCTGATCGCGCCCGATCTCGATCCCTGCCCGCCGAGCCGTCTTCCACAACTTCCGCGCGCCATACACCTGGTAGTTGTCCTTCCAGAGCCCGACCAACCGCGGCGTCAGCTCCCGATCGCGACGCTCCCGCGCCGACGGCGGCCGGCTGCGGGCAGCGTAATACGTGCTCTGAGCCACCTGCAGCACCCTGCAGATGGGCTCGACCCCGAGCCGGCGGCCCTCAACGACCGCATCCTTGTTCTCCTCGATGAACCGCGTCATCTCCGCTGCTGGCGGTCGAGCTCCGCCCCGAAGAAAGTCGCCGCTCTGCGCAGGATCTCGTTCGCCCGGCGCAGTTCCCGGTTCTCTTGCTGCTCCTTGACCCGAGCCGACTCCTCCGTCGTGACGCCGGGCCGCACGCCCTCATCGATATCAGCCCGCTTGACCCACCTACGGACCGATTCCACCCCGTACCCGAGCTGCCGCGCGACCCGCTGCACCGTCCCCTGCGAACTCCCCGTCTCCGCCCGCAACGAACGCACCATCCTCACCGCCGCGGCCTTCTCCTCAGCCGAATACCGCCTACTCGTCGGCTTCCCGGCTCCTTGATCTGATGACACGACTTCCTCCTTGTTTCCAAGGCCAGAAGTCTCCAAGCACCCCAGGACGGTTCAGGCGTGCGAAGTCGGCGCGAGCTAGTGGCGACCGTCCTGCGCCAGCAGTACCTCCCGCGAGCCAAGGCCGGCGAGCGTCCAGGCCCGAGCGGCTACTACCCCGATCGCCAAAGCGCCTCTACCCAACACCCGCTTTCGTCGCCGAGCGGCACTCCCCGCTAACCGCTCCCCGCGCCCGCTCCGCGGGGACATTAGGGGGCTGGTGACTGCCCTCCCGTCCGGCCACTGGCGCTCAGCGTGGGTCGGTGCGGTAGGCGATCGATCGATGTCGGATCGCGACGACCCGGACGGTTTGGTCGCTCTCGGAGAGCTGGTAGATGATGCGGTAGGCGCCCACGCGCAAGGAGTAGAGCCCGCGAAGCCGTCCGCGAAGCGCGTGCCCGGAGTCAGGCTCGCGCTCGAGTAGTCCGAGTGCGTCCTCGACCGCGTCGATCAGGGGCCATTCGAGGTCGAGCAGGTCCTGTCGGACCCGTCGCGCGAGGACGACTTTGGCCACGCGTCAGCGGGCAGCCCGACGTTGTGCGAGGTCGCGACGAAGATCATCGAGGGCGATGGTGTCGCCTTGCTCGAGCTCGCTCATGCCCGCCGCGATCGCGTCGAGCGTCGCAGGGTCCGAGAGGATCTCTGCGGTCTCCTCGAGTGCTTGGTACTCGTCGATCGGCACCAGCGCTGCCGCGGGTTTGCCGTTTCGGGTGACCAGCACGTGATCTCGGCGGTCGGCGACATCGCTCAGGAGTTCGCTGAGCTTCGTTCTGAACTCCCGAACGGGAACGATCTTCGCCATGACCGAGAGTGTACCTCATTGTGTACACGCCCTGCGCCGGTCACCATGCCCGGATATCACCGCGGGCGTCCACCCCGCAACAAGGGCGGGGTCTATCCCGCGGAGGCGCGCGGGACTGCGGATCAGCGAGGCGCTCACCCTCCCGGAGAACGACCTGGACGCCTCCCGCGGCGCCGTGCTCGTCCGGCATGGCAAGGGCGGCAAGCGGCGCGAGGTCGGGATGGACCGCTGGGCGTGGGACCAGCTCGAGCCGTGGCTCGAGATCCGTCGCGAGCTTCCAATCGGCGCGGTCCTTTGCGTTATCCACGGTCCGACCGCCGACCGTCGCTGGGAGGCATCCGCTGCCCGCAAGCAGCTCCACCACGCGGCGGGCGCAGCAGGCGTCCGACGGCAGTTCGCTCCGCACCAGCTACGGCACGCCCACGCGGTCGAGATGGCACATGAGGGAGTCCCGCTCGTCGTGATCCAGCGCCACCTGGGCACGCCAACCTCGGCATCACGAGCATCTACCTACAGGGCATCGACAGCCCAGAGATCATCAGCACGGTCCATGGACGGCCGTCGCCGACAATCTCCGCGACCCCCGGCCTCCGACTTTGGCGATAAGCCACGCACGATCGGGTCGGCCGCGAACCTGGTCGACCCGATCCCGCACCCCAGCGTGGCGAGGAGCAGGTCGCTGGACTCTTCGGTCCGCACCCCGCTTTGACGCGATCGCGCTACTCAGCCCTCGGCGTCGGGACACGATCGCGGCTGGTCCGCAGCAGCAGTGAGTCCGAGGGGCTGGCGAGTTCCGCTTTGGCGCGGCCGTCTGCGGCGCGTTGCGCGAACCCCACAAGCGCACGTGGTCAGAGATCGGCCGGATCACGAGGTGACGTGGCTACCGCGTTCGCGGCGAAGGGGACGCCGAGGTCTGGTCACAAATCGCGTCCCTCCTGGAAGTATCGGGTGTGATGAGGGCGTCTCTCGATACCGCGAGCGACTTTGACCTGTTGAAGCTGAGTTACTCGGACGAGAACGCGTTTGCCGTGTTCTATCGGCGATACGAGCGAATGGTCGCCGGCTGGCTAATCCGGCGGACGGGCCGTCCGGAGCTGGCGGCCGATCTCACGGCGGAGGTGTTCGCAGCTGCCTACCTTGCTGCTCCGCGTTTTCGTGCTGGGCCAGAGCCAGCCGCGGCTTGGCTCTTGGGAATTGCGCGGAACAAGCTGCTTCACAGCTTGCGGCGTGAGCGAGCGGAGACCTCGGCCCGTGAGCGGCTCGCGATCGGCCAGATCACCTACAGCGACCAGAGCCTGGCGGCTCTTCAGGAGCTGCAGGAAGGCGAGGCGATGGAGCTGCTCAGGGATCTGCCCGAGGATCAACGCGCGGCGGTCGAGGGATATGTGATCGACGAGCTTGGCTACGCACAGCTGGCCGCGGGCGCCAACGTTTCCCCGGCCGCGATGCGGAAGCGCGTGAGTCGCGGTTTTGTAACGCTCCGCCAGCGACTGACCCGCGAAGGAGGGATGAGATGACTGTCTTGCCAGAAGTTGAGGCCACACTCCGGGATGCCGTACGGCGCCACCACCGGGGCCGGGCAACGGCTGGGCGCCTGCGGCTCGGTGGCGCGGCGCACAAGCTGGGCGTGCTGCGGCGTTCGAGGCTCCGCCTCGTCGGTGCTGGCGTCCTCGCGGCTGCATTGGTCGCTGTCGTGGCAATGATCGCGACCGGCAACCTCGCCGGAGGGCCTTCTGCGCAGCCCGCACCTCACAGTGCGCAGGTCCTGCCGGCCGCCCTCCGCGCAGATTTCGTTTCCTTGCGCACCGCGCGCTCGATGAGCGATGCGTTGCCCAGCGACGTCGTGGCGGCGCTCGCACGCGAGCGGATCGGCGGACTCGATGTCAGCCAGAGTCGGCTGCTTCTCGATAGCCAGACGAACCCGGTGTGGCTGGTGCCAGGGCCGAAGGAAACCTGCTTGGTCCTGCGCCGTTCGTTCTCCGGCCCCATCGCGAGAACCGCGATTCCGAGCGCCTGCTCCCCGAACTCCGTAGTCGAGCAGAGCGGCATCGTCTCGATCAGCGGCAGCATGATCGCGGCCGTGCTGCCCGACGGTAGCGGTCCGGTGACGATCACGCTGCGCGACGGGTCGCACATGCGGCTGACACCCAATAGGGACGGCGCGATCGCCCAGCACGTCGCGCAGTCACCGAGCAGACTTTCCTACGCAAGCGCAGACGGCACACCACGCACGATCACTGTCCCCACGCCAACGCCGCCCCCCGGAGATCCGCAGCCGTGAGTCCTCGAATTGTCGTCGGGGGTGTTCGGCGCTGACACGGAGATCGACGTCAAAGCCGTGGCAGCCCGAGCGCTCGTTGCAGCCCCGCGTCGACCTGGGCCAAGAGCCAGTCGGGCAGCTCACCAATTCGCTCCTCCAACGCGCGGCGGTCGACAGTGACAAGCTGGGTCACGTTGACCACCGAGTCCTGTGACAGGAGCCCGAGGTCGGCGGGGATAGTCACGTTCCCCGGGAGCGTTGCGAGTCGCGCTGTCCCGGTCAGCACGACGACGGTTACTGTCTGCAGCGTCGATCGGTTGTACTGATCGGCGCTGACCACGAGCACCGGCCGACGCAGCGCAGGCGCAGACCCGCGTGGCAGGCCTAGATCGGCCCACCACAGCTGACCACGAGCGATCACCCGCCGTGCTCGCGGACAAGCCGGTCGGCCGCGGCGTCAACAAACGCGTTGTCCTGCGCAAGCCCGGCAAGAGCGCGATTGATGGCCTCGGTGGTCTGCTCGTCATCGAGATCGTCAAGCCAGCGCTCGGCCGCTCGAGCAAAGAACTCGCTGCGCGACACCCCGAGCCGCTTCGCTGCCTGCTCGACACGAGCGAAGGTTTCGTCTGACATCGAGATGGCGGTCTTCATAAGCGCAAGTATAACCCGGTCATACCCGCGTGTTGATGCTTCTACAAAATCGCCAACGCAGGAGTCGGCCTGCCCCGCGATCCGGCCGCCCTGAACCGTTGCGTTTGTGGGGTTCGCACAACGCGCCGAGGACGGCCATGTCAAAGCAGAAGTCGCTGACCGCCCTCCGGCTCGGTGCTGAGTTTGGGGGGCCAGCAGCGGTCCGGCCGATGGGTCGGCGCGCTCACGCTTTCATCGCCGGACGCGCATCCTCGAGCGATAGAGAGATCCCCTGGTTCGCGCGGGCCGCGGGGCGCTCGCGGCTCCGACGATTCGTCACTCTGACCGCGCGGCCTCTCGGGGTTCTGCTTCGCAGCCGGCCCGACGACCAATGATCCCATCGGTGTGCACCACGGCGGTCCTGAGGGGGACGCAGCCTCGCCATGACGGCTCCCACCCGGGTGGCTAGATTGAGCAACGCGTGGCGGTCCGACGGATGGACAACGTAGGCATCGTCGTCGACGACCTGTCGGCGACCATCGCGTTCTTTCGCGAGCTCGGCCTCGAGCTCGAAGGCCGAGCCACGATCGAAGGAGAGTGGGCTGGGCGCGTCACGGGACTGCAGGACCAGCGCGTCGAGATCGCCATGCTGCGCACGCCGGACGGCCACAGCCGACTTGAGCTCTCGCGATTCCTCACGCCCGGTGCGGTTGCCGATCACCGGAATGCCCCAGTGAACTCTCTCGGCTACCTGCGCGTCATGTTCGCCGTGGACGACGTCGAGGAGACGCTCAGCCGGCTCGCCAAGCATGGCGCGCAGCTCGTCGGCGAGGTCGTCCAGTACGAGGACGCCTACCGCCTCTGCTACATCCGCGGGCCCGGCGGACTTCTCATCGGGCTCGCGCAACAACTCCGCTGAGGCGCGGCAGACGAGACCGTCCCCAGAGGCCCCACAGCGGCGGCGGTTGCACAGAAGTACTGCCGTAGTTTCGGCGGAGGGGAAGACCGTGGCCGGGCACGAGGTCTTCCGGCTCAGACGGACTTAGGGTCCGGGGCGTTACTCCAGCGCGTCTATGGGGCCCGCCGTGGATTTGGGGCTCTCTCGGCATCGATGTGGTCGGTGTCACCCGGTTCTCGCGGCGTGTAGTTCGTGTGGGGGGTGAGGCGTGATCGGCCCGCAGGTGAGGAGCACGAGCGCGAGCGCGGCCTTGGCGCTGTGGAAGCCGTAGGCGCGGCGGGTGATCAGGCGGACCTTGTTGTTGAGCGCTTCGGTGCGGCCTTGGTTGATGCCGAGGCGGATCGCGGCGAGGATCCCGCCGCGGTGACGGCGGATCGTCTTGCCCAGGCGGATGAACGGTTCGAGCCGGCTGCGGGCGAGGCGGCTACGGAGCCGGTCGATCAGGATCTCGACGTCCTCGGCCGAGAGGCCTGGCTGGAAGATGCCGCGGACAGCTTCCTTGAGTTCGTAGGCGCGCCAGACCTCGCCGCCGGCGGCCCGGATCCGGGCCAGGGTCGCGGCCTGCTTGTCGGTGAGCTTCTCGGGCTTCTTGAGCAGGCACCAGCGCGAGTCCTTGAAGCGTTTGGCGGTCTGCTTGTCACCGGAGGCCCGCAGCTCGTTCCAGTAGGCACGGCGGACCTCGTCGAGCGCCTGGTTGGCGGCCTGCACCACGTGGTAGGGGTCGATGCAGATGACCGCTTGCGGGGCGTGCTTGCGAGCGGACGCGGCGTACCCGTGGCCCATGTCCAGCGAGATCGCCGCGAGCCTCGCGGCCCGTCGGCCGACGCGCCGCTCCTGGTCGGGATCAGCGGCTTGTGCAGCGGTTTCCGGGTCGAGCTCTTGAAAGAACCGGTCGGCGGCCTTCTCGCCAGCGCCGTCGCTGCCCCACACGATCTTCCCGCGGCGATGATCGGCGACGAGCGTGAGGTAGTTGTGCTGGCGTTTCCAGCTGACCTCGTCGATCCCGATGTCATAGAGCTCCTCGAGCCGATCGGAGTCGAGCTCGTCGTCGCACACGCGCTTGATGATCCGCCCGACCGTGTCCCAGTCGATCCGCAGCATCCGTTTGATCGTCGTCTTGTCGGTCCGCGTCGCCAGCCACGCGACCAGGCACTCGAAGTCGCGCGTGAACTCCGCATGCGGGCGGGCGAACGGGACGCCCTCGGTCCGCGCCCCGTGCTCAGGGCACCACAACCGTCGGCGTCGGCAGTGGACCTCCAGCCGCCAGACACCGAGATCCAGGTGCCGCCAGACCGTGGCCTCAGGCCGCGTGTCCTTGCGTGCCCGGCACGAGTAGGCGCACTCCGGGCAGAGGAGTCGGCGACGGCGCAGCGCCACCTCGACGATCACCCTGTCGGGCTGGAACCGAACGTTGCGGATCCACACGCCCGGGAGGCGCAGAAGCCTGGAAAATGCCGCGGTGACGCGCACGCTGTCCCTCCTTGCAAGCCGTTGACCTTCAAGCAGCCAGCAGCCTGCAACGGCGGGCGGCGGCGCGTCGCCAACCAGCGCGCAACTTCCGAGAACTTCCTCAGACCGGGAAAGGCCTGCTCAAGCCCTCAAACCGGCTCGAACCGTCACCACATCGATGCCGGGAGACCCGGATTTGGACGCTTCGCGGCCGAGGGCTTCTGAGAAAGGAGAGTGAGATGAGGACTTACCCATTCCCGGTTCGACGGATCTGCGCGTCGAAGAAGGAGTGCAAGGCGGCTCCTCGTGGCAGGCATCTCCGTGGTCGCCTTGGCAGCTATCTTGCCCGTCAGCCCGGCGATGGCTGCGCGGAGCAATTGCACAGATCAAATGGGCGGCAAGAGGCCCGCGGTTAACACGTGTACTTTCACTTCCCGCACCGCCATCATCAAGTGGAAGACATCCGCCGTCGACGGTCAATTCGACCTCACGGCGATCATTTCTGAGTGCGCCGGCGCCTGTTCCGCCCCCGGCGAAAAGGTGAACAGTTGGACCATCTCGCAACCCCCCGGTTCGGGAACCGAATCGCTCGCCAGCGCTGGCGACTGTGTCGTGGTCTCAATCGCTGGCACCCACGGGAAGATAACCGTGTCGAGCGCTTAGCTCAGTCCGCGCCGGGGCGGGAGTGAGCGAGGTCCGACTCGGTGGTGACGGTGAAAGCCCGCCCATCGATGCGAAGCCGCTCGTGTAAACCAAGCGCCTTGAGCCAGATGGTCGAGCCGGCTAGCATGCGGGCGCGGGCGGCGTGGCGCCCACCGCTCGGCACGCCGGGCACCGCAGTATGCGGGCCCGCAGCCGAGTCACTTGGGTCTCGCCCGGCCGAGCGGTCACACCTTGATCACCTGCAGAGGGGGTAAGCCGTGGCGATGCCGTCGTCGTCGTCGTCCTCGGTGACGACCGCGAGGCCGTGCTCGACCGCGGTCGCGGCGATCACCGCGTCGGTGACGCTTGACCGTCCTGTGTATTCCGGCGGCGCGGCAGTCGGCCACGAGTCGCGCCCAGCTCACCATGATCGCTTCGCTGATCGGGATCGGGGTCTGCCGTGCGCGCGAGCGCGGGCGTGTCGGCGCGCCGCGTGCGGCGCCGCGTCGGAGGTGGTGAGGAGGCCGAGCTGCAGCGCGCCGAGCGTTGACGACGGACACGGCGAGGTGGTCGGGGAAGCTCGCCGAGGGGTCGGTCGACCGCGTGCGCGATGAAGACCGAGGTGTCCAGCAGCCCGATATCGGGTGCGGTCAGAGCGCCTCCAAAGTCTGACCGGCGAGCTGGTCGAGATCGCGGGCGAGCTGTGGGTCGGCGTCGCGACTCCGCAGTTGGTCACGGAGGCGCTCCCCGGAGAGCCATCGGGCGTGGCGGCCGTGGGGGACGATGTCACCGAACGGCATCCGCCGCGAGGGGAGCCGGAACCCGCGGGCCGCCGTGAGAGTCGGTCAGCTTGCCTGGGCGTAGCCCTTCAGCCCGCCGAAGTCCAGCAGGACGCACGTCTCATCGCCGACGATCCAGGCGTCGTGCCCCGGGGGCATGTGGAAGGCATCGCCGGGTCCGAATTCGCGCTCGGTGCCGTCGTCCATCCGCAGCGCCATGCGACCTTCGAGCACATATCCGATGTGCTCGACCTGGCATGAGTCGGTGCCGGCAAGCGGCTTGACGTTCTCAGACCAACGCCATCCAGGCTCGAACGTCCCGCGACCCACCGCGTGACCGTTCAGGTCGACCAGCTCGATCCGACCCTTGCCCTCGAACTCGCGGACCTCGTCCGGATTCTCAAAGCGCTTTGCGATCAACTCGGCCATCTCGTTCCTCCTAATCGGTTGTCCCCGGTTTTGTGGCGCCAATCGTCGTCCCCATCGCGCCGAACCTCGCCGCCTTGCGGCGGGTGTCCTCGAACGTCGAGCGGGCATAGGTGTCCACCAGCTCTCCTTGCATGATCGCGGTGTACCCGCGTGCGACCAACTGCCGCGCGTGCTCTCCTTCCAGGAGAGCTCCGGCAATTCAGCCGGTCCAGAGGTCGATCCGCTTGCGCGCGTCCTCCGATACCTCGTGGCGGATCACGACATCGGCGATCTGCAGCCGGCCACCGGGTGCAAGCACGCGGTCGATCTCATCGAACACAGCATCCTTGTTCGGCACCAGGTCGATGACGCCGTTTGAGATCACGAGATCGACCGACGCGTCATCGATCGGAAGGGACTCGATCAGCGCCTCGTGCAACTCGACGTTGACGAGGCCCATTGCCTCGGCGCTGGCACGAGCCCGGTCGAGCATCGCAGGGGTCATGTCGATCCCGATCGCCCGGCCCCTCGGACCGGTCATCTGCGCCGCGATCAACAGATCGGTCCCCGCGCCGCAGCCGAGGTCGAGCACGACCGTCTCCGCTTCGACACGACCGAGCGGCCAGTGATTCGCGACTCCAGCGAAGCTCTCGACCGTGGCGTCGGGGACGCGCGAGAGCTCGGGCTCCGGGTAGCCGAGCTCGCGGGCCCACTCCCGGCCGGTCGGGAAGATGAACTCCCGCTCCTGCTCGGTGGAGACGTCCGTGTATGTCTTGCGGATCTCGTCGCGCAGCACGTCGACGTCCACGGGAACTTCGGCGGTACTCATGTCACGCCGCTCGCTCGCTCTTGACGGGGCCGCCGCCGAGCCGCCATTCCGGCCAGCCCTCCTCCAGGCGCCGCGCCGGGCGGCCATCGGCGCGCAGGCGACGAACCGCCTCGTGCGCGTAGGCGCAGAACGGGCCGCGGCAGTAGGCCACGACCTCGCGGTCCGCCGGCAGCTCGGAGAGCCGGGCCTCGAGCTCGTCGATCGGGATCGACCGCGCCCCTTCGATGTGCCCGGCCGCGAACTCCTCCGCCGGGCGAACATCGACAAGCACCACTTCGCCACGACCGAGCCGCGCGATCAGCTCCTCCCGGCCGATCGCCTCGACCTCCTCGCCGAGATAGTCGCGGGCGGCGCGTTCGACCTCCGCCAGCCGGGCGGCCGATGCGGCCCGCAGCGCCAGCCACAGCGCGAGCACATCCTCGCCCGCCAGCTCGTAACGCACCGAGGTTCCCTCGCGGCGGCGGGACACCAACCCCGCTGCCTGCAGCGCCTGCAGATGCTGGGAGCAGTTCGCGGTCGACTGCTCGCTCGCTTGCGCCAGCTCCCGCACAGTGCGGGGAGCCTGCGCGAGGAGATCGAGCAACTGCAGCCGGATCGGGCTCGCGAACCCCTTGCCCATCAACGCGATCGCCTCAAACAAGGCCGTCTTGCCCGCTCGAGCGTCGTCCACGGTTGCCATTCAATAGATCAATTGATAGCTTGTCAAGTCCGCTCCCCCGGATCCGCGGAGATCGACGTGTTCTTCCGGCAGTTGCTCAACGAGGAGACGGCATGCGCCTCCTACCTGTTCGGCTGCACCACGTACGGGCAGCTCGCGGTCGTCGACCCGCACGTCGACCTGGTCGAGGACTATCTCGCCATGGCGCACGCGCAGCGGGCGCCGATCGTCGCGGTGCTCGACACGCACGTGCAGGCCGATCACGTCTCCGGTCTGCCGGAGCTCGTCGCGCGCACGGGCGCGCGCGCGTACCTCCCGGTGGGCGCGGACGTCGAGTTCGAGCACCACGCGCTCGAGGACGGCGAGATCGTCAGGCTCGGCAACACCGAGATCAGGGCGATCGCCACGCCCGGTCACGCGCCGGCCCACCACGCCTACCTCGTGACCGACCACCGTCGCGGCGAGGAACCGTGGCTGGTGCTGACGGGCGACGCGCTCCTCGTCGGCGACGCCGGCCGCCCCGACCTGCACGCCCACGGGCAGCACACCGTCGAGGAGATGGCCGAATCGCTGTACCGCTCGCTGACCGACCGGCTGCTCGCGCTCCCGGATCACCTCCTGCTCTACCCCTCGCACTACTCCGGCTCGGTGTGCGGCCGCGGCCTGTCCGCCACTCCCGTCTCCACGATCGGGTTCGAGCGCCGCCACAACCCCGCCCTTCAGTTCACCTCCGCGCGCGAGTTCGTGCCGGCGCTCCTCCGGGACGTTCCGCCCGCGCCCGAGCGCCAGGCCGCGATCGTGCAGGCAAACCGCACCGGGCGGCCGCTCACCCCGGTTCCGTGAACGCTCAGCCGGTTCGGCTCGGGCTGCGCGAGAACGCCGGCCAGTTCTCGCTGCTGGTGCTCGTCAACGCGTTCGTCGGGCTGATGATCGGACTGGAGCGGGCCGTGCTGCCGCTCGTCGGGCGCGAGAGCTTCCATCTGGCCTCGAGCGCGGCGGTCCTGTCATTCATCGTCGCGTTCGGGTTCTCGAAGGCGTTCACCAACCTCGCCGCCGGGAGACTCGCGCAGCGCGTTGGGCGCCGGCGGCTGCTGATCGCCGGCTGGGCCGCCGCCCTTCCGGTGCCGGTGCTGATCGCTCTCGCGCCGAGCTGGGCGTGGGTCGCCGCCGCCAACGTCTTCCTCGGCGTCAACCAGGGGCTCGCGTGGTCCATGACCGTCGTGATGAAGGTTGACCTGGTCGGGCCCAAACGCCGCGGGCTGGCGCTGGGCCTCAACGAAGCGGCCGGGTACGGCGGCGTCGCGCTGGCCGCCGGCCTGAGTGGGGTGCTGGCCTCCCTGCTCGCCCCGCGGGACGTGATCGTGGCTGCCGGCGCGGTGTTCGCCGTCGTCGCCCTGCTCCTCTCGGTCGCGTTCGTGCGCGACACGGCCGCGCACGTCGCGCTCGAGCAATCCCAGCACGATCCAGCCGCCGACCCCAGGCCGCCGAGCCTGCCGGAGGCGTTCGCTCGGGCGAGCTACCGCCTGCCGGCGCTGCGCTCCGGCTCACAGGCCGGCCTGGTCAACAACCTCAACGACGGGCTGGCGTGGGGGCTGGTCCCCCTGTTCCTGGCCGCCCACGGCGCGAGCGTCGCCCAGGTCGGGTTGGTCGCCGGCGTCTACCCGGGAGTCTGGGCCACCGCGCAGATCGCGACCGGGCACTGGTCGGACACGGTCGGCCGCAAGCCGCTGATCGTCGCGGGCATGCTGCTGCAGGCCGCCGCGCTCGCCGTCCTGGCGATCAGCAATGGGTCGGTGCCGATCGCGGCCGGCACCGCCGTGCTGCTCGGACTGGGGACCGCGCTCGTCTACCCGACCCTGATCGCGGCGATCTCCGATGCCGTCTCCCCGATCGAGCGCGCGCCGGTCCTCGGCGTCTACCGATTCTGGCGCGACACGGGATACGCGCTCGGCGCGCTGATCGCCGGCGGGATCGCCGACGCGCTCGGGTACGGCGGCGCGATCGCGATCGTCGCCGCGCTCACCGCCGCCTCCGGACTGTGGGTGCTGATCGACATGCCGCCACCGCGCGCCGCGGCCACGGCGGCGGGCTGCCGCCGTGGCCTCATGGGTGACCGGCTCGGTGATCCGGCGCCGGTTCGACCTGGTCGCGCTACCGCTGGTAGATCGCCGTTCCCACGACGGTGCCGTTGGGCGAGACGCTGACCACGTAGTCGTCGGTGTACGTCCCGTCGTAGTCGGAGATCCAGCCGGTGCAGCCACACGGCCACGGCTTGCTGGCGGTGAACGTGCCGCTGAACGTCTGGTCGGAGACCGTGCAGTGGAAGTGGTCCTGCACGGTCGAGCCGGCGTCGAGGCGGTACCCGGTGCAGGTCCAGAAGTCCGTCAGGCCGTCCTCGGCCATCGAGTAAGGGCCGGCCTGATAGGCGACCTTGTGTGATGAGCTGCCCAGCGCCGGCGAAGCGACGGCGGCCAGGCCCAGTGTCGCGGCGGCGACGATGAGGAGGATCGCGCGCTTCATCTCGGTCAGCTCCCAGAGGCCGAGCAGCTGCCGGGCGCCGCTGAGCCGGTCGTGATGAAGACGGCGCAGAACATCCCCGCGTCGCCGTTGCCGTTGGTGTTCTTGGTCATCGCGTTGCCCATGCCGGCACCGGCGTGCGTGTTGGTCGTGTTCAGGGCCCCGATGAGGCCCTCGTCGCCCGTCGGGCCGGGCGTGGCCGCCGCCGCGGCCGGCAGGGCGGCCAGGCCGATCACGGCCAGGACGCCGAGCGTTGCTGTGAGTCGCTTCATTGGGAGATACCCCCTTTGATCGGGGCGGCCGAGACCGCCATCTGGACGACCGGCGTGAGCACCCGCGAAGCATCCACGGACGCGCCCAGCGCAGCCAGCGCCGCGTCGTGGCATCCGGGGTCAAGCGCCCAGCCCTCGAGGATGACCGCAGCCGTCTGCTCGTCCCGGGCCAACGAGACGCTCGTGACGCCCAGACGCGCCAGCGCCTCGACGTTCCTAGCGCTGAGTGAGACCTCGTCCCGGTCGGCCGAAAGGAGGAGAAGCAGCTGTGCCATCGTGAGGCAAGCTACGGCCACCAGCCGGCGCGATCATCGGGGAGCTCCCTCATCTTTCTCGGCTGCTGCCTGACCGTGACCGTTCCCCAACAGCAGCGCGACCAGCTCCACCCGGTTGTGGGCGCCCAGCTTGGCCAGCACGTTGGACACGTGCCGCTCGACCGTCTTGCGTGACAAGAACAGCGCGCGGGCGATGTCGGGGTTGCTGGCGCCGGCCGCCACCAGGTCGGCCACCTGGCGCTCGCGGTCGCTGAGCGCGCCCCTCTGGCTGGTCGGGCTGCGGCGCCAGGTGCGGGCGCCCAGGGCCCGCAGCCGCTGGTCGGCCAGGTGCCGCTCGGAGAGGGCGCCCATCTCGTCGGCCCGCCGCGCGGCCGTGCGCACCGCCTCGACCCCGCGCTGGCGATCGACCTCGGCGAGCGTGATCGACCGGTCCAGCTCCGCCCAGAGCGCGAGCAGGACCTGGCCCGCCTCCTCACAGAGATCGATCGCTCGGTCGAACTCGCCGATGCTCTTGGCAGGGTCGACCTGCGCCATGACCAGCGCCTCCACGTACGCCCGCCGGGCGGCAGGCCCGGGTCGGGGCTGCGGGCGGGCCGCATCCCACCGCTTGAGCGATGCCCGCGCGGCGGCGAGATCCCCCGCCCGCGCCAGCGCCTCGGCGCCGAACAGGACCGACTGCCAGAGGCAGCGCTCGCACCCCGCGCCCTCGGCGTCGGCGGCCATCCCCTCGATCAGCTCCCTCACCTCGACCGCGCTCGGAGAGCCGAAGCGTGACACCAGCGGCACGTGCATCATCCGCACGTTCAGCCGGTAGTGCGGCTCGTGCACCTCGTCGACCTGCTCGCGGATCCCGGCCACGGCCGTGCGCCAGTCGCCGCGGCTGGCCGACGCCATGTAGGCGGTCGCCCTCAGGTTGGGCAATCCGAACCGTTCGGGGGGCCCGACCCGCTCGGCCAGCGACACGGTCTGCCAGGTGAGCTGCTCGGCCTCCTCCAGGCGCCCGAGGTAATGAAGCGTCCAGCCCAGCCAGTGGCTGGCCTCCACCTCGATCACCGGCAACACCAGCCGCCGGGCCTCCGCCAACGCGTGTCGCGCTCGTGGCTCCGCCAGCCGCGGCAGGCCCTCGAACATGATCAGGCCGAAGATGCGGTCGAAGGTCGCCTGGAGCACCTCGATCGACTCGCGCGCGCCCTCGACGACCTCCTCCGCGCATTGAGCCACCGCGTCGGCGTCCCCCGCGCGTATCGCGGCGTCGAGCTGGGCGCGGACCGCGGCGAGGTAGGCCCGGCGGTGCATCTCCGCCAGCCCGGCCAGCCCGCCCGAGCGCCGCGCCATCGCCCGGCCCGCCGTGGCCGCGCGGTCGGTCAGGCGTTGGGCCTCGAGCACCCGATTCTCCAGCCACCGCAGCGCCTGGCCCTCGAGCACGTCGGCCTCGATCGCCACCAGCTCCTCGTCGCCCGCCAGCGCTCGCGCGCGTGAAACGAACTCATAGACCTCGTCCGGTCGCTCGAGCCGCACCGCGGCCTGGCCGGCCTCAAGCGCCGCGCCGGCGCGCTCGCGCGGCGCCGGCAGGCGGTCGGCCAGGGCCGACCAGCGCTCGAGCGCGACCTCCCACTCGCCAAGCTCCGAGGCCAGGCTGGCCACCGCGTGAGCAAGCCGCGCCCCGTCGTCCCGGTTTTCGGCCTCATCGGCGATCGCGCACACGAGCAGCAGGCCCTCACGCCCCAACAGCCGCCGTTGGGGCATGCAGGCAATCCGCAACGCCAGCTCGGAGGACTCGAGCCCCGCCGCGCGCCGGTGCTCGAGCGCGCTCAGCAGCGAGCGCAGGTCGTCTCCGGCCTGGTCCTCCAGCCACGCGGCCAGGCGGCCGTGCAGGCGCAGCCGCTCGACGCTCGGCAGCTCGCGGTCGGCCGCCTCGCGAACCAGGTCGTGCACCACGCGTACAGACCCGGCCTCCCGCACCGCCAGCGCCCGGTTGGCCAGCGCTCTCGCCTGATGATCGGCGCGCCGCTCCGGCCATCCCAGCAGCTCCGCCGCGCTGGCGATCCCGAGCGGCTCGGCGGCCACCACCAGGAGCGCGAACAGCCGTGCGGCGTCGAGGTCGAGGCTCTGAAAGCGCGTCCGGATCAGCTCCGCGGGGCCCATCGAGCCATCGCCGGCCAGCAGGGCGCGCAGCCAGAACGGCGACCCGCCGGCCCGATCCCAGCGCGCGCGCACCGCCTCACGCGAAAGGCCCGGCGCCAGCGCGGCGGCCAGCTCAAGGCCCGCCTCCAGCTCGATCGGGCCCAGGCGAAGCGCGGCAAACCGCTTGGCCGGCAAGACCTCGGCCAGCGCGCGGGACAGCCCCTCGGCCTCGGCCGCCGGGCGGGCCGCGGCCAGCACCAGCAGCGGCGCCCGGGCCCGCTCGCAGGAGAAGATGATGTAGTGCAGCAGCGCCAGCGTCTCGCGGTCCACCCACTGCACGTCGTCGACCACGATCGCGAGCGGCCCGTACTCGACCAGGGAGCGGAACGCCGCCTCGAACAACCGCAGCGCACCCAGCCGGCCGCCGGTGGCCGCGTCTCCGAAGGCCACCGCCTCCAGCCGCCGCCCCACCTCGCCGACGGCGATCAGCTCGCGCAGCAGCCCGCCCGCCGCGCCGAGCGGGACCTCGCGGGCCGGCTCGTATCCGTGAAGCTCAACCCGCGGCAGCGCGAGCGTCGGCGCGAGCTCCGCCAGCAGCTGCGACTTCCCCAGCCCGGGGTCGCCGACCACCACGCCCGCCGCGGGCCGCCCGCCCAGCACGGGACGCTCCAGCGCGCCCAGCGCCTCCAGCTCGGCAGCCCGCCCGACGAACAACCCCAGATCCGGCCCCATCCTCGTTTCCCTCTTGGAGGACCCCGAGGCTACGCCAGGGCGGCGAGACGGTCAAGGCGAGGATCGGGTCATCCGCCTCCGGCGCGCAGCGCGATCGTGTGCTCGCCCGGAGGCACGCGCAGGCGGACGAGGTATCCGAGCAAGGACACCTTCGAGGCGGTGAACCGCCGCGTGGTCAGCCCGACCGCGGCCGGGTGGCCGTCGACGGTGGCGGCGGTCAGCGGTTGGCGCAGCAGGGTCGGCCCACCGGCGAGCACCTCGGTGCCGCTCCACAGGAGCGCGATCCCGCCGTGACCGGTCACCCTGACCCGCAGTAGCCCGGGCGTGTAGCTGATGCTCTCAAGCACGCCGGGGACCGCGTCGGGGTGGGGGCGGGAGAGCATCTGCGCCCGCATCGAGTCCGGTCTCAGGCTGCCGTCGATCTGGACCGTCTGCCAGTTGTAGAAGCCCGGCTGCTGCTTCCAGATCCAGAACGCGGAGCCGACCACGTACTGGTCCTGAAGGTCGAGTTCGTCGCTCATCCACTGCTCCCAGCTCCCCCCGGCGCCGCCGCCCCACTCCCCGTCGACCAGAGGCGCCCCGTATGCCCGCGCCTCGAGCTCGGCCGTCTGGAAGGACGCCCGCAGATGGGCCTTGACCCCGCTCGGCTGTTGGGGCGGTGAGAACACCTCGGTGTAGATGTGCGGCGCGTACACCAGATCCGGATCGCCGGAGAAGGGCGCCGGCGCGCCGGAGTCGACATCGGTCACGTCGCGCAGCAGGTTCGGCTCGAACCACAGCATCCGGTGCTCGCCGTCCTGGCGCAGCCCGGCGATCATCCGCTGATAGAACGGCCACAGCTCCAAGCGTTCGAAGGCCGGCGGAGCGACGAACCCCGGGGTCGGCTCGTTCATCAGCTCGATTCCCAGCAGCGAGCGGTCCGAGCGAAGGCGCCGGGAGACCGCCAGCAGCGCCTGGAGGTAGTGCTCCTGCAGCCCCTCGCCCGCCACCTGAGCGTCGTCCCAGAAGTTCTGGGCCGCCGCCTGCGCGCAGGCGGTGGTGGCCTCAAGCGCGAGGCACGGCACTCCGTCGGTGATAGTCGCCCAGTCCGGTGCGCCGTCCACCTCCTGCCCCGGCCAGAGGTTGCGGTTGTAGCGGTCCTGGTGCATGTCCACCCACACATAGAGGCCGGCCGACTGGGCCCACCGCACGAGCTGCGCGATCTGCTCCAGGTATCCCGGGTCGAACTGCCCGGGCTCGGGTTCGATCCGGCTCCAGGAGACTGGCAGCCTCACCACGTCGAACCCCAGCGCTGCCATCTCGGCGAAGTCCTGGGCCGTGGCCGGCACCTCCTCCTGGAAGTCGCTGGCGTACTGGATCAGGGCGTTGGCGGCGACCCCGCGCAGGAACAGGAAGCGACCGCGCTGGTCGGCGATGTACGCCTCGCCCGCCCGGTGAACCACGTGGGGCAGCGCCCGGGGGACGGGCGGGGAAGGGCGCGGGCGCACACGCGCGCGAGATGCCGCCACGGCTGGCGAGGGCGCCGCCACAGCGATGCACAGCGCCACCAGGGCGGCACCCGTGAGCCGCGGCCTGCCACGCCACCGCGCCTCGCGCGCCCCTGCCCGCGCCGGCGCCCAGCGCACGCTCGATCAGTCCAAGTCGAAGCGGTCGAGGTTCATGACCTTGTGCCAGGCGGCGATGAAGTCGCGGACGAACGCCTCCTGCCCGTCGTCGGACCCGTAGACCTCGGCGACCGCCCGCAGCTGGGAGTTGGAGCCGAAGACGAGGTCGACCGCCGTGGCGGTCCACCTCAGCTCGCCGGTGGCGCGATCGCGGCCCTCGTAGACTCGCGTGGAGGAGCCGTTGGAGGAGGCGTCGGCCACCCGCCACTCCGTGCCCATGTCGAGCAGGTTGACGAAGAAGTCGTTGGTGAGGGTGCCCGGCCGGTCGGTGAACACGCCGTGCCTAGAACCCTTGTGGTTGGCGTTCAGGGCGCGCATCCCGCCGATCAGGACCGTCATCTCCGGGACCGTCAGGCTGAGCAGGTTGGCCCGCTCCACCAGCAGCGTCTCGGGCGGGAGCGGCTGGCCCGGCTGGAGGTAGTTGCGGAAGGCGTCGAACTTCGGCTCGAGCACGGCGAAGGACTCCGCGTCGGTCTGCTCCTGGGAGGCGTCGGTGCGGCCCGGCGTGAAGGGGACCGTCACGTCGTGGCCGGCGTCCCGGGCCGCCTGCTCCACCGCTGCGCACCCGCCGAGCACGATCAGGTCGGCGAGGGAGACCCGCTTGCCGTCCGACTGCGAGTCGTTGAACTCGCGCTGAACCGCCTCCAACGCCTCGAGCACCCTGGCCAGCTCGGGTGGGTCGTTGACCTCCCAGTCCTTCTGCGGGGCGAGCCGGATCCGCGCCCCGTTGGCCCCGCCGCGCTTGTCGGTGCGACGGAAGCTCGCCGCCGCGCCCCACGCGGTCCTGACCAGCTCGGGGACGGACGGGCCACAGCCCAGGATCCTGGCCTTCAGCGCCGCGACGTCGTGCTCGTCGATCAGCGGATGGTCGACCTCGGGGACCGGGTCCTGCCACAGCTGGGGCTCGGGGACCCACGGCCCCAGGTACCGGGAGACGGGCCCCATGTCGCGGTGCAGCAGCTTGAACCACGCCCTGGCGAACGCGTCCGCCAGCTCGTCGGGGTGCTCGAGGAAGCGCCTGGTGATCGGTCCGTAGATCGGATCGAGCTTCAGCGCCAGGTCGGTGGTGAGCATCATCGGCGCGTGGCGCTTGGACGGGTCGTGGGCGTCCGGGACCGTCCCCTGCGCCTCCGGGTTCTTGGGCGTCCACTGGTAGGCGCCGGCCGGGCTCTTGGTCAGCTCCCAGTCGTAGCGGTACAGGTTCTCCAGAAACCCGTTGTCCCACCGGGTCGGCTCGTTGGTCCAGGCCCCCTCCGGCCCCCCGGTGATCGTGTACGGGCCGTTGCCGGTGCCGTAGCTGTTCTTCCAACCCAGGCCCTGCTGCTCGATCGGAGCCGCCTCGGGCTCGGGGCCGACGTACTTGGGGTCCACAGCGCCATGGGTCTTGCCGAACGTGTGGCCGCCCACGATCAGCGCCGCGGTCTCCTCGTCGTTCATCGCCATGCGGCCGAAGGTGTCGCGGATGTCCTTGGCGGCGGCCAGCGGATCCGGCTTGCCGTTCGGGCCCTCCGGGTTGACGTAGATCAGCCCCATCTGCACCGCGGCGAAGGGGTTGTCCAGCTCGCGCTCGCCGCTGTAGCGCTCGTCGCCCAGCCACGTGTCCTCGGGGCCCCAGTAGATCTCCTCGGGCTCGAAGATGTCCTCCCGGCCGAAGCCGAAGCCGAAGGTCTGAAAGCCCATCGACTCCATCGCGCAGTTGCCCGCGAACACCAGCAGGTCGGCCCAGGAGAGGCTGCGGCCGTACTTCTGCTTGATCGGCCACAGCAGGCGGCGCGCCTTGTCGAGGCTCGCGTTGTCCGGCCAGCTGTTCAGCGGCGCGAGGCGCTGCGCGCCCTGGCCGGCGCCGCCCCGGCCGTCGCCGATGCGGTAGGTGCCGGCGGCGTGCCATGACATGCGGATGAACAGCGGCCCGTAGTTCCCGTAGTCGGCCGGCCACCAGTCCTGGGAGGTCCTCATCAGCTCGAAGAGGTCGCGCTTGAGGGCCTCGAGGTCGAGCTTCGCGAACTCGGCCCTGTAGTCGAAGTCCTCGCCCAGCGGGGTGGGTTGGGGAGCGTTGTGGTGCAGGACCTGAAGGTTCGGCTGGTTGGGCCACCAGTCCCGATTGGTCTTGGGACGAGTCGACGTCGCAGGGGTGGGGGAGGCGATTGCCGGGCTCTCGGTTTCGCTGACTGTGTCGGCCACGTCGTTCCTCCTACTGGCTCACGGGTTCGATTGGTGCAGGGTTGGCGGCGGTGAGGCAGTCGGGGCACCTGCCCCAGTAGATGACCTCCGCCTCGTCGATCTCATAGCCGCAGTCGTCGACCGCGGCCAGGCAGGGCGTCTCGCCGACGGCGCAGTCGACATCCACCATCCGGCCGCAGGTCCGGCAGATCAGATGATGGTGGTTGTCGTCGACGCGGTCCTCGTAGCGCGCCGGCGACCCGGCGGGCTGGATGCGCCGGATGACCCCCTTCTCGGTGAGGGTGGCGAGCGCGTCGTACACGGCCTGGAGCGACACCGCGCCGATCTCCGCGCGCGCGCGGGCGGCGATCTCGGCCGAGGTGGCGTGCGGCTGCTCGGACACCGCGCGCAGGACCGCCAGACGCTGCGCGGTCACCTGAACGCCATGCTCTCGCAGCAGGGCGGCTGTGTCGGCGGGTCCCCTCACCGTGGGTCGCAGTCTAGCGGTTACTGGAAACGATCCACTATTGGAGGCGATCAGCCGTGGTGGGCGCGCCCCGACCCGGCGGCCGGCCCCCCGCGGGCTCCCGGTCCAGCTCGCCGACGAGCTGTGCCACGCGCCGGGCGATCTCGTCGCGCGTGCGGCGAACCTCGTCCAGCGGCCGGTCCTTGGGGTCCGGGAGCTCCCAGTCGAGATAGCGCTTTCCGGGGATGAACGGGCAGGCGTCCCCGCAGCCCATCGTCACCACGATGTCGGCCTGCTCGGCGAGCTCGCGCGTGAGCCGCTGCGGGCGGCGGTCGGAGAGGTCGATGCCGAGCTCGCGCATCGCCTCGATGACCTGCGGGTGGACGCTCCCGGCGGGGTCGGCTTCGCTCCCGGCGCAGAGCGCGCGGTGGCGCCCGCTGGCGGCCCGCTCGAACAGCGCTGCGCTCATCTGCGAGCGACCGGCGTTGTGCCGGCAGACGAACAGGACGCTCGCCATCAGCGCGCCACGGCGGGCTCGGGCTCGGGCTCGGGTTCGCGCCCGCGTTCGCGCTCGGGCTCGCGCCCGCGTTCGCGCTCGGGCTCGCGCCCGCGTTCGCGCTCGGGCTCGCGCCCGGGCCGACTCTCCGCCTCGGTGGGCCACCACCGGCGGCGCAGCCACAGCGCGACGTAGACGAGCGTGACCAGCACCGGCACCTCGATGAGCGGCCCGACGACGCCGGCGAGCGCCTGCCCCGAGGTGGCGCCCCAGACGCCGACGGCCACCGCGATCGCCAGCTCGAAGTCGTTGGAGGCGACCGTGAAGGCGAGCGTGGCGGTCCTCCCGTAGCCGAGCCTCATCGCCCCTCCGGCCGCGAAGCCGAGCACCCACATGATGAGGAAGTAGGCCAGAAGCGGCAGGGCGATGCGCGCGACGTTGAGCGGCTCGGAGGTGATGTGCTTGCCCTGGATGGCGAACAGCAGCGCGATCGTGAACAGCAGCCCGTACAGGGTGATCGGCGCGATGCGCGGGATGACGCGGCTCTCGAACCATTCGCGGCCGCGCGTGCGCAGCCCCCGGCGCCGCGTGAGGTAGCCGGCGGCGAGCGGGATGCCCAGGAAGATCAGCACGGTCCGGGCGACCTCCCACACGCCGACCGAGAACCCCTGCGTGTGCAGGCCCAGGAGCCGGGGGAGCTCGGTGAGGTAGAACCAGCCGAGCAGCGCGTAGGCGACGACCTGGAAGGCGGCGTTGAAGACGACTAGGATGGCCGCCCGGTCGCGGTCCCCATCAGCGAGGTCGTTCCACACGAGGACCATCGCGATGCAGCGGGCCAGGCCGACGACGATCACCCCGGTCCGGTAGGCGGGCTGGTCGGCGAGCAGCAGCCAGGCGAGCGCGAACATGAGCGCGGGGCCCACGACCCAGGAGAGGAGCAGCGAGACGCCGAACAGCCGCCGCTCGCCGCGCATCCTGCCCATGTCCTCGTAGCGGACCTTCGCCAGCACCGGGTACATCATCAACAGCAGCCCGACCGCGATCGGCAGCGAGACGGTGCCGACCTGGAGGCGGCTCAGCAGGCCGTTGAGCCCCGGCACGAGCGAGCCGAGGCCGAGCCCGGCGGCCATCGCCAGCGCGATCCACACGGGCAGGAACCGGTCGAGCGTCGAGAGCCGGCGGACGACCGCGGTCTCGGCGGCCGGCTCGGTCAGCGCAGCCATGCGGCCAGCTCCTCGAGGGCGTCGCGGTTGACCGTGTAGTAGGCCCACCTGTGGCGGCGCTCCACCTGCACGAGCCCGGCGTCAACCAGCCTGCGCAGGTGATGGGAGAGCAGCGGCTGGGCGATCCCGAACAGCGGGACGAGCTCGCACTGGCACACCTCCTGCTCGCTGCGCCGCAGCACGTCGACGATCTGCACGCGCAGCGGATCGGCCAGCGCCTTCGCCGCCGCCGCGATGCGCCCGGCGTCCAGAGCCGGGTCCAGCCCGGCGGAGGGAGCGTGGCATTCCGCGGCCCAGGGGCCCGCGGGGGGAGCGGAGAGCGGCGAGGTCATATCAACGCTTGTTTCTACGAGAGCCAGGCAACGGTAGCATGCTTCGATGATCACATCCAGGATCGTTTATACGAGGTACGGAGGCGGGTCGGGGTGGCGTCCGTCACGCCGCCTGGCGCTCCAGCTCGAGGTCGGCGAGCAGGGGGGCGGGCTGGTCGTCTGCGAGCTGGGGCTCGAGGCGCGGCGTGCGCGGAGTGAGCAGCCAGAACGCCAGCAGGATGGCGGCGACCGTCGCTCCCGCCGCGACGAGGAACGCAAGGTGGTAGCCGCTGATCAGCGAGGCGGCGACCCCGTGGTGGGTGGCGAGAAGGGATCTGGTGTGGTCGGCCGCCACGGTGCTGAGCACCGCCAGCCCGAGCGCCCCGCCGATCTGCTGCGAGACGTTGGTGATGCCCGAGCCAAGCCCGGCGTCGGCGGGCGGCACGTCCTCCATCGCGAGGGTCAGCAGCGGCATGAACGCGTTGCCGATGCCGAGGCCGAGCGCGAGGTTGGCGAGGAAGATGGTCGGGAAGTACGCGGTGCGCGCCCCGAGCGTGCTGAACAGGTACAGGCCGGCGACCGCGATCGCCATCCCCGTGGTGAGCACGGGCAGCGGCCCGAGGCGGCGGACCAGCGCCGCGGTGACTCCCCGGGAGAGCAGCGCGACGGTCAGCGTCCAGGGCAGGAACGCGGCGCCGGCCTGGAGCGCGCCGTAGTGGCGCACGTGCTCGAGGTACAGGGTCCCGAGGAAGAACGTCGAGTACATGGCGGTCACGAGCAGGCCCCTGACCAGGCTGGCGTTGACCAGCCCGCGCAGGCGCAGGATGCGCAGCGGCATGATCGGGTTCTCGATCCGCGCCTCCAGGGCGATGAAGGCGGCCATCAGCGCGGCGGCGAGCCCGCCCGAGCCCAGCACCGTCGGAGAGGCCCAGCCGTGGCCGGTGGCCGCGACGATCGCGTAGATCGCGCCCATCAGCGACGCGGTCACCAGCAGCGAGCCGAGCCAGTCGACTCCGTGGCCGAGCCCGAGCCCGCGATCCGGGCGGATCAGCGCCCGCCCGAGGGCGAAGGCGGCCGCGCCGATCGGCAGGTTGACGAAGAACACCCAGTGCCAGCCGAGCGTCTGGGTGAGCAGGCCGCCGGCGAGCAGCCCGAGCGACCCTCCGGCCACCGAGACGAACACGTAGGCGCTCATCGCGCGGGCCCGGTCGGCGGGCTCCGGGAACTCGGTGACGATGATCGCGAGGATCACCGAGGCCTGGGCGGCGGCGCCGATGCCCTGCACCAGGCGCGCGCCGATCAGGACGCCCTGGTCGGGGGCGATTCCGCACAGCAGCGAGGCGAGGGTGAAGACCGTCAGGCCGGCGAGGAACACGCGCCGGCGCCCGGCGAGGTCGCCCAGCCGGCCGGCCAGCAGGAGCAGGCTGCCGAACGTGACCAGGAACGCGTCCACGACCCAGCTGAGGTTGGCCTGACTGAAGTGGAGCTCTCGCTGGATCGAGGGCAACGCGACGTTCACGATCGTCACGTCGAGCACGATCATCAGCTGGGCCAAGCAGATCACCGCCAGCGTCACCCAGCGCCGGCGATCGGGGGAGAGGGAGCGAAGGAGAGCGAGATTCATGACCTGTCCTGGGTTGACTTCGGGGCTAAAATGGAGGTCACCTCCGCAATATCTGGAGGCTGCCTCCGAAAACTATACGGAGGCATCCTCCGGTTGTCAAGAGGAGTTCTCATGAGCGCCACCGAGACACCCGCCGAGCCGCTGATCGCCAGGCCCAAGCGCGCCGACGCGCGGCGCAACTACGAGAAGGTCATGGCGGCGGCGCGGGAGGCGTTCGCCGAGGGCGGCGAGGCCACCTCGCTGGAGGAGATCGCGCGCCGCGCCGGGGTGGGGATCGGCACCCTCTACCGCCACTTCCCCAACCGACAGGCGCTCGTCGAGGCGCTGTACGCGAACGAGGTCGAGGAGGTCTCACGCTCCGCCGAGGAGCTCGCCGGGCTCGAACCGTGGGAGGCGCTCAACCGCTGGTTCGAGCGGCTGATCGCCTACCTGGCCACCAAGCGGGCGCTCGCGGTCGAGCTCACCAACTACCTCGACAAGGACGCGCCGCTGTTCCAGGCGTGCCGCGCCTCCCTGTTCGCCGCCGGCGAGCCGCTGCTCAAGCGCGCCCAGGACGCCGGCGTGGCGAGGCGGGACGTCGAGTTCTCCGACGTCATGCACATGGTGATCGGGATCAGCAAGATCCCGAGCGCCGACCCCCAGCAGATCGAGCGCATCCTCCGGGTCGCGCTCGACGGCCTGCGCCCTGCGCCCGAGGCCTGACCGCGCCGGTCAGCTCGCGGTGATCGGGCCGCTGTGGACGATCGACACGACGTAGCCGCCGAGGTCGGGGGGAAGCTCGACGCTCCCCTTCACGAGCACGGTGATGCAGGGCTCACCGCCGCGCTCGCCGACGCCGACGGCGACCACGCCCGGAACGGAGAGGAGCTCGCCGCCGTGAGCGGCGAGCACCTCCGCTATCGGCCTGCGCCGCTCAGGAGCCGTCGACCGAGACATGCAGATCCGAGAGCACGGCGTCGATCGGGTTGGCGAACGTGACGCCGCTGCCCCCGGCGAACAGCAGCCCGACCGGATGGTCGCCCTCGGCGGTCACGATCAGCGACCCGGAGTCCCCGGCCTGGCTGAAATTGGCCTTGCAGACGCCGAACTGATCGACGAACCGGGCGACCCCTGAGGTGTAGCCGACATTCACGGTGACGTTGGTGAGGCAGACGCTGCCCGTCGTGAGGCCGGTCGTGCGCCCGTACTTCTCCACCGCCATGTTCAGCGCGGCGGTGGCGGTCGTCGAGGACGGGGTGCCGTAGCCGTTGGGCGGCGTGGCGTTCCCCAGCGACGCGTCGGTGGTCGCCCCGATCGCCGCATCCACGACGTTCTGGGCGGAGGTGGAGAAGTTGATCGGGACGAACGCGGCAAGCCTGCCGAGGGAGTAGTCGCCTGAGTACTGGCATCGGTTGCGGCCCTTGAGGTCGTAGAGACCGGGCTGCGTGATCACCGTGGCGCCGACGGTCCCGCCGTTCTCCTCTGCGTAGACGTGGTTGTTGCTGAGCGCGTACACACCCGAGCCGTTCTTGACGCGCGCTCCGATCGTCCCGGCCAGGCACTCGTCGGCGTTGCCGGTGGAGACCCCGATTGGTACCGGACGCCCGAAGTAGGACGCGGGGTTGGTTCCGCCACGCTTGGCCTCGGGGCTCGGGGCTACGGTCGCCCCGGGCGCTGTCGTCCCAAGTGCGCGGATCGGCCCGGTCACGCGGACGACGACCCGCACCCCGTCGAGTTGGTCCGGGATCCCCGAGACCCCCTCGCGGGCGGTGAGCACGACCACGACCGCCCGACCGCTCTCCAGCCCGACACCCGTGCCGAGCACCCCCGCGCGGGCAAGCAGCTTGCCCGCGTGGCGGTCCTTCGCCGAGATCGCCTGCGCGAGATCCGGCGGCCCAGGTGGTCCCGCCGCCGCGGCCGCGAGAGCGCTGGCCAGGCCCGCCAGCAGGGCGAGTACGACGACAAGGCCCGATAGGCGTCTCAGGCGGCCCCGGTGATCGCTGCCGCCATGCTTGCTCCTCTGCTTCTCGGCCACGGCCAACCCCCTGGAGGACGATTTCCTCCAACCTACGCCTCACGCGTTCCGCCGCCATCCCCGAAACGATGCGGACAGACTCAGGGGTTTCTACGGCCTCGCCCGGCAGCTGCGCGCGGGGCGGTCCGCGGGCGCCCGGCCCGCCGCGGGCGGCTCGCCGAGCGCCCGGCCCGCCGAGCGCCTGAGGATCGCGTATCGTGGCGCACGCTGACGGCAGTGAAGGACCTGATGGTGGGCGTGCGGCTTCGGCCGGGGAGGCTCCACGTCCCGGATCGGCGCCGGGCCGCGGCGGCGCTCGCGTCGCTGTGCGCGGCGCTCGCCACCGGCTCCCCCGCCGCGGTGGCCGCGGCCGGCTCCCCCGCCGCGGCGGCGCCGCGACTCTCCTGGTCGGGGCCGATCTCGCTGGGCCTGAGCCTGGGGCAGGCGCTCACGGGGGTTGACTGCCCGGCCGCCGACCAGTGCACGGCCGTCGACTCGATCGGCGAGGAGGTGACGTTCGACCCCGGGGCCGCGCGGGGCGCCGCGGTGGTGCCGGTCGAGCCGGGCGGCGATCTGACCGCCGTGGCCTGCCCCTCCCAGGGCGAATGCGCGACGATCGACGCGGCGGGCCGGGAGATCACCTTCGACCCGCGGGCGCCGGTGCGCGGCGCCCCGGTGGCGATCGACGCGGGCGACCGTGGCGCCTTGACCGCGCTCGCCTGCCCGACGACCAGTCAGTGTGTCGCGATCAGCGCCTCCGGCCGCGAGATCACCTTCGACCCGCGCTCACGCGCGACGGCGCGGCCGGTGCCGATCGCCGATGAGGGGCTGAGCGCGCTGGCCTGCCCCTCCGCCGCCCAGTGCACCGCCGCCGTCTCGGGGGGCGCCGAGGTCACCTTCGACCCGCAGTCCCCGGCGGCCGCGGCGCCGGTCACCGTGGACAGCGCCGCCGCCTCCGGCGGGTCCTCGGCCGGGATCGACTCGCTGGCCTGCCCCTCCACCTCGCAGTGCACCGTCGTCGACGGCCTCGGCAGCGAGGTGACGTTCGATCCCGGCGACCCCGGGGCGGCGAGCACGGCGGCGATCGATGCCTTCGGGTCGCTGCGCAGCGTCGCCTGCCCGACGGCCGATGAGTGCACCGCGGTCGACCGGCTGGCCCAGGAGGTCACCTTCGACCCGCGGTCCCCCTCGCACCCGGATGCCGAGCTGATCGACGCCCCGGGGCTGACGGTCACCGGGGAGGCCTACCTGGCGCTCGCCTGCCCGGCGGCGAGCCGGTGCGTGGCGGTCGACAGCCGCGGCCACGAGGTCACCTTCGCGCCCGCCGCTCCCGGCGCCCCGCCGGTGGTGACGATCGCCGGCGGCGGCAGGCTGGCGGCGCTCGCATGCCCTTCGGCTAGCCAGTGCACGGCCGTGTCGGCGCCGCCGCTCCTCGACGGGCCGATCGATCCCGAGGTGACGTTCGACCCCCTCACCGGGGCCGCCGGCTCGCCGGCCTCGGTCGCGCTCGCGCCGATGGCGGACGTCGCCTGCCCGTCGAGGTCGCAGTGCACGGCGGTGATGGGCTGGGGGGAGGCGCGGACGTTCGATCCTCGTCACCCCACCGCGGGCAGCCGGCGGACGATCGACACGGTCGACGCCGGGCCGCTCGGCTCACGCCCCCGGTTTCTCACCGGTATCGCCTGTCCGGCGATCCGCCTGTGCGTGGCGGTCGACGACCGCGGGCGCGCGGTGGCGTTCGACCCGCGAAGCCCCCGTGGCCTCCAGCCCCGCCTGATCGACGGCGGGCCGCGCGCCCCGGTGGCGTTGAGTGGCGTCGCGTGCCCCACCAGCCTGCGCTGCACGGCGATCGACCGCCGCGGGCGCGAGGTGACGTTCGACCCGCTGGCGCCGGGCCACCCCGCCGCGGTGCGCGTCGACGGGGCCGCCCAGCTCACGGCGATCGCGTGCCCGACGGTCCGGCTGTGCCTCGCCGGAGACCTCGACGGCCGACTCGTCAGCTTCGACCCGCTGGGCGCCCGGCGCTCGGGCCCGCCCCGCCGGAAGGTCGCCCCGGCGGCGATCGGCGGGATCGCCTGCCCCTCCGCCGGCCTGTGCGTGGCCGTCGACGCGGCGGGCGACGTGCTCAGCGGCGATCCGCGCCGGCCGGCCGGCTGGTCGGCGCGGGAGCTGGCGGGCGCCAGCTCGCTGTCGGGTGTCTTCTGCCCCTCGAGCACGGTCTGCGTGGCGGTCGACGTCGCCGGGCGCGCCTTCCTCGGCCGCGTTCTCGCCCCACCGCGCCGCTCCCGACTCCTCGGCCGCGCTCTCGCCCGGCCGCGCCGCTCCCGATAGGCTTGCCCGCCATGCCCAGCGACGACGACCTCTTCGGTCAGGAGCACGTGCGCGTCTACCGCCAGACCGGCGGGCAGCGCGGCTACCGCTGGCGGGGCACGACGATCCTGCTGCTCACCACGCGGGGACGGGTCTCCGGCGAGGAGCGGACCACGCCGCTGATCCACCGCACCGACGACGATCGCTGGGTGGTGGTCGCCTCCAAGGGTGGGGCGCCCGACCATCCGGACTGGTTCAAGAACCTGCGGGCCGACCCCGAGGCGACCATCCAGGTCAAAGACGAGCGGATCCCGGTGCGCGCCCGGGTCGCGGCCGGCGAGGAGCGCGAGCGCCTGTGGCGGCTGATGACCGAGTCCTGGCCCGCCTACGACACCTACCAGGCCAAGACCGCGCGAGAGATCCCGGTGGTCATCTTCGAGCGCAGACCGCAGCCCGGCGAACGATGATCGACGCCACCGAGCAGGCGAGGATGGTCCGCGAGGGGGAGGCGTCCCCCTCCGAGCTGGCGGAGCAGGCGATCGGGCGGCTGGAGGAGCTCAACCCGCGTCTCAACGCGGTCATCCACCCCCTGCTCGACGAGGCGCGGGCCGCCGCGGCGGGCGAGCTTCCCGACGGCCCCTTCCGCGGCGTGCCCTTCCTGGTCAAGGACCTCTCCTGCTACATGAAGGGGGTGCCGGTTCACGAGGGCATGCGCGTGCTGCGCGACGTCGACTACCGTGCCGACCACGACATGTGGATCACGCAGCGCCTCCGGCGCGCGGGGTTCGTGATCCTCGGGCGGACCAACGCGCCCGAGCTGGGCATCCTGCCGACCACCGAGCCGGTCGCCTACGGGCCGACGCACAACCCGTGGGATCTCGACCGCTCTCCCGGCGGCTCCAGCGGCGGATCGGCCGCGGCGGTCGCCGCCGGCATCGTCGCGGCCGCACACGGCAACGACGGTGGCGGGTCGATCCGGATCCCGGCCAGCCATTGCGGTCTGGTCGGGCTCAAGCCCTCGCGCGGGCGCGTGTCGCTGGCGCCGGACTTCGGCGACCTCCTCGGCGGGCTGGTGGTCGAGCTGGCCCTCACCCGCAGCGTCCGCGACGCGGCGGGGATCCTCGACGCCATCCACGGTCCGGCCCCGGGCGACCCCTACGCCGCGCCCCCGCTCGCCCGCCCGTATCTCGAGGAGGTGGGGGCCGATCCGGGGTCGCTGCGCATCGGGATCACGACCACGCCGCCGGGCGGTCAGTTCGAGGCCCACCCGGAGTGCGTGGCGGCGGCGCGGGACGCCGCCGGGCTGCTCGAGGAGCTCGGCCACCACGTGGAGGAGTCCCACCCCGCCGAGCTCGACGACCCCGAGCAGATCGCCAACTTCCTCGTCCGGTGGACCGCCGGCGTGGACTTCGGCCTCAAGCACTGGTCGGCGGCGATCGGCCGGGAGATCGGCGCCGAGGACGTGGAGCCGTGCACGTGGGCCCTGGCCGAGCAGGGCCGGACCTACTCGGCCGGCGACCTGCTGCGGGCGATCGAGCAGGCGCAGGCCTCCACGCGACGGGTGGCCGCCTGGTGGTCGGAGGACGGCTTCGACCTGCTGCTCACGCCGACCTGCGCCGAGCCGCCCCCGCGCCTGGGCGAGTTCGAGGCCACCGCGGACAACCCGGCGGCCCCGCTGCTGCGCGCGATCCCGTTCGGCACCTTCACGGCCGGCTTCAACTCGACCGGGCAGCCGGCGATCTCGCTGCCGCTGCACCAGACCGGGGATGGCCTGCCGGTCGGCGTCCAGCTCGTCGCCGCCTACGGGCGCGAGGACCTGCTGCTGAGGGTGGCGGCGCAGATCGAGCAGGCGCGCCCGTGGGCCGAGCGCCGGCCGCCCATCTGAGCGGGGAAGGATCCGGCGGCGAGGGCGTCCTACGACGCAGCGGCACAACGCGCCGCGGTGGACGCCAGAAGGAGGTCGCCATGCACAGCTCCACGAAGTTGCTCCTCCCCTCGCTGCTCTTGGGTGCCCTGGCCCTGGGCGCCTGCGGGGGCTCCTCGCACGGGGCCGCCAAGCCCTCCAGCGCCCCGTCCTCGCAGGCGAGCGGCGGCGGGGCGGGCGGATCGGCGAGCGGTGGCGGATCGGCGAGCGGCGGCGGGGCAGTGGTCAGGACCAGGCCCGATTCGAGCCTCGGCGGGACGATCCTCGTCACGGCCGGTGGGATGACGCTCTACCACCTGAGCGGCGAGCGGGCCGGAAGGCTCATCTGCACCAGCGGCTGCCTTCAGATCTGGCACCCGCTGACGGTCCCCGCCGGTGCCCGGCCGACCGGCGGCGTCGGGTCGCTGGGGGTGATGAAGCGCCCCGGCGGCATCGATCAGGTCACCTACAGGGGCATGCCGCTCTACACCTTCGCCCAGGACACCGCCCCCGGCGAGGCCAAGGGCCAGGGCCTGCGCGACGTGGGGACGTGGTCGGCGGTGACCGTCTCCTCGAGCGGCTCGAGCGCGAGCGGCGGATCGGCGAGCTCCAAGTCCTCGCGCGGCGGCTACGGCGGCTACGGCTACTGAGGCCGGTGCTGGCGGCGGCGGGCCGCCCCCGCCGCCGCCTCAGCCCCCGCCGCGGGCCACCGGCCGCCGCGGGTCGGCGATCCACTCGCTCCACGAGCCCGGATAGAGCGCGGCCGGGCAGCCGGCCAGCTCCAGGGCCAGCACCTCGTGCGCGGCGGTCACGCCCGAGCCGCAGTACGCGGCGACCGGCGCGCCGCCTCGCGCGCCCAGCCGCGCAAACGCCTCGCGCAGGACCTCCGGGGGGAGGAACCGCCCGGCGCCGTCCAGGTTCTCGGCGGTGGGCCGGTTGCAGGCGCCCGGGATGTGACCGGCGACCGGGTCGATCGGCTCCAGCGCGCCGCTGAAGCGCTCGGGGGCGCGGGCGTCGATGAGCAGGCCGCGGGCGGCGATCCCCGCCGCCTCCTCGGCGCCCGCCACCGCCATCCCGCCCTCGCGCGCCACGAAGTCACCCGGCTCCGGCGTCACGTCGCCCCCCTGGAGCTCCCGCCCGGCCGCCACCCAGGCGGCCAGGCCACCGTCGAGCACGGCCACCTCGGGGTGGCCGAAGTAGCGCAGAAGCCACCACGCGCGCGCAGCGGCCATCGAGGTGGCGGCGTCGTAGACGACCACCCGCCGGCGGCTCGAGACGCCGAGGGCGCGCATCTCGGCGCCGAAGCGCTCGGCGCCCGGCAGCGGGTGGCGCCCCCGCTGGGACGGCGGGTCGGAGAGCTGGCGGTCCAGGTCGACGAACACCGCGCCGGGGATGTGGCCCTCCAGGTACCGCCCGCGCTCCGCGCCCGCCGCCAGCTCCCAGCGCACGTCGAGGATGCTCGGCGCCGCCTGAGGGGTGGCGATCAGCTCCGCCAGCGTCTCGGCGGCGATCAGCGGTCCGCGCACCAGATCCGGCATTGCCGGGAGTCTCGCAGGCCACTGGCCGAAAACCGTCCGGCGCGCCGGTTGACAGCCTCGACCCGAGACTGCTACGAAGCCACCTGGCCACGGACGGGCGGCAGACCGGCAGGGAGGCCCCGACGCGAGCGGGAGGAAGCGTGCGCACAGCGCGAGTGGCGAAGGGTGTGGTCGTGGCCGCGGCGGTGACGGCGCTCGCCGGCACGGGTGCGACGGCGGCGATGGCGCAGGGCCTGCAGATCGACGTGCTCTCCACCCGGGCCGACCTCGTCTCCGGTGGCGTCGCGCTCACCTCGATCGAGCTGCCCGCGGGAACCGATCCCTCCACGGTGACGGTCACCCTTAACGGCGCCTCGGTCACCAGCCAGTTCGCCGAGCGTCCGGACGGGCAGTTCGAGGGGCTTCTGAGCGGCCTGGTGGACGGTCCCAACACTCTGACCGCCACCCTGGCGGACGGGACCTCGACCTCGACCACGATCGTCAACCACCCGATCGGCGGCCCGGTCTTCTCGGGTCCCCAGATCCAGCCGTGGGTGTGCCAGCCCGGCGCGAGCGATGCGCAGTGCGACCAGCCGCCCACCGTCTCCTACGACTACATGCCGGTCGGCGGCGGGCAGTTTCAGCCCTACGACCCCTCAAACCCCCCGCCGCCCGAGCTGATCGCCACGACGACCACCGACAACGGCACCACGGTCCCGTACATCGTTCGCGTGGAGACCGGGTATCTGGACCGCGACCAATACTCCTACGCCATGCTCTGGCAGCCGGGCCGGCCCTGGGCCCCCTGGGCGCCTCAGCCGCAGTGGGACCACAAGCTCGTGATCACGCACGGCGCCAGCTGCGGGGCCGACCACACCACCAGCACGGCGCCCAGCACGCTGTATGACCCGGCGCTGTCACGCGGCATGGCCGTGATGTCGACCGCGATGGACAACGCCGGGCACGACTGCAGCCTGCTCACCGAGGCCGAGTCGCTGATCATGGCCAAGGAGCACCTGATCGACGAGTTCGGGACGCTGCGCTACACGATCGGGACCGGCTGCTCGGGCGGCTCGCTGGTCCAGCAGCAGGTGGCAAACGCCTACCCGGGCGTCTACCAGGGAATCCTCCCGCAGTGCTCGTTCCCGGACGCGTGGTCGACCGGCCAGCAGCTGCTCGACTACCAGCTGACCCGCAACTACTTCGAGAGCCCGGCCGAGTGGGGCACCGGGATCGTCTGGACCCCGGCGCAGATCGCCGCCGTGCAGGGGCATCCCGACTACGCCAACTCGGTGGAGTTGAGCACGCTGTACTGGCCCACCCTGGCCAACCCCGCATACCAGTGCGCCGGCGTCAGCTCATCGCAGCTGTGGAGCCCCACCAACCCCGGCGGCGTCCGCTGCGATCTCGAGGATTACATGATCAACCTGTTCGGTCCCTATCAGGGCGATAACCCCTACGGCTACGCGGGGATCCCGCTCGACAACGTCGGCGTCCAGTACGGGCTGGCGGCGCTGGAGGAGGGGATCATCACGCCCGAGCAGTTCATCGACCTCAACCAGAAGATCGGCGGCTACGACAACAACTACGACACCACGGCAGCGCGCATGAGCGCCCAGGAGCCGGCGCTGGCCAACGCCTACCGCAGCGGCGCGGTCAACGAGACCAGCAACCTCGCCGAGGTGGCGATCATCGACCTGCGCGGTCCTGATGCCGGCAGCTTCCACGACGCCTACCGGTCGTGGGCGATCCGGGCCCGCCTGGAGCGGGTGGAGGGACATTTCCCCAAGAACGACGTCATCTGGTTCGGCGAGGCGCCGCTGATCGGCGATCCCAACTACGCGGCGCAGGCGTTGGTGGCCATGGACGGCTGGCTCTCGGCCGTGGAGGCCGACCACCGCGACGTCGCCCTGGCGCAGAAGATTGCCGACGATCGCCCGGCCGATGTTCACGACCAGTGCTCGGACATCCCCGGCGTCGAGCAGGTCGTGGTTCCGGGGGTGGGCGAGGTGTGCCAGTCGCCGGTTCTGCAGACGCGCTTCGCCACGCCGAGGATGGTGGCCGGCGAGAGCGTCGCCACCGACCAGGAGAAATGCCAGCTCGAGCCGCTGCGCCGCTCCGCCTACTACCCGGTCACGTTCACCGACCAGCAGTGGTCGGAGCTGGCCCAGATCTTCCCGGGCGGGGTGTGTGACTGGAGCCAGCCGGGTGTCGATCAGCAGCCCACCGTCCCGTGGCAGACCTACCAGGACGCCGGTGGCGAGGTCATCTATGGCGGCCAGGCGATGGGCCCCGCGCCGGCCGGCTCGGGGGGCGGCTGGACCAGCCCCTCGTTCGCCGGTTGGCGTGAGCAGTAGGCGCGCAGCTCGCCGCCTGGGCGCGCTGGGCGCCGCGGCGGCGATCGCCAGCGCCGCGGCATCGCCGAGCGCCGCGGCGCCGGCCGCGCCCGGCGGCCCGGCGCCGTGCCCGTCGCAGCGGGCCCATCCCTGGTGCGACCGCTCGCTCTCGCCCGACCAGCGCGCGCTGCTCTTCCAGCAGGCGATGACCGAGGAGGAGGAGATCACGCTCGTCGGCGGCGACGCGAACGGGGCAAACGGCCACACGGGCGCCACCTACGCGGTCCCGCGGCTCGGGCTGCGGCAGGTCTACTTCACCGACGGCCCGGTCGGTCCCCGGCAGGGTCAGGCCACCGCGATGCCGATCCCGATGGCGCTGGCGGCCACCTTCAGCCCGCAGCTGGCCTTCGCCCACGGCTACGAGGTGGGCACCGAGGCGCGGGCGAAGGGCAACGACTTCGTGTTCGGCCCCACGGTCAACATCATGCGCACGCCGCAGGGCGGGCGCACCTACGAGGCCTACGGCGAGGACACCTACCTGGTAGCCCGCACGACCGTCGGGTGGGTGGACGGTCTGCAGGCGGCGGGGGTGATCGCCACCACCAAGCACTTCGTGGCCAACAACCAGGAGGGCCAGGTCGGCGTGCCGCCGGTCACGGCTCTCAACGGCGGGCGCCAGGCGGTGGACGCCAACGTCGCCGAGCGGACGCTGCGCGAGGTCTACCTCCCCCAGTTCGAGGCCGCGGTCAAGCAGGGCCACACGGGCGCGATCATGTGCTCCTACAACCGCGTCAACGGCGTGTACGCGTGCGCCAACGCGCACACCCTGCTCCAGGTCCTGCGCGGAGACTGGCGCTACCGGGGCATCATCCTGGCCGACTACGGCGCCTCCAACGAGTGGGCCAACGGGATCGCGCAGTCCACCGTCAACGACATGAACAACGGGCTGGACTTCGTCCCCGACGAGGGCCAGGTCGACCAGGCCTACAACCCCGAGCTGATCCAGGCGGCGATCGCCTCCGGCCAGGTGAGCCGCGACACGCTCGACGAGCACGTCCGCAACATCCTGCGCACGCTGTTCGCCTACGGCGTGTTCGACCGTCCCGGCTACGCCGACGGCGACGGGCAGATCCCGGTGGCGCGGGACGAGGCGACCGCGGAGCGGATCGAGCAGCGCGCGATCACGCTGCTCAAGAACGACGGGATCCTGCCCCTGCGGCGGGGGATCCGTCGGATCGCGGTGATCGGCCCCTACGCCAACCTGTTCGTCACCGGCGGCGGCAGCGGCCAGGTGACGCCGCGCTCGGTGGTGACGGCGCTCGAGGGGATCACCGCCCGCGCCGGCCGCCATGTCACCGTCACCTACGCCAACGGCAGCGACCAGGCGGCCGCCGCGGCCGCGGCCCGGGCGGCCGACGTGGCGATCGTGGTGGTGGGGGACGTCGAGTCCGAGGGCCTGGACCGCAGCTGCATCGACCTCAACTGCTCGCCCAGCGACCTGGAGGATGACCAGGGGATGGCGACCACCGGGTCCTCGCCGTGCGCGCAGGCCGGGATGTGCCCCGCCAACGGCACCGACGAGGACGGCCTCATCAGAGCGGTGGCGGCGGCGCAGCGCAGGACGGTGGTGGTCCTCGAGACGGGCGGGCCGGTGCTCACGCCCTGGCGAGACCAGGTGCCCGCGATCCTCGAGGCCTGGTATCCGGGGCAGGAGGGGGGCACGGCGATCGCCCGCGTGCTGTTCGGAGACGCCGACCCCGGAGGGAGGCTGCCGGTGACCTTCCCCCAGGATGCCTCGCAGCTGCCCACCGCCGGCAGCCAGCAGCAGTACCCCGGCGTGGCGGACGAGGAGGACTACTCCGAGGGCATCTTCATCGGCTACCGGTGGTACGACGCGCACCGCCTCACCCCGGCCTTCCCCTTCGGCTACGGCCTCTCCTACACCACCTTCCGCTACGGGCGGCTGCGCGTCCGCGCCGTGCGCCGGGCAGGTGAGGTGGCGACGGCGAGCATCGCGATCGCCAACACCGGCCGCCGCGGCGGCTACGCGGTGCCCGAGCTCTACATCGCCAAACCCGCCACCCCCGCGCTGCCCCAGGCGGTCCGCCAGCTGGTGGGCTACGACTCGGTGTGGGTGCCGGCGGGGCGCACCGTGCGGGTCGCCTTTCCGCTCAACGACCGCTCATTCGCCACGTGGAGCGCCGGCGGCTGGGAGGTCCTGCCCGGCTGCTACCGGCTGTCGGCGGGCCCGTCCTCGCGCCGCCTGCCAGCCGCGGCGACGATCGCCCGCGGCGCGCGCTGCGCGGGCGCCGCGGCGCGACTCGGCACCCGGGGGAGCTTCTTCTGGCCGCTGCCCCCGGCGGCCCGCAGCAGGCTGCTGCCCGCGCGCCGCAACCGGCGCCGCTGATCAGCCGGTCATGGTCTCCGGCTCGGCGATCTGAGCCCAGCGCTCGAGCCGCTCCTCCACGCGCGCGTGCACGGTGCCCTCCGGGAAACGCCCCTCCTCGTCGCGCCGGCCGGCCGGCACCCCGCTCAGCAGCTCGATCCCCTCGTCGACGTCGACCGCGCTCCAGACGTGGAAGCGACCCGCGCGGACGCTCTCGACGACCTCCCGGGAGAGCATCAGGTGGCGCACGTTGGCCTCCGGGATGAGGACGCCCTGCCGTCCGGTCAGCCCCCTGAGCGCACACGCCCGGTAAAAGCCCTCGATCTTCTCGTTCACGCCGCCGATCGCCTGCAGCTCGCCGTGCTGGTTGACCGAGCCGGTCACCGCGATGTCCTGCCTGAGCGGCACGCCGGCGAGGTCGGAGAGCAGCGCGTAGAGCTCGGCGCTGGCCGCCGAGTCCCCGTCGATCTGCTCGTATGACTGCTCGAAGGTCAGGTTGGCGGCCAGGGCGATCCGGCGCTCGGCGCCGTAGCGCTCGCGCAGGTAGCCGCTGAGGATGAGAAAGCCCTTGTCGTGGATGTGGCCGCTCAGCTCCGACTCGCGCTCGATCGAGACCAGCGCGCCCCGCCCGGGACCGGCGCTGGCGGTGATCCGCACCGGCCGCCCGAACGCGTAGTCGCCGAGGTCGGCCACCGACAGCCCGTTGACCTGCCCCACGCGCTCGCCCTCGAAGTCGAGCATCAGCGTGCCGTCGGCCACCATCTCCAACAGCCGCTGCTCGATCAGGTCCGAGCGGCGGACCCGCTGCTCGATCGCCCGTTCCACGTGCTCGGCGCCGACCAGCGGGCTGTCGTCCCTCGCCGCCCAATGGCTCGCTTCGGCGGCGAGGCCGGCGATCTCCACGAACCGGGTGGAGAGCCGCTCGCGGTCCCCGGCCAGCCGCAGGCCGTGCTCGGCGATCCGCGCCACGGCGGCCGCGTCGAAGTGGCGCAGCCCGCCGCTTCGCACCTGCGCGCTCAGAAACTGGGCGTAGCCGCGCAGCGCCTCCTCCTCGGCCGGGATGCGCCAGTCGAACTCCGCCTTGACGCGGAACAGCTTGCGCACGTCCTCGTCGAGCATGTACGCCAGCTGGTACAGGAGCGGCGAGCCGACCAGCACGACCTTCAGATCCAGGTCGATCGGCTCCGGCGTCAGCGTCGCGGTCGGGAACAGCGCGTACTGCTCGGCCAGGTTCTCCAGCCGGATCCGGCCGGTGCGCAGCGTCTCCTTGAGCTTCAGCCACACCAGCGGCTGGGCGAGCACCTCGGCCGCCGGCAGCATCAGATAGCCGCCGTTGGCGCGGTGGACAGCTCCCGGACGAAGCATCCGGTGATCGGTCACGAACCCGCCGCCCAGGACCCCGTGGTGCTCGATCCGCCCGAACAGGTTCGGGTAGGTGGGATTGGTCTCGAACACCACGGGCGCCCCTCCGTCGGGGTCGTGGTCGACGAACACGTTGACCTCGTAGCGCGCCAGCGCCTGCTCGCGCCCACCGGACATCGCCTCCAGCAGGGGCGAGGACGCCTCCGCCCCGCCGTCCTGCCCCAGCGACTGGAACTGGCCTCGGTTCTCGGTCACGTCCTGCGCTACCGCGGCCAGCCACTCCACCAGCTTGGGCGACTCCGCGTAGCGCTCCTTGAGCTCGTCGATCAGGTGGCCGACCGCGAACAGCGCCACCTCGCGCTCGAGCTCCCGCAGCCGGTCACGGAGGTCGTGCTGGAGCGAGCGCATCCGGCTCAGGAACGCCTGGGTGTGGGGGGCCAGCTCCTCGAGCGCCTTCTGGTAGCGCGCGCGGACGGACTCCGGCAGCTGCGCGAACTCGCGCGGGGTCATCGGCTCGCCCCCTCGCAGCGGGACCGTGACGATCCCGGCCGGCGTCAGCTCGATCGCGATCCCCCCGGCCTGCGCCTGCGCGCGCAGCTCGGCCATCGCGTGCTCCTGCTCGCGCTCCACCGGCTCGGCCACCTCGCGCTGGCGGCGGGCGTAGGTGTCGCTCTCGAACGCGGCGGTCAGCTCGCGGCGCGCGTCCTCGAGAAAGCGCCGCATGTCGGCGGCCAGGCTCTGACCGCGCCCATTGGGAAGCGCCACCGCAATCGGCCGCCGGGGCTGGCGGAAGCTGTGCAGGTAGACCCAGTCGCCGGGGGGCGGGCGCCGCCGGGCGTGCTCGCGCAGCTGCGCCTCGACCGAGGTCCGCTTTCCCACGCCGACCGGGCCGACCGCGAAGATGTTGTACCCCGTCGCCTCCGCCTCGAGCCCGAAGGCGATCGCCTCGTTGGCGCGGGCCTGGCCGACCGTCCCGTCGAGGGGCTCCACCTCCTCGGTGGAGCGGAAGCCGAGCGCGGCCGGGTCGAGCGTGCGCCGCAGCGCGTCGACGTCCAGCTCGTGCGCTCCGGATCGCTCGCGCATCAGCGGTTGATCGCCCCCAGCAGCGGCACGTGCATCACCTGCCAGACGCAAAGCAGCGCGCCGAGGACCCCGAGGGCGAAGCCGACCAGCACTCCGCGCGCGAGAACCCACAGGCTCACATAGGGCGAGACGAACGTCGCCGCCGCGAGCGCGTGGACGACCAGCTCGCTGCCCAGCGCGCCGAGGCCAAGACCCAGGGCGGCGCCCGCGAGGCTGATCGCCATCGTCTCGCCCAGGATCAGCCGTGCGATCCGCGGCCGGCTCCAGCCCACCGCGGCCAGCACCCCGAACTCCCGCCGGCGCTCGATCACCGCCATCGCCATCGTGTTGACCACCACCACGGCGCCGAGCAGCAGCGCCAGCGCGGCGATGATCACCCCGGCCCGGTTGATGAGCCGGCTGTTGGTGTCAACCCGCGAGACCTCGCCCGGGTCCCCGAGCGCGACCGTGCCGGGAATCGCGCGCTCGACCGCGCGCTCCACGTCGCGCTCGCGGTGGCCGGGCGCGATCGAGACCGCCACCATGCTCAGCTCCTCCGGCCGCCGTGAGAGCTCCTGGGTCACCGCCAGTGGCAGCTCGACCCCCGCGTCCTCCAGCGAGATGCCCGAGCGGTAGACCGCCGCCACCGGAAACGCGCGCCCCGCCACCACCAGCGAGTCGCCGGCCGAGACGTGCAACCGCCGTGCGGCCCCGACGCCGACCAGCAGCTCGGCACCCTGGGGCCGGTGGCCGGAGATGAACACCAGGCGCTTGGCGAGGAAGCTCTCCCACTGGGCGCCGAACAGCAGGATCGAGGAGTCTCGCCGCACCGCGCCGGAGACGATCTGGACCGGGGCGGCGGCCGCCACCCCCGGCAGGGCCGCGATCCGCGGGACGACCGAGCCGGGCAGCGAGGACGCCGTCAGGTCGGCCAGCCCGGCCTGGAAGACGCCGAAGTCGGCGCGGCCGAGCTTGGCCAGATCGCCGGCGCTGCGCGACAGCCCGCCGGTCACCGACAGCAGCGCGACGACCGTCGTCACGCCGACCGCCACCCCCAGGGCGGTCAACGCGGTTCGCCCCCAGCGACGCAACAGGTTGACCTTGATCATGCCGAGCATTCCTGCCGCCTCAGCAGCGGAGCTTGGCGGCGAGCCCCGCGGGGCGCATCCGCAGCCTGCCGCAATCCGCCCCGGAATTGGCCGCGATGCGAGAGAGTAAGGGCGTGCAGCGCCACCCGCCCAGCGCCGAGACGCCGCCCGGCAGGCCGTTGGAGACCCGGGCCCACTCCCACGCGCGCGAGCGCGGCGTCTCGCCCCGGCTCTACGCGGTCGTCCGGGTGCTGGCGAGCGTCGTGCTCAAAGGGTGGTTTCGCTTCCGGGTCACGGGCGCCGAGCGGGTTCCGGCCCAGGGCGGCGTCGTCATCGCCCCGAATCACAAGAACTTCCTGGACGCTTTCTTCATCGGCGTGGCGCTGCCCCGGCACGTGCGCTACATGGCCAAGGTCGAGCTGTTCAAGGGCCCGCTCGCGTGGCTGTTCCTGCGCCTGGGCGCGTTCCCGGTGCGCCGCGGCGAGGCGGATGCCGAGGCGATGGAGACCGCCCGCGCGATCCTCGCCGCCGGCGGCGTGGTCGTCGTCTTTCCCGAGGGGACACGGGTGGAGGACCCCGACGCGCTCGGCTCGCCCCACCATGGCGCCGGCCGGCTCGCGCTCGCCACCGGCTCGCCGATCATCCCCGCCGCCATCACCGGCACCTCGCACCTGTGGCGCGGCGCGCTGCCCAGGATCAGGCGGGTGCAGCTCGCCTTCCTGCCGGCGGTCATGCCCCAGGCCGGCCCGGAAGACCTGATCGATGAACACGTGTGGCCCGCCGTGCGGGAGGAGTACGGTCGCCTCCGCGCCCGGCCGGGGCTGGTCGCGGCCGCCCTCGCCGCGCTCGGCGTGGGCGGCGGGCTGCTCGCCAGGCGGCGGCTGGAGGCCAGGCGCAGGCCGCGCCTGCTCGGCAAGGTCGAGCCGCGCCGCCTGCGACGGCGCCGGGCGCGCGCCCGGCTGCTGGGGCGGGCGCGCGGGCTCCGGTAGGGCGCGCCGCTCGGCGGCGTCCGGGCGACGGCGGCTGCGCATCGTTCAGGCCCCGACGGTCCGCGCCTGCGCCGCCGCCAGGTAGCGAACCGCGTCGTCGAGGGTCGAGAGCTTGGGGTAATCGCGCTCGGGGATCTCCACGCCGGTTCGCTCGTGGATGGCCACGATCACGTTCAGGAAGTCCATCGAGTCGATGTCGAGCTGCTCGGCGAGGTCGACGTCCGGCTCGATCGTGGTGGGGTCGACGTCGGGCGCGACCTCGGTCAGCGCGCCGATCACGACCTCGCGCAGTCGGTCTTCAGGTGGCGGTGTCACAGCTCCTCCGGCGTTTGCAGTTGACGGTCGATCAGAGCCAGGAAGCACCCCCCGGCGTGCCCGTCGCTGGCGCGGTGATCGGCGGCCAGGCTCGCGATCACCGTTGGGCGCGCGCCGAGCAGGCCGTCGGCGGCCCATGGCCGATCACGGACCGCGCCGAAGCCGACCAGCGCCACCTGGGGCGGATAGATCACCCCGTGCACGAGGTCGACGCCCCGCTCTCCCAGATTGGTGACCGTGATGGTGGGATCGGACATCTCCGAGCTGCGCAGCCTCCCGGCGCGTGCCCGGGCGACCAGGTCGCGCACGCCGCTCATGATCTCCTCCAGGCTCCTGGCGTCGGCGTCGTGGAGCGCCGGCGCGATCAGCCCGCCCTCGCGCAGCGAGATCGCCACCCCGAGGTGGACGCCGGTCGCGGGCTGAAACGCGCCGTCCACCCAGAAGCCGTTCATCTCCGGCATCTGGCGGGCCGCCCGGGCCACGGCGCTTAGCAGCAGCGCCGACGGCAGCAGACGCTGCTCGACCGGCCGGGTCAGGTTCGCCTCCCGCAGCCACCGCAGCGGCCGGCTCATGTCGATCTCCAGCTGCAGGTAGTAGTGGGGGATCTCGCGCTTCGAGCGCGCCATCAGGGCGCCGATCGCCTGGCGCATCGCCGCCTGGCGCATCGCCGCCTGGCGATCGGCCCCGGCGGCCGCGGGCGCGGACGGCGCCGGAGGCGAGGGGGGAAGGGCGGGGGCGCTCTCCACCCTCCCGGAGGCACGCTCGACGTCGGCGAGGGTGATCGCCCCCTCCGGTCCGGTGCCCTTCACGCCGGCAAGGTCCACCTGAAGCTGCAGCGCCGCGCGGCGGGCGACCGGGGAGATGCGCCGGCGACGCCCATCGCTCGGCGGCGCCTCGGGTGGCGGGGGCGCGGGCGGGGGTGGCGGGGGCGCGGGCGGGGGCGGTGCGGGCGCCCCGGACGGCGGCGGTGCGACCGCCTCGGCCGACTCGGCTCCGACCGGCCGCACCGTCGCCAGCACCGTCCCGACCGGCACGCGGGCACCCTCCGAGACCCGCAGCTCGTCGATCACCCCGTCCTCGAAGATCTCCACCTCGATCTCGGCCTTGCTGGTGTCGACCAGGGCGACGATGTCGCCGCGCTTGACCGTGTCGCCCGGCTTCACGTACCACTTCAGGAGGGTGCCCGCCTCCATGTCGGCACCCAGCGACGGCATCCGGAACTCGCCCATCAGGCGTTCGCGCCGACCAGCCGGCGCACCTCGGCGACCACGGTGGCGGCGCTCGGCAGCGCCGCCTCCTCCAGGTGACGGGCGTAGGGCATCGGCAGCTCGGCCGAGCACACGCGCGCAACCGGCGCGTCCAGCTCGTAGAAGGCCTGCTCCATGATCCGGGCGCTGACCTCGGCGGCGAGGCTGCCCGACCGCCAGCCCTCGTCGATGATCACCGCCCGGCGGGTGCGGGACACCGACCCGATCACGGTCCGATCATCGAGTGGACGAAGCGCGCGCAGGTCGACCACCTCGGCATCCAGCCCGGCGCCCTCGGCCAGCTCCTCGGCGGCCCGCAGCGCGGTGGGCACCGTCCCGCCGTAGGCGATGAGCGTGACGTCCGATCCGGCCCGCCTCACCGCCGCGTGCTCGATGTCGACCGGCGCCGGGTCGTCGGGCAGCTCGCCCTCCAGGTTGTAGAGCCCGGCGTGCTCGAAGATCAGCACCGGGTTGGGGTCGGCGAGCGCGGGCGCGAGCATCCCGCGGGCGTCGCCGATCGTGGCCGGCGCCAGCAGCTTGAGTCCGGGGATGTGGGCGAGCCACCCCTCGAGGCTGTGCGAGTGCTGGGCGGCCACCTGCCGGCCGCCGCCGGTCGTCATCCGGATGACCAGCGGGACCTGAAACTGGCCGCCCGACATGTGGCTGATCGTCGCCGCGTTGTTCATGATCTGGTCGAGCGCCAGCAGGCAGAAGTTGACCGTCATCACCTCGACGATCGGGCGCATCCCGCCCATGGCGGCGCCGATCCCCGCGCCGACGAAGGCGGATTCCGAGAGCGGCGTGTCGCGGATCCGCTCCGGCCCGAACTCGTCCAGCAGCCCCCGGCTAACCCCGAAGCAGCCGCCGTAGGCGCCGACGTCCTCCCCCATCAGGAACACCCGCTCGTCGGACGCCAGCGCCTCCCGGATGGCCTCGCGCATCGCCTCCCGGTAGGTGATCGTCGTGGGTGGGGCGACGCTCATGCCGGCGCCGCCTCCGCGTAGATGAAGCGCTCGAGGTCCTCCACCGGCTCGAGGCTCCCCGCCTCAGCGAAGGCGATCGACTCCTCGATCTCCTGCGCGACGGCGGCCTCGATCGCCTCGAGATCGCCGTCGTCGAGCAGCCCCTCCCCGCGCAGCCGCCCGATCAGCGCGTCGATCGGGTCGCGCCGTCTGTAGCGCTCGACCTCCTCCTTGCTGCGGTAGAGCTCGGGGTCGTACATCGAATGGGCTCGGAACCGGTAGGTGCGCAGCTCCAGGAACACCGGCCGGACGCCGTCGCGGACCTCGCCGAGCGCCCTGCGCGCCGCCTCCTCGACGGCCAGCACGTCCATCCCGTCGACCGTCCAGGCGGTCATCTCGTAGCTGGCCGCCTTGAGCGCGAGGTCGGTCTGCGACTCGTGGCGCTCGATCGCCGTCCCCATCGCGTACCGGTTGTTCTCGCACAGGAACAGCACGGGCAGGCTCCACAGCGCGGCGAGGTTCATGCACTCGTGGAACTCCCCCTCGGCCACGGCGCCGTCGCCGAAGAAGCACGCGGTCACGCGGCTGCGCTCCTGGAGCTTGTCCGCCAGGGCCAGGCCGACGGCCAGCGGCAGGCCGCCGCCGACGATCGCGTTGCCGCCGTAGAAGCGCGTCGCGGCGTCGAACAGGTGCATCGAGCCTCCCCGCCCGCGGGAGCACCCTTCCACCCGTCCGTACATCTCCGCCATGACCGCCCCGGCGGGCACGCCCCGCAGCAGCGCGTGGGCGTGCTCGCGGTAGGTCGCCACGATCGCGTCGTCGGGAGCCAGCGCGCCCATGGCTCCCACGGCGACCGCCTCCTCGCCGATGTAGAGGTGCATGAACCCCCTGATCTTGGCGGCGCTGTAGAGCTCGACGCACTTCTCCTCGAAGCGGCGCACGCGCAGCATCTCCCGCAGCAGGTGAAGCCCGTGCTCGCGGTCGATCGACGGCGGCGCGCTCACGGCTCGGGCTCCAGCGTCGAGGTATCGCCTTCCGGGAGGCCCAGCTCGCGTGCCCTGAGCAGCCGCCGCATGATCTTGCCGCTGCGGTTGCGCGGCACCGAGGCGACGAACTCGATCTCCCTGGGAGCGACCGCCGCCCCCAGCCGCCGGCGCGCGAAGGCGATCAGGTCCCGCAGCAGCTCGTCGTCCGCGCGCGCGCCCGGCGCCAGCGACACAAACGCCTTGACGATCTCACCCGCCACCGGGTCGGGCTTGCCGATCACGCCGGCCTCGGCCACCGCGGGGTGCTCGAGCAGCACGCTCTCGACCTCGAACGGCCCGATCAGGTGGCCCGCCGACTTGATCACGTCGTCGCCTCGGCCCACGAACCAGAAGTAGCCGTCGCCGTCCCGGCGGACCAGGTCTCCCGTCAAGTACCAGCCCCCGGCGAAGCACTTGCGGTAGCGCTCCGACTCGTTCAGATAGCCCCGGAACATCGACGGCCACCCGGGACGCAACACCAGCTCCCCCTGCTCGGCGGGATCATCCACCAGCTCGAGGCTGCCGTCCGCGGCCAGCAGGGGCCGATCGTCGGCGTCGCGCCTGGCCACGGCCGCCTCGATTCCCGGCAGCGGGCGTCCCATCGAGCCGGGCCGCACCTCCATCGAGCGATAGTTGGCGATCATGATCCCGCCCGTCTCGGTCTGCCACCAGTTGTCGCGGACGGGCATGCCGAACGCCTTCTCGCCCCACTCCACGACCTCGGGGTTGAGCGGCTCGCCCACGCTGGCGACGAGCCGCAGCGAGCTCAGGTCGTACTCGTGCGCCACCTCCGCGCCGGCCCGCATGAGCATCCGCAACGCGGTGGGCGCCGTGTACCAGACGGTCACACGCTGCTCCTGGAGGATCTGATACCAGCGATCGACCTCCAGCTCAGCCTCGTCCACGACGCAGGTCGCCCCCAGCGTCAGCGGCGCGACGATGCCGTAGGAGGTTCCGGTCACCCAGCCGGGATCGGCGGTGCACCAGAAGACGTCGCCGGGGCGCAGGTCGAGCACCGTGCGGGCGGTCTCGCGGTGGGCCACCACCGCGTCGTGCACGTGCATGGCGCCCTTCGGCGTGCCCGTCGTCCCGCTGGTGAAATGCAGCAGCGCCAGGTCCTCGGGGCCGGTGCTGGCGGTCCGATGGGAGTCCGCGGCGCCCTCCATCAGCGTCGCGAAGTCCTCGACGCCGGCGACGTCGGCGATCTCCTCGTGCTCGCCCACCAGCAGCACGTGCACCAGGCCGGGCAGCCCCGGCCGCAGACCGGCCACCTTGCGCCGGTACAGCGCGCCGGTGGTCACCAGCGCCCGCGCGTCCCCCAGCCGCAGCCGCTGCTCGATCGGCCCCGGCCCGAACGCCGAGAACAGGGGGCAGAAGACGCTTCCGTGCTTGAGCGTCCCCAGGGCGGCCACGTACAGCTCCGGGATCCGTCCGGCGAGCGTGAAGACGCGTTCACCGGGCCGCACCCCGAGGCCGTCGAGCACGTTGGCAAACCGGTCGGTGTGAAGCCGCAGCTCGGCGTAGGTGAAGTCGACTGGCCCGCGGCGCTTGCTGAGGAACCGCAGGGCCACGGCATGCGCGAGCGGGCCCGACGCGTACCGGTCCACCGCCTCATGCCCGATGTTCAGGCCGCCCCCGGGCAGGCCGGCGAGCTGCGCCCTCGCGGCCGCCCAGGAGAACTCCGCCCGCGCCCGGGCGTAGTCGGGCATGTTCGGAGCGACCGAGGGCGACGGTCGCCGCCCGACCGGCGGTGCCGGGGGCGCGGGCACGCTCACCCGGCGGTCCGGCGCGCCCGCCGAAGACGCTCGGCCGCGCCCTCCCACCGGCGCTCCAGCTCGCGCAGGCGGATGTCGGTGACGATCGGGCTCATCGGCCCGTGGCGATACAGCCTTGCCCGGTAGGCGGCGAGGCGCACCCGCGCTCGGCGCTCCTCCTCCTCCAGGGTCTGCAGCGGCGTCGGGATTCCCATCGTCTCTCCTTTCGGTCGTGGTCAACCTAGGGGTTGCCGCGCCGGCCGGCCTCGGGACAAGCGCGCCGACTCGTTGCGGAAAAGTACGAACCGCCGGCCGCTAGCCGCCCAGCCCGCGCCACTAGCCGCCCAGCCCGGGGACCGCCGCGATCTTCCACGCTCCGCCGACCCTCCGGAGCGAGACCTGCTGGGCGGAGAACGCCGCGCCGTCCACGACCCGGGCGGTGGCGTCCTCGCCCCTGATCTGGACCTGCTCGACACTCGCCTGTCGCAGCGCGGCGAGGACGCCGGCTCCCGCGATCGCCCGGATCAGGCCGACCGCGTCCTCGCAGGACGGAGGGGCCTTCAGCATCCCGTTGGAGGCCCGCATCACGAGCGTGGACAGCTGCTGGCGGGCGCCGGTGGTGAGCAGCGCGCAGGCGGCCGGCCCGTCGCCCGCCGTCTGGGCGCGGATGTACGCGTGCACCGTCTGCGTGACCTGCTGGCGGGCCAGCGCCTGGCCGTTGGTCGGCTTGTGGGCGCCGCAGCCCGCCAGCGCGAACGCGAGCGCCGCGACGGCCGTGACGGGGAGCGCAAGTCGGTCGAGCGTGCTCATGACGGCTCCTCCATGCACCGCCGACCGTAGAGCGCCGGCGAGGTCCTGGCGTCGGTAGTTCCACACCTCCGCGGTGCGGGAATTGCGCGGATGCCGGTCGCGAGGTACACCTCTACGCTGAAGCAAGCGATGTCGACAGAGACCGCGGAAGGGCTCCGCAGACGCCCGCCCGTTCCCGGGCGGCGCGCGGCGCCGGCCGTCGCGGCGCCGGCCATCGCGCTTGCGCTCGTCCTCTGGCTGACCGCGTGCGGAGGCGGCCGGCCCCGGCCGCCCGCCACCCGGGCGACCACGGCGACCACCACGACCACGGCGACCACGCCGAGCGCGCCGAGCACCACCGGCTCCCCCTCGGTCTCCAGCGGCCCGGTGCGCGGAACGCTGCGCGCGCCCAACCACGCTCCGACGGTCGGGAGGCCCTGGCGCTACTCGGTGTCGGTCACCGACGCCGCCGGCCATCCCCTGTCGGGGACGGTCGACATCGAGTTCCTGTTCGCCGGGCAGGTGGTGGGACGGGACACGCCACCGACTCACCCGGTCAGGAACGGGCGCTGGGCCGACACGCTCACGTTCCCGGCCGCGGCCGTCGGCCAGCCCCTGACCTTCCGGGCGGTCGTGCACACCCGGCTTGGGTCGATCACGCTCGACTGGCCGGTCACGGTCCACCGATGAGTGCCCTGCGCGAGCTGCGTGCGGTCGGGCGCCGGGTGCGGCGGGCGCCCGCGGAGCCACCGGCTCTCGATCACGGCCGCGGCGTGGACGTGATCGTGCGGGACGTGACCCGGTCGTTCGGCCCGATCCACGCGCTGCGCGGCGTGTCGCTCGAGGTCGCGGCGTCCGAGTTCGTGACGATCACGGGACCGTCGGGCTCGGGCAAGAGCACGCTCCTGAACCTTATCGGCAGCCTCGACCGGCCCGACTCGGGCACGATCACGGTCGCCGGAGCGCCGGTGCCCGACCCGGAGCGCGGCGTGGAGTTCCGCTGCCACGTCGTCGGCTTCGTCTTCCAGGACAATCTCCTGCTCCCGCACATGACGGCTCGCGGCAACGTCGAGGCGGCCCTCTTGGCCAGCGGCGCCGGCCGCCGCGAGCGCCGCGCCCGCAGCGCGGAGCTGCTTGCCGAGGTCGGGCTGGCCGGCCGGGAGGACCACCTCCCCTCCGAGCTCTCCGGCGGACAGCGCCAGGCGGTTGCGCTCGCTCGGGCGCTCGCCAACCAGCCGAGCCTGCTGCTGGCCGACGAGCCCACCGGCGCGCTGGACTCAGAGAGCGCCCAGCGCGCGCTCGACCTGCTCGCCGCCACGCGCGAGCGCCACGGCATGACCGTGATCGTGGTCAGCCACGACGCCGCGGTCGCCGATCGCGCCGACCGGGTGCTGCGGTTGGTCGACGGGCGCATCCAGGCGGGCTGAGATCCGGGGGGCTGAACGATCCGTAGTTCGCCCGCACCCGGAACGGCGACTTCAACGGATGACGCGATCGGCGCCCGTCCGCTTAGGTTGAGCCTGATGCTCGAGCGGCTCGCACGACTCGACACGCGGGGCCAGCCCGTTCTCAGCGTGTACGTGGATCTCGACCCAACGCGCTTTCCCACTCCCGACACCCGCGCCTCGGAGCTCGGCGCGCTGCTCGCCCTGGCCCGGCGGGAGGGGGGCGAGGAGGAGGTCGAGCGCATCCGCGCCTGGCTGGAAGCCGATGGGACGATCGTCCGCGGGGCTCGGGGACTGGCGATCTTCTCCTCCGCGCGCGCCGACCTCTTCGAGACGGTTCGCCTTCCCTCGCCCGTCGAGCCGCTCGTGATCATGGACACGGTGCCCTGGCTGGAGCCGCTGGCCGCGATCGTCACGCCCGGCGACTGGGGGGTCGCGGTGGTGAGCCGACGCGGCGCCCGGCTGTTCCGCGGTGGCCCGCGCGGGCTGAGCGAGTTCGCGGTCATCGAGGATGAGCTTCACCGCCGCCACGCGCAGGGAGGGTGGTCCCAGGCGCGCTTCAGCCGCGGCATCGAGGAGCAGGTCGCCGCGCACGTGCGCGGCGTGGCCACGCGTCTGTTGCGCGCCCACCAGCGACGGCCCTTCGAGCGGCTGGTGATCGTGTGCTCGTCCGAGCTGCGGCCGGTGGTCAGGCGCAGCCTGCACCCCGAGCTGCTCAACCGGCTCGCCGGGACGGTGGACGCCGACCTCGAGCACGCGTCGGCGGCCGAGGTTCTTCAGGCGGTCGGGCCGCTGCTCGAGCAGGCCGAGCGCGAGCACGAGCACGCGCTGGTGGTGACGCTCGATGACGCCCTGGGGACGGGCGGGCCGGCGGCCGCCGGCCTCGACGAGGTCCTCTCGACGCTCGAGCACCGGCGGGTCGACACCCTCCTCGTGCTCGAGCAGGCGAGCATCAGGGCGGGCCGGTGTCCGGTGTGCGGCCGGCTCTCGACGGCCAGCGAGGGCAGGTGCCCGCTCGAGGGCGCGACGCTCGAGGAGGTCGACGCGGTCGTGCACGCGCTCGAGAGCGCCGCCGCCCAGTCCGCGCAGGTGGTCGTGATTCGCCACGAGGTGGATTGGCTTCGGCGCCACGGCGAGATCGCCGCCCTGCTGCGATGGTGAGGGCGGTGGCCAGACCGGCTGTGGCCAACTACGGATGCCGGCCGCCCGCCGCGCGCCTAGCGTTCGGGCATGCGGTCGTCCGTGCACGGCGCGACGCGGGATAGGGAACCGTTGACTGGAGGTGCGCGATGGGCGTTGTGACGATCAGCGCGATCAAGGCGGACATCGGGGGCTACGTCGGCCATTCGGCAACTCATCCGGAGCTGGAGGCGGAGGCGCGGCGCCGGGTGGCCTCGGCGATCGAGCAGGGGCTGTTGATCGACGGGGCGGTCAACTCGTGCGGTGACGACGTCAACCTCGTGATGACCCACCGCCACGGCGTCGACGCCGAGCCGGTGCACCGTTTCGCGTGGGACACCTTCTCCGCGCTGACGGAGCTTGCCAGGCGCCTGCACCTGTACGGCGCGGGGCAGGACCTGCTGGCCGAGGCCTTCTCGGGCAACGTGCGGGGCGCCGGGCCGGGGGTGGCCGAGATGGAGATCTTCGAGCGCCCGTCGGAGCCGTTCGTCGTCTTTGCCGCCGACAAGACCTCTCCCGGAGCTTGGAACCTGCCGCTCTACAAGATGTTCTGCGACCCGTTCAACACGGCGGGCCTGGTGATCGACAAGGCGATGCACGCCGGCTTCACGGTCGAGGTGCACGACCTGATCGAACACCGCCGTGCCCACTTCAGCTGCCCGGAGGATCTCTACGACCTGCTCGTCTACATCGGGACCACCGGGCGCTTCGTGATCAAGCACGTCTTCCGGCGTGGCAACCTCGACGAGCCCGTCGCCTCCACCTCCACCTCGCGGCTGTCGTTGATCGCGGGTCGCTACGTGGGCAAGGACGACCCGATCATGCTCGTGCGCTGCCAGAGCGGTCTGCCGGCGGTGGGCGAGGCGCTGGAGCCGTTCGCCTCTCCACACTACGTCTCGGGCTGGATGCGCGGCTCTCACAACGGGCCGCTGATGCCGTGCGCGCTTCACGACGCGCACCCGGCTCGCTTCGACGGGCCACCCCGGGTGGTGGGAATGGGCTTCCAGCTGGCCGACGGCAGGCTGATCGGCCCGCGCGACCTGCTGGGCGACGTCTCGTTTGACCGGGCCCGCTGGCAGGCGCTCGAGATGGCCGACCACATGCGGCGCAACGGCCCGTTCGAGCCCGGTCGACTGCCGATGGAGGACATGGAGTACACGACCATGCCCCAGGTCGCCGAGCGGATGCACGAGCGCTGGGAGCCGATCGAGGAACCCGCTCCCGTCACCGCATAGGAGCGACCGCGTGGGCGTGGGAGTGCGCGACCGGAGGAAGGCCACCCGCAGGTTCGCCGACCGCCGCGCCGCCGGCCGCCAGCTGGCCGAGCGCCTGGCCTCGCTGGCGATCGAGGATCCCGTCGTGCTGGGGATAGCCCGCGGAGGCGTGCCGGTCGCCTACGAGGTGGCGCGCGCGCTCGGGGCGCCCCTGGACGTGCTGGTGGTGCGCAAGATCGGCGCGCCCGGCAATCCCGAGCTGGGGATCGGCGCGATCGCCGAGGGCGGCGCGCAGGTGCTCAACCGGGAGGTGGTGCGCGAGCTGCTGGTCAGCGCGGAGGAGCTGGAGGCGGCTCTCGCGCGCGCCCGCGAGGAGGTGAGCAGCCGCGTGGGGCGCTACCGGGGAGCTCGGGCGCCCGTCGAGGTCAGCGGACGCACCGCGATCGTGGTCGACGACGGGCTGGCCACCGGTGGGACCGCGCGGGCGGCGCTGCGGGCGGTCCGGGCGCGGCATCCCCGCCGGCTCATCCTGGCCGTGCCGGTGGGCACGCGCGAGACGACGCGGTCGCTGCGCGAGGAGGCGGACGAGGTGGTCTGCGTGCTCGAGCCCGAGCAGATGTGGGCCGTCGGCCTGTGGTACGAGCGCTTCGAGCCGACCAGCGACGCCGAGATCGCCGGGCTGCTGGAGGGCGATTCCCCCGAGTCGGGCCCGGCGCCGCTCGCGAGCCGCGAGGTGCGGATCCCGGTGGCCGAGATCGTCGGCGACCTCGTGCTCCCCGCCGAGGCGAAGGGGCTGGTGATCTTCGCGCACGGCAGCGGCTCGAGCCGATTCAGCCCCCGCAACCGTCAGGTGGCCAGGGAGCTCACCGAGCGCGGCCTGGCGACGCTGCTGCTCGATCTGCTGCGCTGGCAGGAGGAGCGCGACCGCACCAACGTCTTCGACCTGCGCCTGCTGGCCGAGCGCCTCACGGCGGCCACGCGGTGGGCGCGGGAAGAGCCCGCGCTGGCCGGGCTTCGCCTCGGCTACTTCGGCGCCAGCACCGGCGCCGGGGCGGCGTTGCGCGCGGCGGCCGAGCTGGGCGATGAGATCGGCGCGGTGGTCTCGCGTGGGGGCCGGCCCGACCTCGCGGGCCCGGCGCTCGAGCGTGTCCATGCCCCGGTGCTGCTGATCGTGGGCGGACGCGACCAGATGGTGCTCGAGCTCAACCGCGAGGCCTGCGGCCGTCTGCGGGCTCCCTGCGAGCTGGCGGTCATCCCCGGCGCCACGCATCTGTTCGAGGAGCCCGGCGCGCTCGAGGAGGTGGCGCTGCTCGCCGGCGACTGGTTCGAGCGCCACCTCGCGTCGCCCTCCTCCGAGCGCGCGGCATGATCGCGGGGAGCCCGGAGCTGGTCCGCTGGTCGCGGCGCTCGGTGCGGATCACCGAGCCGGACGGACGGGTGGCATTCGCCCTCGACGACGTGGAGGCTCCCACCGGCTGGTCGAACCTGGCGGTGGCCGTGGTGGCCAGGCGCTACTTCGCCACCGGGCCCGGAGGGGTGCGCGAGCGGTCGGTCCGGGCGCTGATCGACCGGGTGGTGGGCGCGATCGCCGGATGGGCCCAGGCCGGCGGGCAGGTCGCCGACGAGGCGGAGCGCGGTGAGCTGCGCGACGGGCTGACCGAGCTGGTGGTCGGCCAGCGGGCCGCGTTCGCGACGCCGGTGTGGCTGAACGCAGGGCTGGCCGAGCGCCCGCTCACCTCGGCCTGTTTCATCCTCCGGGCCGAGGACTCGATCCCGGAGCTGCTTGAGTGGAACACGCGTGAGGGGCTGATCTTCCAGCAGGGGGGCGGCGCGGGCATCAACCTGTCCGCGATCCGCTCCTCCCGCGAGCCGGTCTCGCGTGGCGGGTTGGCGAGCGGGCCGGTGTCGTTCATGCGCGCCACCGACGCCTGGGCGGCCACGATCCGCGCCGGCGGCCGGGCTCGACGGGGCGCCAAGATGGTCGTGCTCGACGCTTGGCACCCGGACATCCTCGAGTTCATCGAGGCCAAGGCACGCGAGGAGGATCGCGGGCGGGCGCTGCTCGCCGCCGGGTACCCGGTGGAGGAGGTGGTCGCATCGCTCGCCTTCCAGCACGCCAACCACTCGGTGCGGGTCAGCGACGAGTTCATGCGGCTGGCCGTTCAGGGCGGCGAATGGGCGCTGCGGGCGGTGAGGACCGGCGAGGTGCTGGAGACGATGCCCGCCCGCAAGCTCCTGTGCGCGTGCGCGGAGGCGGCGGCACGCTGCGGGGACCCCGGCCTGCTGTTCTCAGACCAGATCGCGCGCTGGCACACCTGCCCGAACACCGGGCCCGTCACCGCCTCGAACCCGTGCGGTGAGTTCCTGCACGTCGAGGACTCCGCCTGCAACCTCGCCACGATCAACCTGCTGGCGTTCCTCCGGGGACGCGAGCTCGACGTCGACGAGCTCACCCGGGCGGTCGAGCTGCTGGTGCTCGCGCTGGACGCGATCATCGACGGCTCCGGGTATCCGACGGAGCAGATCGAGCGCAACGCCAAGCGCCTGCGCCAGATCGGGATCGGCTACGCCAACCTCGGCGCCCTGCTGCTCACGCTGGCGATCCCCTACGACTCGGACGCCGGCCGCGACTGGGCGGCGGCGATCACCGCCCTGATGACCGGCGTCGCCTACCGCCGCTCGGCCGAGCTGGCCGCCGCGCTGGAACCGTTCGCCGAGCTGGAGCGAAACCGCGAGCCGATGCTGCGCGTGATCGAGCAGCACGCCCGCGCGCTCGAGCGCCTGGGGGGCGAGGAGCCGGCGGCGGTCCTGCGGGCGGCGCGCCGCGAATGGCGGTGGGCGCTTGCCCTCGGGCGCCGGCACGGGTTCCGCCACGCCCAGACGACGCTGATCCCCCCGACCGGCACGGTCAGCCTGATGCTCGACTGCGAGACGACCGGGATCGAGCCCTACTACGCGCTGAGCACGACCAAACGGTTCGCCGACGGCGGCGAGGTCCGCCTCGAAAGCCGCGCGGTCAGCGACGCGCTGGCCGCGCTGGGCCACGGCGAGTCGGCGATCGAGCGCCTCGCCGAGTACGCCCTCGACCACGGCCACCTCACCGACGCGCCCGACCTGAGCGCCCAGGAGCGCCTGGTGTTCCAGGCCGCGACGGGCCCCGAGCCGCTCTCCCCGATGGCCCATCTGCAGATGGTCGCCGCCGTGCAGCCGTTCCTCAGCGGAGGGGTGTCCAAGACCGTCCCGCTCCCGCCCACCGCGGGCGCCGAGGCGATCGAGGAGGTGTTCATCACCGCCTGGCGCCTGGGCCTGAAGTCGATCGCGGTCTACCGCGAGGGCTCCAAGCTGGAGCAGCCGCTCACCACCGGCGCGGCCCGGCAGCGCTCCGAGACGTCTGGGGGGGCGTGAGCAGGCCCGGGTCGTTCGCGTCCGGCGAGAGGGCCCTCATCAGCCGCGCAGCGCGCGCAGCGCGTTGAGGATCACGGCCAGGTCGATGGCCTCCTGGAACAGCGCGCCGCCGACGGGCGGCAGGTAGCCGACGGCCGCCACCGCCATCGCCGCCAGGCTGAGGCCCATGCCGGTGAGCACGCTCTGGCGGGCGATGTGAAGCGCGCGCCGGCCCGTGTGGACGGCGTCGGCGACGCGGTCGACGCGGTCGACCGTGATCACCGCGTCGGCGGTCTCCGAGGAGACGGTGGCGCCGGCCGCTCCCATCGCGATGCCGAGGTCGGCGACGGCGAGCGCCGGCGCGTCGTTGATCCCGTCGCCGACCATCACCACCGGGCGCAGCTCGGGCTCGGCCGCGACGCGGCGCACGACCTCGAGCTTGTCCTCGGGCGACTGCTCGGCGTAGACCCGGTCCACGCCGAGCTGGCGGCCGACGCGCTCGGCGACCGAGCGGCGATCGCCGGAGATCATCGCCACGTGGCGCACCCCCTCTGTGCGCAGCCGCTCGACGATCCGCTCGGCGTCGGGGCGCAGCTCGTCGGCCATCACGATCACCCCCGCCACGTGGCCGTCGACCGCCACCAGGACGTGCGCCTCCCCCGAGCCCCGCGTGCTCGTCACCGCCGTCGAGACGACCTCCGCCGCAGGGACGCCGGCGCCGCGCAGGAAGGCGCGGCTGCCGACGAGCACCTGGTGCCCGTCGACCGTCCCCCGGATGCCCTGTCCGGGCTCCTCGAGCACGTCCACCGGCATGGTCAGCTCCAGCCCGGCCTCCCGGGCCGCGGCGACCAGCGCCTCGCCCAGCACGTGGGCCGACAGGCGGTCGAGGGACGCCGCCAGCCGCAGCACCTCACCGCTCGGCCAGCCGCCGACGGTGAGGATCTCGCGCACCTCCGGGGTGCCGACCGTGAGCGTGCCGGTCTTGTCGAACAGCACGGTGCGCGCCTGCCCGAGCGTCTCGATCGCTCCGGCGCCCTTGACGATCACGCCCGCCCGAGCCGCCCGCGAGAGCCCGGACACCAGCGCGATCGGGGCGGCGAGGATCAGGGGGCACGGCGTCGCCACCACCACCACCGCCAGCCCCCTGACCGCGTCCCCGCTCAGCGCCCAGGCGAGCCCGGCCGCAAGCAGGGTCGTCGGGAGGAAGAAGCCGGCGTAGCGGTCGGCCATCCGCACGAGCGGGGCGCGCTGGGTCTGAGCCTGCTCCACCAGGCGAACCAGCGCCGCATAGGCGCTCTCGCGCGCGGGCCGGTCGGCCCGCAGGTCGAACGGCGCGCCGGCGTTCGCCGCGCCGCTGAGCACGGCCATTCCACGGCTGACCGTCTCCGGCAGAGGCTCGCCGCTGAGCGTGCTCGTGTCGACGACCGCCTCCGCGCTGAGCACCGTGCCGTCGACGGGAACCACCTCGCCCGTGCGCACGAGCACCACGTCGCCCGCGCCGACCTGCTCGACCGGGACCTCCCGGAGCTGCTCGCCCACCCGCAGCTGCGCGACCTTCGGGGCCCGCTGGACCAGGGCGGTCAGCTCGCGCCGGGCCCGGCGCGAGGCGATCGACTCGAGCGCCGCGCCACCGGAGAACATCAACCCGATCACCGCGCCCGCCAGCTCCTGGTTCAGCGCCAGCGCCCCCACCATCGCCACCAGGGCGATCGTGTCCACGCCGAGGCCTCGCTCGACCACGATCGTGCGGGCGACCTCGAGCGTGAGCTCGGCGGCGAGCAGCGCCACGGCCGCCCGCCACACCGTGTGACCCGCCGGCCCCTGCCCCAGCAGGTGCAGCAGCCCGCCGGCCGCGATCGCGCTCACCGCGATCGAGGCAAGCGCCTGCGCCCGGTGCTCGAGCAGCCAGCTCAAGTACCGCCTATGGCCGGGGGCGCGGCGGCCGCCCCAGCGGGCGCGCAGCGCGTGTGCGTGGGCATCGCTCATGACCTGAGGCTCGCAGTCAAGGGCTGATGCGCCATCCGTAGCGCTTACGGGTGGCGGTAGGTGGCGCCTGCGGATGGCGGTTCCGCCCGGGCGGCCGTAGGCTCTCGGCGAGGAGGAATGCCCAAGCGAGGATCCCCACACGCGCGCTCCATCGGGGTCGGGGCGCTGCTCGCGGCCGCGGCGCTGAGCGCGGTCGCCTGCGGCGGCGGTCAGAGCTCCACGGGCCAGGGACGGAGCGGCTCCTCGACTGCGACGACGGCGCAGCGGGCGCAGGCCGCCGCCCTGGAGCAGCGGTTCGTGGCGGTCGTCAAGGAGACCGAGCCCGAGGTCGTCCAGATCCAGACCGACGCCGGCCTCGGCTCCGGCGTGATCTTCGACGACCGGGGCGACATCGTCACCAACGCCCACGTGGTCGACTCCGCCCGGCAGCTGCTCGTGACGGCGGCCGACGGCCACCGCTTCCCGGCGCGGCTGGTGGGCGCCTACACGCCCGACGACCTCGCCGTGGTCACGGTCGGCGCGGGCCACGGGCTCAAGCCGGCCCGGTTCGCCGACTCATCCAAGCTGGCCGTCGGCGAGATCGTGCTCGCGGAGGGCAACCCCCTCGGCCTGCAGAGCAGCGTCACCGAGGGCATCATCAGCGCCCTCGGCCGCGACGTCAGCGAGGGTCCGGGGGTCGTGCTGCCCGACTCGATTCAGACCAGCGCGCCGATCAACCCCGGCAACAGCGGCGGCGCCCTGGTCGACCTGGACGGGCAGGTGGTGGGGATCCCGACGCTGGCGGCGGCGAACCCGCAGCTGGGCAGCGCGGCGGCCGGGATCGGGTTCGCGATCCCCAGCAACACGGTCCGCGACATCGCCTCCCAGCTCGTCCGCCACGGCCGTGTTGTCAACTCCCGCCGCGCCGCGCTGGGGGTGAGCGTGGCGGACAGCACGACGCGACCCGGGGCGCTGATCGTCGCGCTTCAGGAGAGGGGCCCGGCGGCCCGGGCGGGCCTCGCGGTGGGCGACGTGATCCAGCGGGTGGACGACCAGCCGATCGAGGACGTGAGCGCGTTCGCGCAGGCTCTGGCCGAACACAAGCCGGGGGAGCAGGTCAGGATCTCCGTGGTGGCGCTCAACGGGGCCGCGCGGACCGTGACGGTGACGCTGGGGCAGCTCGCCGGAAGCTGAGAGCGCGCGATACTCCGAGGATGAGCAGCGAGAGCCGTTTCTCAGAGGATCAGGCGCGCAGCATCGGCGAGCGGATCGGCATCGACTGGGCCAGCGCGCGGTTTGACGTCGAGCAGTTCCGCCGGGGCCTCGAGGTGGAGCTCGAGCACGGGCGCCGTGACCCGGCCACCAACGTCAGCGACGACGACGAGCTGACCACGGGCAGGATCGCCTGGGCCCACCTCAACGAGTTTCCCGACTACTACACGCGCCTGGCCCAGATGGAGGCCGAAGCGGAGCGCTACTGGTCGCAGCGCGAGACGGGGGACACGACCGGCGGCTAGCCGCGCGCCTGGCGGCCGTCCCTCCTCTCACTGGTAGCGCAGGGCCTCCGCCGGGTAGACGCGCGACGCCCGGCGGGCCGGCGCGTACGAGGTCGCCAGGGCGATTCCGTAGACGACCACGAAGACGATCCCGAGCATCAGCCAGGGCGGGCTGAACGTCATGTTGCTCCAGCTCGGCTGGTGCCGGGCGTCGTAGATCATGTTGTAGGCGACCGCGAGCCCGAGGAGGGTGCCGATCACGATCGAGCTGAGCGCGATGAAGGAGGACTCGAGCAGGAAGCTCGCCTGGACCATGCCGCGCCGGAACCCGATCGCCCGCAGCACGCCGATCTGCTGGCGCCGCTCCACCACCGCGCGGGCGCTGATCACCCCGAGCGCGGCGACGCCCACGATCAGGCCCAGGCCCATGAATCCCTCGATCAGCAGGTTGATCGTGCGGCTGGAGCCGACCGCGTCGGCCAGGAGCTTCGACATCGCGTCCGCGTGCATTCCGTTGGCCAAAAACGCCGTCTGGAGCGCCTTGGCCGTCCTCCGGGCGTCGACTCCGGGCTTGAGCGCGAACAGGTAGACGCTCGGCTGCACGCGGTTGCCGAAGATCGGGGTGAGCTCCCGCTGCGAGGTGGAGATCCCGGCCATCCCGAGGGGCGCGGTCTCCGGCAGGACGCCGATCACGGTGAGCCGGATGCTGCGGCCACTCTGAGGGTCGCGGCTGTCGATCTGGAACGGCTTGAAGTGCTTGTCCTCGAGGTGGAAGCCGGTGAGCTTGAACTTCGGCGGCGGTCCGAAGTTGAAGCCCCCGAGCCGGGGCGCGATCGACGCGTCGATCACGGCCATCCCGGGATGGCGCCGCAGCGCCCGCCAGACCGCACGGGGCGAGTTGTAGCCGTCAGCCGTCGTGGCCATCCCGTAGGTGGTGTGCTCGAGGAACACCTCATCCAGCCCGCGGGCCACGTAATCAGCGCTCTGGTGCCCGGGACCCACCTGTCTTGCCCTGACCGGCAGGAACGACTGGCTTGAGACATACCTGAAGTCGGCCGGGTTGATGGAGCGGGCGCTTCTCAGCGCCGCGTCGACGTTGGCGATCGGGCTGGCCGGCGCGGTGGTCGCCCGGATGTCGAAGCCACCGCCGAACGCCCTCAGGTCGTTGAAGGCGTTGGTGAACGCGTTCGTCGCGGTCGCGCCGATCACGAGCGTGAACACGACGAGCGTGAACATCGCGAAGGTGACGCCGGTGCGGAACAGGCTGCGCAGCGGATAGGCCATCGACATCTTCAGGATCGGGGCCAGCCGGCGGCTGCGCCCGAGCGTCGCATTCAGCACCCCCAGCAGCGCGTCGGCGTTGTACATGATCGTCCAGCTCGCGCCGATCACGATCATCAGGCCCGAGACGATCGCGATCGAGAAGTCGCTGCTGGTCTGGCCAAGCAGCCACCGTGTGGTCGGCAGCGCCCACCACAAGACGAGCGCCAGCCCGCCGATCGTCCGCGCCGGTCGTTCCCGGACTCCCGCCAGCCGCGCCAGCGGCACGAGGCTCAGGATCACGAGCGAGACGCCGAGGTTGAACGGTGTCGCGGCCTTCGAGCTCGCGCCGGACACAGTGAGCAGGAGCCCGAGCACGATCCCGGCTGCCGCGAGCGCCGAGCGCCGCCTGCGGGCCTTCTCCACGGGAGGCTCGGGCAGGTCGCGGATCGCGCTGACGATGTTCATCCGGCTCACACGCCATGCCGAGAAGGCGACAACGCCGAACGTCAGCAGCACCCCGATCGCGTAGGCGATCACGATGCTGGCGGGCTTCACCGAATAGCCGACCTGGAGGTCGCTGGTCGTGGCGAAGGTGCTGCCCATCGCCGCCACCATTCCGTAGGCGAGCACGACTCCGGCCAGCGCGCCGACGGCGGCGGCGATCAGGTCGTAGGCGACGCCCTCGAAGACGAACATCTGAACCAGATGGCTGCGCCGCGTGCCGACCGCGCGGGCGATCCCCAGCTCGCTGCGGCGCTCGGCGGCGAGCATCACGAAGATGAGGAAGATCAGCAGGATCCCGGCGGCGATCGAGAACGAGCCGAACGTCGTGAACAGGGACATGAATGCGGCCCCCGCCGTGTCGGCGTCCTTGATCGCGTCCTGCTTGGCGGTGCTGGCGTCGAGCCCGAGCTGCCCAAGCGTCGGCCGGAGCCTTGTCACGACCTGGCTGCTCAGCGCGCTGCCGGAGACCTCATCGCCGCGGTTTGAGACGAGGATCCGGTTGACCTCGCCCGGCCTGTCGAGCAGGTCCTGCGCCGGACCCAGCGGGAGCAGGACCGCGGATTTGCTCGTCCCGGTGCCGTCGTAGGTGACGATCGCGGCGACGCGCGCCGGCATCCTGTGTTTGCCGGCCAGCACCAGCACCGCATCGCCGGCGCGGGCGTCGAGCTGCTCGGCGGCCCTGGTGTTGATGAACACCTCGCCGCGTCGCAGCTGCGCGAGCGAGACGGCCCGTCCGTCGCGGGTGCGGATCACGCCGAAGCCCCGCATGTCCGCCGGTTCGGTGGCAAACAGCGTCATCTGCGGCTCGTTCTGCCGGGTCCGGGCATCGAGCGCCGCGACCGGCTCGATGATCGCGGGGGCGACTCCGTCCACCAGACCCGTTGAGGAGACAGCCCGGGAGACGCGCCGCGAATCGCGTGCCGGGAAGTAGGCGACGCCGGTCGCAAAGCCCGCGTCGGTGACCGCCAGCGTGGGCTTTGCCCCCTTCGCGCCGATCACCTCATCGGTGTAGCCGAGCGACCTGACCGCCGCCGAGCGGATCGTGTGGCTCATCGTGTCGCCGGTCGCGAGCGCCGAGGCGATGATCACGGTTCCGAGCATCAGGCCGACGACGATCAGCGCGCTGCGACCGCGACGACGGCCCACGTTGCGGACCCCGAGGCGGAGGAGAACCCGATTACGGGCGGCAAGCGTCGCCAGGACGCCGAGGGCGAGCGCGACGATCGCGACCATCGCTACGGCCAGCGGGCCCAGCGGCACTCCGAACAGCCTGGTCATCGTGCCTCATGCCGCCTTCACCGCGGGCATGTCGACGATCATGACCTCGTAGCTCTCGCGCCCTGGCGCGGCGCGATAGAAGGTGACGAACTTCCGCACCTGTTCGTCGTAGACGCCGCTGGCGATGTGAGCCTGCGCGTCCTCCTCGGCCTCCCAGAACGTGATCACCATCGCCTTGCCCTCCGGCGTCGCCAGACCGTAGGCGCCGCAGTAGCCGGGCTCCTCCCGGAGCGCCGGAATCACCGACTCCCGATACAGCGTCGTCACCGCCTGGAGGCTCACCCGCACCAGGTCGATGTCGGCCAGCGTGACCTGCGCCACCATCTCAGACCTCCAACCGCTCTTCCTCGACGATCTGCCCGTCGAGCATCCGTACGATTCGATCGGTGGCCCGCCCCACGGAGATGTCGTGGGTCACGATCAGGAACGTCAGGCGCTGCTCGAGGTTGAGCGTGCGCATCAGGGCCACGATCTCCGCGGCGTTCTCGCTATCGAGGTCGCCGGTGGGCTCGTCGGCCCACACGATCGCCGGCCGGTTCACCAGCGCCCGGGCGATCGTGGCGCGCTGACGCTGGCCGCCGGAGAGCTGCTCGGGGAAGTGCGTCGCGCACGCCCCCAGCCCGACCATCTCGAGCGCCTCGAGCGCCTGCGCGTGCGCCTGCCTGCTCGGGACCCGGGCGACCAGCAGCGGCAGCTCGACGTTCTCGACCGCGGTGAGGACGGGCATCAGGTTGTAGAACTGGAACACGAACCCCATTCGCCGCGCACGATGGTCGGTTCGCTCCACGTCGGACATCTCGCGAAGCGGGACGCCCTCGATCAGCACCTCCCCGCCGTCGATCGCGTCCAGGCCGGACAGGCAGTTCAGGAGGGTCGTCTTGCCCGATCCGCTCGGCCCCATGATCGCGACCATCTCGCCTGGCAGCACCGTGAAGCTGACGCCCCGCAGCGCGTGGACCACCACCGTGCCGGTGTCGTAGCGCTTGTCGACCGCCCTGGCCTCGACGATCGGCGGGCCGGGCGGCGCTGCCGGGGTGGGAAGCCGCGGTTGCTCGGTGGTCGTCGTCAACGCTGAAAGCACCTCAGCTACGAGTCCTGCGGCGCACCGCGAGATAGATCCCGCCGGCGCTGATCGCCAGCAGCGCCAGCCCGGCGCCCGCCGCCGCGATCGCGATCGCCAGCAGGTGCGGGAAGCGGGCGCCGATGCTGACCTCCGCGCTCACGTTCGGTGAGCCGTCGGCGTTCATGAGCACGATCCGCCAGTTGCCGGGCTGGGGATTCCAGACGAGCGTGTGCGTTCCGGGGCCGGTGGCGCTCGCCGCCCAGAACCGCTGGGCCGCGGGCGGCGAGGCGGGCGCGCCCCCCGGCCGGACGCGGAACTCCGCGCTGGGCGTGGTCAGCGAGGCGCCGCGGGCCTGTGCCACCCCGGCCAGGTACGCGTCGACCGAGCTCTCCGGGGCGATTCCGGCGAACACCGGTTGCGCGCTTCTCACCCGGAGCCTGACCGTTCCGATGAGGTCGCGGTTGACGAACCAGTCGCCGGAGGTGCCGCCGCGATAGCTGGCCGAGACCAGCGCCCGGGTGGCGGTCGAGTAGGGGGTGCTCGAGGTCATCAGGTAGCCGCGCGAGTCGCGCCCGGTCTGGTCGAGGACGATTCCGGCGGCGCCTGCCGCCAGCGCGCCGAGCGAGACCAGGGCCAGGAGACTGGCGGCCACGAGCCCGATGACCCGCCCCGGCCCCCAGCGCTCCGCCGGCCGGGTGGCGGTGCCGGTCGTCTGGGGCGCGGGCGACGGGATCGCCGTCGCCGTCCCCGGCGACCCCGGGTCTGCCGGAGGGCTCATCGCGAAGGTCCCGGACGGCTCCTCCTCGCCGGGGTCGACCCGGAACGGCGGGTACTCGGGCGTCATCACCGCCGCGTAGGCGAGGACGCGCAACACCCAGCGGTTGAGTCCGAGGACGAAGTCGAAGATCGAGCGCGGGTACTCGCCGCGGAACAGCAGCACCAGCACCGAGACGAGCACCAGCAGGTCGATCAGCCCGAAGTAGGGTCCTCGCCAGCTCGCCTGAGAGGAGGTCCAGGCGAACCCGGCGCCCCCGGCGAACACGCCGGCGATCAGGTACTGGGGGATCCCCGCCAGCCACCAGCCGATCAGCGGCAGTCCCCGGCGCTGATGCTCCGGGTAGTCGATCGCCAGCCCCGCCGGATAGTCGGGGGCGTCCTTCAGGGTGAACGGCGGGTAGCGGTCGGTGCCGTTGGCCGAGAACGCGTAGAAGCTCACGCGCCAGGTCCAGCGCATCACCCCGACGTTGAAGTCGAACAGCGGCCGCGGGTAGCGGCCCGTGAACAGCACCGCCACGAACGCGATCAGCGCGCTGAGGAGAAACGCCACCCACAGGAACGCCAGCACGAAATAGTGCGGGATCACCAGCAGCCACTTGACCAGCCACAGCGCGCGGGACGGATGCTCGAGATGCCCCACCACGTGCACGGGATAGGGGGCGAGCGGAGCTGACAGCGTCGCCTGGGTCATGGGCTGATCTTCAACCGGGCCCCCCCTCGGCGCATCGGTACCGGGTACCCGCCGTCCTGCGGGAAAGCACGGTTTCAACCCGTCGGCGCCCCCGTGAGCATCCTGGTCATGGCCGCGGTCATCGACACCGAGACGTTGACCAAGCGCTATGGCGCGGCCCGCGGCATCGAGGAGGTTTCGATCTCCGTGAGGCGCGGCGAGGTGTACGGGTTCCTCGGGCCGAACGGGGCCGGGAAGACGACCACGATCCGAACGCTCCTTGACCTCCTGCACCCGTCGAGCGGGCGCGCGCTCCTTTTCGGCCTCGACAGCCACCGCGCCAGCCGCCAGATCAGGGCCCGGCTGGGCAACCTGCCGGGCGAGTTCGCCTGCGATCCGCGCCTGACCGGGCGCGAGCTCCTCGCCTTCTGCGCCGGCGTCCGGGGGATGCGCGGGCTCGGGTCGGGGCCGCTGTTGGCCGAGCGCTTCGAGGCCGATCTCGACCGGCCGGTCGGCGAGCTCTCGCGCGGCAACCGGCAGAAGGTGGGCCTGATCCAGGCCCTCTTCCACGACCCGGAGCTGCTCGTCCTCGATGAGCCGACGAGCGGGCTGGACCCGCTGATGCAGGAGGAGTTCCTGGACGTGGTGGCCGAGTACCGCGAGCGGGGGGGCACCGTTCTGCTCTCCTCGCACGACCTGGGCGAGGTCGAGCGCGTCTGTGACCGGGTCGCGATCATCCGTGAGGGGCGGCTGGCGGCGGTGGAGAGGGTCGCCGACCTGCGCGGCCGCGCCTATCACCACGTTGCGATCGAGTTCAGCGCCCCCGTGAGCGAGGCCGAGCTCGCCTCGATCCCCGGCGTCAGCGAGCTGGTGCTCGAGGGGCCGCGCGCCCGCTTCCGGGTGACCGGCGCGCTCGACCCGGTGGTCAAGGCGGCCGCCCGCCACACCGTCGTCGACATGGAGCTCACCGAGCCGACGCTGGAGGAGGTGTTCCTCACCTTCTACGGACGGGGAGGCGCCCCATGAGCGTCGGACGGGGAGGCGCCCCATGAGCGTCGGCGCTCCGACGGCGCCGCCGGCCGGCGGCCTCGCCCAGCGCTCGCCGCCCAGCGCCCTGGAGAGCCTGCGGGTGGTAGTCCGGCGGGGGCTGCTTGACCGCCGCCGCTCGGTGCTGATCTGGGGGGTGTCGATCGGGGCTCTCTGCGGGTTCATGGCCGCGATCTATCCCTCGATCCAGAGCTCGATCGAGCAGATGGTCAAGAGCTATCCCTCCGCGTTCAAGCAGGCCTTCGACGTCGGGTCGATGGACACCGTCGAGGGCTACGTCCACGCCGAGATGTTCAGCCTGATCGTGCCGCTGGCCCTGGGGTTCTTCGCGATCCGCGCGGTGGCGGGCGCGACGGTGGGGGCCGAGGAGCGCGGACTCCTCGACACGGTGCTGGCCCTTCCGATCTCGCGCAGGGTGCTGATCGGCGGCGCCTATCTGGTGGCGGCCGTCGACTGCGCGGCGATCATGGTGCTGACCGGGGCGATCACGTTCCTCGTCGGGCGGATCGCCGGCACCCACATCTCGCTCGGGCTGGTGATGGCGGGGGTGATGGGGGTGTGGCCGCTGGCGCTGTTCTTCGCCGGGGTCTCGGCGCTCGCCTCCGGGGCCCTGCACAGCGCGCGGATCGTCAACGGGATCTCGGTCGGGCTGCTGATCGCGATGTACGCGGTCGACCTCGCCGGCCGCCTGGCGCACGCGCTCGCGCCGATCCGCTGGGCCTCGGCCTTCCGCTACTACGGCGCGCCGATGCTCGACGGGATCGACCCGCTGTCGTTCCTCGGGCTCACCGCCGTCGGAGCGCTGCTTATGATCGTGGGCGCGCTCCTGCTGGAGCGACGCGACATCCTGCAATGACTCCCAACGAGGGGGCTCCCTGTCCGCCACGGCTGAAGGCCTCGAGATACGGGGGATCCGCCGGCGCTTCGGCGCCGTCGTCGCCGTCGATGACCTCAGCTTCTCGGTCCCGGCGGGGCGCATGTTCGGGTTCGTCGGCCGCAACGGGGCGGGGAAGACGACGACCATGAGGATCATCTGCGGCCTGCTGTCCGCCGAGGCGGGCAGCGTCACGTGGGCCGGGAGGCCGATCGACGGGCGGGTGAGGGAGCGGATCGGCTACATGCCCGAGGAACGCGGCCTGTACCCGAAGATGCGGCTCGGCGATCAGCTCGAGTACCTGGCGGTCCTGCACGGCGCGTCTCATCAGCGGGGGCGGGCGGCGGCCCGCACGTGGCTGGCCCGGCTCGGCCTCGCCGGCCGTGAGGGCGAGCGCGTGGAGGCGCTCTCGCACGGCAACCAGCAGCGCGTGCAGCTCGCGGCGGCGCTGGTGCACCATCCCGACCTGCTGATCCTCGACGAGCCGTTCTCCGGACTGGACCCGATCGCCACCGACGTCATGTCGGAGGTGCTGCGCGAGGAGGCGGCGCGGGGCGCGCCGGTCCTGTTCTCCTCCCACCAGCTCGAGCTGGTGGAGCGCCTGTGCGAGTGGGTGGCGATCATCGACCAGGGGCGCCTGGTCGCCTGCGGCTCGGTGAGCGAGCTCAGGGCCGCGGGGCCCCGCCTGCTGCGCGTGGACATCCGCGACGCCCGGCCCGGGTGGGCGCGCTCGCTCCCGGGCGCCGACGTCCTCGAGCAGGCCGACGGGCGCACGGTGCTGCGGCTCGACTCCTCGGCGGACACCCAGCGCATCCTCGACGCCGCGCGGCGCGCGGGCGCGGTGAGCTACTTCGCGGAGCTGCGCCCGACGCTGGCCGAGCTGTTCCGGGAGGCGGTCTCGGCGTGAGCGGCCGGCGCGCCGTGTGGGAGGTGGCCCGACGGGAGCTCCTTGAGCGCTCGCGCTCGCGCGTGCTGCGGGCGGTGCTGGTCTTGCTCGTCGTGCTCAGCGCCGGGGGCGCGGTCGCCGCCGCCCGCCTGGGCGGCGGGACCCCGACCGACACGATCGCGCTCGTCGGCGGCCATCCGGCGGCGCTCGAGGCGGCGATCCGCGCGCAGGCGCGGGTGGCCGGCCGCCACGTGCGGCTGCGCTGGCCGGCGAGCGCGGCGGCGGCCTCCCGCGCCGTGGCCGCCGGCCAGGTCGACGTCGCGCTGCTTCAGGGCGATCGGCTGGTGGTGAAGACGACCTCCGCGCAGCCCGCCGTGCGCATCGTGGAGCAGGCGGTCGCGATCCAGAGGGTGCTCGACCGGCTGCGGGCCGGCGGGCTGACGCGGGCGCAGGCCTTGAGCGCGCTGCGGCCGCCCGCCCTGCCCGTCGACGTGCTCCACCCCCGCCCGCGCAGCTACGACCGCAACCGGGCGATGGTCTCCGCCGGCCTGATCGCGCTGCTGATCGTGCTCGTGTTCTTCGGCCAGGCCGTGGCGCAGGGCGTCACCGAGGAGAAGTCCTCGCGGGTCGTGGAGCTCCTGCTCACGACGCTCACGCCGCGGCGCCTGCTCGCCGGCAAGATCCTCGGCATCGGCCTGCTGGGCCTGGCGCTGCTGCTCCTCCCGGGAGCCGCCGCGCTCGCCGCCGGCGCGCTGGCGGGCGGCGCGGGCCTGCCCTCGGTGGCCCCCGCGACGATCGCGCTGATCGTGCTGTGGTTCATCCTCGGCTACGTCTTCTACAGCGTGGCGTTCGCGGTGGTGGGGGCGCTCGTCTCCCGGCAGGAGGACCTCAACACGGCGATGCTGCCGGTCAACGTCGTCCTGGTCGCGTCCTTCTATCTGGCCATCTTCGTCGTCAACGCCGACCCCAACGGGACGGTGGCGCGGATCGCGGCCTTCGTCCCGCCCGCCTCGCCGATGGTCGTCCCGGCGCGTATGGTGCTGGGCGACATGAACGCGCTCGGCCTGGCGGTCGCGGTGGCGCTCGAGGTGATCGGCACCGTTGCGGTCATCTCGCTCGGGGCCCGTGCCTACGAGCGGGCGATCCTGCGGATCGGCGCGCCGGTCAAGCTGCGCCGGCTGTTCGCGGGCGGGCTGCGGCCGCTCGCGCTCGCGCTCGTGGCGATGGGGGTCGGGGCGGGCGCCCTGGGTCTCGGCGGCGGCGGGCGGGCGGCGGCGGCGCTCGCCGCTGCGCCTTCGACCCCGCGGCTGGTCGGCATCCGCGCCGGGCATTCCGGCGGGACCGACCGGGTGGTGTTCGAGTTCGCGGGCGGCCTTCCGGCGCGGAGGAGCGTGCGCTACGTGGAGCGGCTGATCGCCGATCCCTCGGGGCGTCCGGTGGCGATCGCCGGGCGCGCGATCGTCGCGGTCAGCTTCCGTCCCGCGGTGGCCCACGACATCGCGGGGAGATCGACCGCGCCCGACCGGGTCGCCTTCGCGCTGCCCAACGTGGTCGAGGTGGTCCGATCCGGGGACTTCGAGTCGGTCCTCTCCTACGGCATCGGCGTGAGCCGGCGGACCTCGCTGCGCGTGTTCACGCTGCGCCACCCCGACCGGGTGGTGATCGACCTCGGCGCCGCGTTCCGGACCGTGCGCCGTCGGGTCTACTTCTTCAACCCGGGACGGTTCGCCGCCAACCGGGCGCCGTTCGTCACCGGCGTTGAGCGGCGGGTGCCGGCGAGCACCCCGGCCACCGGCCTGCTCGACCGGCTGTTCGCGGGCCCCACCGCCGGCGAGCGCGCCGCGGGGCTGCGGCTGCTTCGATCGGGGGCCACCGGCTTCGCCAGGCTTTCGATCGTCGCCGGGATCGCGCGGCTGCGGCTGACCGGCGGCTGCTCCAGCGGCGGCTCGACCGTCACCATCGCCCAGGAGATCGTCCCGACGCTCAAGCAGCTGCCGGGGGTCGCCTTCGTGAAGATCTACGACCCCTCCGGCCACACCGAGCGGCCGGACGGCCACACCGACTCGATCCCGATCTGCCTGGAGCCCTGAGCGTCCGCGACACCGTCGGGGCGGTGGGCGAGCACCTGGTAGATCGACGCCCAGCCGGTCACGAGCCCGAGGCGGGCGGCGCGGAGGTACAGCCGCCACACGCGGGCCCGTTCGGCTCCCGCCAGCCGCACCGCCTCCTCGTAGCGCGACTCGTAGCGCTCGATCCAGTGGCCGAGCGTGCGGGCGTAGTCAGCCTGGAGGCCCTCGACGTGGAGGGCGGGCAGGCCCGCCCGCTCGAGCGCGAGCGTGACCCGCGAGAGCGGCAGCGGCACCCCGTCGGGGAACACGAAGCGCTCCGAGAAGGGCCCCTCGTCGCGCGTGTCCAGATCCTTCAGCTTGGCGATGCCGTGGTTCAGCAGCCGGCCTCCGGGCGCCAGCAGCGCGTGGAGCCTGCGGGCGTACTCGTCGATCCGCTCCTCGCCGACGTGCTCGACCATGCCGATGCTGGCGATCGCGTCGAACGGCTCCTCGGAGAGCTCGCGGTAGTCGGCGAGGCGGATCTCCACCCGGTCGGCGACCCCGGCCTCCGCGACCCGCTGGCGCGCCAGCTCCGCCTGGCGCTCGGCGAGCGTGATCCCGAGCACGCTCGCGCCGTGGCGCGTGGCGGCGTGGATCGCGAAGCTGCCCCAGCCGCAGCCCACGTCGAGGACGCGCTGGCCCGGCTGCACGCCGAGCTTGCGGCAGACCAGCTCGAGCTTGGCCTGCTGGGCCTCCTCCAGCGTGGCGGCGCCGCCCCCGAAGTAGGCGCAGCTGTAGGTCATCGAGCGGTCCAGGAAGAGCGCGAAGAAGTCGTTGCCGACGTCGTAGTGGTGGCGCACCGCGCGGCGATCGCGAGCCGGCGTGTGACGCTTCCCCCGCAGCCGCAGCTCGGTCCGCGGCCGCCGCGGGGGCGCGGTGAGGCCGCAGGCACGGACGATCGCGCCCGCCAGCCGCACCCTGTCCCCGATCGACAGCGGCGGCGCCTGGAAGGTGTCGATCATCCGCAGGGCGCCGTCCAGGTCGTCCACCTCGAGCAGGCCGGCGGCGTAGGCGCGGCCCAGCCCCAGCTCCCCGGGCGCGCGCAGCACGTGCGCCAGCGCCTGCGGGCGGTTGAAGCCCAGCGTCGGGCTGTGCGGCTCGGTGCCCGGCAGCTCGGTCCCGTCCCAGAACCGCAGCGTGAAGGGGCGGCTCGGCAGCGCCCTCGCGAGCTCGCGGCGCAGCGGTGCGGTGCGGGCGAGCAATCAGGCGGTCCGGCTCGGGAGCTGCTTTGCCGCGCGTCGCGCCGGGTCGACCCGGACGACGTCCCAGGCCAGGCCGGTGAGCTCGAGCAGCCGGATGACCCCGGCCGCCGGGTCGATCTGCCAGCGTCCCAGGCCGTGGCGGTAGGAGGTGGGGAACGCGTGGTGGTTGTTGTGCCACGCCTCGCCCCAGGTCGGGATCGCCAGCCAGGCGAGGTTGCGCGACTGATCGCCGGTCTCGTACGCCTGGCGCCCGAAGAAGTGGCACAGCGAGTTGATGCTGAACGTCGCGTGGTGGACGAAGAAGATGCGCGCCGCGGCTCCCCACAGCAGCGCGGTCAGCCCCCCGGCGATCGTTCCGCTCAGCGCCACGCCCAGGCCGAAGGCGGCCGCCACCCCGGCGAGCACCCACACGATGAACGTGCGGTCGACGAGCCGGAGCAGGGGGTCCGCCAGGAGGTCCCTGGCGTAGCGGTGCTCGTCGGCCACCTCCATGTCGGAGAACACCCAGCCGATGTGGGCGTGAAAAAGCCCCCGCAGCTCGCCGCGCCAGCCGGTGCCGTGGCCGACGTGCGGGCTGTGCGGGTCCCCCGGCTCGTCGGAGAACTGATGATGCTTGCGGTGCGTGGCGACCCAGTCGATCACGGGTCCTTCGGCCGCCGCCGACCCCAGCGCCGCGAAGGCGGCGCGCAGCCACCGGTTGCACTTGAAGCTCCGGTGCGTCAGCAGCCGGTGAAACCCGACCGTGATCCCGGTGCCGACGGCGACGTAGGTGGCGGCCAGGATCAGCAAATCGCGCCAGTTCAGGAGGCTGCCGGCCCACCCGAAGTACATCCCGATCACGACCATGATCGGCGGCGCGGCCGTGATCACCGCGCTGGCGAGTCGATCGACCAGCGGCATCCTCACCGGGCGCGTGAGCGATAGCTCGGGGCGCGTGAGCGCTCGTTCGGGGCGCGTAAGCGCTCGCTCGGGTGCGGGCTGGCTGTCTTGCATGCGTCCTCCTTGCTGGGGGTCCGGCCTCACCGCGGGACAGCTTCTCAGCCGCCGCAGCCTAACGGCTCGCGCCCGGCTGGGCCCAGGTCGATGGTCAGAGGCCGAACGGTCCGCTCGCGCGGGCGGGTGACGGTCCGTTCGCGCGGGCCGGTGACGGTCCGCTCGCGCGGGCGGGTGACGGTCCGTTCGCGCGGGCCGGTGACGGTCCGCTCGCGCGGGCCGTCACCGCCTCCGACGCGGCCGCCTAGATCGTCTGGACGTTCCTGGCGGCCGGGCCCTTGGGGCCCTGCTCGGCGTCGTAGGACACCTTCGCGCCCTCGGCGAGCGACTTGAAGCCGCTGCCGGCGATCTCCGAGTGATGGACGAACAGGTCCTTGCCCTGGTCATCGGGGGTGATGAACCCAAAGCCCTTCTCGTCGCTGAACCACTTCACGGTTCCAGTTGCCATGTTCCCTCCCGGGAGGTTGTGTGCTGCGAGACGCGAGAGGTGCTGGAAGGCAACTGTTACGAAACGCCGGCACTGCTTTGCCGGACTGCTGCCCGGCCCTGCGCGGGAGTGTAGCCGGGAGCGGGGGCGGCGGGGGTGGGAGGAGGCGCCCGGTGCGGGAGGGTGGGAAGAAACCGTCGCTATCCGACGGTTTCTTCCCACCCCCCGGCGTGGAGGTGCCCGCGCGCTGCCCGGACCCAGCGCATCCGCCGGTGGGCGGGCTAGCGTCCCGGGCATGGTCCGGGCAGTGGGACACGGCGCCCTCGGCCGCGCGACGTTCGCTCTCGCCGCGCTCCTGCCCGCTGCCGCGCTCGCCGGCTGCGGGGGCGCGGCGGGCGGCGGGTCCACGCGCCCGGCCGCGACGGCGCCCCCGCCCGCCGTGACCCAGGCGGCGAGGGCGCGCCCCCGCGTCGCCGCGCGCCCCCGTCGGGGCTCCTCGGCGGCGGGCGGGCGCTCGGCGGGGAGCGGCGGGTCCTCGTCGGGTGGCGGCGGGTCCTCGTCGGGTGGCGGCGGGTCCTCGTCGCGTGGCGGCGGCCCCTCGACGACGGGCGGGCTGCCCGTGAGCAGGGTGAGCTCGAGCGCCGTCGCGCCCCAGCCGCCTCCGGGCTCGTGCCACGCCCGCGGATCGGGCCTGTACTCGCTGCCCGACCCCCACTGCACGCCGGGCGCCCTCAGCCCGGCCGTGACGCAGGCCAACATCGCCTCGACGATCTGCAGCCCGGGCTACACCGAGACGGTGCGCCCGCCGGAGTCGATCACCGAGCCCGAGAAGGAGGCGAGCCTGGCCGCCTACGGCGACAGCGGGCCGCTGCACGACTACGAGTACGACCACCTGGTCCCCCTCGAGCTCGGCGGCGCGCCCAACGACCCGCGCAACCTCTGGCCCGAGCCGGGGCCCTCGCCGAACCCCAAGGACGCCCTCGAGAATCGGCTCCGGCAGGCGGTCTGCGACGGCCAGATGACGCTGGCGCGGGCGCAGCGGGCGATCGCCACCGACTGGGTCGCCCTCGCGCGCCCCCAGCCGGCTCAGCCGACGGGCCCGTCGCCCTCAAGCGCCGCGCAGTGCTCGGCCAGCGCGCGGTACAACAGCCGCTACGACGACTGGGACGTCTACGTCCACTCAAACCAGCCCGACCGGCCGGTGACCGTCACCGGCGCCGGCGCCGCCAAGACCTGGCACACCGACAGCACCGGCTACGCCGATGTGTACTTCCACGCGGGCCGGTCGGCGGCCGGCGAGCGGATCACCGTCCAGGTCGGCACTGCCACCTGCTCGGCGACGCTGTGAGGGAGGGCGGGCTCCGGGCGGCGGGCGGTTCGCGCCTTCGCCCGAGCTCCGCTGCCGGTCGGCGGCGGTGGCGCATCGGGGGACCGGCCGCGTCGAAGCCGGCGCGCGCGTGGCCGTTTCGAAGAAGTTGCTCTGAATTCCCCCGGCCCGGCCGCGAGGGGCGAGGCGCACGCTAGGATGATCCGTGCCGGGGGGCAGTATCCCCGAACGGGCGTTGCTCGTCAGTACGGCTCTTGTGGCCCGGGCGCGCCGGCCCCATGCGGGGCGGGAGAGACCTTCGGCTGAACGTCAGACCAAACGGCGCTCAGTCGAAAGGAGACTCGAGACCATGAGCATCACAGCGACCCGATTCGCTACCCATATCCGCACCTGGCTTCTGATCGCCGCCCTGACCGGCCTGCTGGTCGCGATCGGCGCGGCGATCGGTGGCGGTGCCCTGTACCTGTTCGTCATCCTCGCGGTCGGGATGAACCTGGCCGGCTACTGGTTCTCCGACCGGATCGCCCTGCGGGCCAGCCGCGCGCGGCCGCTGGAGCCGGGACAGGCGGCCTGGCTGGCGCGGATGGTCGAGGACCTCGCCCGCCAGGCGGAGGTGCCGGCGCCGCGGCTGTATCTGATCCCCTCAGAGCAGCCGAACGCGTTCGCCACCGGGCGCAACCCGCAGCACGCCGCGGTGGCGGTCACCGAGGGGCTGGTCGAGCAGCTCCCGGCCGACCAGGTCAGGGGCGTGCTGGCGCACGAGCTCGCCCACATCAAGAATCGCGACATTCTGATCTCGTCGTTTGCCGCGATGGTCGCGGGCGCGATCTCGGCGGTCGCGAGCGTCCTGCAGTTCTCGATGTTGTTCGGCGGCTCTGACGAGGAGGACTCCCCGCTCGGTCTGGTCGGGACGCTGGGGGCGATCTTGGTCGCGCCGATCGCCGCGATGCTGCTGCAGCTCGCCGTCTCGCGCCAGCGCGAGTACCTGGCGGACGCCACCGGCGCCCAGTTGCTCGGTCGGGCGGCGCCGCTCGCCGACGCGCTCGAGAGCCTCGAGCGCGGGGCGCGGGCGCTTCCGATGACCGTCAACTCCGCTCAGGCGTCGCTGTACGCGGTCAACCCGCTTCCCCGCCGCGGGCTGGCGACCCTGTTCATGACCCACCCTGCGATCACCGAGCGCATCCGGCGGCTGCGTGCGCTCGACGGCGGTCGCGTGCTCGCGTTCGCCGCGTGACCCGGCGATCGCGCGCCTGCGCGCCGGCCACGGTTCCCGCGGGATCCGTGGCCGGCGCCCGCGCTTGCGGACCATGAGCTCTCCCACCCCACAACCCTCCAGCCTGCAGCCGTCCTCGAGGCCGGCGACCGAGCCCGCTCCGTCAGTCCCGCTGAGCGACCAGCTCCAGCGGTGGCTGACCGGCGGCGGAGACACGACGCTCGGCAGCCTGATCCACGTCTTCGGCGAGAAGAGCTTCGCGATCCTGCTCGTGCTGCTGCTCGGGGTGCCCGCCCTGCCGCTGCCGACGGGCGGGGTCACCCACGTCTTCGAGCTGATCGCGGCGCTGATCGCGCTGGAGCTGATCGCCGGCCGGCACGAGGTCTGGCTGCCGGAGCGGTGGCGGTCGGTGGAGCTCGCCGGCCGGCGCCAGAAGCGGTTCATCGCCGGCCTGATGCGGCTGATCCGCCGGCTCGAGCGCCACTCCCGTCCCAGGATGAGGTTCCTGTTCGGCCAGCGGTCCACCGACGTAGCCTTCGGCCTGGCGGCGATCGTCGGGACCGCGGGCGCATTCCTGGCCCCGCCGTTCAGCGGGCTGGACACGCTCCCGGCCCTCGGGGTCGTCGTCCTCTCGCTGGGCATGCTCCTTGAGGACGCGTTGATCGCGCTGGCAGGGGCTGTGCTCCTGACCGCGGGAATCACGCTCGAGCTCGCGCTGGGGGCCGCCGCGTTCCACGGCATCTCCTCGGTCGTCTGATCCGAGCCTCGACATGCACCTGAGCGCTTGGCCCTGGGTCTTCACGCTGGCGCTGATCGCCGGGCTGCTCTGGCTCGACTGGCTCCTGCTCGGCCGTCGGCCGCACCGGGTTTCGCTCGGCGAGGCGCTCCGCTGGTCGCTCTTCTACATCGCGGTGGCGGTGCTGTTCGGCGTTGGGATCGGCCTGATCGCCGGATGGGACCTCGGCACCCAGTACTTCGCCGGTTACCTGGTCGAGAAGAGCCTGTCGGTCGACAACCTGTTCGTGTTCGTGATCATCATCGGCGCGTTCGCGGTCCCGGCCGAGCAGCAGCCCAAGGTGCTCGCGATCGGGATCGTCGCCGCGCTCGCGCTGCGCGCGGTATTCATCGCGCTTGGAGCCGCGCTGCTGGCCGCCTTCTCCTTCATGTTCCTGATCTTCGGCCTGACACTGCTCGTGACCGCGGTCCAGCTCTACCGCCACCGCGACGAGGACCCCGCCGTCGAGGACAACGCGCTCGTGGCAGCCGCCCGGCGGAGGCTGCCCCTCACAGACGCCTACGACCAGGGTCGAATCATCACCCGGCTTCACGGCCGCCGGGTGTTCACGCCGCTGTCTCTGGCGCTGCTCGCGATCGGCACCAGCGACCTCCTGTTCGCGTTCGACTCGATCCCCGCTGTCTTCGGCGTCACCGACCACGCCTACATCGTCTTCGCGGCCAACGCGTTCGCGCTGCTCGGCCTGCGCGCGCTCTACTTTCTGCTCGCCGGGCTGCTGCGCCGGCTCGTCTACCTGTCAACCGGGCTCGCCGCGATCCTCGCCTTCATCGGCGCAAAGCTCGTGCTCGAGTTCGCCCACCGCCAGGACCACTCGATCCCGGAGATCCCCGTCGGGCTCTCCCTCGCGGTCATCGCGGCAGCGCTCGCGGTGAGCATCGCCGCCAGCCTGATCAGGGCCCGACGCGACCCGAGCACCCGTGCCCACGCGGGAGCGCTGCACGGGGCCACCCGGACGCCGGCGCCACCGGCCCGCCCGTCAGATCGCGACTGCGATCAGTGGAGCACGCCGCGGAGCAGGATGATCAGCGATCCGAGGAGCGCCCCGACGAATGCCTGGGAGAGCAGCGGCCAGCCCCTCAGGCGACCCCGCAGCCCGGCGGCAAGCTCGATGGCCAGGACGATCCCGGCCGACGTCCACACCGCCGCCATGACGGCGGCGGACAGGCCGGTTCCGGCGATCCAGCAGATCAAGAGGGTGGCCAGGGGATTGCCGCTCCGATGAGGATGGGCAGCTCTTGAAGCATCGTCGCGAGCAGCCCGCGGGCGGTCAGCCTGGCGCCCGATCGCACGCGCTCCCCGGTGAGGTCGGCGTAGGAGTGCGCCAGCCAGTAGAGAAGAAGGGTGATGACCAGCGCGGCAACGGTCTTGGCGTAGGTCTCCAGGCGGGCGCTCTCGGCGGCGAGCAGGGCTCCGACGGCAATGGCGCCGTAGATCGCATCGCCGGGGTTCTCGAGGATCAGCGCGACGATCCCCCGCGCTTCGCCCTCAACGCCGCGATGATCCTGTTCGGCTGGGTCATGGAGGTGCACAACCAGACCACGGCGCGCACCAACTGGATCGCCTACTGGTTCGGCTGCTTCGCCGGGATCGTGCCGTGGATCGCGGTGGCGATCTACCTCGTCGCCCAGGACCCGCCGGCGTTCGTGTACGCCGTCTACGCCTCGATCTTCGCCTTCTTCAACATCTTCGCGGTCAACATGGCCCTGCACTACCGGCGCGCGGGGCGCTGGCGCGACTACCTCTACGGCGAGCGCGTGTACATGCTGCTCAGCCTGTTCGCCAAGTCCGCCCTCGCCTGGCGGGTGTTCGCGGGAACCCTCCAGCCAGCCTAGGCTGCCCTCGCCCCACACCCGAGGAAGGAGAACACGAATGCAGATCACCCGCAACTCGCTTGACAGCAATCCGGGGCCCGGCGACTGGTTCACCGGCGCCGTCTACATCGACACGATCGCGGTGCCCGCCGCCACCGCCCGCGCCGCGGCCGCGCTCGTCCACTTCACCCCCGGCGCGCGCACGGCCTGGCACACCCACCCCCACGGCCAGACGATCTACGTCACCGAGGGCGTCGGCCGCTGCCAGCGCGAGGGCGGGCCCGTGGAGGAGATTCGCCCCGGCGATCGCGTCTACTTCGAGCCGGGGGAGAGCCACTGGCACGGCGCCGCCCCCACCCGCCTCATGACCCACATCGCGATCCAGGAGGTCGACGAGACCGGCAGCCCGGTCACCTGGGGCCAGCCGGTCACCGACGAGCAGTACAACGGCTCGCCGCCGCGGTGAGATCCGCCGCGGGTCCGCGCGCCTTTCCGGCGCGATGACATCCGCCGCGGCTCAGCGCGGCTCGCCGGACATCGGCGCGGGGGCCGCCTTCTGGCGGCCCCCGCTATCTGACCTAGATCGGTGATTACGAGTCGGCTGGTCCGCTCCAGAAACCTGTTAACCGTGGATTAACGATCATCTGTCTGGAGCGGAAAGCCCCGTATTTACGGGGCTTTCCGTCCGATCGTGATGGGATTCTGGCGGGGTGCTGAAACCAGCCAGGGTAAGTAACGGGAGGTCACCTTGGGGGTGACGGCCGTTAACGGTGGCAGGGGGCGCGGACGGATCGCGATCGGCGAGAGTGATCGGTCGCTGACGCGGTATGCGGGGCTGGCGGTGACCGGCGAGCTGGCCCGGCGGTTGCGGCTGGTGGAGCTGATCGATGCGGAGCTGGCGGTCGAGCGCCGGGCGCGGCCGGTGAAGGTCAGGCGGCGGGGGCTCTCGCCGGGGCAGCTGGTGGTGGCGATGTCGGAGTGCCAGCTGGTCGGTGGCGAGTTCTTCTCCGATCTGGAGGAGGTCCGGGCGGACGAGGCGGGCAGCGGGCTGCGGACGGTTGGCCAGACGCCGTCGGCGCCGACGGCGCTGCAGCGCGCCAAGGACTTCCGGCGCGTGCACTGCCAGCGGGTCGAACGCGCCTGCGCGCGGGTGGGAGAGCGTCTCGATCGCGGGCTCGGGCGCGTTCGAACCGAGCCGGTGACGATCGACCTGGACGCGACCGGGATCGAGGTGTACGGCCGCCGCAAGCAGGGCGCGGCGCGTAGTCGCCAGGGGCAGCTGGGCTACGCGCCACACGTGGCGTTCTGGGCCCAGCGCGGCCGGGCGCTCACATCGGAGTTGGTGGGCGGCAATCGCGAGAAGCTCACCGGCAGCGAGTGCGCGCGGATCGCCACCCGGGCGCTGTCGCTGCTGCCGAACGGTCACGGGCCAGCGACGTTCCGGATTGACTCCGCCTACTACCAGCTCGAACTGCTTCAGCGGCTGCGCCGAGAGAACGCGCGCTTTACCGTCTCGGTCCCCAGAAGCCAGGCGATGTGGAAGGCGCTTGGCGAGATCGGCGAGGACGTCTGGCAGGACGCGCTCGACATGCCGGGCGCGCAGGTCGCCGAGACGACCTACCAGCCCCAGGGCTGGAGGCATGAGCCGCTGCGGCTGATCGTGCGGCGGGTTCCGTTCACCGCGACCGAGATCGCCAAGCTCAAAGGCTCCCGGCGCTTGAAGACGATCCACCCCGAGCAGCTCCAGCTCGCCCTCGACGGACAGATCGACTCCGTCTACGGCTACAGCTTCGTCCTGACCGACTGTCCCGTGTCAAGTTTTTGGGAGAGATCGGGCTGTAGATAGTGTGTGGCAGATGCCACGAGCGGGTGGGTAGCGGCGCCGGTCGGGGTGTCAAGCGCTGCGCGCTCGGCCCGTTGGGCCGCCCTGCGGGTGACAGCCGCGCCCGCCGGCCGCTGGTTGGCAGCGAGGTCGCGGGGCACGGCCCCGTGACCGCCGGTCATGTCCTTTGGGCGCGGTCTGCTCATGCGGCCTCCTGATCGATGGGCTGCAGGTAGCGGTCGTGGGGCAGGTCGAACGCGATCGCCTCGTGCGGGCGCTCCTGGTTGTAGAGCCGCTCGAACGCGGCGACGTGCTCGGCCAGCGCCAGACCGTCGTCGATCTCGTGCAGGTACAGGTGCTCGTACTTGAGTGATTGAAACCAGCGCTCGATCACGCCGTTGGTCTCGGGCGACCGGCTCGCTGGCGCGCTCACGGGCGGCCTCGAGGCAGGCGACGGCTTCGCGCCAGGTCTTGGTCGCGGTGACCGGACAGGTCAGGCAGAACTTGGTGACGTAGTCGACCACGCCGCCCATCTGCCAGATCCCGCCCGCGCGAGTCTCAAGCTCAGAGAAGTCGGTCTGCCAGACCCGGTTTCGCCTTATCGGCGGATCGTGAAACACGGCGCGGCGGGCCTTGGCCAGTTCGCGGCGCTCGCCCTGATAGCGGGCCGGGTGCACCAGCCCGCGCTCGAACATGATGCGGTACACGGTGCTGACCGAGACCTCGTAGCCGCGCGCGACCGCCAAAGCCCAGATCTTGCGGTGCCCCCACGCCGGATAGCGCAGCGCCAGGAAGTGCACGACCGCCTCGAGCTCGCGGCGCTTGGGCGCCGGCCACGGGCCCTTCACCGGGTCCACCGCACTCAACCACCGGGCCCGGCGCCGATACCAGCTGCTCTCTGGGATGCCGGCCGTCTCGCAGAACCGCACCACGGTCAGGCCGGCCTCTGCCCGGATCATCTCCAGCTCCTCGAAGCGAAACCCGCGGCGCCGTCGCGCTTCAAGAGCCGCAGCTCCACATGCGCCTCACCCAGCGCCGAGGTCACCTCGGCGAGCTCGCGCTCCAGCTGGGCCTCACGCCCGGTCGGGCCCTGCCGGGCCCCGTCCTGCAGCGCCTGCACGCCGCCCTGCACGAACTGGTCACGCCACTTGGCGATCGAGGTCTCAGAGCACTTGTTACGACGCGCGGCCTCCGCCACCGTGCACTCGCCGCGCAACACGCCCAGCACGATCCGCTGCTTCTCCTCGGTCTTGAACATCGGGGGACGGGCCATGAGCTACTCCTTAGGTCGAGGAAAGCGCCCGATCCAAACAAACTCGTCTCCCAAAAAGGATGAAACGGGAGACCTGAGCACCCCGAGCTCGCCCGGACGACATCGACCATCGCTCGCAGCGTCACCCATCTCGGCGACCCCGAAGCCGTCCCAAATCCGACCCCTCCAGCCAAGCCAACCACCTCGCCCTACCCGCCTGACAGCACTCGCCCCGCTCGCGGCCCGATCCTGACAGTCAAGTCACGCGTCAGCATCCCCACCCGGCCTTATCCACTGATCTAGGTCTGATATCTCGCGCGTGTCTTGAGCGAATTCCATACCGTGCGAGCTGCCTCAGCGGTTTCATTGTCGAGGTTGTAGCTGCCATGGGGGAGTGGTCTGGTGTGGCGCGAGATCCAGCTACGACTGTTGCCCATGAGGTCGCGCTGCATGAGCACAACACCCGGCGCCGTGACGAACGCTGGAGAGGCGAGTCGAAGCGCGAGCAGGACATCCTCCGCAATCTCGCCGTAGCGCCAATGTTTGCGGTCACCGAAGCGGTGCGGCTCGGCGGATGTTGGCGACGAGGCTGAGGTGGTCGTCGCGTCGGCGTACGGCCGCGCAACGCTCGTTCCAATCGCAGATGGAGCAGTGCTCGACAGGCTCGGGATACGTGTCATCCGCGACGCTCAATGACGCAAGGAAGCCGTCGCGCACGCGTCGGTAGTACGCGGCGTAATCCTTGACCCTGAACGCCTGCTCCTCTCCGGTCCCGAGAAGCAGGTACATCTGGGCAGGCGCACAGCCTTGGAGACGTTCGAGCTGCTCGCAGTAGGCACACAGCTGGAGCACGTGATAGGGCCTTGCCGTACGGGCCAGCTTGGAATCGATGACTTCGTAGGACCAATCCCAGTCACCGCGTGGCGTCTCAACGCGCCGGAGAAAGTCGGCATGAGCGCGCCACCGACCATCAAAGAAAGTGGCCTGATAGACGATGTCGACGCCGGCAGCCATCGCGGCGAGGGTCGCGTCCTCGGCCGCCCGCAGGCCGGCCTCGCTATTGCCCTCAACCTCGATCTCTGTGACCTCGAGCCCCCGGTCGCGCAACACCGCTAGCGCGGCCGCCTCGTGCTCGATGCCCTTCTGTGCGATCAGCGCCAGGTGGGGATCACTGTTCTCAGGCCGCTCGAGCTCCCCCTCCAGGACCGCAAGCTCGAGCCGCGTTAGATGTCTGCACGCGACATGGTCCGTGAGATCACTCGGCGAGACGATCAGTTGGCCGTTGAGGCGGTACACGGCGAGATCGTCTCACCATCGCAAGACGCCCGTCCAGGGGGTGTCCCTGCCAGGGCACAGCCTCGGGCGCTACGACCCGCGCCAAGCTTTCTATACGCCACCTGCCGGGGCTCCAGCATGGCCAATCACAGGGCGCCTACCTGAGGCTTCAAGCTACTCGTCGAGGCGATCACGAAGCGGCAGTTCATGACGTAAAGGAGCGCTCCTCGCTTCGGCGAACCCTTAGCGATGGAGCAAGACGACCTTGACCTCGCCGTGTTCGCGAAGCTGAGCGCCGAAGTTCAACTTGGCTACGAGGATGCGGCCGCAGACGAATGGGAGGCGAGCCCGTTTGGGTGGATTCGGCGGGAGCCGTCGCGTCGCAAGGGTGCGATCGGCGAGGCCTTGGTACGCGATTGGGCAACGCAGGAAGGCATGAAGGTCGAGCGTCCGATTGATAGCGGGCACGACTGTCGAATCGACGGAGTCCCGGTCGAGATCAAGTTCAGCCTCGTTTGGGGCGGTGGAGAGTTCGTCTTCCAACAGATCCGGGATCAGAGCTACGAGGTCGCGTGCCTGCTCGGTCTTGAGCCGCAGCGAGTTCATCTCTGGGCGGTACCTAAGAGCGTCCTTTGGCTCAACGCGACCGGTCAGCACACGGGTGCTGCGGCCCAAGACACCAAATGGCTTCGGTTTGCAGCGATTCAGCCGCCGGACTGGCTTGTGCAGTACGGGGGCACGTTGCCCGAGGCTCGGGCCGCGTTAGAAAAGACTCGCCGCGATCTCGGCGTCTGAGCAGTTTCGCGCGCTGGGAACGGCGACGTCTGCCGCGCCATCGCTCTCGGCTACGCCGAGGCGCTTATGCATAACCGCCACGGCCTCGGGGTTGTTGTCGATCAGTACGTAGCGGCGTCTGAGCTTCGCGGCGACTGCTCCTAACGTTCCGCTCCCAGCGAAGAAATCGAGACACCAGTCACCGGGGCTGGTCGACGCTTGAATCATGCGGCGAAGGATCCCTTCCGGCTTCTGGGTCGGATAACCGGTCTTCTCCTTGCCGTTCGTCGGCACGATGGTGTGCCACCACACGTCGGTTGGAAGCTTCCCCCTGGCGACCTTTTCCGGGGTGACCAGGCCTGGCGCCATGTATGGCTCCCGGTCGACGGCCTCGGCATCGAAGTAGTAGCGCTCAGGATCCTTGACGTAGACCAGGATCGTGTCGTGCTTCGCCGGCCACTTTCGCTTCGTGCGCGCGCCGTAGTCGTACGCCCAGATGATTTCGTTCAGGAACGAGTCGCGACCGAACACCTCGTCTAGGAGCAGCTTGCAGTAGTGGGCCTCGCGATAGTCGATGTGGAAGTAGAACGTTCCGTCGTCGGCCAGCAACCTCCGTGTTTCCTCGAACCGAGGGGCCATGAATGCCATGTAGTCGTCGAAGATGTCCAGGTACGACGACTCAGCAAGGAGCCGCGTCTTGTAGCGGCGGCCCGCGAAGCCTGTGCGGTCGCCATTTTCATCCGGCACGGTCTCAAGCGTCTTGCGGTTTTGGCGCTTTCCCGTGTTAAAGGGCGGGTCGATGTAGATCAGCCGAAACGCGCCGTCCGCGAACTGCGGGAGCAGATCGAGATTGTCGCCAAGGAGAATCTCGTCAGTCTGTGGGAACCGACTCTGCGTCGACATTGAGCAAAGCCTACGACGCAGCCATGACGAGTCGAAGCCCGCACTCCGAGCGACGGGCGTGGTCGCGAAGCCCCGCCAGTGGTGGGCCGATCACCGACGGGCCTCCCTCGTCGCGCAGATGCCCCCGGTGCTCACGTGCCTCGACCGACGAGTTGCCGTTGAAGATCTGACGCGGGCTTGTGCATCGCCGTGGCCGAGGGCGGTCGGAAGACACCTTCGGCCAGGGCGATGTCGAAAGTGGGATCGGATGCTGGCGACGACCAGCCAGGTCGTCAGCGCTCGCCCTTGAGCCGGAACTTCCCGGGCTCCGTTCGCTCCACAAGGAGCCCACGCTTGGTGCTGACCGCGAGTCGCGCGGCGACGGTCTGCTCAGGGGTCTTGCCCTTCAAGCTCGGTGCGAGATTGCGTTCGCGTATCTGCGCGTAGATCTCGCGCGCGGTCATCGCTTTGTCCTGCCCACGGAGGACTTCGATCGCCGCCCACAAGACCGAGCCCTCCCGTGGCTGACTCGCAGACGACCTGACCTCCGCCGACTTTGACATCGACGACCTCCCTTGTGCGCTCGTCGGCTTCTTGGAGGCTTGGGCACTACGGTTTGCCTGCATCGAAGTACTCCCTTCGGTGCCGGGCCCCGGGGCGTTCGCGCGCCGCCGGGGCCGCCTGTTGAACAAGTCGGCCGACCATAGCTCTGGCGTGCGCGAAAGCGAGCGCGAATCGCCGCTAATCGGCAGCGATCTGCGGCTATCGCCGCGATTTCAGGCACTAGTGGTCGTCCCCGGAAGTACGGTTAGGCGGCGGCGCGGAGTTGTTCATGGGCTGTGATCCGGTTGAGGGTGTTCTGCAGGTCGCGGCGGGTGTAGCGCCAGTCGAACG
>Ga0209810_1000521_pt1 | contig 83100 bp, 84 predicted proteins | sample Coa_R1_7_FD_187159 | JGI IMG/M metagenome (GOLD analysis project Ga0209810, IMG submission 187159) | Surface soil microbial communities from Centralia Pennsylvania, which are recovering from an underground coalmine fire - Coalmine... | ecosystem: Environmental > Terrestrial > Soil > Unclassified...
TGGGTCAGAGGCTTGCAGACCTGCTGATAGAGCGGCGAGCAGCGGGGGTAGAGGTCAAGGTCATTTATGATGCAGTAGGCAGCTTTTCAACCTCCCCTGGGTATTTTGATCGGTTACGCGCCGGGGGAGTACTTGTGCACGAATTCCACCCTGTGGATATACGCATCTGGCGTCTCACACAACGGGATCACCGTAAACTCCTCATTGTTGATGGGAAGGTTGCCTTCACAGGTGGAATAAATATCAGCGATGTGTACTCAATCAGTAGCTCGCTTTCCGATAAGGTAGAGAAACATGATACCAAGAGCCGGTGGAGGGATACGGATGTACGTATTGAAGGGCCTGCGGTTGCCGAATTCCAGAAGCTCTTTTTGAGGCTCTGGGCTCAAGGGAAGGAGAAAGGAGATAACCATATAGAACATAATTTCCCTTCACTGAGTGAAGTTGGACACGACCTGGTGCGGGTCATTGCAAATGCCGGAGGGAAGGATGAATATAGCATATACAAAGCATACCTCAGTGCCATTTCACTTGCACAATGGCGTATTTGGGTTACTCAGGCATACTTCTCTCCTAATGACCAGTTTATCAGTGCTTTAAAGGATGCAGCCCGGCGCGGGGTTGATGTCCGTATTATCCTGCCTGGCTTTACCGATTCCCGTTTTGTACTCTATACCTCACGTGCCCATTACACAGAACTGCTGAAAGCGGGTGTTAAGCTGTACGAGCGGGATGATCGAATGCTCCATGCCAAGACGGCGGTCATTGACGGTCTTTGGTCTACGGTGGGATCGAGCAATCTGGACTATCTGAGTTTTGTGCATGACAACGAGGCGAATGCAGTCATTGTGGGGCGTGATTTCGGGCGACAGATGGAAGACCTGTTCCGAGTTGATCTGAGCCATGCACGGCCAATAGAATTAGAGAAATGGAATCGGCGTTCCCCTTGGGAGCGTATGAAGGAACGGTTCTTCAGCTTGTTCAAATACTGGCTCTAGAACCCATTTGAAAAATCGGGGGGTGGACTTTAGCCGAAAATGGTATTATAGGCGGGATGATCTCAGGACTGGATAAGGCTCGGAGAAGGAATTTCACTCTGGTAGTTATTGCAACCTTCTTTCTTTTCTGTAATTTTTCCTCCTTTTTTCTTCTACCCCTGTTTATTAAAAAACTGGGCGGCGATGAAGGGAACGTAGGGTTTATCATGGGTTCTTTTGGTATAACCTCCCTTAGCTCAATCCCATTTGTTGCATTTTTGATAGATAAGTATGGAAGGCGAAGGTTCATGCTCTCTGGCTCTCTCGTTATGTGCCTCTCTTCGCTCTCCTACCTCGTTATCACGCGTCTGAGTCCCCTACTCTATCTTTTTAGAATGTTTCAGGGGATAGGTTTTGCCTTCTTTTTTACGTCTGCCGGAACCGCCGCCTCGGATTTTATTCCCGAAGAAAAAAGGGGGGAGGGGCTTGGAATATTTGGGGCCTTTACCATCGCTTCTTACGCTTTAGGACCGACTGTGGGGGAGGCGGTGATTGGGAATCTTGGATTCAAATCCTTCTTCATATACTCCTCTTCATTTAGCCTGATTGCGACTGTTCTTGTGTATTTGACTGAGGACGCCCATTTTAAACGCTCCGTTGACCCCTATGGGTTTGATTTCTTTCGACTCGCGTTCTCAAGAAGGTATGCCGTGCCCCTTATCTCAAACCTCATCCTTGCTGGTGGATTTGGCTCTGTGCTTAACTTTATCTCCGCCTATGTAAAAACCAAGGGGTTAAATGTCTTCTATTTCTTTTTTACATACACACTAACGGTTACGTCCATGAGGGTTTTGGGGGGGAGGATCTCGGATATGTTTGGGAGGAAGGCAATAGTCTCTCCAAGCCTTCTGTTTTTCTCCTTATCCCTTGCGGCAATTGGTTTGATAGATTCAGTTTATAGCCTTGTTTTAATCTCTTTTTTATTCAGTGTTAGCTACGGAATGCTCTATCCGACCCTGAGCGCGCTTGTTATAGACAGGGCAAGCCCGGATGAGAGGGGAAAGGCTATGGGATCATTTAATGCGTGCTTTGGCATCGGAACCAATTTTCTTGCGTTTGGATTTGGTATCATTGCGAGGGACTTGGGATTTGAGGGGATGTATTTAGTTTCTGCGGCACTTGTTTTTATCGGATTTTTGGTCTTTACCCTCTTTGAAAATCAGAGTAATCAGCCACGAGTGAATACGAATTTGCACTAATAAAACGATGCATGATTCATGATACGGAATAAAAAGATCATGCATCTTGAATCTATTTATTTTATTCGTGCTCATTATGTGTCTATTCGTGGCTAATAGTTGCTCTTCTTGAAAACCGTCCGTTTTTTATTTACCCTTCCGAACGAAATGGAGATAAAGCCGGGCGATCTTGTTCTTCTCCTGTCTCCGGACAGTAAGACGTTTCTAATGAGGGTAAAAGAGGGGAAGGTTTTTGGAACCCATTTAGGAAACGTCTCTCTTGGTGATGCTATAGGCAAGAGATACGGGGAGGCAATTTATTCACAAATGGGAAAACCATTTCTTCTTCTTGAACCTACACTCGAGGATAAGATGATGAAGGTAAAGAGGCTCACCCAGATAATCTACCCGAAGGATGCGGCTCTAATTCTAATTAAAACGGGGATTCAGTCCGGGATGCGTGTCATTGAGTGCGGAGCAGGCTCAGGCGCGCTCACCATTGCACTTGCAAACGCCGTGGCTCCGTCAGGAAGGGTCTATACATACGATAGGAGGGAGGATTTCCTGGAAAATGCCAGAAGAAACGTAGGGGAGGCCGGATTTTCCGATTTTGTGGATTTTAAGTTGAGGGAAGTAGCCGAGGGTTTTGATGAGACGGAGGTAGATGTTGTTGTCATTGACCTGCCTTCACCCTGGGAGGGTGTTCCAGCCGCATCACGGGCAATCAGGGGCGGGGGAAGGGTTTCAAGCCTGTCCCCTACGTATAACCAGGTTGAAAAAACGGTTGAGAGCCTGAAGAGAGAGGGATTCGTTTACATTGAAACCATAGAGGTTTTGGTTCGGGGAATGCTCGTTCGTCCAAATAAGACCAGGCCGTTTGAAAGGATGGTGAGCCACACAGGGTTTCTCACGTTTGGAAGGAAGGCAACGATTCGAGAATGGGGCGCGGAGGAGAAGGAGGAATAGATATTTAGCACAAGATGAAGATAAAATCGCGTCCCGATGATTTCGTTGTTGAAGAATTTTTAACGCTTCCCGAGTTCTCGCCCTCAGGCGAATATGTCATATACGGATTGGAAAAGAGGGGGCTTTCTACGCTTGAGGTCGTAAACCGGCTTGTTCATAAATACGGGATACGCGATAGAGAGATAAATTTTGCCGGGATAAAGGATAAATATGCCCTTACCTCCCAATACCTGAGCATAAGGGGAAAGAGGCTCAAAGAAATTAGGGAGAGGAATTTTTCGCTGACTCCACTTGGGAGGGCCGTTCGTCCTGTGGGTCCAGACCTGATCATGAAAAACAGGTTTACGATTACGCTCAGGAGTTTGGATAGGACGCAGATCCCGGTTTTGATAAATAGCCTGAGCGAGGTCTCCCGATGGGGCTTTCCAAATTACTTTGGAGAGCAGAGATTCGGCTCCGCAAGGCACGGCGAGGGGTTTTTGGCAAAGCGTCTGGTTCTCGGAGACTTTGAGGGTGCTCTAAGGCTGTATCTCGCCAGCTGGTCCTCGGAAGATAGGGCTGTCGTAAAGGAGTTTAAAAGGTTCGTGTCCGACCACTGGGGGAGCTGGGAAGAGTGTCTGAGTGTTGCTCCACGCTCGAATGAAAGGAGTGTTCTTGCGTATCTCAGGGACCATCCAAGGGATTTTCTAAAGGCGGTGAATCTGATAAATCCCAGGATGCTTTCCCTCTATATCGCTGCTTATCAGAGCTATATATGGAATGAAATGGTGTCGGAATTTATAAGGTTAAATTTGTCGGAAGATGAATTGATAGAGTTTCCATACGTGGCTGGGAAAATGGTATTTTACAAAACCCTTACTGAGGGTTTATTCCATGAGTTTAGACGTATCGAAATTCCGCTTGTGGATAGCAAGGTGGAATTTCCGGCCGGAAAAATAGGGGAGATTGCGGGAAGTGTAATTAACCGAGAAGGGGTTGCAATTCGGGGTTTCAGATTGAATAAAATTAAAAGGGCATTCTTCAAATCGGTTCTAAGGGAGCTTATTGCATTCCCGGAAGAGCTGGAGATTTCAGACCCGGCTCCTGACGAAATCTACTCCCATAAGTTCAAGGTTACAATCTCATTCTTCCTCCATTCGGGCACGTATGCTACTGTGCTTTTAAGGAGGATACAGGCGGAAGAGTGGGCTGAATTTCCATCCGGCTAAAAGTATAATAAAATGGTATGTTATTTGTGAGGTGTGAACCATTCTAAGGAGGGGCGTATATGGATTTTAAAAATGATATTGAAGAGCTACTGGAATTTAAAAGCGATAAGTATCCCATTGTGTCTCTTTATTTAAAATTGGGGCCGAAGGAGAGAGAGAATTTTAAATACAAAATAACCCTAAAAGACATGATAAAACGGGAGAGAGACGGACTCTATAAAAGGGATTTTACAAAGGAGGCTGTTGAATCGGTAGAGGCGGATTTTAAAAAGATTGCGGATTTTTTTGAGAATGCAAGCTCGATTGCGGCCTGCAGAGGAATTGCCGTTTTTTCTTCCTCCGGGGAGGGCGCCTGGAAGGTATTTAAACTTCCTCTGGTTTATCGCAACCGTCTGGCTGTCAATTCATCTGCCCTCGTGAGGCAGCTTGTCACGATAAATGATGAGTTTGGTGATATAGTCGTTGTGATTATAGACAGAAAAAAGGCCAGGCTTTTTAGAATAGGTTTAAACGGAGTAAGTGAGATATTGGATTACTTCTATCCGGAAGCTACTCGTAACACAAAATTTCAGGCTCGCGAAGGGAAATCTAAGCAGAGGGTAACGCGTGTAGGCGGTGGAGAAATCTCCCACGGTTACGGCGAATACGGTTTTAATAGGATGATAGAGGATGAAATGCAGAGGCACCTTAAGTACGTCTCTGAGAGGTTATTTGATCATTATAAGGAGAACAGGTTTGATTGGCTGATCATGGGTGGTGCCGAGCAGGCATTGGCGGATTTTCCAAACCATCTCCACACCTATTTAAAACAGAGGTTCCTGGGAACGATCCCTGTGGATACAAGCACAATCAAGCCGGACGAAATCGCAGAGAAGGCGTTGGACCTTTTGGAAAAGAGGGAGCGTAAAAATGAAGAAAAACTCCTCGATGAGTTTAGAGAACAAATCGGATTTGGACTTGCCGTAAACGGGATTAGAGACACATTGAAGGCACTCATGATGGGGCAGGTGAGAATCCTCCTGGTTGCGGAAGGGTTTACGCATCCGGGATTTAGATGCCCCGAATCAGGCGTTCTGGTTTTGGAAGAAGCGGATAATCTTTGCCCGGAGGGGAAAACCCCTCTGCCTATTGCAGACATCGTGGATGAAATCATTGAGGAGGCCCTTGGACAGAAGGCAGAGATAGAAGTGGTTTTTAATGAGGAGAGGGAAAAACTGGACGGAATAGGAGCGATTCTCAGGTTCAAGCTGTGAGATCAAAAAGAGATTCCCAAATATCTACTTTACTTGCGCTGCTTAGAAGTGCCGGCCTCTCCAGAAGGTATAAGGGGTTATGCCTGCTTCTGGCTATTATTCTTCTGGGTTTATCCATCTATTTTAAATCCGGATCAAGAACTCAACTGGATGGTGGCGGCGAGTACACGGTGGCGGATGTGATTGATGGCGATACAGTTGCGCTCAACGGGTCTGATACACATATCAGGTACTTGGAGATAGATGCCCCTGAGATTCTTCATAGCGACTCGCCCGGAGACCCACTTGCCGAGGAGGCAAAGAGTTTAAATGAGCGCCTCGTTTCAGGAAAGAAGATCAGGCTCGAATTCGATAGAGAAAAATACGATCCATACGGAAGGGAGCTTGCGTATGTTTTTGCAGACGGGGTTTTTGTCAATGAGGAGATTGTAAGGGAGGGGCTGGCAAGGGCTTTCATAATTAAGCCCAATGATCGGTATGCGGATAGGATTCTTAGTGCGGAGGAGGAGGCAAAGAGGGAAAGAAGGGGAATCTGGGGCGATCTCAGCAGTCTCAAGCCTCCGCCCGATGATGTAAATTTTCTCATCAAGCCCTCTCAGGCCTCGCGCTACAACGGCCAGCGCGTGGTTGTAAGGGGCAAGATAACCGACTCCCGCAAGTCCAGTAAGGTGATTGTCCTTAAGATGGAGAGTAATCTCGATATAACCATATTTCCCGACAGCTGGGGAAACTTTAGGTTTTTCGGCATAAATCCTGAGACATATTACGTGGGCAGGCCGGTTGAGGTGATAGGAAAGGTAAGGATGTATAAGGGCAGGCCGGAGATAGTAATAAACCACCCTATATCAATCAGGACCATCGGGTGAATGTAATTCGACATGGCTCACCGCAGGCGGAAGAGATTTTAATAAAGGGAGCCGAGGAATTGGGTGTTCGGCTGACATCCGGACAGGTCTCCCTTTTTCTTGAATACCTAGAAAGGATCAAATTCTGGAATAAGAGGATAAATCTTATTGGAACCCAGGACGAAAAGGGGATTGTAGTGAGCCATTTCCTCGATTCGATTACGGTTGTTCCGTTTATTCCGGAAAACTCAAAGTTGCTCGATATAGGCTCAGGGGCGGGTCTTCCCGGTATTCCTCTCAAGATTGTAAGGCCGTCTTTAGAAATTACACTCCTCGATTCGGCGCATAAAAGGGTTTTTTTTATGCGTGATGTAATTAGGGTCCTGAAGCTCAAAGGGATTAGAGCCGTCTCCGGCAGGGCCGAGAATGTTATTGATGGGGTTCCAAGGGCCTATTTTGATCTCGTCGTATCGAGGGCCGTAGGCAATATTGAGAAGCTAATAGAACTCGGTATCCCCTATCTTAGAGAAGGCGGAAGGATTGTACTTATGAGGGGAAAAAAGGGGCTGGAGGAATGGGACGAGGCGAAGGATAGGACAGTCCGAGGCATTGAACTTTTAGAATCGAAGGAATTTTCTCTGCCACTTATTGGACACAGGCGGGTAATACTGGTCATTGCATGTGTTTTATAGATTGTGAGTCCGGGTTCAATAATGGCTATAATTCGAGTTTGGGGAATTCTTTATCCGCAATGGGAACGGCCCCTAAGACCTCCAAATTACCCGCGTAAAAGAGAGGGGAGCCTGACCCCAGAACGGCTCCCCCTTCGAGATACGTTTTCTTTGTGTGGGGAGGCAATGTCACGTGCAGAATCCCGGTTTCTCCGCCTACCTGTGTTCCGTAGTTGGAATAGGACGTTGAATAGTATCGCACCCTCACTTCAATGTCTTTATACGGTATGTCACCTGTGTTTTCAATTGTGACATGATGGATTATGGCTACCCTGGACGCGACATAAAATGACCAGTCTGTAACCTTGATATATTGCTCCGGGTGTAGAATCATGGGGTTTTTCGTTCCCGCCTCTTGGGCTTTTCCGACTCCATAAATGAGAATAAGTATTATTAGGGCTTTTATTCCTATGCGCTTCATTTTATCGTTAACTCTAAATTGTATCATAAGAGTTTTGAGTTTAAAATGATATAGCGGTAAGAAACATGGCTAAACAAAAACTAGAGAAAATCTTTGATAGCCTACGGGACCTTCCGCCTCAGGAGGTACAAAGCCTTATGAGAAGACTCTTTAAAGAAGGATTATACAGGCCGCCAAAACTAGAGAATATAACTCGAAAGGCAGAGCAGATTGTAGAGGAGAGTAATCTACCCCCTGAATTAGTGGATGAGGCTATAGAATGGGCAAGGTCCCAAAAGTAGTTGTTGACACTGTATAAAAGACTAAGATTTCCTAATGACTTACAAGCCGAAATCATTGAGTTTATATATTTCTATTCGGAGATGGTTACACCTAAGAAAAAGTTAGATGTCATTGAAGAAGACACAAACGACAATAAATTTCTTGAATGTGCTGTAGAGGCTAAAGCAAAATATATAATCTCAGGCGATAAACATCTTCTGAATCTAGAAGCCTTTGGGGGAATAGAAATTCTAACCGCAGATGATTTTTTAAGGCAGCAAACTAGTAAAAGATAAGGACAAAAAATATGGCAAAGAGGATAATTCTATACACTGGAAAGGGGGGAGTCGGCAAGACCACCACGGCTGCGGCTACTGGAATTTTAGCGGCGAAGATGGGGTATAGGGCGCTCGTTATCTCCACAGACCCCGCCCACAGCCTGGGAGATTCCCTTGATATGGAGCTGGGCCCTGAGCCGAAGGAGGTAATGCCCAATCTCTATGCCCAGGAGGTGGATGTTTATTATTCCGTAGAAAAATACTGGGGAAAGCTTATGGAATATCTGCAATCCCTCCTCAGTTGGATGAAGGTGGATGAGATTTTAACCGAAGAGTTTAGCGTAATTCCGGGGATGGAAGAGGTCGCCTGTTTCCTCTGGGTTCAACAGCATCTACAGAGGAGATCATACGATGTCATCATAGTAGATAGCGCCCCAACCGGGGAGACCTTGAGATTGCTCTCCCTTCCAGATGTAGCCCGGTGGTGGATAGTAAAGATATTCCCCATTGAGAGGAAGGTAGTCAAGCTCATAAGACCGGCGATGAAGGTCGTCTCGGAGATGCCCCTTCCCGAAGAGCACACCTATGACGCCATAGAGGAGCTTTTTAAGAAGCTCGACTCAATACACAAGGTCTTTGCGGACCCGGAGGTTACATCAATCCGCCTTGTTCTCAATCTAGAGAAGATGGTGATTAAAGAGACTCAGAGGGCATATACCTACCTGAATCTGTACAACTATCCGGTGGATTCGGTCATAATCAATAGAATCATGCCCCAAGAGGTAGACGCTCCGTTCTTTGAGGAATGGAAGAAGTACCAGGAGGGTTACAGAGAGGAGGTGGACGAACTCTTTAGCCCCATTCCTGCATTTGAAGCGCCCCTTTTCTCCAAGGAGGTCTTTGGTATAGGCTCCCTTGAAAAGTTTGGTCGGACGCTCTTTTCTCAAAAAGACCCCACTGAAATCTTCTTTAGGGGCAAGCCGTATGAGATTGTAAAAGAGGAGGGAGCATACCAGTTGCATTTAAAACTCCCTTTTGTCTCAAGGGAGAAGATCAATCTCTTTCAAACCGCAGATGAGCTTACAATCCAGATTGGAAACCACCGCCGGAACCTCTTCCTGCCAAGGTTCTTGGCCGGGCTTTCCGTAAAAGAAGCCAAGTTCCAGGATGGAACACTCAGGATAATCTTTGAGAAGAAGGAGAGGAAGAGGATGTAAAATACGGAACTACGATGTTCCGCATGGAGGAATTCGTTCTTTAAGCCCAGCTCTTTTCTCCGGTGTTAGGCTTGTCTTGAGCTTCCAGCCACTTTGGGCGTATTCATCCTTCTGCTTTATAAGGAGCCACTCCTTTTCCTTCCCCTTGAGGCGAACCAGTGAGAAATTCCCCTCAAGCCTTTTTCCTCTAAGAAAGAAGCTGATCTTATCCCTTTTCTCTTCAATAATGTCATAGCTTCCATTATCCCAAACCGCCACCGCCCCCGCTCCATACATCCCCTCCGGTATAATTCCCTCAAAATCAATGTATTCTAGTGGATGGTCTTCCACTAGGATAGCCAGCCGCTTCTCAGACGCATCCATAGAAGGCCCCTTTGGAATGGCCCATGAACGTAGAACCCCGTCCATCTCCAGACGGAAGTCGTAATGGAGGCGTGATGCCTCATGCTCATGGACAACAAAACGAAGGCCCATGGTTCTAATAATACCTGAATTAGAGTGTTTGGGTTAAATATACATTTGTGTTCACAAAGGGCATAAGTATGTAGGATTTAAGATGAAGCAGTATATCTAGCGAGTTTGTACGTAGGTCACTTTCCGAATTGTAACACAAGGGTTTTGAGTTTAAAATGATATGGAATTAATGATAGCAAATCCCAAGAAACTTCAAAAATTCGAGAATGAATTGTTAAAGAAGCAAAGGGTGGATATTATGCAAAACTTTCGAATTGTTGAGGCTCTATATAGAGAAGCAGTCATCCTTCGTGTGATTCCAATGAGAGATCCTCTTGATGGGCTAGATATTGATATAAAGATTGCAAGGGCCGTAAATAGTGTTCCGAAATCTACTTAGAAAGATAGCCCGCGGATTAGACAAACTACATATCCCCTATATGGTCGTGGGCGGTCAGGCGGTTCTTCTCTATGGGGAGCCGAGATTAACGAAGGATATTGATATAACCCTCGGCGTTGACCTCGATGAGATTGAAAAAGTAAGGAATCTTGCCACGACTCTTAATCTAAAGGTTCTCGTAAATAAAATAGAGGAATTTGTTAAGGATACGATGGTTTTGCCCACTATTGATGAGAAAAGCGGAATAAGGGTGGATTTTATTCTTTCATTCTCCTATTATGAGAAGCAGGCAATTGGGAGGGCAAATACGGTAAGGCTCGGTAAAACCGCTATTAAATTTGCCTCTCTTGAAGACCTGGTTATACACAAAATTATTGCCGGGAGGGCCAGGGATATTGAAGATGTAAAGTCAGTTCTTTTGAAGAACCCGCATTACGATACGGGGTATATCGCCAGATGGCTAGAAGAATTTGATCGCTCACTGGGCGAGAATTTCTCAGCCATGTTTAACAGGATATTAGAGGAGATACAATAAAATCCATTTCCTTTCCCTTGAGACCGCATCCATAGAAGGCCCCTTTGGAATGGCCCATGAACGTAGAACCCCGTCCATCTCCAGACGGAAGTCGTAATGGAGGCGTGATGCATCATGCTCATGGACAACAAAACGAAGGCTCATAATTCTAATAATACCTGAATTAGAGTGTTTGGGTTAAATATCGCGGCTGGATGCCGCTCCCACACATTTTGAGGCTGCTTCTAATTGACGGGGAATTGCCCTTAGTGGGATAATGGTGATAAGATAGGTATGGGGTGAGAAATGAAAAACCTTGATAAAGGGAGTATTATCAAGGGGGCTTACTGGCCAGAGCCTGTAGAAATCAAGCTCATTGAGGAGGCTGGTGGATATATCCATATTATGGGTGTTACCACAGTCTCCCGATCCCATATTGACCAGCTTATCCCCCACGATGAGATTTCAAAATTTTCTGTTGTAAGTATAGGCACAACCTGTTCGGAAGAGGCGTGGAAGGTCTTTCTATCTCTAGAGACAAAGCGCTATCGTTTTGCCTCTCTTTATGACCCATTGCTTGCGATGAATACATCAAAGGTTGATCCACTTCCACATCAGATTGAGGCTGTCTACGGTTATATAACAAAGCTTCCGAGAATTCGCTTTTTGATTGCCGATGACCCAGGTGCGGGTAAGACCATAATGGCCGGGTTAGTTATAAAGGAACTAAAGCTCCGCAATCTTGTGAAAAGAATATTGCTTGTGGTGCCTGGCCATCTTAAAGACCAGTGGAGAAGGGAGTTATCAGAGAGGTTTGAAGAAAAATTTATTGTTGTTGACAGGGGTCTCTTGGGTGCGCTTTATGGGGAAAATCTATGGCTTAGGGAGAAGCAGATTATTACATCTATGGATTTTGCAAAGAGGGAGGATGTTATTCCTTCAATCTCTGCCGCCAATTTTGATTTGATTGTTGTTGATGAAGCGCATAAGATGAGTGCATATCGTTATGGGGATAAGCTAGAAAAGACAAGCCGTTATATGCTAGGAGAGAGGCTCTCACGTAATACAACACATCTTTTGTTTTTAACAGCAACGCCCCATAAGGGAGACACTGAGAACTTTCGGTTGTTTCTTGATCTGATTGAGCCTGGGTTCTTTGCCACAACCGAAATGGTTCAGGAATCCATAAAGAATAAGGACAATCCTTTATTTGTAAGGCGTGTTAAAGAAGACCTGAAAGATTTTGATGGTAAGCCGCTTTTTTTGCCCAGGCATGTGATAAGAAGGAACTTTAATCTGGGATCAAACTCTCCGAGGGAAAAGGAACTTTACAATGAGCTATCAAAATACGTTAACACACAGTATAACCAGGCGCTAACGAGGGATAAAAAAAGGAACGTTGCATTTGCCCTTGTGATCCTCCAGCGCCGCCTGGCATCGAGCACATACGCTTTACTGAAATCTTTGGAGCGGAGAAGAGAGCGGCTAAAGGACTTACTTGAGATAGTAGATAAGAAAGGCGTCATCCCCGACTATAGTCTCGATATGGATACGGTTGAGGATATGAGCGAGGAAGATAGATGGAGGGAAGAAGCGATATGGGAAACGCTGAGTGTTGCTGAGAATAGAGAGGAACTTGAAAAAGAGATTAAAACAATCGAGGAACTCATCGAACGAGCTAAGAGCATAATCCGAAACGAGGAAGAGATTAAACTGAGAGAACTCAAAAACTCCCTTGAGGAGTTAGCTCAAAAATATCCTGAGCAAAGTGATAAGAAAATTCTAATTTTTACCGAATCACGGGATACGCTTGATTACCTTGAAAGGAAGATCAAAGAATGGCAATACACCGTGAACACCATTCATGGCGGAATGAATCTGGAAGAAAGGATTAAAGCCGAGAAAATTTTTAAAAACGAGACACAGGTCTTAGTGGCAACTGAGGCGGCTGGTGAGGGTATAAACCTTCAGTTCTGCCATCTCATGGTCAATTACGATATTCCCTGGAATCCCAATCGGCTTGAACAGAGAATGGGGAGAATCCATCGCTACGGACAGCAAAAGGAGGTCTATGTATTTAATCTTGTTGCAGAGGATACAAGGGAAGGCAGGGTGCTCAGCAAGTTATTCCAAAAGCTGGAAGAAATCAAGGACGCACTAGGATCGGACAAGGTATTCGATTGTCTGGGTGAGTTAATGCATGATAAAAACCTCTCACAACTCCTGATTGAAGCCGCCGCCAATGCCAGAAGCATCAACGAGATACTTCAAGACATTGAGATTACGGTAAATGAGGAATACATCGCGAAGGTAAAAGAGAATCTAGGCGAGAGCCTTGCTACCCGATTCATTGATTACACCCGCATAAAGGAAATGGCGCATCAGGCACGAGAACATAGGCTTATTCCCGAATATACACAGAGCTTCTTCAAAAAGGCTTTCGATAAATCGGGAGGGAAATTCCGGGAGATTAAAGACGGTTTTTTAGCCGTAGATTCAATTCCTTTTGAAATCAGGAAGATCGGTGAAGAGGATAACTTTAAGAGATCATACGGAGAACTGTTAAGGAGATACCCTAAGGTAACCTTTGACAAGGAAATAGCATTTAAGAATCCCGACGCCGAGTTTGTTTCCTTTGGTCATCCCCTATTTGAATCCATTATGGTTTGGGTGGAGAGGACATTTTCGGACTCTCTCCTAAAAGGAGCTACATTCATAGACCCTGACGGAAGGATGGACGGATACATTCTCTTCTACGAGGGTGAGATTAGAGACGGTACAGGCAATGTAGCCGGGAAACGGCTCTTTAGCTTTTATGTGACTGACGAAGAAGTAAAACCAATCTCTCCGGCTATTATATGGGACCTTAAGGAGGGTGAAAATACCGATAAAATCTCGGTTAACATTGAAGACCTCAAAAATCGCGCATTAAGCCATGTAATTCAAACGCTTGAGCATTACAAGGAGGAGCTTCTCGGAGAGCGCAAGAGGCAATCAGAAATCAAGCAGAAGTACGGGATTAAATCACTGAATCATCTTGTTTTAGAAATTGACGGCGATTTGATTTTACTCTATGACCGTAAGAATCAAGGAGAAAATGTTGACCTTGTCATTCGAAATAAAGAAGAGAGGAAAGCAGAGTACGAGAGGGCGCTTGTGGAACTCAAGGAACAGATTGAAAAAGAAAAAAGCCTCGGTATGGGCATGCCTCGCTTCGTTGGCGTTATAAGGGTAAAACCAGCAGATGTAGTTGAAAGCCCTATGCAGAGCGACAGAGAAATTGAGCAGATAGGCATGGATGTTGCCATGAAATATGAAAGGGATAATCAAAGGATGCCCGAAGATGTCTCATTACAAAACCTGGGTTTTGATATTCGTTCAACCAATAGAGATGGTATTGTGAGATACATCGAGGTTAAAGCACGTGCGGGCATGGGAGATGTGGCTCTAACACAGAATGAATGGTTCAAGGCAAAGAGGTTTAAAGGCGATTATTACCTGTACGTGGTTTTAAATTCGGCAACAAAACCTGAGCTTATCGTTATTCAAAACCCCGCCGAGAGGCTTAATCCCGAAGAGAGAGTCGAGGTAGTTCGATATATTATTTCTGAGGGGGAAATAATAGAGAAGGGGGAGTTTGCATGAATCATGGATTTGTACAAGAATAAATATCGCATAGGTTCTACCCGCTTAAAGGATTGGGATTATTCTTCCAATGGATATTATTTTGTCACGATTTGTACCAAAAATCGGGAATGTTTCTTTGGCAACATCGTTGATGGTAAGATGATTTTATCAGAGATAGGAAAGATAGTGTTGAAGGAATGGCAGAGGACGGAACAGATCCGTAAAAATGTAAGATTAGATGAATGGATTATAATGCCGAATCATATCCATGGTATTGTGGTTATTGATAACGGTAATGTAGAGACGCATTGCAATGCGTCTCTACAACAAAAATACCCTGAAAATAATCTGTCATTTATAGTTCGTGGTTTTAAATCAATCTCAACAAAGCGTATTCATATGTCTGGTTTTCATAATTTCGCCTGGCAATCCAGATTTTACGATCACATAATCAGAGATGAAAATTCCCTGCAAAAAATCAGAGAATACATCAATAATAATCCAATAAAATGGGACGTTGATGAAAATAACCCTGATTTTATAGAGAGGTGATTATTGCCTGCCCAATTTATATATTGTAGAGACGCATTGCAATGCGTCTCTACAGAGATATTCAGGACACGAAGGCCAAACAATGAACAACAAAGACAAGCGCTTCATCGAGGATTCATTTCCAGTTAAAGAGGTAAGCGTCGAATCGGCGCGTAAGAAAAACATCCGGCACGGTCATATCTCAACCCTTCACATCTGGTGGGCAAGACGTCCCCTTGCATCGTCGAGAGCAACCAGTTATGCCGCACTGATTCCGGCGTCAAAAGGCCTGCCCTTGAGTGTAGCGAAGGGAATCGTCGAATGGAATAAGAAAAGAGAGTTTATTATCAGCCTCTCAAAATGGGAGAATTCCCTCAATCAATCCCTAATTGAGAGGGCAAGAAGAGACATTCTTGAGGCAAATGGAGGGAAACCGCCAAAGGTGCTTGACCCCTTCGCCGGCGGCGGTGCGATTCCCTTAGAAGCGTTAAGGCTTGGATGTGAAACCTACGCAAGCGATTACAATCCCGTTGCCGTTCTAATCCTAAAATGCACACTTGAATATCCTCAGAAGTATGGAAAGCCGGGTGAAGTTGAGATGGAAGTTAATGAGTTTGGGAGTAAAAAGAAGAAGGTTAGAGTCGAAAATAAACTTCTTGAGGATGTAAAAAAATGGGGCAGTTGGGTTTTAGAAGAGGCAAAGAAAGAGATCGGTAGATTTTATCCTGAAGAGAATGGCTCGATTCCTGTTGGCTACATCTGGGCAAGAACTATTCCCTGTCAGAATCCCTCATGCAGAGCGGAAATTCCTTTAATGCGCCAATTTTGGCTTGCGAAGAAGGGTAAAAAGAAGGTTTCTCTGTATCCTTACGTTGATAATAATGTAGAGACGCATTTTAATGCGTCTCCAAAGAATTTCGTTGGTGATACAGATGTAGAGATGCGATTAATCGCGTCTCTACAGAAAATAAAATTCAAAATCGTGGGTACAGGATACGAGAAAATGCCTGAGGATTTCAATCCGGAAAATGGCACGGTCTCAAGAGCGGTTGCCGTCTGCCCCGCCTGTGGTTCGGTTGTGGACGATAAAACTACGAGGAGGCTTTTTCAGGAGGGGAAAGCAGGGCAAAGGATGGTTGCCGTTGTTCTACACAAAAAAGGTGAAGCCGGAAAAAAATACCGCGTGGCTACGGATGATGATTTAGAGGTTTACAAGAAAGCCGAGGAGTATCTAAAAGAAAAAAGAGAAAAACTCGTGATGGAATGGGGAATAGACCCTGTGCCGGATGAACCTTTACCGCCAAAAGAAACATTGGGTTTTAGGGTTCAACGATACGGAATACTTAAATGGGGAGACCTTTTTAATTCAAGACAAAAATTGGCTTTGATTACTTTTACAGAGAAAGTCAGGGAAGCGTATGAAAAGATGATTGAGGATGGTTATGATGAGGAATATGCGAAGGCGGTGGTGAGTTATCTTGCTATTTTATTGGATAAAATAGCTTCTTCTTCTAATACTTTATCTCGTTGGCAGTCTAATGGTGAAAAAATAGCTGATGTCTTTTCAAGACAGGCTTTACCGATGGTTTGGGATTATCCAGAAGTAAATATATTAACTGGAGCGTCTAGAAGTTATTTGGAATTGTTCAGTGATATTATAAGGATAATTCGAGAAGAATCAGCGATGAGTAGATTCTCTGCGATAATTTCTCAATCTTCGGCTACAGATCTCTCGTATCCAAATAACTATTTTGATGCTGTTTTCACCGACCCGCCGTATTATGATAATGTTCCGTATTCCTACCTCTCTGATTTCTTCTATGTCTGGTTAAAAAGGACAGTCGGGGATTTATATCCTGAGCTTTTTTCAACGCCTCTTACTCCTAAAGGACAGGAAATTGTAGCATATTCAAATATCGAAGCCTGTCCTGAGCAAAGCCGAAGGAGTGGCTTTGAAGCAGGGAAAAAGTATTTTGAAGATATGCTCAAAAAAGCTTTTCAGGAGATTCATCGGGTTTTAAAACCGAACGGAATTGCTGTTATCGTTTATGCACATAAATCACTTGAAGGCTGGGAGACGCTTATAAACTCGCTATTGGATTCAGGTCTCGTAATGACTGCCGCTTGGCCCATCAATACCGAGATGCAGGCAAGGTTGAGAGCAAAAGAATCTGCGGCGCTTGCCTCTTCAATTTATATTGTTGCCAGGAAGATGGAGCGTCAATCTACGGGATTCTATAATGAGGTAAGAGAAGAATTAAAGAAGCATCTCAATAGCAAACTCGAACGGCTATGGGCGGAGGGCGTAAGCGGGGCTGACTTTTTCATCTCTGCCATAGGCTCTGCCATTGAAGTATTCGGAAGATACGAAAAGGTAATGGACTATGAGGGAAATATCGTCCGTGCAGATCGCTTGCTTGATGATGTGGAGAAGATTGCTACTGATTATGCTGTAAGGCAGATACTGCACAATGGCTTTGCTGGTGAAATTTCAGATCTCACACGTTTCTATGTCCTATTCCGCTGGAATTACGGTGAGGCAAAGGTACTTTTTGATGAGGCAAGAAAACTCGCGCAAAGCTGTAGCATTGATTTGGCGAAGGAGTGGGGTAGAGATGGGTTTATTAAAAAGGAAAAGGAGTTTATCAGGGTTCTGGGACCGCAGGAGAGAAATGCTAAAGACATTAAGGATTCAAGGGAACTGATAGACGTTCTCCATTCTGTTCTGCTTCTTTGGGAAAAGAGCAGGCGCGAAGAAATGCTGAATTTGCTCAGAGAATCAGGATACGGAAAAAGTGAGGCTTTCTTTAGGGTTGCCCAGGCAATCTCTGAGACCTTGGGCAATGAGAGCAAGGAGAAAAAGCTATTGGACGGATTCCTTGCTGGAAGGGAACGTTTGAAGGAAGAGGTAAGAAAAGAGCCTGCGCAAAGGAGGCTTTTTGAATGAAAGTATTTCATACAATCGCCATTCCTCATAGAGATATTCTGGAGGGCAGACTCACTATGGATGTGTTTGCCGCCGATTTGTGGGAGGTTAGTCAGAACAGGGGGCCTGATGAATACAGGGATTCAGATACATTTTTCAAAAAGACATATCTTACGGAAGGGCTTAGGAATCTACTCTCAGTTGTAGAAAAAAGGCTTCAGGGAAAGGGCGGAGACCCGGTTATACAGATTCAAACTCCCTTTGGCGGAGGTAAAACCCATGCTTTGATTGCCATGTACCATAAGGCTTCTGAGTGGAAGGCCAAAAGGGCCGTTATGGTTGGCACGGCTCTTAGCACCGAAGTGACTCTATGGGGATTTTTAGAGAAGCAGTTGACTGGAAAAACCGAGAAATTCTCAGGGCAGGTATCACCTGGTAAAGAGGCTATAAGGGATTTGCTTTACAAAAACCAGCCTGTCCTCATCTTGATGGACGAAGTATTAGAATATGCGACAAAAGCGGCAGGGGTGAAGGTTGGACAGAGCACTTTAGCCGCTCAGACCGTAGCCTTTATACAGGAACTCACTGAGGCGGTAGCCAATGTAGAGAGGGCGTGTGTTGTTGTAACACTCCCATCCAGCATTATCGAGCATTATGATGAAAGCGCGGAAAAGCTCTATCAACAGATACAGAAGGTATCCGGCAGGATAGAGAAGATTTATACACCCGTTCAGGAAAATGAGATTACAAAGATTATCAGGAGGAGGCTCTTTAGCAATTTAAGTGAGCAGCAAGCAAAGGAAATCGTCGGTATGTTTATGTCATACGCGGAAAGAGAGGGGATACTCCCCTCAGGCGTCGAGCCCAGTGAATACAGGGATCAATTCCTTGACTCATATCCATTTATGCCTGAGGTTGTAAATGTGCTCTATCAGAGATGGGGGAGCTTTCCAAACTTCCAGAGAACGAGGGGGGTGCTTAGGCTACTTTCTTTAGTTATATACTCCCTGAAGGAATCAAGTCAAAACTATATTAGCCTTGCGGACTTTGATCTTGCCAATCAGGAAATCCGACAGGAGCTTTTAAAACACATAGGATCTGAGTTCAACGGTATTATAGCGGCTGATATTACAGATAAGGATTCGGGTTCTAAAAAAGTGGATGTATCACTGGGAAATGCGTATCAGGGACTAAAACTGGGAACTCGCGCAACAAGAACTATATTTCTCTATTCATTCTCCGGTGGTCAGATACACGGTGCGACAATCAGTGAAATAAAGCGTTCGGCTACTACTTTGGGGAACCCCTCAAGCGTTGTAGCGGAGGCGACAGAACAGCTAAAAAGCAGGCTGTTTTATATACAAAACATAGGGGATAAATACTTCTTTAGCAATCAGCCAAACCTGAACCGCATCCTTCTGACAAAGATGGAGAATGTTAAGGATAAAGAGCTTACCTCATTGGAGAAGGAGATTCTAAAACAGGGTATCAAGGGGGACAAGTTAAAGGTTTTTATTTGGGAGGAAAACCCAAGTAATATCCCCGATTCCGAAGAGATCAGGCTGATAATCCTAAGGTCGGAAAATAAAGAAACATTGGAGAGTATTATAAAAACAAAGGGACAGACCCCAAGGGTTTACCGAAATACGTTAATTTTCCTATATCCCCTGGAATCTGAAAGGCCTGCATTTATAAACATCATGAGACGGAAAATCGCATACGAATACATCCAGCAGGATGACAACCTGAGACTCTCGGATGAGCAGAAAAAAGAGGTTAAAAAGGAATTGAAGGATATAGAATCGGATTTAAAAGAATCTATACGCAGGCTCTATAGAATAGTTGGAATCCCTACTAAAGACGGATTAAAAAAGATTGACCTGGGGATACCCACATACGGCGAGGAGAAGTGGCTTGACCAGGAGGTCTACACAAGGTTACGTTCTGATGGAGAGATACTTGAGAAGGTTCTTCCCTTAGTCATCAGAGAGAAGTATCTCTCTGACAGGGAGTATGTTTCAACTGAGCAGTTGTATCAGTCATCGCTTAAAACACCCGGGGAGACAAGAATAGTGAATAAATCAGCTATAGAACAAGGGATCGCCGAGGGCGTACGTGCCGGACTTTTTGGATTGGGTGAACTGAAAGATAATAGTCCAATCTGTCGGTACTTTAAAGAACAGCCATCTATAGCATTCTCTGGAAGCGAGGTTCTGGTTTGCGAAGCGCTGTGCCGTGAACAGGGAGAAAAAGTTACTGCACCGGAATATCAATATCCATACCCTGAGCCAGCGGTTCAATCTAAAGGTGGCGATGAGGTCAGACAGAAAGAGTTTATTTATCAGCCAAAAAGTAAAAAAGAGATACAACTGAGGTTCCGGGTGCCAAAAGGCAAGGTCGCCAGTATTATGGGAGTGATGAATCTCTTGCAGAGTAAATTTGAAACATTGGAGATTGAGCTTACGGCAATGGACGGGGCTATTTCTGAGCAGGATTATGAGGACAAAATAAAGGAGACATTCAGACAACTGGGGATTGAATTAAAAAGGGAATAAGGATTAGAAGATTGAATCTGTAATCTATAATCTGCAATCTGCAATCTGTAATCTGTAATCTTCTTGTATGAGGGATTATGAAAATTGAAAGATTTGAAGATTTGGAAGTTTGGCGATTATCAAGGGAACTGGTCAAATCAATTTATAAACTAACCTCCAAATTATCAGTTGTCCGAGAAAATTTCAAAATCGCTTGGCGGGTTTATAAAATACCTACAATGTCCCAATCTTGAATCTCCCAATATTAAATCTTCTGAATAGAAGGAATAGTCTCAATAATACTTTTTCTTCAAGGTATCTTGTCTATACCAGAAATTTAGTATTAAAATAAGTTGCTTGGGAGAAAGTGACCGATGGTCTTAAAAGCGTTCCGTATCCAGATGTACAAGTGCATCCTTGATTCGGGTTGGATAGAGGTTACTCCGTTAACAGTCCTGGTTGGCAAGAATGAATCCGGCAAGACAACGCTGTTGAAGGCTCTCCATAAGCTCAATCCATTCAGTCCAGAGCCCTATTCCATAGAAAGGGAGTGGCCAAGGGGGCGCAGGAAGGGGAGGGACAATGCTCAGGTTGTTTGTACCGCCAGATTTGAGCTTTCTGAAGAGGAGATTCGAGAGCTGGCTAAGTTGACCCATCAAAAAATCGCGGAAAATACGATAGAGGTAACCCGGGACTACGCCGGTAGTTTGGATGTTTTATTCCCATCCGGCCTTTTCCCCGACAAGATCCATCAAAGCGATATTAGCGCAACCGCTCCATCCATTCAAAAGAATGCCCATGAGTACATATTAAAGCGAATTCCAACGTTCATCTATATGTCCGACTACCATATCTTTAGCGGTACCGCACAACTTGACCAGGTCTGGCAGAGAAAGGAGCAAAACCAGCTTACTGAAGAGGATAAAACCCTCCTGACAATTATGGAGATTGCAAAATTAAACCTGGAAGACGAGGTGCGGAAAGGAAACCTCCCTGACCGTGAGGAGAGGCAGTACGACCTCGACGATGCCTCTGCAACGCTTACGCGTGCCATCTCCGATAGGTGGAAGCAAAGGCGTTATGAGGTGCAGTTCAGGGCTGATGGGCAGTTGTTCTATACATTCGTCAAGGATGAGCGCGACCCATCCCTTATAAGATTGGAAGAGCGGTCAAGGGGATTTCAGTGGTTTTTCTCATTTGACCTGATGTTCATGAATGAAAGTAATGGAACCTTCAAAAACTGCGTGGTTCTACTCGATGAACCTGGCCTCCATTTGCATCCCGATGCTCAAAAAGACCTGCTCAAGCGCATGGAGGATTATACGAGAGAAAACACGCTTATCTACACGACTCATCTACCTTTCATGATTGATTTAGAGAAACCGGAGCGCATTTGTGTGCTGAGCGAAACGGACAACGGCACAATCGTTACCGATAATCTCGCGCAAAGTCAACCGGAGGCTAAGTCTGTATTGCAGGCCGCATTAGGAATGAGCGGGAGTTCCAGCCATCTTGTTGCCCAGCGTAACTTGGTGGTTGAGGGCCTGGATGATTTTTGGATAATTACTGAAATATCGAGGTTGATGAGGAGTGCGGGAAAAGATAGCCTGCCGGATGACCTGTTTATCACACCGGCTGGCGGTGATTCAGAAGCGGTTTACATCGCGGCGTTTATGATAGGGCAGAAACTCGATGTTGTTGTTCTTCTGAACTCAAACAGCACGGGTCGGAATGGTAAGGGCGAGCTGGTTGAGAAATGGCTTGCCAGGTATCGGTCAAACCGTGCTCGGGTCTTATCTCTCGATGAGTGTCTTGATATGAAGGATAAGGGGTTATCAATCGAGGATATTTTCCCAGAAAAATTTTACATTGAGAAGGTGCAAGAGGTATACAAAAAGCAGCTGGCTTCGGCGGGTTGCGAGAGGCTCGAACTGGTCGGCGATGGTCCAATATGCAGGCGCGTTGAACGTTCCCTTGGGAAGTATGGAATCGGGTTTAATAGGGGTTCCGTAGCTAAAGCGGTTCATTCTGATTTAAGCCGGATGCACAATGCCAATGAACTTCCCAGCAAGACAATAGAGATGGCAAGAAAACTCATCGCAGGGATTAACGCGGCTATGCCGCAAGAGACCTAAGTGTAAGGAGCGAATATAATCGAGTGCGGCGGAGAAAATAACGGCTATAACGCTATATATTGTGGATACCCGATAAAAGCATTCGGGTATGACAATGGACGGAGTGTCATTCTCGCGCATTACCCATTTAAGGTATACGGGTACAGGATTAAGCGGGAATCCATTATTTAAACCGTACCTAATAACTGGGTTGTATTAAGTGATGTGTTCAATCCCAGTGCAACCTACTATAAATTTGAATAAAATTCATCAGTAGTAATGGAATTGGAATTTGTAATATTTCAGCTTTACGTGTAGAATTTCTACTAATTGGGTAATTTAAGTTTCGGTTTAGAAGGTAAGTAGCTATCTTTTTATAAAAAGCCATCCTCCTATAACGAATAACTGAAAAAGCTCAAAAATAAAAATTAATGTCAATTTTAGATTGGCGAGGAGATTCAAAATTTGAAGTTTGAAGAGTTTAGTCTATCAAATGGCGTCAGCAGGGCTATAAGGGATATGGGGTTTAGCATTCCAACCCCGATTCAGGAAAAATCAATTCCATACGCCTTAAACGGCAGGGATATAATAGGTCAGGCTCAGACGGGGACGGGGAAGACACTTGCGTTCGGAATTCCTATGGTGGAGAGGATTGAACCCTCGGAAAAGGCGGTTCAAGCAATAGTCCTTACTCCAACAAGGGAGCTTGCGGTTCAGGTGGCTAGAGAGATCGAGAAGGTCGGAAGGTATAGGCAAATATCCGTCCTCCCGGTTTATGGCGGTCAGCCCATTGAAAAACAGTTGGGACGGCTCAGAAAGGGGGTACACGTTGTGGTTGGAACGCCGGGAAGGGTCATTGACCACATAAGGCGGGAGACACTGAGCCTCAAATCCGTCCATTTTGCCGTCCTCGATGAGGCAGACCGTATGCTTGATATGGGATTTATTGATGATATGAAGTTTATACTTGCGCAGATTCCGGGTGTGTGTCAAAAGATGATGTTTTCTGCAACTATCCCATCCCAGATCGCATGGCTGGCAAAGCGGTATATGAAAGATCCTATCGAGATAATGGTTTCTAAGGATACGCTTACGGTTCCCCAGATTAAGCAGATGTTCTTTGAGGTCACGGAGTTCGATAAGCTGAGTGTACTGACCAGATTGATTGGTTTGGAAAAGGAGGGCGTATTTCTCGTCTTTAGAAGGACAAAGGCTGGGGTTGATGACCTGGCGGCTGCGCTTAGGGCCAGGGGATATAACGTCAGGGCGATCCATGGGAACCGCTCTCAAAACGAGCGCGATAGGATCATGAGGCTCTTCAGAATGGGTAAGGTTGATATTCTGGTTGCCACTGATGTTGCGGCAAGGGGGCTTGATATAGAAGGCATCACTCATGTCATCAATTATGACATCCCTCAGGATGCCGAGAGCTATGTCCACAGAATTGGCAGAACGGGCAGGGCCGGGAAGGGGGGGACGGCTATTACATTCGTAACCCACTGGGAGTATAGCGAATTAAAGAGGATTCAGGCCTTTTCCGGGACCAAGATAGAGAAGGCGAGCATTCCAACCGATAGGGAATATGCTCGTGCTCAGCGGCTAGCGGGGGTATAAATCAAATGTATCAACCGGGCACGAGGTTTGAGGTAAGACTCAAGATTAAATTGGGCGATCAGGAATTTGAGCCAGGGCTGAAGGGTACAATCCTTGTTGGCATCCCCAAAATGGTGGGAAAGGCTTATGGGGTGAAATTCGACGATGGCAGAACCGCTGAGATACACATGGCGACAATGAACAATCAGGTATATATAATCACCCCTGAGGGTGAGAGAATAGACCCAAAGAGTTTCTGGAAAAAATGAGGGAAAAAGCCCAAACGATAATAACCTAATGTCATTGTCAGTTTAAATCCCCTATAATGAAAATTTATCTATTCAGTACTATCGAACCGTGGCCGCTATTGCCGTGTGGCTCTACGTTGGTAGAACATCTGAAAATTCCGGGCGTAAAGATGACTGCTATGCCCATAAGGATTAGTAATGCTCTAAATCTCCTTTGAAAAATTTTAAGTAGCCTCATCTTGTTTACCTCCTCTCCCTATATGATATGATAATAAATTACAAAAATTACCTATTCAAAATATTTTTTTAATGGATATAAGTCAGTAAAAAGTCATTTATATTTGAAGGAAAAATACAAGAAAGCCATTTTATGTGGAATTAATCGCTATGCAAACCCCGCAAAGATTCACAGTGGGACTCATACAAATGTCCTGTGCTCCCAATCCGGAAGAGAACCTTAAAAAAGCAATCTCCAGGGTTGAGGAGGCGGTTTCTCTTGGCGCGGGGGTTGTATGCCTGCCTGAGCTTTTCCGGTCACAGTACTTCTGTCAGCGTGAGGATGTGGCGTTTTTCGACCTTTCTGAACCGATCCCTGGCCCAACCACCAAGGCACTGGGAAGGGTTGCTCAGAATGCCCGCGTTGTCATAATTGTCCCGATATTTGAGCGTCGCGCCCCTGGAATCTATCACAACAGCACTGCGATAATTGATGGTGATGGAGAGATTGCAGGTCTCTATCGCAAGATGCATATACCCGATGATCCAGCATACTACGAAAAATTCTACTTCACCCCCGGCGACCTTGGATTCCAGGCCTTTGATACGAGTTGGGGGCGAATCGGAACGCTTATCTGCTGGGATCAGTGGTACCCGGAAGCGGCGCGGCTTGTAGCGCTCAAGGGCGCGGCCATTCTCTTCTATCCAACTGCTATTGGATGGCACCCTCATGAGAAGGAGGAGCTTGGTCATGCGCAGATTGATGCCTGGCGCACTGTTCAGCGCGGACACGCGATTGCAAGTGGCATCTATGTTGCGGCTGTAAACCGCATAGGGTATGAAGCGCCGCCCGGTGCATGTATTGAGTCTGGTCAGACTAGCGAATCCGGAATTGAATTCTGGGGGTCGTCCTTTCTCTGCGATCCCCAGGGGATTGTGACAGCCGAGGCTACGGTTTATAAGGAGGAAATCCTTCTAGGCGAGGTAGACCTCAAACGGATTGAGGATGTGCGGCGCAACTGGCCATTTCTCCGTGACCGCCGGGTGGATGCCTATGGCGGGATTGACCGCCGTTTTCTCGACAAAGAGTAGTAATGTGTAAATCGCGAGGTGTAAGGTGTTAAGAGATCATCTCACGCCTTGCGATTCGGTTTACTATGAATCAACAAAAACTGGAGATAACGAAAAAAACTCCCTTAGAACTCGGTTTCCGCATGCCTGCTGAATGGGAGCCACACGAGGCTACATGGATTGCCTGGCCACATAACCGAACGGATTGGCCGGGAAAATTGGCAGCAATCGGTTGGGTCTATGGGGAGATTGTTCGAAAGATCGCATCCGGCGAGGTCGTCCGCATCATTGTCAAATCAGAGTCTCATGAGGAGAGGGCGCGGCGTGTCCTTACAAGGGTTGGCGTTGATCTCTCACGGGTCGAGTTCTTTCTTTTTGAGACAAACCGCGGCTGGACACGCGACTTCGGCCCTGTCTTTGTACGCTGTGGAGGGGAACGACCCAAGGTGGCGATTACCCGTTTCCGATTTAATGCCTGGGCGCGATACCCGGATTGGGAAAAGGATGATGCAATTCCGGAGCGCATTGCTGAGACGCTTGGACTCTGCCTTTTCTGTGCCAAGTCCCAAGGTCGGGACATTGTTCTTGAGGGTGGAGGTATAGATGTAAACGGCCGTGGAACGCTGATTACTACGGAAGAGTGCTTTCTAGATCGGACAACTCAGGTGCGAAACCCCGGTCTTGGTCGAAAAGAGATCGAAGATGCTTTGCGTGATTATCTCGGTGTAACAAATGTGCTGTGGCTGGGGCGGGGAATCGCCGGTGACGATACGCATGGTCACATTGACGACGTGTGCCGGTTTGTCATGCCGGGCACCGTTGTCCTTTGCCGCGAAGACAATCCGCAGGATGTTAATTACCGGTCGCTTGAGGAAAACCGTGAACGCCTCGAAGGCATGCGGCTTGAGGATGGATCCAGAATCGAGGTCATATCGTTGCCTATGCCTGAGCCGTTATATCTCGATGGTCAGCGCCTTCCGGCAAGTTACGTTAACTTCTATATCTCAAATGCTGCCGTTCTCGTTCCGACATTTAATGATCCGAAAGACCGTACCGCTCTTGGCATCCTCGCTGAAATCTTCTCTGACCGCCTGGTAGTCGGTATCCACGCCGTTGATCTTGTCTTGGGGCTTGGAACCCTCCACTGCCTCACGCGTGAGCAGACTGCGAGGTGATGGTGCTGATGCGGGCATAAAGGGAGGGGAACTCAGACATGGTGATATTGATAGTCAACTGGTTTCTAAGCGCGCTGAGTCTCGTGATTGTTTCGCGTATTATCCCCGGGTTCGAAATAAAGGGATTTGGCACGGCGCTAATAGCCGCAATCGTGATTGGGCTTGTCAATGCGACAATCGGATTTGTACTGAAAATCTTGACATTTCCGATTACCATACTCACATTTGGGCTATTTCTCATTGTGATTAACGCCCTCATGCTGAAATTTGCGGCGCTGTTTGTCTCCGGGTTTATCATACGGGGGTTCATACCGGCCCTCTTGGGTGCTGTGGTTCTTGCCCTTGTCAATATGGCTCTGCGTTATCTGGTCTTTCGTTAATAATAAAAGAACCCACAGCGAGTATGGGGTGGTGCTTATTACTTTAACAATCCTCCATGAATTCAAAAAAATATAACTGTTGGGCTTGACAGGTTTTTAGATACATGTTATTTTCACACTTTATGGATGTATAATATCCAAATAAGGTAAGGATTTGATATGCAAGGGTAGAACTCATATCGAGAAATTCAAATTAAATTTGCTTTGAATCCCGTCTTTACTGGGAGTGGTGAATGTGCTTAATCTCAAAAGGAGAATAGTATGAGCGAGGGATGTGTTAGGATGACACTCGGTACATTTTCGTATGGTAACATTCAAAAGTGTAGCTGCGGGGGGTATTATGTCACGTTTGGCTACGTAACACTTCGACTGAGCTATGAAGAATTGAAGTCCTACGTGGAAATGTTAAGCAGTGTGGTCGAAACCGAAAGGTTTCTCAAAGAGAACCTGAAGGCATAGATGACAGGCAGCATCAATGAGATATGAATGGCTTTAAGCTCCTCTCTAAAGCAAAGTGAGGTCTTACTGAGATTAAACGTTATGAGTTTATCTGCTTGAATTATAGACGATGTAGTTTATTGCTAAGGCTTATCAATTTATCTGAGTATAAGCTTCCGTTAATCAATCATTTTTAACCATTGCGTAATTCCCCCTTGACATTTAATCAAATACTGATAATATTGAATATGAAAATGATTTTCAATATTAACAAAGGATGAAATAACGATTTTATGCTCTTAATAACACTTACTTAGGAGGAGCTATATGAAAAGAGTTCGTGGTGAGACTGAAACTCATCAGTTCTATCATCAATCATTTATTGGCAACATTAGAAAGTGTGAGTGCTGCGATTCGTATCACCTATCTTTAGGGAGTATAACTCTATGCTTGCATCACAGAGATATTTTAATTCTTACGGAGATGCTTATAGAAGTTCTCGAACTTAATGCTATGCACGAACTGAATGAAAGGGAATATAGAGGAAAAAATGCATAAAGGGGGTTTAAAAGCATTATGAAGTACAAAAAAATACTCTTAGTAGTGTTCTCGGTCGCAGTACTTGCGTTAATGGCAGCATGCAATTCTAATTCTGTAGCACAAGGGGGGATTCGCCAATATTATATTGCGGCTGAAGAGGTCATGTGGGATTATGCCCCCACAGGCCAAGACCTCATGCATGGAGGCCCAATTCCTGAACCCTATAATGGCAATACCAAGTGGAAGAAGCTCCGATATATTGAGTATACAGATGACACATTCCAGAACCGCAAACCACAACCTGAGTGGTTGGGCATACTGGGCCCTATAATCCGTGCAGAGGTCGGTGATACCATTATCGTGCACTTTCTTAACCGGACCAGTAGAGAACTCAGCATTCATCCCCACGGTGTACGGTACGATAAAGACAATGAGGGGGCTCATTACAACCCGGCTGGTGCCGGGGCGTCTGTGCCGCCGGGCGGCAGCTTCACCTATACCTGGTTGGCAGATGAGCAGAGTGCTCCCGGTCCCTCTGATCCCAATTCCATAGTCTGGTGGTACCACTCCCATGTGGATACAACAAATGACATCTACGCCGGTCTTTTGGGTCCAATAATAATTACGAGGAAGGGGATGGCCAACCCTGATGGCAGCCCGAAGGATGTGGATCGTGAATTCGTCACCATGTTTATGATCTTCAATGAGGCTGATGGGGAAGAAAGGGGCCTTATGCACAGCATTAACGGCTACATCTTCGGCAACCTGCCGGGGCTCGTCATGAACAACGGCGAAAAGGTCCGCTGGTATGTCCTCGGCATGGGCAATGAGATAGACCTGCATACGCCTCACTGGCACGGCAAGACTGTTCTATATGAAGGACGAAAGACGGATGTGGTTGAGTTGCTTCCCGGCAGCATGGTTACAGTCAATATGCTGGCTGACAACCCGGGCACCTGGCAATTTCACTGTCATGTAGCAGACCACATGGACGCCGGAATGATGGCAAAGTACACGATCAAGTAAAAGAACTATATAGATTTTGAGCTCTTGTGACCTGAGATCATTATTAAATTAAAAGGAGGACAGAAGGAAATGGCGTTAAAAAATTTTGTGGGCCGAGCACATAATAGCTTAAAAATTACTGTCATATCTCTGGTGGTAATAGGAGTTATCGGTGTACTCACTTGGCCAGCGAATTCCCACGCAGATGATGTCGTTGTGGAGTTAAAGGTCAAAGATGGTCACTTCCAACCATCTGACTTGGTTGTGAAAGCCAATACACCATTCAAAATTAGGATCACCAATGCCGATAAATCTTCGATTGAATTCGAAAGCTTTTCCCTAAACCGCGAGAGGGAGGTGGCGCCGGGGCAAACTGTTACCGTGTATCTCCCTGCACTAGCTCCCGGAACTTACGAGTTCTTTGACGATTTCCATAAGAGCAATAAAGGGACTATCACAGCAAAGTAGGTATTGGTAAAGCTAATGGCAGAGATGACATTGAGGATAATTGCCACTTTAATTTCGTTCCTTCCTAAGACCTATCTTAGCCATGATGGACGAAATATGTTAATCGGATTGCTCAACACAAAATGTTGCAGTGCGTGGAGGAGAAACCTTATGAGGAATGTACTTTTAAAAATTATACCGATAGGCTTGTTTTCTCTGATTCCTTTTCTACCAAAGTCCACCCTTGCACAAGTCAATCCCTCGGAATTTGAGGTTTATCCCTATATGACTGAGGGGTCTGGGTCGCTCGAATTTGAGTTACTCAATGGCTTTGTACCATGGGGGCACAGTCAACCCGGAACAGGATTATCGTCTGGCATCTTTCCGAGCCAGTCAATGCTCCTTAACTCATTCGAGCTTACTTATGGATTGACAGAACACGTTGAGGCGGCTGTTTATCTCGACCTTGCCCGTCCCGAAGACAATTCATATAAGTATGCCGGCTCCAGATACCGCTTGCGTGGAAGGCTCTTTGAGAAAGGGCAATTACCTATAGACCTGGGCTGGTACGCTGAGATTGAGTGGCGCCGAACACCCCAGTTTGATGACAATAGTCTGGAACTTGATCTACGCCCTATTAGAGTAGAAAAAGACATAGGTCATTTTACATTCAACGCTGAACCTGTATTTGAGATACCTCTTAAGGGGGCCGAACAAGGACAGGGTGTTGAGATTGGATATATTGCGGGTCTCTACTACAGGTGGCTTCCAAATCTATCGCCGGGGCTTGAATTTTATGGGGGAAGTGGATTTATTGGTGATTTTGGGCCTATTAATGAGCAGCAGCACTATATCTTTGCAGTGCTATGGGGAAAAGACCTCCCCGGAGGGATTGGATACAACTGTGGTGTGGGTGCTGGCCTAACCCCTGGCTCTGACCGTATAGTCCTTAAATGTAATATTGAAATCGAGAGGTTCATTGGAAGACTATTTTGAGTGTGTTTATTAATTTGTCACAAGGCAGTGTTGGAATCGAAACCTTATGAAACTCGAGGAGAAGGAGTTGGGTATGGATAATGGCTTTTTAAATATCATCCCTACGGCATTCGACCTTCTAGCCCTGTTCATCTGTATTGGAGCCTTAGCCTGTCACTTGTATGTGCTTCCTCCCGCAGGCGGAGTTTTGAACTCTTCTGTTTCTGAGGTTCTGCGTGTACGTATTTGGCATCTGCTCGCGGCCGGGGTCGTGGCATTGACCATAAGCAGCATTATTGGATTGTTTATGCACTCTATGGAGACAAGTGATAGCCCTTTCTCAGAAATCTTTTCTGTGCTGCCCCTTATTATTTTACGAACTCGCTATGGGCATCTATGGGTTGTCCGTCTGGCGGCACTCGCAGCGTTATGGATTGGGTGGTGGGCCGGCAAAAGACGCCTTGATTTTCGTGCAATCTCCGTTCTCATGCTCGGTGCCGGAGCTGTTATTGCCATGAGCCGAAGCGCATCAGGTCACGCTGCCGACGGGGCATACCTGTCACTTCCTGTACTAATGGATTGGCTCCATCTTCTCTCCGGCTCTGTTTGGGGAGGCGGTCTTATAGCGCTTTCAATTGTTGTTCTACCAAAGATAATTAAGCTTACTGAACAGCAGGGGCTGCTAATGGCCTATATCGCCCGTCGTTTTTCTACACTTGCCGGAATAGCGCTCGGCACTATATTAATCACGGCAACATACAACGCTTGGATTCAGGTGGGAAGTTTTCATGCTCTCTGGCAAACGCCTTACGGTCGAATAATAATTGTCAAGATTCTATTGTTATCTGTGCTTATGATACTGGGTGCTGCTAACCGATACATAAGCATTCCGCTTCTCCACAATCCGTTTTTGCGGAAATCCGACAAGTCTCAGTCTATCCGCCGATTCGTCCATACAATTTGGGGAGAGGCTATCCTCATAATATTTGTGATTATATGTACTTCTTTTCTCCTACATTGGGTACCCGCTCGGTTCTTCTCACATTGGGCGTGTGCATAATTTGAGTATATGTTCTGAATCGGCTAAATACTGTTTAAGGGTGTGGTCTAAAGTAATGCCCCTGATTTTTATAAGATGACTTTTATGAATAGTGGTGTTGCTCTAAGTTGTTCTTAACCTTTTTGTGTTCTCTCTTAATTCTTTTTCACAAGCTTTATGGCAAAGGATAGGGCTTTAGAGCGGTTTTCTAATCAGTGTACGGGTCTGTCACCCTGAGCATAGCGAAGGGTCTCGCATTTAGTTCCAGATTTTTCGCTTCGCTCAGAATGACAACCGTAAATGCAATCGAAAACTGCTCAAAAGTGGCTTCTCCGTGAAAAAGAGTAGAAAGGACAAAATGTAACGGAGTAATCTTTAGAGGTGAAGGTAGACTTGCCTGCTAAAACTTCTGTGACTTTAGAATAGAGAACATCACCCACAATCCAAGAAATCCGGCGGATAGAAATCCCAAAATTCCGAAGAGTGTTGCCCATGATGATTTCCCGAAAAGAATCAGGAGGAATGAGGAAATGATAAGGGTTGATGTTATCAAGGAGAGTATAAGGCGATTTATGATTTTTTCCCATGTAGATACCGACTTTTCGGCTCCAGTATCCTCTACGCGGATCTTAAATCTGCCGCTCTCAAGATTATCAAGTATGCCTTTTAGCTGAGGCGGCGCCTCCTGAATGGTTCTCGAAAGCGTTACAACTGACTTTGCCAAATCACTAGATACCCTGTTTAGGTTGTACCTTTTCTTGAATATCTCGACCAGATACGGATGCGATTCTTCAAATATGTTTATGTCGGGGTCTAATTTTTTTCCGACTCCTTCCATTGTGATAAGTGCCTTGCACATGAGTGCGTACTCCAGTGGAATCCTGATTCTATGCCTGAATGCTCCTTCCAGTATGTCCTTTATAAAAGCCCCAAACTCTATGTACTTTAAAGGCTTTCCGAAGTGCTTTTCGCAAATGTCAATTACGTCCGCGCGGAACTCGGACATATCCACATCGTCTTCTTTTATCCCGATTTTGTAGAATATTCGGACGACCTCTTCAAAGTCCTCTCTCATGATAGAAAGGATGAGCAGGAGCATTGTGTCTCTTACCTCTTCGCTTACCCTTCCCACGAGTCCTAGATCGAGGTAGGCGAGTCTACCGCCTTCCATTACAAATATGTTTCCCGGATGGGGGTCTGCGTGGAAAAACCCGTCGCGAAATACCATCTCAACTACGGCTCTAAGTCCACGTCTTGCAATGAGCCTTGGATCGTATCCGCGGAGAGGAGCATCAGTAATCTTTACACCCTCAATAAATTCCATAGTTAAGGCCTTTTTCCCTGAGAGTTCCCCGTAAACCTTGGGAAAATAGAGGTCGGGATTTAGTCCGAAGTTTCTTCTAAACCTCTCTGCATTTGCCGCTTCAATCGTAAAATCAAGCTCCCTCGTTATTGCGCGCTCAAACTCCCTTACAACCTTTCTTGGGCTGTAGAGCCTGAGTTCAGGGATGCTGTTTTCGACCAGGCGCGCAATGAGGTAGAGCAGGTCAATGTCGCTTTCGATAAGAGGCTTTATGCCGGGGCGCTGTATTTTTACGGCGACCGGTGCGCCGTTTTGAAGAGTCGCCTTATGGACCTGTGCAAGAGACGCGGACGCTATAGGGTTCGGGTCAAAATTGGCGAACACCTCTTCGACCTCTACACCGAGTTCCATCTTGATTTGGTTTGCCGCATCTTCGTATGGAAATGGTGGGACGTTGTCTTGCAGTTTTGAGAATTCGTCAATATAGGTGGGGGGAATAAGGTCAGGTCGTGTGCTCAGTATCTGTCCGAGTTTTACAAACGTAGGGCCTAGTTCTTCAAGCGCCTGACGCAGGCGCTCCGCATTAGAGGACGGTTTTGTGCTGGGTGTTGGAATAATTACTCCCAGAACCCGCGAATCCCTCAGTCCAAGCCTCTCAATAATGTGGCCATAGCCGTGTTTTGCCAAGACCGTGAATATCTGCCTTAGCCTTTGGACATCCTGAGTTTTGGTGAGAATGGAAATGACACTCAATTATTCGAGCCTGAGTTTCTTTCTGAGATTTTCCACGTTATAGTAGGGCTCGCCGTGCTTTTTTGCCTCTTCGTAAAAACCCTGAAGCTCCTTTAAAATGGAGTGGAGTTTTTTTCTTCCCTGATCTGTCTCTAGGGCCTCTCTGGGGGTTTTATTCTCAAGAGCTTTAAGGGGTTTGTCAATCCATCCGTCATAGTACTCATCAAGAGCCGTGTCGAGTTCGCTCTGGCTTTTGACCCCGAGGGGACGTTTCCTCCCCTTTGAGGTCTCGCGGGGTTGTTTGTCTAAGAATGATTCCAATTGTTGTAAGGAATCCTCTTTATGAGTTATAATGCCACGGAGTTTACTTTCAATGAGTCTCTTTCCCTTAGAGAGCAGGCTCGATGAATAACACTCAATTGTGAGTTTATTCCTTTCAATCTCAATGCTCCCCAGAATTCTACTTTCGCCTCTTTTTCCCTTCCTGACCCATGAAAATACCCTGAGTTCATCAGTTCCACCCTTAATCTCTTCGAGTGAATTTATCTTTTCTAATCTCTCTGAGGCTTTATCGTAATCCTTCACATTGTAGATTGAGGATGCAAAAACAAACTCGTCTCCTTCCGGTGTAAAGAACTGCGGATGGTTGGCTATGTCTTCGATGTAGCGCTCTATTAGAAATCCCCAATCTTTCAGATACTCTTTCAGCGTGCGTTTTTTCCCGAAGGTTTTTCTGTATTCTTTAAGCTCGCGTTTGAAGAAGTCAAGAATAATGGGTTTAAATGCCTGTGGGTAGATCGAAACCACACCGGAAAAATATGTGCTGCCCTTTACTCTGAGCGGCCTTGCTCCAACTATGTCGGAGCGCATGATCTGTGATGATGTCGCGGAATCTTTTACCTGAAACACCTCTCCAGTAAATATATCCCTTATACGACACCCCTCTTTTGAAATTACTTCTTCTACCTCAAAAAAGCTGTAGAGATTATCCATCCAATTGCCGAGTATAGACCTTTCAATGTCCGAGAGGTTGTGGCCTTCTTCTTCATAAAACCGATAGATGAGCCTCTTTCCGGTATCGAGCAGCTTAAAATCATATATAAACCAGTCGAGGAATTTTGTAAATGTAAGGTCGTCAATATCGTCTTCGGCTATCTCCTCACCGGAGAGCCCGGGGTCGTTCATCCATATATAGAATGCCTCTCCCATCTGCGACTGTATCTCAGGACGGTTGGAAAAATCAATGAGCTTCATCTTGAGATCTCGCTCAATCTGATCAATCTCATAGTGGGCAAGATCAACCACTGGATTCCCTTTATAACAGCAATCCCCAAACCTCTTTCCGCTTCCACATATGCATAGGGATTCTAAGTCTTTCATATAATTAAAAGTTAAATCATATCGAATGGGGTGTCAATTTCAAAATCGCTTATGCAATGAGTCCGCCTATTATTGCACCAAGCAAGAGTGACCCAATATGAGAGAGCGATAAGATCAGTCCACCCAGACCGGCGATTATTCCAAGGAATGGGATGCCGGTTAAACTCGATGCGAATACAAACAGAGCGATGCTGAATATAATGCCCGGCAGGAACACAGCGACTATGGCTGAGCCCACACCGCCTGCCTTCTTTCCGCCAACTAATCCAGCGATAAATGCCCCGATGCCGGGTAACCAGAATAGAAGAATTGAGATTATAAACATCCAGAACATTGCGCTTACAATGCTGCCATTCTTTTCTTCGGCCATTTTATTCTCCTCTAATTTACTCACACTATTTTCCTGTTGGGTAATATAATACGTCTCTCAGCATAAGCAATTTCCGAATTGAATTTGCAGGGGTGAACCTTACACTTAATTGAGATGATCGGATGGGGACAGAACAACACCCTGTCCTTATGGTTAGGGAAAGAATAGAATCGGGAAGGTCACGACCAAGGGTCGTGACCTATCCATCTAAGGCCTGCCTGTGATACAACCTCGTTAAGACAATGCTCGACTTACGGCTCAATCTTCGTCTCCAATACCTTTAGGAACTTCGCCAACCACTCAGGGTGAGCAGGCCATGCTGGAGCGGTGACCAGATTGCCGTCCACATGGGCCTTGTCTAACGGTAAATTCACATACTCGCCGCCCGCGCGCTTCACATCCGGCCCCACAGCGGGATAAGCGGAGCAGCTTCTCCCCTCAATCACCCCGGCTGCTGCGAGAACCTGCGCCGCGTGACAGATTGCCGCAATGGGCTTGTTTGTCTTGGCGAAGTGGCGCACAATCTGGATCACCTTTTCATTTAAACGGATATATTCAGGCGCGCGCCCGCCGGGGATTACGAGGGCATCATAATCCTCCGCCCTTACCTCATCAAAGGTAGCGTTCAGGGCAAAGTTGTGCCCTGGCTTCTCGCTGTATGTCTGGTCTCCCTCGAAGTCATGAACTGCCGTCCGAACCTTCTCACCGGCCTTTTTACCCGGACAGACGGCATGGACGGCGTGCCCGACCATGAGCAGGGCCTGAAATGGCACCATCACTTCATAGTCCTCAACGTAATCACCAACAATCATCAAGATTTTCTTTGCGCTCATATTTACTTACCTCCTTTGTTTTATCTTGAGAGTTATGTTTAAAGCCTCTACGTTTGCCAAGTGTGGAGGTCATCCCAAAACTGGTTTGTCATGCTGAGCACAACCGAAGGGCTCCTTCAGAATGACAACTCAGAGGGTTTTGGGATAGCTTCTAGGCTTCTCCCACTCGGTGAGATCATCTGCCTCTGTTATAACAATATCGTCAATTTCTTCTCCTGTAAGTTCTTTTTTCTTCATACGGGCCACCCCGTTACATTCGGATGACGCTTTTGGGTTTGAGTAGGAAGATAATTTTTATCTCATTTCGAATGCAAGGCGTTATATGGCTCCCTGACATTTACACCAAGCGGCTTGTCATTAACGTAGATGCCCCCTGACTCATCAAACTTGAGTTCGAATTCATCTTCAGGAAGCAGACGGGCTAACTCCTCATCGAGCACGACAATCTGGTTGAACATCTTAACGAAATCAAACATCTGCTGAGAAGAAAGCGTCTGACGGGTTTTCTCACTCATGGATGTCCTCCTATGAACTGACGTTTGTAGACTCCCAGTTCGCTTTTAAATCCTCAATCGCAAGGGTCAGCGCATCGCCCAAGTTCTGGATGGAGATGTGGTACTTGATGGGCCCACGTAATGTGTAAAGGTCGAGATGAACAAATCCGTGCGCCGTATCATAGCGAGCAACCGGATGCCATTTGTCTTGAATCATCGTTTCATATTGCACAACATGAAGCGCCGTGACGTACCCACGATCAGTCTCAAAATCAACCCGAATCCGATCTTCCTCGGATTCCAACTTAATGAAGTAACGGATTCGGCGCATCTATATTCTCTCACGCTCAGATGCAATTACCTTCATCTCGTACTTATGTTGTTCCCTTATCTTCCGTCTCAATAAAATCTTAGCAAACCTATGTTATTCTTGTCAATCAGTTAAAATTGATACTCTCCGAAGTGTGTGTTAACTTTGATATGATGAGTTCAAAGAGAATTTCACAGAATATAGAGACTGATTCCTTTGATAGAGAGCTTTTTGGGGAGCTTGAATCCAACTCCGAGGAATTAAAGAGTCTCATCGAACGAGGCTCGCGCCTCCTGCCCAATTTCCGCTCCCTGGTTCTCGATCTATTTGGAAGCTTCTTTAAACATAACGTCCTCCTTCTTCCCCAAAATGAGGTAAAGAGAGGCGCGCTTATGGGCAGAAAGCTCATTGAGAAGGCCATTTCAAGTGAGGATTACAAGGAACTGAGGGAGGAAACCGTTCTTGACGGGTTTAACTCTGCTATTGCGACACTCACTTTAGGCGGGGAGGTAATTAAGTGGATAAAATCCGAAGACGGGCCTTCCGAGAGGTCGCTTATTAAAGAGTGGGAGATGGAAAAGGCTGAGGAGAGCTACGAGGAGCTTAAAGAGGAGGCGGAAACCTGGGAGGAGATTGAAAAGAAAAAATCGTCTAAGCCCCTTAAGGATGGAAAGAAGAGCACCCAGTTTGAGTTGCGGTCTCAAGAGGGGGAAATCAAAGACCTGGAAAAGGAGCAGAAAGAGAGGCTTGAGCGCATGGATACGAAGCTTCAAAACCTCGTCAAGTCTGGTTTAAAACAGGCCTCGGAGAGGGTTGATGAGGTGGAAAGGGAGATTATGCAGTGGGGTACTTCCATGGGGGTGCCTCAGGAAAAGCCAATCGGAGAGAAACTCGACCTTGCGGAGAAACTGTTTAAAAACGAGAATCTGAGAAGGCTTTCGCTTATGGTCGGAAGCCTCAAGGAAGAGATGCTCTCTTCAAGGAGAAGGGTCTGGTCAAAGAGGGGGAGCGAGGTCTATGATATTGCGATTGGAAATGAATTGGGGCGTATTATTCCGACTGAGCTAGTTTCTCTAAGACACAAGGCTCTAAGGAGGGATTTCCTGAAGAAATTCGTCGAGGGCAGGCTCCTTCAATACTACTTAAAAGAGGAAAGGGGGAGGGGGCCGCTTATCGTGTGCGTTGACGGAAGCTCATCCATGCAGGGGGACAAGGAGATATGGGCAAAGGCCGTGTGCCTGAGCCTTCTTGAGATTGCAAAGAGACAGAGGAGAAAATTCATTGTAGTTGTGTTTTCTTCCGGGGAGACGCCGGTTCGGATTTTTGGCTCTGATGGGAAGAGGGGATGGGGAATGAGAGAGGATGATATAATAGAACTTGCCGGATATTTTCCGGGCGGGGGAACCGATTTTGAGGCTCCACTAAACAAGGCGTTGGGGTTTCTTCAGGAATCAAAATTTAAAAGAGGGGACATCGTTTTCATTACGGACGGTGAGTGTGACGTGGGGGATGAGTGGCTTAAAACCTTTCTCCGCGAAAAGAGCAGGCTCAATTTTCAGGTGTTCTCAGTACTCATTGATCTAACGGGCAGAGAAACACTCGAATCACTTAAAAAATTCAGCGATAAGGCAACTGCCATATCAAGGCTGGCATCTCAAGACGCGAGAGAGATTTTTCTCAGTCTGGATTAAACGTGCATTCTGATGGCTTGCGATAATAAAAGATGATTATATAATTAAACCCCCATGAGACCTACGTGGGTTGAGATAAATCTTGATTCCCTGAAATCTAATTTTTTCCAGACAAAGAGGGTTATTGGAAACAACGTCGGTGTCATTTCCATTGTAAAAGCCGACGCATACGGGCACGGCGCAGTGGCTGTGGGCAAAGCGCTCATCGAGTCTGGCTCCGATATGCTGGGGGTTGCAACCGTCGAAGAGGCTCTTGAACTGCGAGAATCACAGATTCACGCTCCGATAACCCTACTCGGCGGTATTCAACCCGAGGAGGCCGAAAGCGCGATTGAGAATGGCTTGACGCCTTCTCTATTTTCCATCCCTTCTGCTCAGGCCATTAACAAATACGCTGAAAAGATGAGTAAGAGGGTGAAATATCACCTGAAGGTTGACACGGGAATGAACAGGCTGGGTGTGGATTCTGGCGAGATCTGCGATTTCTTAAATCAGCTTTCGAGTTTTAAAAACCTGGAGATGGAAGGGGTCTTTACCCACTTTGCAAATGCCGATGTGGGGTCCAGGGATTTTACATTAAATCAGATTTCAACCTTTAAAGCGATACTTTCCCTTATAGGTCAGGCCGGGTTTTATCCAAAGTACATCCACGCGGCGAACAGCGCGGCGATACAGAGATTCCGCGAGTCACACATGAACCTTGTCCGCCCAGGGATAATGCTCTACGGCTCAGGAAGGATTGGGAATTGCGATCTCAAGCCTGTAATGAGTCTAAAGACAAGGGTGATACAGGTAAAACGTATTCCATCAGGAACTCCTGTGAGCTACGGGGGGACATTCGTTACTACGAAACCAACGACCATTGCTACGCTTCCCATAGGATACGCGGATGGATACATGAGAAGGCTCTCGAACCGCGCAAGGGTTTCAATAAGGGGAACTACCGCTCCTGTTGTGGGAACCGTATGCATGGATTTGATAATGGTTGATGTGACGGAAGTGCCGGGGGTTGGGGTTGGAGATGAAGTGGTAATATTTGGAGATGGCCGAGTTTCGGTTGAAGACGTGGCGAGGTGGGCGGATACAATCCCCTACGAGATTCTTTCTACAATTGGAAAGAGGGTGCGCCGGGTTTATACTTAGCGGCCTACCGCAATGCATATAGCTTCGGGTCAAAATTTTAGACCTAGAGTTTTTAACCCAAAGCGAGAAATCTGAAACTCTATGGAATAAAGGGCTATCAAAACCTCTATGTGAGCTATTATAAGATTTTCTAGATTTTGCATCTGTTTAGAGTTAAAGTTAAAGAGCATGTTCAAAATCCCCGGTAAGTTTAGCCGCACTTCCTCCCTCTGTATGCTGCTTTTCCTGATTTTCAGTGTGAATTCCTCATTCGGGGAAGAGGACTTTGGCTTAGCCCCTGTTTTCGATGTTGAGCGTGATGCACAATCCCAAGAGGTGGATGCGCTCGGTCCGTTTATAACATCGAAGAAAAGCGATAAAATATCCGAGTTTGGATTCCGTCCGCTCTTCTACTGGAGTCGGGATAGGGAGAACAAGTCGGATGAATTTGATTTTATATACCCCTTTACGACATACAGGAGAAATGAAAACGACTGGAGGATCCAGTCTTTTTTCCACCTAATCTCCTATGAATCGGACAAGAAAGAGAGCGGTTTTAGAGAGAGGCAGTTTACCCTTTTTCCCATTATTTTCGCTAAAAAGGCTGAGAATAAAAAGGACAGTTATTTTGCCCTATTTCCAATTTACGGACGTCTGAGAAATAAATTCCTAAAGGACGAGATCAACTTCTATCTCTTTCCCATTTTTATTCAGACCAAAAAGGGCGAGACTACCAATTATAGCTTTCTCTGGCCGATTTTTGGCTACTATACAGGGGGCGGTCAAAAGGGGTTCAGGTTCTGGCCTCTTTTTGGGTATAGGAAAAAGGAGGGAGCGCTTGATGAAAAATTTGCTCTCTGGCCCATATATACATCCAAAGAGAGGATTTTTTACGGTGAGAAAATAGACACACTCTCTGTATTCCCCTTTTATTTCAGCCTCGACTCCCCAAATGTAACCCAAAGGACTTACCTGGGACCACTCTTTAGCCATCTCGTGGATAGGAAAAGGGGGATCGAAAGGTGGGACACCCCCTGGCCATTAATCAATTTCACGAGAGGAAAAAGGGAGGAAGACAGGGTTTTTCCTTTCTATAAAAACGAGATGAATGGCGATGATAAAGAGGGCTTTATTCTATGGCCCCTCTATAGATACTACACGCTCACACTCGCGGATTATAGAAGAAAAAGGGATACAGTCCTTTTCTTCCTCTACTCCGATATAAGAGACGAGCCGATTGTCAATGGTGGAAAGAGCGGAAGAAGGATTGATGTGTGGCCCCTTTTTACATACAAGAGAGACGGGGAAGGGAATCGAAGCCTTCACTCCCTTTCCATTCTCGAGCCGTTTCTTCCTGGCAACGATGGCATAGAGAAGAACTATTCGCCTTTTTGGCGGCTCTATGAGTGGAAGAAGGATAAAGACGGTAGAGTCGTTTCATCCTTTCTCTGGAATACGTTTAAGGTTGAAGCCAGAAAAGATAGTAAAAAGGTTTATTTTCTGGGCGGACTCTTTGGCTATAGGTCTGATTCCCATAAAAAGACGATAAAATTATTTTACTTTCCGATCAATATATCCTCTCGGGATAGGGCTGTCGGGATGGGGGATAGCTCTTCTCGGAATAAAACCACTCAAGGGGGTGATTCGGCAAAATGAATGCCGTAACCGGATTTTTTCAATCTACTGGAGAGATGATCAAGCTTTTTATAGAGACCGTATATTGGTGTAAGGCGGCCTTTAGGAACCGGGACAAGGTATTTAGACAGATGGCGGAGATTGGAAACTACACTCTTCCATTTGCCGCCCTTATATCTATATTTGTCGGGGCCGCGCTTGCGCTTGAGACGGGGCCTCAGCTTCGCCTATTCGGGCTTCAAGAAAATATTGGAGGAATCGTTGCAACAGGGATGCTGAGAGAGCTTGGTCCTGTTATGACATCCATGCTCGTTGTGGGCCGTGTGGGTTCTGCAATGACTGCCGAGATTGGCTCAATGAGCGTTTATCAGGAGATAGACGCCCTTAAAACTATGGACATAAACCCCGTGCGGTTCCTTGTGATGCCCAGGTTTCTTGCAACGTTTATCACACTTCCGTTTCTGGTGGTCTACGTGGATGTGATAGGTACGTTTGGCGGTGCGGTGGTCTCAGCTGTAAATCATAAGATCAATGTTCCATTTGGCATATACTACAGGAACGTCAAGCTGTATATAGAGTTTGCAGACGTTCTCCACGGTTTAATTAAAGCCACGGTCTTCGGGGTAATGATCTCAATAGCCTGCTGTTATGTGGGTCTTAAAACCAGAGGAGGGCCAAGGGAGATAGGAACTTCGGTGACAAAAGCAGTGGTTCTGTCTTTTATCTTAATCCTGGTTTTCGATTACTTTATCACCAGACTTTTAATCCTGCTCCACATAGGTTACCATTTTTAAGGTTGGATTTTATTAGTGGGAGAGCTTATGCGGTATTTGTTTTACACTTTGCTCCGTTATAAGGTAATAAGATGAATGTACAAACTGAAGATATATTAGAGAGAGAAGCCGAACCCAGCTATAGGCAGAATACACCTGTGGAGGTAAGGATAATCAAGTTGAATAAATCCTTTGGAAGTAACCATGTTCTCAATGATCTGGATTTAGAGGTCAAGCCCGGCGAGACGCTTGTCGTTATAGGAAAGAGCGGGCAGGGTAAAAGTGTTCTCCTTCGCCACATAATCGGGCTTGAAGAACCGGATTCCGGGCAAATATTTATCAATGGAATGGATGTTAATGATCCGGAGGTAAGAAATAGATACAGATTTGCTATGGTGTTTCAGTCTTCGGCTCTCTTTAATTCGCTTACAGTTGGGGAAAACGTAAGCCTATATTTGAGGGAGCACAGGGTGTTTAAAGATGAAAATGCAATTAGAAGAATCGTTTTAAATACGCTTTCCATAGTGGGTCTTGAGGAAAAAGAAAATGCCATACCCTCTGAGCTGAGCGGCGGTATGAAGAAAAGAGTGGCCATCGCCCGCGCCCTTGCGATGAATCCCGACCTGATCCTCTTTGATGAGCCGACATCGGAGCTTGATCCCATAACGGCTCAGACCATAGATGACGTTATGCTGAATCTCAGGAAACACGTTAAGGTTACTCAAATTATAGTGACGCACGATATTGACTTGGCACTTTATATTGCCGATAGAATCGCCGTGCTCGACGAGGGGCGAATTGTAGAAATAGGCACTCCCGAAGAGATCGCCAGAAGCACAAATCCGCTTGTGAGGGAGTTTATAGTACGCAGTGCGAAAGAGAATAAGAAGGAGGTAGGCACGTATGAAAACAGAGGTTAAAGTAGGAATATTTTTCTTTGTGAGCTTGGCGGTACTCCTTGTGGTCTTTGAGTTTATTGCGGGAATTCCTTTATTCACAAAAGAATACTTTCTAAAAACCTACTTCAAATCCATAGGCGAGCTTAGTAAGGATAATCCTGTAAAGCTCAATGGTGTTGAAGTAGGGAAAGTTTCAGACATAAAGATAGTGGATGGAAAGATAGAGGTAACATTTAGGGTTAAAAGGGGAACCCCTATCAAAACAGATTCTGTGGCAAGTATAAAGCTCACGAGTTTTGTTGGTATAAGTTACATTAACCTGACATTCGGCTCTCCACAGGCTCCGCTTGCCCCTCCGGGAAGCATTCTTCCGAGTGAAGAGCCTGCGGATTTAAATGAAATGCTATCTAAGATACAGGATACGATAAACTCATTCCAGTCTGTATTTGCTGAAAATAAGGATAAGATAAACAGCGTGTTGTATAGTCTGGATTCGGTGCTTTCTCAAGCCGCAAGCGGTAAGGGTACAATAGGAAAATTGCTAAAAGACGATTCTCTATACAATGAAGCAAGGGATACGCTTGCCAGTCTTAATGAAATATCTACCAGCATAAATAAGGGAAAAGGCACTTTGGGAAAGCTCGTAAAGGATGAAACTCTTTACAATAGTACAAAAGAGACAATGGTAAATCTAGGGCAGCTGGCAAAGAAGATGAATAATTCCCAGGGAACATTTGGAAAACTGCTCAATGACCGGACTCTATATGATCAGGCAACAGAAGCGACTACAAGCCTGAACTCGGTCCTTAAGAAGGTAGATAGAGGACAGGGTACGCTTGGTAAGCTTGTAAATGATGACTCACTCTACCATGATGCGAAGAATACGGTCAAACAAGTGCAAAAAGGGATTGAGACTCAGGAAGATTTAGCCCCATTGCAGACACTCTCAACTGCATTTGGAATTTTCACGGTGTTTTAAGATATTGGGGGTAGAGGCGACCAGCCGGTCACCTCTACTGAAACCCGATAGATTAACGGCCTTATGAATCTCAGTATTATTCCCCTCTCAAAAATAGATTTCGATGATGAAACCTTTATTGTGGGTTCAATCGGGGATATATCACCATTAATAAATTCAATTAGAGAGGTGGGACTTATAAACCTACCAATTCTAAGAGAAAAAGGGGAGAAATATCGGATTGTATGCGGGCGCAAGAGGCTCCATGCCTGTAGGGAATTAATGTTCAGTGAGGCTCTGTCGAAGATTTATGAGTCGGATGAAATATCCGACGAGGAGTGCCTGAAGCTCGTATTTCATGAAAACCGGGAGAGGTTCGGCGATATGGAAAAGGCCGAACTCGTTTTGAAATTTAAAGAGCTATGCGATCCCACGGAAAGTGAAATTACACAAAGGGTGCTCCCATATATTGGAGTTCCTCCGTCTCTCAAGAGCCTTAAAAAGTATATGCGCCTTGCCGGGTTAGAAAGAGAAATAAAAGACGCCTTTTACTCTCAGAGAATCACGATAGAACAGGCTGGTATCCTGAGCGAATTAGGAAGTCCTGCAAGGGTTGAAATACTGAGAAGGGTGCTCCTTAGATTTAGATTGAATACAAATGAAACGAGAGAGGCTGTAAGGGAGGTTCAAGAAATAGGGCTTAGGGATAAAATAGGCATTGATGAAACGCTTAATAAAATCCTATCGAGAATCGGCCTGACCGACTTAAAAGGTGATTCTTTTAGGCATGAGATTAAACTGATGAGATACCCTGCGCTCTCTAAGGCTGAGGGGGAGTTTAGAGCCTGTTTAAAGGGTTTGAACCTGCCAAAAGAGATAACTTTTCATCACCCTCCATTCTTTGAGGGGAATTATATTGAGATCAGGATCAGGGTAGAGAGCGCCGACAGGCTCTCTCAAATCCTTTCATACCTTGTCTCAATCGTTGAGAATGGGTTGGTAGACAGGCTTATGGGCATAGTAAGAGAGGGGAGGGCATAGAAATATCTATAACTACCTTCTCCCTATTTGCTTTAAATATTCATCGAGGTCGTAAGGAGGATTCCAATCATTGTCTACATAAATTAGAATCTCTTGCCCTGGATAAATGGTGTTTTGGTGTTTGATTATATCCGCATTCCAGCTATAGATTTTATACCAATCCCTCGCATTAAGGAGATAATACGCCGCAAGCAAGTGGAGGTCTTCTCCCCTCTTCACCGTATGTACGATAATATGTTTTCCGGGTTCTGGCGGAAGCTCCTGGGCGTTTAGGGGCGCTGTAAAAAATGTGAAAAAAAGTATCAACACTTGTAGGATTCGCATGACTCCATACCTCTTTGAATAATAAGATTTTATGGTTATAATTTTACTCCCTTTCTAAAGGAAGATAAACCCGTGGTGTGGTAGGGCAACAGGCGATGGTCGAAATACACCTATGAGAGCCCCTCTAAAAACCTCGCTGGGGTTTATGCAGTGTGAGCCATTTTGAAAGCAATGACGAGATCTTATAATGCTGGCTATCGAATCCTTTAGATAGGGGCGTGCATCTAACGGTTTAAAAGGAGACTTTCAACATGACGGATGAGCAGATGGATGTTTTGAGTTTAACGATTGTGTTCTTGATGCTTGCGCTGGTCATCAGGATAGCATTTTTTCTAGCATAAAATGGTTAAGAATGAGAGCCGTAATTCAGAGGGTAAAAGAAGCAAGGGTCGAAGTGGAAGGAGAGGTAGCGGGGAGAATAGGAGAAGGAATTCTCCTATTTCTCGGAATTCGAAAGGATGATACTCAGGATGATATTAAGTATTTGGTTGAGAAGGTGCTAGGGTTAAGGATGTTTGATGACGATGCGGGGAAAATGAATCTTTCCATTACCGATGTTGGAGAGGAGATTCTGGTCGTCCCTCAATTTACGCTCTATGGCGATTGCCGGAAAGGAAGGCGTCCATCGTTTGATGAAGCCGCTTCGCCTGATATGGCTGAGAGGCTCTATGATATCTTTGTAGAAGAAGTAAAGAAGAGAGGAATTAATGTCCAAACGGGAAGATTCCGCGCCATTATGGATATACATCTCACCAACTCGGGGCCTGTGACGATTTTATTGGACAGTAGAAGGGTGTTTTAGCTCATTGCTCTTTTGGCTCCTATTTCTTTGACAGTATCTTGATTCTCTTCTATCAGTTTAGTCACTCGCCTTTATCAATTCTGAGATCACTCATCATTGTAAATGACCATAAGTAGTTTCAACTAGTTACGCTTAGTGTCAATTTGATTTTTAGTGCTTCGTTGATATATTAAGGTGTATGGAGAAGGTTGTCTGTCAGAACCCAAAAGCCCACAGGGATTTTTTTTTAGAAGAGAAGTATGAGGCGGGAATTGAGCTTGAAGGGTCTGAGGTCAAATCCCTTCGTGACGGACAGGCAAGCATTAAAGAGAGCTTTGCTATGATTCAGGATGGCGAGGTGTTTCTCATTAACGGCTATATAGCCCCATATGAGGGGGCGAACAGGTTTAACCATAATCCAAGGAGAGAGAGAAAACTCCTTCTCCATAGGCAGGAGATCAACCGTCTGATTGGAAAGACGCAGATCAAGGGCTATACCTTGGTTCCTGTAAGGATATATTTTAAGAACAGGCGTGCCAAGATTGAACTGGCGCTGGCCAAGGGAAAGAGGGCTTATGACAGGCGTGAGGACATTAAGCGTCGGGAGGCTCAGAGGGAAGTAGATAAGGCATTAAAGAAGCGTTATTAGGCTTATTTATCAGGTATAATAATCGGTGTAAATAGTTTAAACTGGGTCTTTGACAAGTGGGGGCGATGTGGCTTCGACGGGGAATGAGATAGCCTAAGCGGCATGTCGAGTTTCTGTTAACTCGTAAAACTGACAGAGCACCAAATAAGTGCCGAACCAATCAATGCACTCGCTGCCTAATTAGAGCAGCGGCGTCTCTAAGAATCTCGCCCGTTGGGTTTTTATGAGGCGTGAGAAAGACGGGCTGGTCTGCGGGTGGTGCCTGGGATACCTGCGGATAAGACAAATTCTTGGGCTGGCAGTGGGAGTCCTGTCTATCGGATATTTCACTGCGAGATTTAAAAGATAGGATAAACATGTAGATGCCGGGTGATGCTCTTCTTCGGACCTGGGTTCGATTCCCAGCGCCTCCACCAGAATTGCTAAAACCTATTGTTATTATTAGATATTTGCCTCATCTTGTTGTCAAGTCTTGATTTTGGCTCTTCGCTTTATAAAATTAGACTTGCAGCCGTTATTAAGAATTAAGTGCTGTCTTGTCAGGTAAATGGATTAGTGTAATCTATGTACCTAGAAGTCAATCAACTTGAAGATGATGGCATTAGCATGTTCTATAGTTCGACTGTTCGGCAGGCTCACTAATTGCCTAAATCTCATCAAATTTAGGTTGACTAACCTCTAGTTAAGCTGCGTACATGTGTATGGAGAAATTAGAGAATGAGACTTATTGTAAATGAGAGAGACCTGAGTGTGTTTAAGCGATGGGCAAGTCGTGGGTATCCGCGAGAGGTTTATGGCATCATGCTTGGGAAGAGACTTAAAAACATATACAAGGTCTTAAAGATCGTTATTCCTCCGATTGTGGAGTCTACTTACCACTACGTGATACCCAATTATACCGAGATTGATAAAATTATCGCCTCAAGCGGACTCAGCTATATAGGCGCGATTCACTCTCATCCCCAGGCTCCTCCTACTCTGTCTCCCCATGATTACCAGTACTGGAATGGTAATGATAAGGTTCTTGGAATACTGAGTATCCGAAGGCGAAACGCTTATAAAGTTACGGAGCTTATGTTCTGGCAGAAGAACTCACCGCTTCCGGTTCAATTTAAGACCTTCAATTTCAAAAGGGTTAACGGTTTTGCCAAGAAAATTGAGAAACCATGATGGGAGAGGTTGTGCTGGCTACCAAAAATAGAGGAAAGATGGAAGAGTTTGCCTCTCTCCTCAGAGGCGTGTTCCAAAGAATAGTGCCCCTTACGGACCTCCATTCAGCGCCGGATATAGTTGAGGATGGAAATACGTTCAGAGAGAATGCGCTAAAGAAGGCCCGCTCCATCTCAGAGCTTACGCAAAAACTCGTGCTCGCGGATGACTCTGGGTTGGAGGTCGAAGCCCTTGCGGGCCGTCCGGGGATATTCTCATCGAGATACGCTGGTGAGGGCGCGCGGGATAGAGATAATATAGATAAGCTTCTTCGTGAACTCAGCGGTCTCGGCAATAGGAGAGGAAGGTTCGTTTGCAGCCTTGCCCTTGTGTCTCCGGACGGAAAAGAGGTCGTTGCGGAGGGGGTGTGTGAGGGAATCATAATAGATGAACCAAGGGGTGAGGGCGGATTCGGTTACGACCCTGTTTTCTTTATTCCTGAGATGAATAAAACCTTTGCAGAGCTTAGTTCAGAGGAAAAAAACCGGATAAGCCACAGAGCGCGTGCGGTAAGGGCGCTTATTAGTCTGATAAATCAACAGGGGATAAAGGAGTGACTCACCATGGAGCGGAGAGAGTTTCTCCCTCTGGATATGTTAATCTATAAGAGTTATGTCTGATAGTGAGATAAGTAAATCATCAACAACCGAGGGTTTGCCGGTTGCCCCCTCGTTGGGGGAGACGCTCAATGCTGCGCACGTTCCCCATCACACCGTATTTGTTGATAGGCGCGTTGTACAAGTCACTCTAATAGCCATATTAATTGGACTCGTTGCGGGTCTGATTGCGCAGGGCCTCATGCGGCTGATAGCATTTATTACCAATCTGTCATTCTATGGTCGCCTGGCGGTCGACTCTGTTTCACCTGCGGATAACCATATTGGGATTTTTGTAATAATAGTGCCTGTGATAGGAGGGATCATTGTAGGGTTGATGGCGCGATATGGGTCTAAGGGAATTCGTGGGCATGGTATTCCCGAAGCAATGGAGCAGGTACTGCTTAACCAGAGTCGGATCCCCCCACGCCTCACATTCCTCAAGCCGGTCTCAGCGGCTATTGCAATTGGCACAGGTGGCCCATTTGGCGCAGAGGGGCCAATCATAGCAACGGGCGGTGCGTTTGGGTCGCTTATAGGTCAGATACTCAAAACAACCGCAGATGAACGCAAGACTCTCCTGTCCGCCGGTGCTGCAGCGGGCATGTCCGCGACCTTTGGAAGCCCCGTTTCGGCTGTGTTGCTCGCGGTCGAACTCCTGCTCTTTGAATTCCGTCCCCGCTCACTCATTCCTGTGGCTCTTGCCAGCGCCGCGGCTGCCGCCGTTCGTATGGTGTTCCTTGGTGCAGAGCCGATATTCGCAATGCCCAATTTATCTCAGCCGAGCGGGATTGCGCTTGCTTCTTATGTAGTTCTAGGGGCTGTTGTCGGCATTGCGTCTGTTTATGTTACACACGCCGTCTATGCCGTCGAGGATGCATTTGATCGGCTTCCAATACACTGGATGTGGTGGCCTGCGCTGGGCGCAATCGCGGTGGGCGTTATTGGATACTGGGTTCCACATACGCTGGGGGTTGGCTACGATAACATTGTACGCATACTCTCAGGCACATTCACGGGTCGCGCGCTTATCATTCTGTTTGTATTCAAATTTATATCTTGGGCTATATCGCTCGGAAGCGGCACATCGGGAGGAACCCTTGCGCCGTTATTTACAATTGGGGGCGGTCTTGGGGCGGCGCTTGGGGAGGCAGTCGTGTTCCTTTTTCCCAACATTGGGCTTGATATAAGGATAGCGGCTCTAGTGGGTATGGCTGCTATGTTCGCGGGGGCGTCCCGGGCGCTCCTTGCCTCGGTGGTATTTGCATTTGAGACCACACTACAGCCCCTTGGTCTCCTTCCGCTCCTTGGCGGATGCACCGCCGCCTATCTCGTATCGAGCCTGCTCATGAAACATACTATCATGACAGAAAAGATCGCCCGGCGCGGAGTGTACGTGCCCGCTGAATATTATGCCGATTCCCTCTCTCAGGCGTTGGTTCGAGATAATGCAACTTATGAGGTTGTCTCTCTCAAAGCGGACTCTACTATTGGCGAGGTCCGTTCATGGATTGCATCGGGCGCCCCCGGAAGCAGCCATCAGGGTTTTCCGGTGCTCGATGACCAGGGCAATCTGATAGGGGTTGTGACTAAACGCGATTTATTTAATTCGAGCGGACCAAATACGAGACTCGTGGGCGAGCTTATAAAGCGACCCCCTGCGGTTGTATATGAGGATAATACGCTTCGGGAAGCGGCGGACTTGATGGTTGAGGAGGGGGTTGGGCGTCTTCCCGTTGTTGCGCGTCCTAATCCACACAGGGTTGTTGCCATGATATCCCGGAGCGATATTCTATCGGCGCACCGCAGGCGCATCGAAGAGGCATATAGAGCGAATCAAAGTATCCGTCTGTCATGGCGTATTTGGGGACGCAACCACTTTAGGGATAATAAATGAGATGACAGATTCCATCTGTTGACCTCGGATTATAGACTTATTTATATCCATCTTTTGGTGGGATAATTATCTGAGTTTATATGAGTGAGCGAATCCTTTTCTTGGGTATTGGAGAGAATACTTATGAAACCTTAAAAGAGGCTCTAAAGGGGAAGTTTTATGAGGTGCATTATGCTTCTGAACTTAAAAAAGCGATAGATACGCTGCACAGCGCCTTTTTTAATATTGCTGTAGTAGATATAACATCCCCTGAGATAAATGGTCTTTTATGCACACAGAGAATAAAGGATTTATTTTCGTACATCTTTGTTGTAGTTATTACGGACCCAAGCGGTATTGTGGAGGCGGTTTATGCACTTAGAAACTGGGCAAATGATTACCTCGTTAAGCCATTTAACGCAAAGGAGATAGCGGCAGTTGTTGAGAAGAATCTAAGCCTCCAGAAGATGTATCTCGAGAACCTTAGGCTTAAGAAAGAAATATCAGATATGTATAAATATGACACCATTCTCACTCAAGACCCGCGCATGCTTGAGATACTGGAGATGATTTCTCTCGTTGCGGAGACCGACTCGCCAGTTCTCATCGAGGGCGAGACAGGGACTGGCAAGGAGCTTATAGCCAGGGCAATTCACCAAAAAAGCCACAGTAGGAGAAACCATGAGTTTGTAGCCGTTAACTGTGGTGCTCTTCCTGAGACTTTAATTGAGGACGAGCTTTTTGGTCATGAAAGGGGGGCCTTCACGGGTGCAATCCGACAGAGAATAGGAAAGTTCGAGTTTGCCGACAAGGGGACTCTGTTTCTCGATGAGGTCGAGAGTATTTCTATGCAAACTCAGGTTAAACTCCTTAGGGCTATCGAGGAAAGGGAGTTTCAAAGGGTTGGAGGCAATGAAACTATAAGGGTTGATGTACGAATTATTGCCGCATCAAATGTAGATATTGGTCAAGCCGTAGAGAGTGGAAGGTTTAGAGAAGACCTTTACTATAGACTTAACGTGGTTAATATAAAGGTTCCTCCACTGAGGGAACGCAAGGGTGATATTCCACTTCTCGCCCAAAATTTTCTAAGGAGATTTAGAAACAAGCTTCATAAGGATGTCCAAACTATTTCGGAGGATGCCCTTTCAGTCCTCACGGCATATTCCTGGCCCGGAAATGTGAGAGAGCTTGCAAATGTAATAGAGAGGATTGTGATTATGGCAAAGGACCCTGTCATTACGGCTGATAAGATAGGATTTTTAGTCAATCCGACGGTTAATACGGTTTATAATGGACTTAATTTGGCTGTGGATGAATCATTGCACGAGATTCGGAAAAGGGCTGTTGAATCAGCGGAGAAGGGGTATTTATTGGCGCTCCTTAAGAGGTTTAAAGGGAGTGTAAAGCTTGTCGCTGAGCATTCTGGTATGACTCCACGAGGTATTTATAAGAAGATGAAAAAGTATGGATTCAATATATCCAATTTTAAATAGCCATCCCGCCTTAAGCATCCAGTTTTTCCTAAGAGTGCTAAAATCAACTAACGGCAACCGAGATGAATGAGAACTGAGGGTTCCTAATGTTTGAACCCATAGTTCACTGATAACTCAATTAACTTTGTTCGGCACGGTGTATGTGCTTATAACTCTCTATGACTACTTGTGGTTTTAAGTAAATAGAGTTTTTCCTCTCTGGCACGGTGTATGCAAAATTAGATGAATGCAAATCAGGTGATATAGAGAGTTAATAAGGAATAATGGTTTTGATAAGAATGACTGGGGAAGTCAATGCCATAGATATTGAGCACAGACACCTGAGTATCAAGGATGAAAGGGGTGCGGAATACATAATTATGGCTGAGGCGGATCAGCTTGATGGAATTGCATTAGGAGATAAAATAGAAGTAGAGGTTGAATGGGCGAGGGGTAAAGCTACTTCTGTCAAATGCATGGGGAGAAAACCTAAGTAAAATGGGGAAATATCAGAACCTCGCTTGAGGGTTCAGTTCTGGTCAAAAACCTCATGGGAGAAGGCTTTTTCAATTTTCCATCACCACGAGGCATGAGATAAAGAAGAATTGCTCCATGGAATATATCGAAAACAAAACGTTTGATGAGATAAATGTAGGCGACTCAGCCAGCCTTGCCCGCACACTGACAAGGGATGACATCAACCTATTCGCGGTGATGTCAGGTGATATTAATCCTGCCCATGTTGATGAGGAATATGCTAAGAGCGATATGTTCCATAAGATTATAGCTCATGGTATGTGGGGTGGCTCTCTTATTTCCACCCTGCTTGGTACGAAATTGCCTGGCCCCGGCACGATTTATCTTGGCCAAACCCTGCGCTTCAAAAGACCAGTCACCCTGGGAGATACTATCACGGTCACCATTACTGTCACTGCAAGGGATGAAAAAAAGCACCGAATCACATTTGACTGTCAATGTGTAAATCAATATGGTGAGGTAGTTATCAGCGGCAGTGCTGAGGTAATTGCCCCTACTGAGAAAGTAAGGCGTCCACGAGTGGTTCTCCCGGAAGTCCACATACACGAGCACGGTACAAAGCTACAACAATTAATAACTCTTGCTAAGGGATTAGAGCCAATTCACATGGCAGTTGTGCATCCTGTTGACAGGAACTCGCTTATGGGAGCAATCAAGGCATCTGAGGCCAATCTAATTATTCCAACTTTTATTGGTCCCGAATCCAGGATACACGCCATTGCTGAATCAGAGGACATAGATTTATCGCCTTACACCTTGATTTCAACTGAGCACAGCCATGAATCGGCTGCCAAGGCTATAGATATGGCCCGTGCTGGTGAGGTTGAGTCCTTGATGAGAGGCAGTTTGCGCATCGGTGAGTTAATGCATGAGGTACTTGCTAAAGACACGGGTCTTCGCACTGGCCGCCGGTTAAGCCACGTCTTTGCAAGGGATATACCCACCTATCCAAAGCTGCTCTTTATTACTGATACGGTTATTAATATAGACCCTGATCTTGAGGACAAACGCGATATTGTGCAGAATGCTATTGACTTAGCTGTTGTCTTAGGTATTGAAAACCCAAAGGTTGCAATCCTTTCAGCCGTAGAAACGGTGACCCCTAAGATTCGATCCACGATAGAGGCAGCAGCATTATGCAAGATGGCGGAGTGCAGGCAGATTACCGGTGGTTTAGTTGGTGGTCCACTGGCCTTTGATACAGCAGTTTCAGAGGAAGTGGCTAAATCTAAGAACATCGTCTCACCGGTTGCGGGGAAGGCTGATATTCTGGTGGTGCCGGATCTGGAATCAGGCAATATGCTGATAAAGCAACTTGAATCCCTCGCTGAGGCTCAGTCTGCAGGCATTGTACTCGGTGGGCGTGTACCAATTGTACTGACCAGACCGGAGGACAGCTCCTTGAGCCGGATAGCCTCTTGCGCAATTGCCCTGTTATTGGTACGCCATAAGAGGGGAGCGAAACCATGATCAATGTTAAACGGGTTTACGATACCTCCAAGCCAGATGACGGCATCCGCTTCCTGGTGGAGCGGCTATGGCCTCGCGGCATAAAGAAAGAGGCATTGCACTTAGACGAGTGGCTGAAGGAAGTAGCCCCTTCCGATTCCCTACGCCGCTGGTTCAGGCACGATCCAAAAAGGTGGGGCGAGTTTCGACATCGCTACTTTGCTGAGTTGGACGGCAAGCCCAATGCTTGGCGGGCACTTCTGGAGGCTGCGCGGAAGAACACGGTAACGCTTCTTTACAGCGCGAGGGATCGAGAACACAACAATGCAGTAGCCTTGAAAACGTATCTAGAATCCAAGCTTAGAGAAGGATGACCCGTGCATACTCTTTTATTGTATTACCAAAAGAAACAAATTTTACCTTAAAGCAGGGCAACATTTTCTCTTTGTATTGACATATGTATAACCTTATATAGCGTGAACGAAAAGTTCATATCTGAGCAACGGGGCATAAATCAGACTGAGTCATAATTGCCAGTAATTCCCTGAGAATTTTTCAGTAGCGGATTTTTTTCATTCTGGCATGACCTATGCACCATGTTAGAGAGGGAGGTGATTAAATCATGGCTACATTAGCTGGAGGGGAGGTACACATAGGTGAAGGTCTGACTGCTGGCTTTACAACCGAAGCCCTATGCGGCATTACTGCGGTTGTTCTGACCATACTCGGACTGATCGGGGTTGTGCGGGAGGTGGGATTTTAAGATTGGTTTTATAACACAGTTAATTTAGGGGGGGCAAACGGGATTGGACAGGCTAAGAAAAATAGAGGATGAATATTTTATTAGAGAGGATGCGGAAAAGATAAAGCGCCTCAATGAAAGAATGAGGCAAGAGGCTTTGGAAAGGCGGGAGCGTGCTATAAAGGAACTCTGCTATATGAGATGTCCGGGATGCGGCAGGGTGCTGGAAGAGGCTATCTTTCGTGGACTGAAGATTGGTAGATGTAATCATTGTAAGGGTGTTTGGCTCGATGAGGGAAAATTAGGGAAGCTCGCAAGACACGGGGTAGGGATTGGTGAGAAAACCATAATAAGAGAGATTATTGACCTCTTTAGGCTGCGATAGACGCTCAATCTTCTCGAATCTAAGCTGCTTTTCGATGGTAAATCTGACAAGGAGGGATATGGACATGAAAATATTAACAACTGTACTTCCCTTAATGCTTGTTTCTAATATAGGCGCTGCTATAGGTAGTGGGGCTGATTTGCATGAGGAGCTAAGCATACCGCTTGTAGTTATTATGTTCGTTGCGGTATTTATTCTCTTGTTGATTGTAGCAGCAGCGGTATATTCGTTTTTCACATATATATTTAAAGATAAAGAGAAGTAGATATAAATCTCCAAGAGCGGAATACGAATGCGATAATCATTCAGATTTTTCCTATAAATATCAAGAGCAGCTAAACGGATGGGAACTGTAAGTTCCGAAGGGTTGAACTCCTAGTTCATCAAAAAGCTTGATAATCCTGTTTAATACAACTTTGAGAACTCTAACTTTCTATGATTATTTACGATTTCAAAATATTGGAATTTTCCCGCTCTGGCACGGCGTATGCAAATTAATTGGTGATTGAGAAATGGGAATCTGAGACTTAAGTGAACTTATCCATAGAATGGGATAAGGAGGAGGTAAGTCCGATGAGATTGTTGCTTATATCTATGTTTATAGCGGCGGGGCTAACTCTCGGTGGGGTAAGCTCGTTTGCTAACTCTACAAAAACAGAGACAAACACTCAGGAGATGACCCTTAGCGGCCAGATAAGTGGTATCAGGGGTGATAGCCTGATAGTCAAGGACAATATGGGCAAAGTCCATAAAGTTATACCTGCCGAGCCATCGGAGCTAGAGTATGTTAAGGTCGGTGAGAATGTCAGTATAAAGATGAGAGATGGGAGAGCGGTTGACATACACAAGACCGCGAATACGGGTAGCTCTGAAAGGTATGGAAGCAGGTAGCCACTGAACTGGGTAATTAAAATTCAGGAAGGAAGGCAGGTATGATACCCCTGCCTTCCCTCATAATCTTTGATACTATATGGCGAATAGCAAAAAGTTACGTCAGAGATATTAGGGAATATAAAAAATCAACTAGAAAGCACATTGGGCTTAAGATACCCTATTATATGATTGGCTTTTTAAAATTTGAACAGTGTTTCCTGTGATGAGAATCTTCCTTGCCATAATAGCCGTTATTTGTGTAGCACTGGCTGTGTCTCTATCATTTTTCTTCATTAAGTCCGCTCCGGGAATGCATTCCGAGGGGTTTAACAATGATGTACTCAAAACCAAGGAGATTGGCTTTAGAGCCGCCAAAGTAAAAGAAATAGATTCAGCAATTGATGCCGCAATGACTGAACTTGGAAAGGCGAAGACAGAAGGAGAAAAAATTCAAGACTTGAAAGAAAAACTAGAAGAAGCAAGATCAAACGTCAACAAACTGAAACAGGTTCTGCCCAAGGACGAAAATAACAGGCTGATAGAAGATACCCTAGCCCTTCTGCCTAGTGGATCATATTCCAATATCCCACAAATTGAGAATATTAAAAATCTCCTGGGAGAACTCGAGATATACTGGGAGCCAGATTTTAGGCTTGTGGAAGAGGGGCGGACTCTCTATGGGTATCGGTGTGTATCATGTCATGGGGAAGAGGGAAACGGGCACCCTCGGACGCCTGAAAAACTCGCGGTTGCCCCAAGGGATTTTACTGGTGAATCCCATTTTATTAGAAGCGATGGGAAGATAGTAAGGGACGGGAAAGTGGTTTTTAAATTTAGCTCGGCGCAACAAGGCCCCGCTCTGAAGGAGGATATAGAGGATACGATAAAAAATGGGCTTCCCGGAACTCCTATGCCGGGGTTTGCCGATCTAACCCAAGAAGAGATCAAAGCACTCGCTGAATATGTGATGAGCTTTGGATACTTACAATGGAAGTTTGGAATGAAGGAGCCTGATCCCGCCCTTGTTAACCTGAAAGTGCCGGACGATCTGGCTGAGGCTTTGAAAACTGATGATTTTAGATTAGTAGAGGATAGAATACAGAAAGGCAGACCATTTTTCCAAGCCGCATGCGGTGTGTGCCACGGTGATATAGAGAATTCAGGGAAGAATGCGAGGCGGCTTAATCTCGAAACTAATTGGCTCGGACAAGACGGCAAGCCTATAGGTATATTGCCAAGGAATTTTGCAACCGAGCCGTTCAAAAAGGGGTCACCCGAACAGATATACAGAACGATACGGCTGGGCATAAAAGGAACTCCCATGCCCGCATTTTCGCTCCCACCCGATCAAATATGGAACCTCGTTTCCTATGTGAAGTTTTTACATGAGAAGTATCAGAAGGAGAACTCAAGCTAGAGATGTGGCCAAAAGATATTTCCGCGTATGGATATTGGGTTGACGATACTATGATTTTAGTATCTGTCATAACCGTTGCTGTTGCTATACTCTCATTTGTAATAATCGTATACTCCCTGATTGCGTTCCGCCAATCCAGGAATATGCAGGCAACGCGCAGATTGGGAGCCATTTCCAAACTCGTATATTTAGATGTGGTGCTGCTTGTGCTTGACATTGTTATAGTCTCCTTTAGTTCCATAGGCTGGAGCCATGTAATACAGGGCAGAAATGAATTAATCAAAGAACATAAAAATTATGTAGAGACAAGGGTTATAGGAAGGCAGTTCTTCTGGAGCTTTGTTTATCCCGGGCTTGACAGAAAATTCGGTACTAATGACGACTTTACCCTTGGAAACTATCTTGTAGTCCCCGTGGATACAACGGTAATTCTCACTCTTACCTCTGGGGATGTTATACATTCACTCTTTATACCAAACCTGAGAGTAAAATATGATGCCGTTCCGGGCAGGGAAACCACGGAGTGGTTTATAGCAAAGAGGGTGGGGGATTATCCTATCACGTGCACCCAGCTTTGCGGTTCGGGGCACTTTATGATGCAGGCAAGATTAAAAGTTGTTAAAAAAGACGAATATGAGAGATTTTTAAATAATTACAAGGTATGGTTGGAGGAACAAAACAGTAAATCGGAGTATACGGCCTATGGAGAGTATAATCACAATTGAAGATATGCACACTGAGCACCAAGGTTTTATTAGGAGATATATATTTTCGACAGATCATAAGGTAATCGCGGCTCAGTATCTTATCACGGCTCTTATATGGGCGTTAGTGGCCGGCTTATTGGCATCAATCTTCAGAACCCAGCTCGCATTGTCTCAAAAATCAATACTCACCCCGGAGTCGTATAATGCGGCCGTTACAATGCACGGGGCAATAATGATTTTCTGGGTTGCCATGCCGCTTTTAATCGGGGCATTCGCGAATCTCTGCATACCGCTAATGGTAGGTGCAAAGGATATGGCATTCCCCGGATTGAATATGCTTTCATACTGGGTGTTTTTTCTCTCAAGTATAATCCTTATTTCATCGTTCTTTGTCCCCAGTGGTCCGGCACCCTTTGGGTGGACAATATATCCACCCCTCTCAGCGGACGCGCGATTTACGGCTGCTAAACCAGGAGAGATCCTTTTTCTCTTCGCCCTTCTTCTTGAGTTTGCCTCCATGCTTATGGGGGGAATAAACTACATTACTACGACGATTAGCCTCCGTACAAGGGGATTGGGTATGATGAGACTTCCAATAGTCGTATGGATGCAGCTTATTGCTGCCCTCGTTTTTCTGTTTGCCGTAACTCCGCTTGTGGCGGGAATTGGATTTCTTTTGCTTGATGTAATTGTGGGAACCTCCTTTTTCAGGGTGACGGCTCAGAGTCAGGGTGATCCGCTCCTGTGGCAACACATATTCTGGTTCTTCGGGCATCCGGAGGTTTATGTGGTTTTACTTCCTGGGCTTGGAATAATAGCCGAGGTCTTTGCGTCTCATACCAGAAAACCCATATTTGGATACAAGTCAATTGTGTATGCGACAATCGCTTCAGCCGTGCTGAGTTTTGTAGTATGGGGTCATCACATGTTTGTCTCAGGGATGAATCCGTCCCTTTCATACCCATTTGCTGTTACAACGATTGCGATTTCCGTTCCATTTTCTGTGATACTGGTCTGCCTTGCCTTAACATTATGGAATGGCTCAATAAGATTCACCTCTTCCTTTCTTTTCGCATTGGGGAGTTTTGCGGCATTCATTATTGGGGGCCTTACTGGGTTATTCCTCGGGTCTCAGGTGCTGGATGTTTACCTACACGATACGTATTTTGTGATAGCCCATTTCCATTATACGATCTTCCCATCAGTCATTTTGGCTAGCTTTGCGGGGATATACTACTGGTTTCCTAAACTGTTCGGGAGAACGATGAATGAATTCTGGGGCAAGGTCCACTTCTGGGGAACCTTTATAGGATTTAATGTTTTTGCATTCCCCCTCTTCTTTCTAGGAATCGCAGGAGGGCCACGGAGATATTATGATATTACACACATTGACTATTTAAGGCACTTCCAATGGATTCATATCCTATCAACTACTGGAGCGGTGTTGCTTATCGCATTCCAGACCCCTTTTATCATCAATTTCTTTGTAAGCGTATTTAGGGGCAAACAGGCGGAACGCAATCCATGGAAGGCTACTACTCTGGAGTGGCTTGCGGAATCCCCTCCTCCTCACCGTAACTGGAACGGCATGGTTCCCGTAGTCGTAAATGACCCTTATGAGTATTCCCCGGAGGGAGAAGAGGAAGAAGACTTCAAGCCACAGGGTATACTCATTCCTAGGGATGAAGTGCTCAGGGAGGGAACAAATGCACCAACTGGAAAGCACTGACACAGTGATGGAGTCGCGTCTGGAATCGCAGAGTGCAATTGGCCAATCTGCAGTTGGAATACCATCATCAAAGCTGGGGATGTGGGTGTTTCTATCCGGTGAAGTCCTTATTTTCGGCGGGCTTATTATAACCTGTGTTCTTTTTAGGCTGAGTTATCCGCAGTGGCATGAGTTTTCCGGTGAAACCAATGCCTTAACAGGTTCCATAAACACATTCGTACTTATTACGGGCAGCTTCACAATCGTTCTCGCACATAAAATGGTGGATCAGGGGAATCTTAAGTCTGCGTATTTATATATATTTCTCACGATTATATCGGGTCTTTTGTTTCTGGCGATTAAGGCTATTGAATACGCGGGAGAAATTGAACATGGATATAACTTTCACTCGGGGCCGTTTTGGGCTTTTTATTACGGTTTAACGGGTTTTCACGCGGTACACGTTTTTACAGGAACTGTTATAAATACAGTCGTCCTGATTCTAATCAGCCGCAGGAAAAAACCGGGTAACCCAAGTTCTCTTGTCGAGAATGCAGGGCTCTTCTGGCACTTTGTGGACATTGTTTGGGTATTTCTTCTTCCGCTTTTCTATCTCTCGTGATGGTGCAAGATTAAAGGAGGCTTAACAATGACTAATAAACACCATGCTCATCCGAATTATCTCCTTATATGGATTGTGCTTTGCGGGCTTACAACATTGAGCATCTTAACATCCGTTTTGCTGAACCCCAGGCACCATATAGAGTTTAGGGATTTGGCTGCCTTTATTCTTTTTGCCCTTGCGGGGGTAAAGGCAGTTTTGATAGCACTAAACTTTATGCACCTGAGGTTTGAAAAGATACTTATAGTATTTGCTATTCTAGTGCCATTAACCCTCCTACTTATAGCATTCTTTGGGTTCATGCCCGATGCTATTGTGACTTTAAAGAGATGATACAACAGATTTCGGAAATAGGGATAAAAAGACAACCCGTTGAGAAGAAATCTAAGCCTATCAATATTGGGATGGGAAGGGGGAATGGCGGCGATGATGGGGGGCATTCACGCCTCGCCCTTGCCAGGTTCGCATTGGTGCTTTTTATACTTTCTGAAATAATGTTATTTGGGGGGCTTCTTGGGTCCTTTCTTGCTTATAAGCATAACCTTTCTCCCTGGCCTCCTCCGGGCCAACCGAGATACCCTGCTCAAACGACTGCTTTAAATACCGCCTTTCTTCTTTTAAGCGGACTGACAATGTTTATTTTCAGGAGGAATTGGCACAGGGGGAATCCAAGCTATAAAAAACTAACATTCCTTCTTGCTCTTACATTGATACTGGGGATTTCATTCCTCTTTCTTCAGGAGAATGAATGGATCAGGTTAATAGCCTATGGACTTACAATGACATCAAGTATATATGGTTCTATATTCTATGTAATTGTAGGGTTCCATGCTATACATGTCCTTGTTGCATGTTTGTGGCTATTTGTTGCCTCCATTCGTGCAATACTAAAGAAATTTCCCCGAAATATGGTTGATTTGGAGACATGCGGAATATTCTGGTATTTTGTTGTCTTGCTCTGGCCTGTGATTTATAGATTCATCTACTTTTGACATATATCTACCCTTCCTTGTATAGAAAATTAATCCAATTTGATAGATTTATACCGCTGATATTGAGAGCTTTTGGGATATTATTTATAATAGTTCGGTAATCTCATCTTCCGTTTGTTAGCTTCAAATCTAGCTCATTCTTAGTAGGGGGAAACCTTTGGCAAAGAAGACTAAATTCATATTTATTACAGGCGGTGTGATGTCGTCTCTTGGAAAGGGGCTTGCTTCTGCGTCAATCGGCGCGCTTCTTGAAAGCCGGGGATTGAGGGTGACGCTTCAGAAGCTCGACCCTTATATAAATGTTGACCCTGGAACCATGGACCCGTTTCAGCATGGAGAGGTCTATGTGACTGACGACGGCGCAGAAACGGATTTAGACCTCGGACACTACCAGCGCTTTGTCCATTCCAATCTTACGAAGAAAAATAACTGCACGACGGGAAAGATCTATTACTCCGTAATATCCAAAGAAAGATGCGGAGAGTATCTTGGACAGACTGTTCAGGTAATTCCACACATTACAGATGAAATAAAATCCTGTATTTTAGATGTAGCCAACGGCAATGATGTGGTTATAGTGGAGATTGGCGGAACCGTAGGAGATATTGAAAGTCTCCCGTTCCTTGAAGCGGTAAGGCAGTTAAGGGTTGACCTGGGAAAAGAAAATACGCTGTTTGTTCATCTTACCTATGTTCCATACGTTGCCCCAGCGGGCGAGCTAAAAACTAAACCCACACAGCACTCTGTTAAGGATTTGCTTCAAATAGGAATTCAGCCTGACGTCATTCTCTGCCGCACGGACAGGTTTCTCCCAAAGGAAATCAAGGCAAAGGTCGCGCTTTTCTGTAATGTTAGGGTTGAAGCTGTGATAACGGCAAAGGACGTTGAGACCATATATGAGGTCCCGATTATATTCCACCAGGAGGGGCTTGATGAAATTGTGGTTGAATCACTCAATATGTGGACGAGAAGGCCGGATATAACGCAATGGGAGGCGATTGTAGATAAATTTAAAAACCCTAAATCGGACGTAACGATAGGCGTTGTGGGGAAATACGTGAGCCTTAAAGACTCGTATAAGAGCCTGCATGAGGCGTTGGCTCATGGCGGAATAGCGAATGATTCTAAGGTGAATATAAAATATGTAGACTCTGAAGAGATTGAACGGAAGGGCGTAGAGGCATTTTTAGAGGGTGTCCACGGGATTCTAGTCCCCGGCGGATTTGGAAAGCGCGGGTTTGAGGGGAAGATTCAGGCGGTAAACTTTGCAAGGGAGCGCAAAGTGCCTTTTTTCGGGATATGCCTTGGAATGCAGATGGCTACGGTTGAATTCGCAAGGAACGTCTGCGGACTCGCGGGCGCCCATACAAGCGAGTTTTCTCCCAATACCCCTCACCCCGTTGTGGACCTCATGGAGAGCCAGAGGGCGATTAAAGATAAAGGCGCAACGATGCGCCTTGGCGCTTACCCATGCGTGATTAAAAGGGGAACCCTAGCACACAGCGCATACAGAACCGATGAAATATCCGAGCGTCATAGGCATAGATACGAGATTAACAACCGATACCGTGAGGTATTTGAGAAAAACGGTCTGGTGCTGAGCGGTCTTTCGCCCGACGGAGAGCTTGTAGAGATTATTGAAATAGGAAACCACCCCTGGTTTGTAGGATGCCAATTCCATCCAGAGTTTAAATCCACTCCACTCAACCCCCATCCGCTTTTTAGAGACTTTATAAAGGTAGCGATGGAATATAAATCTTCGCTTTCGGTTTAAGAGATAACAAGCAATGGAGTTAGACGGTTATTTTCGTAACAAGGAGAATAAATATGAATAGAAAGATGACTATGATTTACTGGAAGGGAGACAAATTTTAGTTGGGGAAGCTTCTTGAACATCCTGAAATTATGACTCAAGGAGAAACGATTGAAGAATTGGAAGAAAAAATAAAAGACGTATACTTCTTAATGGCAATGGACCGGGATTTCTGTGTAAAGCCTCATTTTGGATAACTATATAGTATGGCTCGACTGCCTCAGATAGATCAACAAGCATCGTTGGAAACCCCTTTGACCCTTAAGGGTCGCCTGAAAAGCTTTAAGTGCGCGATCAAAGGTGTTGCGGTGATGATCCAGTCTCAGCATAACGCGTGGATTCATGCATTAGCCACAGTTGTTGTGTGCGCTGCTGGGCTATTCTTCGGCCTCTCAAGGTCGGAATGGTGCTGGATTGTGGTTGCGATTGTGGTTGTGTGGACGGCTGAGGCCCTTAACACCGCATTTGAATTCCTTGCTGATTTTGCGTCTCCGACCTTTCATCCCATAGCGGGTAAAGCCAAGGATGTCGCTGCAGGTGCCGTCTTGATTGCCGCTATAGGGTCTGCTGTGATAGGCATTCTGATTTTTGGGCCTCATATCTTTACGCTCTTCCGAAAATAGAGTCGCGACTAACACGCCTTGCGTCAGAGTACGCAAGTCAAGCCTCAGTTAGTTTCATCAAAAATTTTTTATCGAACTCATATTGCATTTGCCTCTTTTTCAAGTCATCTTATAAATCCTCTTTATAAATCCATCTCTCTACTTTAGAATATTTAAACCCATGATTAAAAGGATTCCTAAGGTTAATGAAGTCGTTGTTTTTAGAAAAAGAAGCGAGCCTGCTTTTGGAATTATGAAAGAGTCAATAGGCGAAAGGGTCTTGGTGTTTTCTGAGGAGGGAAAAGATGTAGAGGTGGATTTTGGGAAAATAGTCCTCTCTACGGGGATCAAGTTTACCAATGAACTAACCCAGTCTGAAAGAAAGCTGAAACTCAGAGAACTCAGGAGGGGGCTTGAGGAAAAACGGAGCACGGTGGATTTAAAAACCCTCTGGGAGTGCGTTTTTGATGCCGACAAAGAACTAACCTTAGAGGAACTCGTTGAGCTTTATTTTGGAGGAAGTAATTCAGGGGATGAGGATGTTCTTTTGCTTTTTTGGGCTGTCGAAAAAGACGACCTGTATTTTAAGAGAGGAGAGAAGGGATATATCCCCAGAGCGCCAAAAGAGGTTGAGGAAATAAATCTCCGCAAAGAGGCGGAAAAGAGAAAAGCGCTTGAACGCAAAGCCGCCATAAAGTGGGCAAGGAGCATTATTGATAATCAAGAGACGGAGCAAGAGTTTAATTTTAAGAACTATATAGAACTTATTAAAGGCTATGTGATCCATCTGGATAAATTTGAAAGGGCGCCTGAAGCGAAATCATTTATGTCGGAGGTTGGTATAAGAGATGTAGAAGGGGCGGTTGAGTTTCTTATCAAGTCCGGAAGCTGGAGGGAGGATGAAGACCCACTCTTTAGAAGGCTGGGTCTTAAAGAGGGGTTCCCCAAGAAGGTTCTCGAAGAAGCACGGAGAATTATAGAGGAGCCAGACCCCGAGGATGGAGTAGAAGACCTTACAGCCCTAGATGCCTATTCGATAGATGACGAAACTACTGAAGATATAGATGATGCCATTTCAATCCATGAATCTCCGGAAGGTATTGTTGTAGGGGTTCATATTGCAAACGTTGCGAGCTTTATTCCCAAGTGGAGTCTTCTCGATGAAGAGGCGGCAAGGCGGGGAGAGACGATATACCTTCCTGAAGGGGACGTCCATATGTTTCCGCCTGAACTGATAAAGGAGAGGCTGAGCCTCTTTAGCGGAGCGCCCAAACTTGCACTCTCCCTTCTGGTCTTATTTGACGAGAAGCTAAATATAAAGAGCTATAGGTTTTCTAAATCGAGGATTTTCGTAAAAGAGAATCTTACCTATAACAAGGCTGAGGATTTTTTTCGTAAAACTCCGCTTGGGCTAAAGCTCATTGAGATAGCACTGGAGCGCAGAAGAAAAAGGATAGAGGCCGGGGCTTTTATTGCCCAGCTTCCCGATCTGAAGATCAGGCTTGGCGAAGATGGACAGATCAGAATAAGAAAAATTTATATGAACACCACTGCGCACACAATTGTCGCTGAATTTATGATTCTTATGAACTGGCTCTCTGGGAGGTTTTTTAAAGAGAGAAGGGTTCCGGCGATTTTCCGTTCCCAATCGGAATCCGTCTCAGAAGAGGCGAGGGCTTTAGATGAAAACGATCCATTGTTTCCGCTAAAAGCCATAAGGTTTCTCAAACCTGCAAGGGTCGGACTTTCTCCTGAGCCGCACCTTCCACTTGGCCTTGACGTTTATGTCCAGATAACCTCACCAATAAGAAGGTATCTCGACATGGTTCTACAAAAGCAGATCATTGGGGAACTGGAAGGGCAAGGGGCTACTTACACGGATGGGGAGCTTGAGAGACTATATCCGCAGGTCGAGGTTGGAATTCGTGAAAAGAAGATGATTGAAAGGGCAAGGGAGAGGTACTGGCTTCTAAAATACTTAAAGGGTTTTGAGAGAAAAGAGATCACGGGGATAGTGAGTTCTTTGAGGGAGACGGGGGCATCGGTTTACCTTTCCGAATACCTGATTGAGGTACCCGTTTCTCTGACATCCGATATGGTTCTAAAAGAGGGAGATAAAATTAACCTCACGGTTGAGCGGGTTGATCCTCTCAGGAGAAAGATTGTTTTAGTGCCTCGGCCTAATTAGTCCATCCCAACGGTATCGTTGTCGGAATTCAAATATTACTTGACAGAAAACTATGAATTGCTATATCATTTCTAAACCCAAGTTCTGGAGGAAGGGGTAATTATGAAAAAGAGAATCGTTTTTTTTGCACTGATTGGTATTATGGTTCTGTCTATAACCAGAAGCGCCTTGGCGTGCAAAGGGAGTCAGGTTCTTTTTCAGGATAGTTTTGCGGCACTCGACCCGGCCTGGGGAAGCCCGAGTCAAAATGTGAGCGTCAAGGATGGTAAGCTCATCCTCCAACCCGAAGTGAACAGGAGCTTTAGTGATATAAACCAGGGAAGTGTATTCGAGGACATGGATGCCTGTGTTAAGGTGAGTATGGCAAAGAGCGATGACCTAAGCTCCGGGGGCGGTATCATCTTCTGGGCGAAGGATTACGGCGATTACTATTTCCTGTACGTGACAGGAAATGGCATGTTTGAAATCGGCCGATGGGTTGGCGGTCGCTACCTATTTCCTGTGTCCTTGCGCGAAAACTCTGCAATAAAGAAGGGTGTTGGAGAGGTAAATCAGTTACGTATAGTGACAAAGGGAGATCAGGCAACGGCATACATTAACGATACTGAGCTTATAACCTTCAGGGGGCAGCCCCCTCAAGGCGGTGGCCTAATTGGCCTAAGGGGCGATTCGCCGGAGAAGTCTCAGGCTGTTTGGGAATTTTCTGATTTGAAAATTACAAAATAGAAAATTTGTATGAATAGGGGGTAATCATGAAGAAAAGAATCGCCTTCTTTGCCATTATTGGTGTTTTGCTTTTCTCTGTAACCAAGAGCGCCTTGGCGTGCAAGGGGAGCCAGGTTCTTTTTCAGGATAATTTCGCGGCACTCGACCCGGCCTGGGGAAATCCGAGTCAGAACCTGAATGTCAGGGACGGCAAGCTCGTACTCCAGCCCGATGTAAATGCGGGGTTTGTCTCCATAAATCAGGCGAATCTCTACAATGATATTGACGCCTGTATAAAGGTGAGTATGGCAAAGAGCGATGATCCGTCGTGGGGAGGGGGTCTTGTTTTCTGGGCCAAGGACAATAGCAATTACTACGCATTGCTGGTGAGCGGCGATGGTCAGTTTTCTATCAGGCGATATGTAAACGACCGCGCTCTAACCCCTGTGGACTGGCGTGAGAACCCCGCTGTAAAGAAGGGCATCGGGCAGGTAAATGAGCTACGCATTGTGACAAATGGAAACCAGGCGACGGCTTACGTTAACGATACACAGGTTGTAACATTCAACGGACAGCCTCCGGATGGTGGCAGCCTTATAGGTGTAAAGGGCAGCTCTGCGGAGAAATCACAGATCACATGGGAATTTTCTGATTTGAAGGTCACTAAGCCTGAGCAGGTTACGGGGGGGCCAACTAATCCACCAAGTAGCCAACCCCAGCTACCCCAAGGCGGGCAGGTCCTTTACGAAGACAATTTTGCAACCTTGAATCCGGGTTGGGGATCGCCTGGCCCTAATATAAGCGTCGGGAATGGCAAGCTTATAATTCAGCCGGACGTGAATTCTGGCTTTGTCGCCATAAATCAGACAAACCGCTTCAATGACATAGATGCCACTATTAAGGTGAGCATGGCAAAGAGCGATGATACAACCTGGGCCGGTGGTCTTGTCTTTTGGGCTAAGGATACCAATAACTACTACGCCCTCCTGGTAAGCGGAGAGGGTCTTTTTGCGGTCAAGCGCTATGTGGATAGCCGTGCTCTAACCCCTGTGGATTGGTCTCAAAACGCCACTATAAAAAGGGGCGTTGGGCAGGTAAATGAGCTGCGTGTTGTGACAAAGGGAAACCAGGCGACGGCTTATATTAACGGCACTCAGGTTACGACATTCAACGGACAGCCTCCGGATGGTGGCAGCCTTATAGGTGTAAAGGGCAGCTCTGCGGAGAAATCACAGATCACATGGGAGTTTTCTGATTTGAGGGTCCTGAAGCCCTAAATAGAGGTTGGATAAATAGCCGCGGAGAACTCAGAGGAATTTATATTTCTTCTCTGAGTTCTCCCTGGCTAAATATTGGGTATATCTTTACAAGTGTCCACAACCAGTCGTCAAATCCGAAAGGTCATACCTCTTGCCATCTCGTCTTTTATCGTGTCGGTTCTGATATTTTTATCTAATGTTTCAGGTACGTTTGAACTTAAAGCCTACGATCTCTTTTCGAGACACCTTAATCCCGCGAGGCCTTCGAATAGTATTGTTGTTGTCCAGATTGATCAGCCAAGTATTGACGCGCTGAGCAAAGAGGGCATTACATGGCCTTGGCCAAGGCAGATATACGCCCCGATAGTAGAATATCTATCCGAGGCGGATGCTGTATTTATGGATATACTGTTTACCGAGCCGTCCTCTTATGGTCAAGAAGACGATGCGCTCTTTGCAGAGGCGGCCAAAAGGGCATCAAACGTCTACCTGCCTCTCTTCCTCACCCAGCAGGAAAAGACACCTACACCCGAGGATGAGGAATTTATAAAACATATAGCAATTGGAGACAGGATATACCCCGCATTGACATTCAATTCTGCCATCACTCCGGTTGACGTTTTAAAAAGCTCTATTAAAGAATCGGGGAATGTTACAATCTCTCCCGATGAAGATGGTGTCTACAGGAGGGTACCACTCGTATTTGGATTGAAACAATATACTATCCCCAATTTTATACTCGGCTACCTTATTGAAAAGGGTTGGGTTAAAATTGCCCAAGGCTCCATATACGCGCGGGATACGCGAATACCTCTCACCGGCGGAAGGCTTTTAATCAGATACTCCAAAGAAAAAAATCCATTCAAGGTGTTTTCGGCTGTTGATATACTGAGTTCATATCATGATGTTAGCGCATCCAAGAACCCGGCAGTTCAAAAGGATTTCTTCAAGGGAAAGGTCGTTTTCATTGGGCTTACCGCCGCAGGGTTATATGACCTTAAACCGACATCTGTTTCTTCTATATCTACGGGCACTTTCATACTTGCAACGGCACTTGAAAACATTGTCAATCGGGATTTTATCAGACCCGTAAGCCCCGTCTTTGTGGTTGCCATTATGTTGTTTATCTGCTTCCTTATCAGTTATTTTGTTTTAAGAAGCCACTCATTGGTTATAAACCTCTCCATTTTCTCCGCGTCCTTATTCATACTAATAGTAGTACTTGCCTTATTATTTAAGGAAGCCATTTATATAAATACAATCCCTCCTGTTATGTCACTTGTTATGAGTTTTATAATTGCAGTTGCATACAGTTATGCGGTAGAGGGAAGAGAACGGCTTTTCCTAAGCAGGACATTCTCACAATACATGGACACAAAGGTGGCAGATTATCTTCTTAGGAATCCCAATCTTATAAAACCAGGTGGACAGGTGATGCGCGTGGCAATATTTTTCGCAGACATTGCGGGTTTTACGTCCATATCGGAGAAAATCCCTGCCGATAGGGTAGCGACTATGCTCCACAGGATTCTGAATTCCCTTACAGAGGTCATCATAAAAGGCAATGGGGTTATAGATAAGTACATAGGGGATTGCATAATGGCGTTCTGGGGTGCTCCGATTGATACGGACAGGGATGAGATAAACGCGTGTTACTCCGCCATCAGGTGCCTGGACGCGCTCGATGAGATCAACAAGGGGTTTAGAGCCGAGGGATTCCCTGAAATAAACATAAGAATCGGCGTACATTCGGGCGACGCCATAGCGGGCAATATTGGGAGTGACAGGCTCTTCCATTATACGGTTATAGGGGATGCGGTAAATCTTGCGTCAAGGCTTGAATCCGTAAATAAATTCTTTAAGACAAGGATTATAGTAAGCGATGATACGCTTAAAGAAACGGGCGACATCTTTTTTGCAAGGGAGCTTGGTCTCATAGAGGTAAAAGGAAAAACCCAGCCTGTGAGGATATTTGAGCTTATATCAGAGAGGGAAAATATACAGCCCGATAAGAAACAGATGGTTATGCTCTTTAACGAGGCGATGGGCTATTATATGGGGCAGAAGTGGGATGAGGCAATTGGGATATTCAACAGGATACTCGAAGATTATCCGCACGATTGGCCCTCGGAACTCTACAAGAATCGGTGTGAAATCCTAATGTCGAACCCCCACTTGACAGATGATTGGAATGTTATTAAGATGACCGAGAAGTAGACTCAATCTGTCTGAGACCTGCGGGGGGTAACTAAATGAAGGTTAGATTATTCATAGTTTTACTCTTTATAGCTGTTCCTGCGGTTTCTCTTGGCGCGGAGACGGTGACGGTTATCACAAAGGAGAATGCCATACGGGAGTCTTGCAGGTTTTTTGCGCCCGTTAAGGCGACAGTTCATTACGGTGACGCGCTTGAGGTCGTTTCACAAGAAGGCGACTGGTTTCAGGTTAATTTCAGGGGCGTGCCGGGGTGCATTCATAAAAGCGCAGTCTCCAAGGAATCCTTTTCTCTCTCTAAACTGCACCTCACCGGATCGCCGAAGCAATCCGCGTCGGGGCAGGAGGTTGCCCTTGCTGGAAAGGGGTTTAATCCTCAAGTTGAAGCGGCGTATAGAAATCAAAATCCCCAGCTTAAATTTGGAGAGGTCAATGCCATTGAGGGTTATAAGGTTTCTGAAATCAGACTTAGAGAATTTATAAGGAGTGGAAAACTCAACCCGCCATGAATAGGATCTTATATCCGATTTTAATCCTGGTTTTTTTTGCAGTAAGCTGCTCTCAGATTGATATAGGCAGCATTGGACAGGTAGCACAGGAGACATTCAGCGCTGCAAAACCCTTATCTGATGAAGAGGAATACTATGTGGGCCGCGCAGTGGCGGCACAGATTCTCTCCACATACCCATTACTGGAGAATAGAAGTCTCACCGAGTATGTCAACTCCGTGGGTGAGACTGTGGCACTTCACTCGGATAGGCCGGTCACGTATGGCGGGTATCATTTTGCCATACTCAATTCAAGCGAGATAAACGCATTTTCGTGCCCCGGGGGGATTATATTCATAACACGGGGAACAATAAACGCCGTGCGCAACGAGGACGAACTCGCGGCGGTTCTTGCACATGAGGTGGCGCATATAAACCACCGCGACGGTGTTTCTGCCATTCAAAAGGCACGCCTGACGCAGGTTGCGACACTGATAGGTTCTCAGGCGGCTCAGAGGTATACCCCCGCGCAGCTTTCGCAACTCGTTAGTGCCTTTGAAGGCTCTGTTGACGATGTATTTAAAACGATTGTCGTCAATGGTTACGGCAGGTCGCAGGAGTATCATGCGGACGAGTCGGCCCTCTCTTATCTCTCAAGGGCCGGATATGATCCCTCGGCACTGGAGGATTTTCTTGAGCGCCTTGTGAGTCAAGGTCAGTCCTCGGGTGGAGGTATAATGAAAACACACCCCGCCACGGCGGATAGGATTGAAAGGGTTAAGCGCGAAACGCCTTCGGTGAAGGTTGATGCATCCGCCTTCAAGATAAGAACCAGGAGATTTCAAGAAGCCGTAAGGTAAATAAAAACCCACCCCATGATTACATGGCTGGAACACTGGTCCAACCTAAATACCATCATTATTAGCCTATTCATACTGATTGCCCTTTTGGGACTCGGCTGGCTTCTCAGGAGCCGCACGAAGGTAAGATTCGGTCCATTCTATAACATCTTCTGTCTTATTGCGGCCTTTGGTGTTTGGCTTATTCTTGCCCGCAAGCACGGTTTTCTCAAAGTCTGGAACCTAGACCCATTCCTTAAATGGTACAGTACAGTGCTGATTTTTATTGCTGGATGGTACTTGGCAAGGATCTTCTCGGCTTTTTTCTGGGACTACTACCTTTTTGAGCGCCGCAAGACGCTTGTGCCCGCGCTCCTTAAAAATGTAGTAACGGTTCTAATCCTGATTGCCTCCGTTTTGATTATAGTTCGTTTTATATTTGATCAGTCCCTCTCAGGGCTTCTCGTTACATCCAGCGTAATGGCTGCAATACTTGCCTTTGCCCTTCAGGATTTCCTGAGCGGCATTATCGCTGGAATCGCCCTGAATATTGAGCCGCCGTTTCAGGTGGGAGATTGGGTTATGGTTGGAGACAAGGAGGGAGAGGTGGTGGATATAAACTGGCGCGCCACAACACTGCGGACGTTTGAGTACACTTATCTTATTGTTCCAAACAGCCTTATCTCAAAGGACCAGATCATTAATTTCTATAAACCCGTAAAGCTCCATGCGCTTCTACTCCATGTGGGGGTTGAGTATGATGCGCCCCCCACGCGTGTAAAGGACATATTGATTGCCTGTGCCCTGGAGACTCAGGGCGTTGTATCTCCACCTAGACCCATCTGTCGCCTGACTGATTTTGGAGATTTCTCCATTACCTATGAATTGAAGTTTTGGATTGAAGACCATTCTATATACAAGGATATTAAAGCCGATGTAATGGCGCGCATCTGGTATAACTTGAGGCGCGGTGGCATAAAGATTCCTTTCCCAATACGGGATGTGTTTATGCATGAGGGGGCGGTTAAAGAGAAGGCGCGTGATGAAATGAACCGGCAGAGAGTGGAGGAATTTCTCCGGCGTGCGAGCATATTCGAGCCTCTCGATGATATGGGCATTAAAACCCTAGCTCTTTCCGGCCACTTCTTGCACTTTGGGAAGGGGGAGCGCATAGTTAAGCAGGGGGATGCGGGAGACTCCCTTTTTCTCATACTTCAGGGTGGCGCGGGAGTTTACATAAAGACCTCAGATAATGGCACGGAGATTACGGTTGCACATCTGAAGGCAGGGGATTTCTTTGGTGAAAGGTCTCTTCTTACAGGTGAGCCGCGAAGCGCGAGCATAGTGGCCGAGACCGACCTTGAGGTAATTGAGATTGAAAAGGCGAACATATTACCAGTGCTTGAAAACAACCCGGGCATTATGGAAGAATTGAGCAGACGTCTAGCGGAGAGGCAACTCATAAATGAGGGGTTCTTCAAGGAGCAGAAAAAAGCCGAAGAGGTTGCAGTTATGCGTAGAAACTATACCGAAAGGTTCCTGAAAAGTATGAGGGCATTTTTCGGATTATAGAGGATTTTTTATCCTGTTCTGTGAAAGCCGGAGCTACTCCGCTGTCCGGTGCAATGACTTATCGGTTGGCTGGGGCAAACTGACTTTGTCGTATATGTCTCTAAGGGTAAGCTGACATTCGATAGATTGTATTTTGATAATGTCTTCTAAGTTATGTGCCTCGGAATACAGCCAGCTTTTTTTGTCTTGTCTAACATACTGCTCAACCCTGCACGAATTTTGTGCCACCAATAAATACTCGATAAGGGATTCTATTTGCTGGTAGTGCTTAAACTTTTCTCCACGGTCGTAGGCTTCGGTAGAATCCGACAAAACTTCAATTATTACTATCGGATTAAGCAAAACATCATTGTGCTCGTCGCTAAATATTTCCTTGCCGCATGTCACCACCACATCGGGGTAGGTATACAGCCCGGTTTTATTTATCTTCACCCGTAAATCACTTGAATAGACATTACAAGGACGCTCCTTTAGCTGAACGCCCAGTCCTATTACAAGATTACTAACGATCCGATTATGTTGTCTACTCGCCCCTGCCAAAGCGAACATCTCGCCCGCCCAGTACTCGCTTTTCGTTTCAGCTTTGCGCTCAATGGCTAGATATTCCTCTTCGGTTATTTTCAGTCGAGATGACATAAGCCAAAGTCCCTTGTTGCATTCTATCGTAAAAGATATTACCAATGCACAAAGGAGTATTCAAGGTTAACTGCCTTCTATGGTTGTTTGATAACATTCGGTGCCGGGCTACTCTCTCGGATTCGACCGATCTTGTAGGCCGCTTGGTGTATCTCCGCTTTTGTCGCCGATCTTTTCGATCTCTGCCAAGATTCTGTCAAGTTTTTCGCCCAGATGACCAATTGCCACACTGTTCTTGTATGCTATAACAATGATCTTTACTGAGACCAAGAACACACCGGCTTCCAAGAATAGATTGTGGGTCAGCCCCTTTGTGAAAAGGGCGGCCAGGAACAGCCCCAGGGTAATGAGTGCTATAATAAGTGATCCGCGGTCCATGTGCTTATTCATGGTCCTGTATTTCTCGCCGAACTTATGTTTATCCGAATTTTTCCCATATAACTGCTTTATTACGGAGTGTTATTTAGAAGCCCTTATAATATCTGCCACCACTGTCAGTATACGACAAATGTTCCTTCTAAATCAACTGCCGAGACTGTTTTCGATAAATAAAAGCGAACGAAGGTAGGGGCAATCCTTGCCTGTGGTGAGCCTACCAAACCATGATTACCCATTGTTTTGGCTTCTTAGAGCGAATACAAGATTCGCCCCTACAGCTAAAATTGATTGCCTCATTTGGAAACTGCTATTGGTGAAAACATTGTTCAAAGCGCATTGAAGAAGCATACATCCGCTGATGTGCTTTGATTATGCTTACCATCCTTCAGGTTCAGGAAGAATATTTATTAATGCAATATTTCAAAATTAAAAATGTATTACCATTTTCTGTATGGAAGAAATTTACCGTTGAATATTACAACTACGCGGTCGCCCTTTGGGTCTTCTTTTTTCTGTATATCCAACTCAAAATCAATGGCGCTCATAATCCCATCGCCAAACATCTCATGGATTATCGCTTTTATTGCTGTACCGTATACCTGTGTAATCTCATGGAATCGGTATATTAGCGGATCTACCGGGATAGCGCTGTCGAGAGAGCCTTTCATAGGTATATCCTGCAAGGCCTCAACTACCTCTTTGTCTAAATCGAGCATACCTCCTATCGTGCTGGCTTCATCCCGGGACATGGTTGCCTGTCCCATAATCGCTGCGGCAACCCACACCTTGTGCCGACCTACCGCCTTGGCAATATCCTCAAACGTCACCCCTTTTGATTTTTTAGCCTCTAGTATTTGGTTCATAGCCTCTTTGCGGGTTATCATTGGGCGGACCTCCTTTTTGTTGTTTGTACGATTTCCGGATATTTTACCTACTCATTGATAAGTGCTTCAATAAGTTGTGAGTTATGGATGTTGTGTATCCATGAGAAAATCTCTGTTGTGATTGGCCCATTTCTGTGATTAAATAATAGAGAACTTGACATATGGGATTAATCCGACTAAGCCAATATAAACCAATAGAAGCCATAATAATCATATCCTTTCTTCTTTTAGTTCTATTCTCTTTATGCGCCCACGCTGAGGGCCAGGATATTTGGCAGGTTCGGGATGTTACACTCACGAACGGTCTTCGAGTCCTTCTCCTTGAAGACCATAGAAATCCAACGGTTACATTGCAGGTCTGGTACAGGGTCGGTTCGAGGAATGAGCACCTTGGAACAACAGGGATTTCACACATGCTTGAGCACATGATGTTTAGAGGAGCTAAGAAGTACGGTCCCGGCTCATTCTCCGAAATGGTAGAGAAAAATGGGGGTAATGATAATGCCTTTACCACAGAGGATTACACGGTGTATTTCGAGAACATAGCCTCCCAAAAGGTTGATATACTCCTTGACCTTGAGTCCGATCGCATGGCCGATATACTTTTAGACCCAAAGCTCTTTCTCTTGGAGAAGAATGTGGTCATTGAGGAAAGGCGTCTCCGTACGGAAGGCGACCCTGTCCCCGACCTTTTAGAGCAGGTGGATGCAGCGGCATTTAAAGCCCATCCCTATCACTCTCCTGTCATAGGCTGGATGTCGGACATAGAGCAACTTACACGGGACGACGTATATAATTACTACAAGACCTACTATGCCCCGAATAACGCGGTTCTTGTAGTGGTCGGAGACTTTAAATCCGAAGAGCTAATTGCCAAGATAGAAAAGGGTTTTGGACCGATAAAATCCAATGCGCCTCCGCCCAAGGTGAGGAGCATAGAGCCTCCACAAAGAGGGGAGAGGCATGTGACGCTCAGGAGAAATGCGGAGCTTCCCTTCGTTGCGGTAGCGTATCATACCCCGAATTTCACAAGCCATGATAGCTTTGCCCTTGAGGTTCTTTCTACGATTCTTGCGAAAGGAGACAGTTCGAGTCTGTATAAGAGTTTGGTTTATGATAAACAGATTGCACTCTCCGTAGGTGGGGATTACTCGCGTCTCAACATTGATCCAAGCCTTATATATTTTTATGCCCAGGTTCTTCCGGGAAGAAATCCGGCAGATGTAGAAAATGCCATCTATGGTGAAATAGAGAAGATAAAAAGGGAGCCGATTTCCCAATATGAACTGGATAAAGCCAAGAATCAATTAGAATCCTCATTCGTTTTTAGTCAGGACTCTCTATTTGGAATGGGTTTCATTCTGGGTCAGTATGAAATCCTTGGAAACTGGAAGAGGGTCAAAGACTACATACCCGGCATCAGGGCTGTTACTGCGGAGGATGTTATGAATATTGCAAAGAAGTATCTAACCCAAGATAACAGGACTGTGGGAGTGCTCATTCCTGAGAAGCCGCAATCGTAATAATTAACCAATGAGAACTGGAAAGATACGGATTTTATGTGCATCGGTTTTAATCCTATTAATGCTACCTACTTTCTATATTGGTGCAGCACTTGCGGAGCCTCTAGGAAAGCGGGTTGCTCTGGATAACGGAATCACGCTCCTTGTGTCGGAAAGACCCGGCGTTCCCATGATAGTGGTGGATGTTCTGATTAAGGCAGGCTCCGTGTTTGAGCCTGATCAGAAGGCAGGATTGGCAAATCTTACCGCAAAACTCCTCACCCAGGGAACGGCAAAGAGGACAGCAACTCAAGTCGCTCAAGAGATTGATTTTATGGGTGCTTCTCTCTCCACGAATGCGGACTATGACTATATAGAAGTCGAGCTTGTTGTTCTGAGAAAGTATTCCGATAAGGGGCTTGAGATATTGGGGGATATTCTGATGAATCCAACTTTCGCCCCGGAGGAGATTGAAAAGAAGATCAGGGAGGTTGAAGGGGAGCTTAGAAAGGATGAGGAGGACCCCGGCTGGGTGGCAGAGCGAGGGTTCCTTAAAGCCCTCTTTGGGAATCACCCGTATGGTCGTATTGTAGAAGGAAGCGAGGAGAGCGTAAAGAAGATCAGTAGAGCCGATATAGTGGATTTTCACTCAAACTACTACGTTCCGAATAGAACGATTATTGCAGTAGCGGGGGATATAACCCTTGAGGAAGCGAAGGACTTAGTCCAAAAGAATCTTGGAAACTGGCGTCCGAAGCAGGTACAGGAGAATCGAGTTCCTCTTCCTCAAACTCTTAAAGAAACGGTCTCAATAAAGCTAGACCGTAAGGTTACCCAGGCAAATATCATCCTCGGTCATCTGGGGATCAGGCGGGATAATCCGGACTACTACGCCATTCAGGTTATGAACTATATACTTGGGGGTGGTGGCTTCTCGTCCCGTCTTGTAAATGACATTAGGGATAAGAGAGGGCTTGTTTATAATGTGAATAGCGCCTATGTTTCCAGGAAGTACTCTGGCTACTTTCAGGTTGAACTCCAGACCAAAAATCCTAGCGCAACGGATGCCATTCGGTTGGTTGTTGAGAATATGAAGAAGATTCGTCAAAATATGGTTTCGGAAAGGGAATTGGAAGATGCCAAGGCACATCTCATAGAGGGTCTCCCTCTGAAGATTGAAACTGATAAGGAGGTCGCTAGAAATATGGTATTCCTGGATTTCTACGGCCTCGGGCTTGACTACTTCGATAAGTATCCTGGATACATAAAGGCCGTAAGCGAGAGAGACGTTTTGAGAGTAGCTCAGGAGTATCTCCACCCTGAGAGATTCGTACTCGTTATTGTAGCTGACCTAAAGGAGGTAAATACCAAATCTTAAATCCTGAATCATGTCACACTGCAGGTTTTATCTATTCGCTTTTTCCTTTCAATTTCTGGCTCTTTAGGTATTATTTATATGGAAGTTCTGTTGATTTTGATAGAGCTTAGCCTAAACCTAACCAGATGAAAAGTAATAAAATCCATATCATTCTTTTCCTGATAACACTTGCTACCACCTTTTTAGCCGGTTTTTTTCAAGGCGGCAGTGTTGTAAATGGGATTGCATTTTCAGCCGCGCTTCTCTTCATTTTGGGCGCCCACGAGATGGGTCACTATATGTATGGGAGAAAATATGGTGTTGACATCACACCCCCATATTTTATTCCGGCTCCGCCTATTATTTCTCCTATAGGGACGTTTGGTGCTTTTATAAAGATTAAGTCTCCGATTTCTACAAAAAGAGCGCTTTTCGATATTGGAATAGCAGGTCCCCTTCTAGGGATCATTGCTGCAATTCCCATAATCATAATTGGCATTAAGCTCTCAAGAGTCGTTGGAACTGCCGGCCCCGAACCCCATGGTGGAATGACCCTTGGGTCGCCCCTTATATTTTCATTTCTCTCCGATACGTTTTTTGGAAAGGTTCCTGAAGGGAAAGATATCCTCCTTCATCCTGTTGCCTTTGCGGGATGGATCGGGCTTTTTGTAACGGCGCTTAATCTAATTCCTGCAGGCCAGCTTGACGGCGGCCATATTATGTATGCCCTCCTTCCGAGGGAGTGGCACCGCCGGGCCTCGGTCTCTATGATTTTTATACTCTTGATCCTCGGCATAGGCACACAACCGATAATTCATCTAATTCAATCCCTCGGGAGTAGGGTTCCCCTTGGCTCTTACAAGGGCTTTGCATTTGATGGATGGATTGGATGGATCATGTGGGCGATGCTCCTTTCAATCATGGGCACGAGACATCCACCTACGACGGATGATGAGATTCCGCTTGATGGAAAGAGGAAATTTTTGGGCGCCATTGCGCTCCTTGTCTTTGTCGGCTGCTTTACACCGTTGCCGATAAGGGTTTAATAAGGCACGATGCGAGATAAATGATTGATGATGGTTTTTATTCTTGCATACTGAATCATGCATCATGACCAATAAAAGGGTTGCATTGATAACTGGAGGCGCTCGCGGCATCGGACGCGCGATTGCCATTGCACTGGCTGAGCGGGGTTGGTCTGTTGCCATCTGTTACCGCAAGAGCGAAGGCGAGGCGAAAGAGACTGTGGGATCAGTGCAGAAGAAAGGCTCTCTCGGACTTGAGATACAATGTGACGTTTCCAATCCGGTATATGCAGAAGGGCTTGTGAGACGTGTGGAGGACGAGTGGGGACGGATTGATGCCCTCATTAACTGCGCGGGGCCATATCACCGTGTCAACCTTCTCGAAGAGACCATTGAGGGATGGCACTCGATGTTTGACAATAACCTCCATCCGGTCTTTTACCTGAGTCGCCTCGCAGCGCCTGGGATGAAAGAGCGCGGGTGGGGGAGGATCATAAATTTTAGCATGGCAAATGCAGATCAGCTCGTTGCTCAAACTGAAATAACCGCCCATTATATTGCCAAGGCCGGGGTGCTGATTCTCACGCGATCGCTTGCGCGGATTCTCGCGCCTTACGGAATAACCGTCAATTCCATATCTCCGGGCTTTATTAACTCGGGGAGCGCGCCAGAAGAAGAACTCTCAAAGATGAAAAGCAGAATTCCCGCCGGGTACATAGGAACCACTGGGGACGCTGTAGCGGTTGCCTGCTTTCTTATATCAGAAGAGGCGAGATATGTTAATGGAGCCAATATTCATCTAAGCGGCGGATGGGGAATTTGAAAAAATTAGTGATTCGGGTTAGGTAATATATACTACGTCTTTATTTTGGATAAACTATAATACATGTCGTTGTACTGAGGAATATGGTCTTGAGTCAATCTCTTTCAATCGGCGTTGGGCTTTTTGCATCTAAACCCGATAGAGGGTTGATGCCTGTTTAAGATTGCTAAAACTCATAATTATGGAAACACAAAAATTATAGAAGGGGGTATTAATATGGCTAAAGAAACTTTAACGATTACAGATAATAGAACGGGAAAAACCTATGAGATTCCCATAACTTATGGAACAATCCGGGCAATGGATTTAAGGCAAATCAAGGTCTCGGATGATGATTTCGGACTTATGAGTTACGACCCTGCGTTTACCAACACCGCATCGTGTAAAAGCAAGATAACCTTCATTGACGGGGACAAAGGCATTCTGATGTATCGGGGATACCCTATTGAACAGTTGGCGGAAAAGAGCAATTATCTGGAGACTGCCTACTTAATTCTATACGGAGAGTTGCCAACCAAATCCGAATACAACCAATGGGTTCACGATATAACACATCACACATTCATACATGAAAAGATTAAAAAATTCATGGACGGATTTCGCCATGATGCTCATCCAATGGGTATGCTTCTTGGGACGCTAGGGGCACTCTCGACATTTTATCCCGATGCCAAGGACATATTCAACCCGACATCAAGGATGATACAGATTCACCGTTTGATCGCAAAGATGCCAACGCTGGCGGCATTTTCATACCGTCACAGCCGCGGACTGCCTTATGTATATCCGAATAACGATTTGAGTTATGCGGCGAATTTCCTGAGTATGCTATTTAAGATGTCCGAGGAAAGGTATAAGGGTTATCCGATAATAGAAAAGGCACTCGATGTCCTTTTTATACTCCATGCAGACCATGAACAGAACTGCAGTGCCAACGCAATGAGGAGCGTTGGGAGTTCTCAGGTGGACCCATTTTCTGCGACTGCCGCCGCCGTTGCGGCTCTCTACGGACCGCTCCACGGCGGGGCCAATGAGGCCGTGCTTCGTATGCTCGCCGAGATCGGGTCAAAGGATAAAATTCCCGGTTTTATCAAGAGGGTAAAGGCCGGAGAGGGTCTGCTTATGGGGTTTGGACACCGCGTTTACAAATCATATGATCCAAGGGCGAAGATTGTTAAGGAGATTGCATACCAGGTTTTTGAGGTCACGGGTAAAAACCCTCTGCTCGACATTGCGCTTGAGCTTGAGAGGATTGCGCTTGAAGATGAATACTTTATTAAGCGGAAGCTTTATCCGAATGTGGATTTTTACACAGGTTTGATTTATCAGAGCATGGGGCTTCCTGTTGATATGTTCCCCGTCCTCTTTGCCATTCCTCGAACCTCGGGCTGGCTGGCACAATGGGAGGAGATGCTTCTCGATGAGGAAACAAAGATAGCCCGTCCAAGGCAGATATATCTGGGGCATGGAAAACGCGATTATGTGCCGATTGAACAAAGGGGTTAAAGGTTATGGTAGAGGCGCAGAATTCTGCGTCTCTACTGTACTACCCACTGAATTGCCTCGTAATAATAATGTGGTAGAAATAATCTATGAGGTTTTGAAGTACAGAGATGAAAATTTCTACGACCTTCTTTTGCCCTTCTTCGCTTTTTAGAAAATCCCGGCGGTCGCCCTCTAATACCTCATTCTCTAAATAGTTCTCGATGCTCTCCACAAATGATTTATCAAGGGTTTTATCGTTGTCCCTGAGAAGCGCCTCAACCATCGCCTCATCCTGAATATCGAACCTTGGCAAGCTCTGCCGGAGCAGCTCTTTTATCTCCCCCTTGGGCAGATCCGGGTATTTATCGAGCATTTTCTCAAAGGCGTTTAGCAGCTCATCAATCCCCATTTTGTAACGAAAAATCCTTATTGAACACGTGTGTTTCTCGAAGGCAGCTAGGCTGTGTTCTTTTCACTCCTTGTAAAAATTACAAATGCCATAGCCGGTCTTTTTGACGATTCCCTCATTGCAAACTGAATCGTATCAAAACTCCATCCCTTTCTGACCCATTCGTTTATCACTGTCTCTAGTTCTTCATCGGTAACGGTTGTAACCTCAACGACTTTATATATGGTATTTACCATAGGTTATTTCCCGTATGAATTTAAAATCCTTGCCGCGTCTTTTGCAAAATATGTGAGAATTATATCTGCACCTGCGCGTTTTATGCTTGTAAGAATCTCCATCATCACTCTGGATTCATCAATCCATCCGAGTCTTGCGGCGGCTTTTACCATTGAATACTCGCCACTCACGTTATATGCGGCAATCGGATAATCGAATCTCTCTCTTGCTGCCCTTATGACGTCGAGATATGAAAGGGCAGGCTTTATCATTACAATGTCTGCTCCCTCTTCAATGTCGAGTGAGATCTCGCGCAGGGCCTCTCTCACATTCGGCGGGTCCATCTGATACCCGCGCCTGTCGCCGAATTGAGGGGCGGACTCTGCCGCTTCTCTAAAGGGTCCGTAGAATGCGGAGGCGTATTTTGCGGAATATGACAATATCCCTATATCATTGAATCCGTTTTCATCAAGTGCCTCCCTTATTGCTCCTACACGCCCGTCCATCATATCAGATGGCGCTACAATGTCGGCTCCCGACTTGGCGTGAGAGAGCGCGATTCTAGCCAGATACTGGAGCGTTTCATCGTTTGATACATCACCCTCTTCCCCACCCAATGAATAAGGGGATGACACCTTTATAATTCCGCAGTGGCCGTGGCTTGTATATTCACACATGCAAACGTCCGTGATTAAGAGAATATCTTTTACTTCTTCTTTAATTTCTCTTAAAGCCCTCTGTATGATTCCGTTTTCGTCATAACCTTCGGAGCCAATTTCGTTCTTCCTCTCAGGAATACCAAATAGGAGCACTGCCCGAATTCCGAGGTCTTTTACCTCTTTTATCTCTTCTATGAGTTTGTCAATTGATTGTCTGAAGATTCCGGGCATGGAACTTATCTCTTCTCTTGTCCCCCGTCCCGGTATGACAAACATGGGGTAGATAAAATCGCTCACGGAGAGTTCAGTTTCCCGAACCATCCTGCGTATGTTTTCAGTTCTTCTCAGCCTTCTTGGGCGATAAGCGGGAAAGAGCATTGAATACAGTTTAATTGGTTTAGTGCCACACAGTCAATATCAATGATTACTGGAGATTAACACTTGAGATAAGTAGAGGGGTATAAAAGGAGACCTCCTTAGTGTCTAATATTATTGGATAAATAGACACAAGGACGAATGCGACGAATAGGAACATTCGGTCA
>Ga0209810_1000522_pt1 | contig 83055 bp, 72 predicted proteins | sample Coa_R1_7_FD_187159 | JGI IMG/M metagenome (GOLD analysis project Ga0209810, IMG submission 187159) | Surface soil microbial communities from Centralia Pennsylvania, which are recovering from an underground coalmine fire - Coalmine... | ecosystem: Environmental > Terrestrial > Soil > Unclassified...
TCAAAGGCTTCCGCGAACTGGCCAACCTGCATCGCAAACTGAATCCCTCGTTGACTGCGCAGTCTCAGGTCGCGTAACGTGCACAAAGTCGAGAGCCGCCACTTTCAACTAAACCGGGGACAATTTCCGATTTTATGAAGCTCGGCGACACGGCGCATGATCTCGCGAACATCGTCCAGGATAAGCAGGTTGTTGAGTTTGGCTTGACGAAAAGTGACCTTTCGCAATGGGGCGGGGCTGTTACCTACGCGCCCGGAGAGGCTCCAGGTGGTAGCAACCAGAACGTCCGTGTGCTCGTGAACACCGAACAAGCTGTTGACCTTGCTAGCACGATATTGGAGCGAACCGTTTTGGGCGCTGGAAGGATGGGCGGCCAGAACGAACGTCCCCCCTGGCGAATACGTGATATGACGCAGGGCATCGCGGTGTGGCACGAGTTGGGTCACGGATGGGGTTACATCCACGGCCGAGTTGGCAGCCGCTCAAACCAGGAGGCAGTTGACTGGGAGAATCGGATGCGTCAGCAAGTCTATGGCCCAATCGGCCCCAATAATGCACCCAGGGTCAGGGACTAAGGAGATGACGCCCGTGAAATTGCGTTGGGCAACTGCTCTGGGCGTCGTGGCCGCCGCAGTTACGCTTTGTCTGATCTTCGCGGTGCGTATCGGGCATGGCGATGGCGCATTCCGAGTTTTGACCTACATCAACTATTTGGGCATGACCTTCGGGCCAAATCTTGTCGGGAGGTTTTTCGACGCGAGACGTTTCGTACCTCTGCCAGCGGAGGCTGTCCTTTTCGATGTTTTTCTCGTTCTTACGAGCGGCCTGCAATGGTTCCTTATTGGTGCGGTCATCGATATTCTGGACCGAAAACGTCCATTTTCTAAAGCTACGCCTACGACGCGCTGACCTGTATGTACGACGGCTGAATAAGTATAGGAGTCGGCTGAGATCCGCCTGGACGGGTTCTGTTGAGTTGACGAAGATGGCGGATTAGGTTAACGAAGCCGATTGGAGTCATTGGAGCGGGGAGCAGAGGTTAAGGCGTTCACTGGGATTTGCGCGAAGCGATGACCGAAGCGGAGATCGAAATCATTCTGGAACGAGCACGGGAGAAGTACATCAGTTGGGCTTGCCGGCGAGCGGGGATTTCCCAGCCGCACCTCTACGAGATCAAGGAAGCCTTCGAAAAGTACGGGGCTGAGGAGCCAGGCTAGATTCATATATCTTAACGTCAAAACAAAAGACTTTATTCACCCTTAGAATCAACCACAAGAACCCCCGGGGGCTGTCGCCGCTTCCCAAAATGGGACGCCGACCTTCCCTCTCCCGCGCTCCCTTTGATGCCGCCGCAAACATTCGCCGCGCCAGCCAGTCCTCCTGGGCTATCTGCTACACTCCTTCGGAGAGACCCATCCATGATTTCCGAACGCCCCGATCATCTTGGCTATGATCATCTCGGCCCCGATCACCTTGGCAACGATCGTCTCGGCCACGCTCAGACCTACGCTGAATCCTTTTTCACCCGAGCCGTGACCGCCTGCCTCTTGCCCCAGCCATGTCCGCGGCCATAACTGACGACGACATTCGCTTCATGGAACATGCGCTCGCTCTCGCGCGCAAAGGCATCGGCCTCGCCAGTCCCAATCCCACGGTCGGCTGCGTCATCGTTCGCAGCGACGACGCCGGCCGCAACGGTGAAATCGTCGGCGAAGGTTTTCATCAATATGACTGGCGCGACCACGCCGAAATCGTCGCTCTCAAAACCGCCGGCGACCGCGCCCGCGGAGCTACGCTCTACGTCACTCTCGAGCCGTGCAATCATACCGGACGCACCGGACCCTGCACCGAAGCCATCATCTCCGCCGGCGTTCGCCGCGTCGTCGCCGCGATGGAAGATCCCAATCCCAAAAATTCAGGCCGCGGCTTCGAACGTCTTCGCGCCGCTGGCATCGACGTCGTTGCCGGCGTCTGCGAACCCGCCGCGCGCCAACTCAACGAAGGTTTCGCCACCTGGATTCGCACCGGCCGCCCGTTCGTCACGCTCAAATCCGCTCTCACCCTCGACGGCCAGCTTGCGCTTCCGGCTCAAACATCAGCGGCCAAGAAAAACGTTCGCCGCGAGTGGATCACCTCGGAAGAATCCCGCGCCGAAGTCCAACGCATGCGCCACGCAAGCGACGCTCTCCTCACCGGCATCGGCACGATCCTTGCCGATGATCCCCTGCTCACCGACCGCAGCGGACTTCCCCGCCGCCGCAAACTCCTTCGCGTCATCCTCGATTCCCGCCTTCGCCTCTCGCCCGAATCCCGCATCGTCCAGACCGCTGACGACGATCTCCTCGTCTTCACCCTCGCCACTCTCAAATCTCCGAAAGCCCGCCAGCTCCAGAACGCCGGCGTCGAACTCGTCCGCGCCAAATCCCTCCGCGGCCGCATCGACCTGCGCTCCGTCCTGCAGGAACTCGGCCGCCGCGATATCCTCTCCGTCCTCCTTGAAGCCGGTCCCTCCCTCAACGCCTCCGCCCTCGCCGCCAGCGTCATCGACAAATTCGCTCTCTTCTTCGCCCCCAAATTCGCGGGTTCATCCGCCGTCATATCCGCTGCTTCGGCAAACCGCTCCTTCGCCGCGCGCCGCTCCGTTCCCCTTTTCAAGGTACTCCCCGCCGGCCTTCCCGCCTTGCGCGTCCTCTCCGTCCGCCAAATCGGCCCCGATGTCCTTTTCGAGGCCGCCTTTCCTCGCTGACAACTCTTTCTTTCGCTCAACGCACTTTGAGGACGGCGGCGCCTTCGATCGCATCATTTTTCAGGGCATTCAGCGCGCGGTTCGCTTCGCGCAGCGGAAAAACTTCGGCGTGCGTCTTTACCGGAATCTCGGCTGCAACCCGCAGAAAATCCCGCCCGTCTTCGCGCGTGTTGTTGGCCACGCTGCGGATCATCCGCTCGTGGTAGAGCAAGTCGTAGCTAAAGGACGGGATCGGACTCATGTGGATGCCGCCGAGGACGAGCACTCCGCCTTTGCGCAGCGCCTTCAGCGCCGCCGGCACAATCTCTCCCGCGGGAGCGAACACGATCGCCGCATCCAAAGGCTTCGGCGGCGGATCGAGCGTGCCGCCTGCCCACTCCGCCCCCAGCTCGAGCGCCAGCTTGCGGTGACGCGCGTCGCGCGTCGAAGCGAAAACTTCCGCGCCCCAGTGCCGCGCCACCTGGATGGCCACGTGCGCCGCCGCGCCGAATCCGTAGAATCCGAGCCGCCCGCCGCGCTCGATTCCCGAAAGCCGCAAGCAGCGAAATCCAATAATTCCGGCGCACAGCAGCGGCGCGGCTTGCTCGTCCTGAAATCGCTCGGGAATTTCGTACACAAACTCTTCGGGCGCGGCGATGGATTCGGCATAGCCGCCATTCGCCGTGTAACCGGTGAAAACCGGCGCATCGCAAAGATTTTCTTTTTGAGCGCGGCAATATTCGCAAGCGCCATCGGTTTTGTGCAGCCACGCGATGCCCACTCGCGTGCCAATCGGGATTCTTCCCGCGCCTTCGCCGTGCTTCTCCACCATGCCCACCACCTGATGCCCCGGGATTACCGGCGATTTTTTCGGTGGCAGCTCGCCTTCCACCACGTGCAAATCCGTGCGGCACGCCGCGCATGCGTGGACCCTCACGAGCAGTTCGCCTTTCGCGGGCGCTGGCTCCGGGACGTCCGCGAATTCCAGCGGATTGGTTTCAACTCTTGCAGGCGATCGCAGCAAACACGCCTTCATCGGCGTTCCTCCGCCACCTTTTGTATAATCCTTCCTGCGCGGCACAGCGCACGTTGCTGCAAACTCTGACCGGGCCTTTGGCCTGAAAGCATCCCATGGCAGATACCATTCAGAAATACAAAGATTATGTGATGACCGGTTTTGTGAAATCGGTTGCGCCGATTGTAATCGAGCGTGCCAGCGGGGCCACGGTCACGGACGTGAACGGCCGCGAATACCTCGATTGCTTCGCGGGCATTTCCGTCGTGAACGCGGGCCACGGCAATCCGCAGGTCGTAGCGGCGGCAAAGGCGCAGATGGAAAAACTGATCCATGCGTCGTCGTATCTCTATCACGTGCAGCCCGTAGCGGACCTCGCGGAAAAAATCGCGGAGATCGCGCCGGGTCGCAATTTGCGAAAGACGTTTTTCGGGAACGGCGGCGCGGAAGCCATCGAGGGCGCGCTCAAGCTCGCGCGGCTCTACACCGGCAAGCACGAATTTATTTCCCTGCACGCGAGCTTTCACGGCCGGAGCTGGGGCGCGCTCAGCATCACGGGAAACTACGCGCGCAAGAAAAAGGGCGGTCCCTACGCGCCCGGAGTCTCCTTCGCCCCCGCCCCCTACGCCTACAGGTCCCTGTGGCCGCATGATCCGGAAGAGTGCGCGCGGCACTGCGCGAACGCAATCGACGAAGTGGTGCGCATGGCGACTTCGAACGACGTCGCGGCGTTCATCGCCGAGCCGGTGATGGGCGAAGGCGGGATTATCGTGCCGCCGGCGAATTACTTCAAGGAAGTGAAAAAGGTTCTCGACCGCTACGGCATTCTGTTCATCGCGGATGAGGTGCAATCCGGCTTCGGAAGGACCGGAAAGATGTTTGCGATCGAGCACTACGGAGTCGAGCCGGATATTCTGGTGATGGCGAAAGGAATCGCGGATGGATTTCCGCTCAGCGCGTACACGACGCGTCCGGAAATCGCCGACGCCTACAAGCCCGGCGACCATCTCTCGACCTTTGGCGGGAATCCGGTGTGCTGCGCGGCATCGCTCGCGAACATCGCTTTCATGGAAAAGGAAAATCTGCCGGCGCGCGCCGCGGAAACCGGCGAATATGCAATAGGGAAACTGCGCGAGCTGCAGAAAACGAATCCGCTCATCGGCGACGTGCGCGGGCTTGGACTGATGATCGGAATCGAACTGGTGAAGGACGCGCAGAAGACTCCCGCCGCGGCGGAAGCCGAAACCTTGCGCGATGCCTGCCTGCGCAGGGGATTACTCATCGGCGTGGGCGGAATCTTCGGCAACGTGGCGCGATTCCAGCCGCCGCTGGTAATCACCCGCGAGCAGATTGACCGCGCGCTGGCGATTTTCACCGAAGCGTTGCGCGAAGTTTCGCAGCCAGCGCACGCGACGGCCTGAGGGAATACTGAAGCGCGATGTTCACCGGCATCATCGAGCACCAAGGCACGATCGAATCGCTCGAACTGCGGCCGGACGGCGGGCGAGTGCGGATTCACGCGCCGGCGCTCGCGCATTCCCTTGCCGTGGCGAACAGCATCGCGGTGAACGGCTGTTGCCTTACAGTGACCGAGCGCACCAAGGAGAGCTTTGCCGCGGATCTTTCGGGCGAAACGATCCGCAGAACGGCGTTCGGCGCGGCGCCTGGCGCGCCAAAGCAGGGCGAAAGCGTGAACCTCGAGCAACCGCTGAAGGCGGGCAAGGAACTCGGCGGACATTTCGTTCTGGGGCACGTCGACGGCACGGGGCGGGTGGCGCATCTTGAACGCGAAGGCGACAACTGGTGGTACGGCGTGGAAGTTCCGAAGGATTTCGCCCGCTACATCGTGAGGAAAGGCTCCGTCACGATTGACGGCATCAGTTTGACGATCGCGCGGTGGAAGCCTCCGGTCGTGGAAATCGCGGTGATTCCCTACACGTACGAACACACCAACATTCGGCATCGCCGACCGGGCGATGCGGTGAACCTTGAAGCCGATATTCTCGGCAAATATGTTGAACGCTACCTTGAGGAGCGCAACGGCACATCGTCCTCAAACATCACAATGGACAGCTTGCGCGAACAGGGATTTTAACCCCGCTCGACAGCGGCATTTTCGCGGCGAATGCGATATGCCCGCGCGGATCGAGTCCGTCCCGGCAACGGGCGCGAGGCCGGGAAAAACAAGTTCCACGGCGGCTCGGATGGCGGAGCCAATCGCGGGTGTTTCCGAGGGTCGTGAGCAATGCCTGCTCTCAGCGGTGTCATCGAAACGGCGCTTTACGTGGATGATCTGGATCGCGCTTCGGAGTTTTACGAACAGGTGCTCGGGCTTCGCCGGATGACCGGCGACGAACGTTTTCGCGCGTACAGCGTCGCGGAGCGCGGCGTGTTGCTGCTCTTCAGAAGCGGTGCGACCACAACACCGGTGCAGATTCCAGGCGGTGTGATTCCGCCACACGACGGCTCCGGCCAGAATCATTTTGCGCTCGCGATCGCGGCCGGCGAGCTGGAGGCGTGGGAGAAGCATCTGGCCGCGCACGGGACTGCGATCGAAAGCCGGGTGAAATGGCCGGCCGGCGGCACAAGTCTCTATCTTCGCGACCCCCATGGCAATCTCGTCGAACTCGCCACGCCTGGTCTGTGGGAGATCTACTAAGTTCGCGCAGAAAACCTTTGGCTGCTCTGACGAGCGGCCGCTACAGGTGAGGCGCGGGCTCGGCAACGGCTTGCCGCTTGGAGCGGGCGCCGCGAAAGTAGAGGATCAAGCCGAGGCCGATAGCGATGATGCTGCAGCCCACGACCTTGGCGATGAAGAGTTCGCGATCGGCGGAATCGCCCGGCGGCAACATCGAGACGACAATCGAAAGCGCGGTAACAAAAAAGCCTAGCGCTGAGCAGATCCAAACGCCGAGTCTGCCGCCCGGAATCAGAACGGCTTGCGGATTGGATTGGCGATCGGGACGAGAAGCAAGCTTTACGGCCGCGGCGAACATATAGAGGAATGGGATGAAGTAGATGATGATGGTGATATCGATGACGACCTGATAGGCGCCGCGTGTGGTTTCGTTGATTTGGCTGAGGAGCAGCACCAGGCCGGACGCAATGGCCTGCACGATGATGGAAATGTAGGGAGTTTTCCACTTGGGATGAATCTTGCCGAAGGCCGCGGGCAAATAGCGGTCGATGCCGACGACGAAGGGGACGCGCGCGATTCCGGCAACGGTGCTGCCTACCCCGCCGGCGTTGCCAACCGTAACGAGCAGCGCAGCGAGTATGCCGATAAAACCGGCGTGCAACGCGGCTGAGCCTACCGTGATGCCATGGAAGACACCGCTTTTCGGATCCACCTGCGCGGCAGGCACGAGCGAGAGCAACGCCAGAGTTCCGACGATGTACATGCCCGCGATCAGTGCTGCCGCGGTAAGCGCGGCGCGAGGCAGAGTTCGCCGCGGATTGTGAATTTCCTGGCTCATCGCAGAGACGAGCTCAAGGCCCGTGAAGGCGAACGCGATCTGAGACCAGAAGTTCACGGTGTCCCAATTCCAGACGGGCATGACGTTCGACGCCGTGAAGTGCGTGACGGAACCGTTCCGGAACCAGAGCACTCCGGCGATGGCCGTAAGGATCAAGAGCGGCAGGTAAGTCGCGACGCCGCCGGCATTTTGCAGCCACTTGCCGATGTTCAGGCCAACGATATTGAAGACGACCGCGACCAGCAACAAGACCAGCGAGCCGGCCAGAAGAAAGGTGCGGTCTTCCGAAACGACCGCTCCGCGCCCGCCGAGCACGTACGCGCTCATGGAAGTGCTGGCGAGCAGCAGCCCGGGAAAATAGAAGACGGTATAAATCCAGTAGCTCCACCCGGCGACGAATCCGTGGAAATCGCCGAATGCTTCCTTGGACCACACGTAGAGGCCGCCTTCCTCCGGGAAGCGCGACGAGAGTTCATTGATGACGAGCGCCATGGGTACGAAGAACAAGACGGCGGCCAGCACCCACAAACTGAGCGAAGAGCTTCCGTTGTGACCGGCGGCGGCAATCCAACGCGGACCGAGGACCGTGGCGATGTTGAAGAGGAGGACGTCCCAGAAGCCCATCTCTTTGCGGAGCTGGCTGATGGGGCTGGGGGATTTCGTCGCAGGCGCTGAGCTCACGCGGCACGCTCCGAAATGGCGAAGCAGACTTCCAACTCCGCGCCACAAACCGAGCCGGAAATGGCACTCCCTCCATTCGCGAGGCCCGTTGATTCCCAGCAGGGTTCGCCGAAGCGAAAGCTGCCGCTTTCGGAAGCAACCGAGGCCGGGCGATTCACCACAGAGCCGCTGCTATGCATGCAGGTCACGATAATAGCGGTACCAGTCGCTTTGGAAAAGCTCGCCTGGGTCGTATTTGCGCTTCATCCGGATGAATTCGGTGAATTGCGGATAGGCCGCTTGCGTTTCGGCAAGGCCGGCGAAGCGATTGTAGGTGAGATAAAAGCTGCCGCCGTGTTTCGCGGCGCGTTGCACGAGCTGTCGGTACATGGCAGCCGCGCGCTTCCTTTCAGCTTCTGCACTGCCGCAATGCGGCGTGAAAATCACGCAGGCATAGCGTTTTTTGGCCCAGGGCAAGAACGTATCGCGGTCCTGCTCGATGAAGCGGACGGTGCCGTAGATCAATGGCAATTCGTTCTTGAGCAGGAGAAACCGCGCGTCTTCGAGGAAAGGGATGAGGTCGCGGCGCTGCACGTAAAATTCCCAAATCAAATCGGCGCCCGCGCCTTCCGGACCGAGCAGCGGCTGGATTTTTTTGTGATAGCCGGCGGGATAGTTCGCGAGCTGATGCAGATCGGACCATTCGATGTTTCCGTCGAGCGCCAACTCGAACCGGGCGTAGCGCCCGTAGGCGGCTTTGCGGTCCTGGTGCGCGAGTTTGAGGAGCGCGGCCAGTGTCTCCTCGTCCATGTCGGTCATCTTCTGGCCAAGCGGGGTGGCATCCGGAACCGCCTCGTACGTGGTCAGAATACCCGTGCGGAGAAATTCGAGTGAAGTCTCATCCACGTTGTACTGAAAATAGCCGAAAGGCGCTCCGGCTTTGGTTCGCCGCTCGATGAGACCCATCAATTCGGCGGCGGTGCGCGTTTCCACGCGACGCCGCACCTTCCGGCGCGGCGCGAGCCGCAGGCCGGCGGCGGTAATCACGCCGAAAAGCCCGTAGCCGCCAATGGCCAGCGAGAAGAGTTCGCGTTCCTGCTTGCGCGTGCAGCGATGGAGTTTTCCATCGGCGGTGACGATTTCAATCCATTCGACATCCGCGACAATCGGCGGCGCGCCGAGGCAATGGCCGTGTGCGTTGGCGGCGAGCGCTCCGCCAAGGCTCATGCGGTCGGCGCCGCCTTGCTTCTGGCGGATGCCCCAGCGCGGGTCGTTTTTTTGCAGCGACAAGTATCCCTCAATGAGCTCCGGCCACTCGATGCCGCTCTCGACCTCGAAAATGCCGGTTCGCAGATCCAGGCCGCGGATCGCGTTCATCTCGCGCAGATCGAGGAGGACGGAAGCGGCTGCGAACTGCTGGCCTCCGGTGGCGTGGCGGCTCGCGCTGATCGAAAGGACCTGGCGGCTGCGGGCGCAATCGCGCACGATGGCCTGGATTTCAGCAGCCGAGCGGGGACGCTCGATGCGCTCGACGATGGTGGGATTCCAGCCCGTCTGCGCATCGTTCACCAAGACGCCGGGCTGAACGGCGAGCAGGGCGGGCGCGGCGGCAGCCAGGGGCATGCTCGACAAAGCTTTGAGAAATTCTCTGCGTTTGACTCGCAAGCTCCCTCCGCGGAAGCCCTTTGCCCACGCCACGCGTTACGGCGTCAGATCCATCGCGGGAATCAGCGCGTCTTGCTTGCGAAAATCGACCAGAAACGGATCGTCGGAACTTTCAAACTCGGCCCAGCTCTCAAAAACCTTGGCATTGCCATCTTGCAGAAAGACGACCTTGTCGGCGAGCTTCCTGGCGAGATGGGTGTCGTGAGTCACAACGATGGAGGTCTTCTGGAAGGCGTGCTTGAGACGGGTGATGAGATCGCCCATGTGCGCGGCCATGATGGGATCGACCATGGTGGTCGGCTCGTCGTACAGGATGGCCTCGGGATTCTGGGCGAGGGCTCGGCCGATCGCGACGGCGCGGCGCATGCCCATGGAGAGTTCGCCGGGCAGGCGGTCCAGCACATTCTCGACTTCGAGTTTTTCGGCGAGTTGGCGGACGTACTGATCGAGGTCGGCATCGGTGATGCCGGGCTGATCCTCGAGAGGGAACGCAATGTTTTCCCAGACTGTGAGCGAATCGAAGAGCGCGCCGGATTGAAACACCATGGTGACTTTTTTGCGGACCTCGGCGAATTGCGCTTCGGTGAAATCGGTCACGTCCTCGCCATCCACGATGACGCGGCCGGAATCGGCCTTGAGAAAGCCCATGATGTGCTTGAGAGAAACGGACTTTCCGACGCCGCTGCGGCCCATGATGACGCAAGTTTCACCGCGTTTGACCGTGAAGCTGACGTGGTTCAACACGGTGCGGCCGTCGAAGGCTTTGCTGACGTCGCGAAATTCAAAAAAGGTGACCGAGCGAGAGAGGGGGGCGGGATTGCGGCGCTCGCCGAGTTCGCGCTGCAATCGCGGATCGTAAATTCCGGCATTGATGTTGATGACGTCGGTCATTGGCGCTCGCGCCCGGCGGCGAGGATGCGCTTGGCCTCCTCGTAGTCGGCCCGGGTGTTCATATTCCAGAATAAGCGCCCCTGGTTGTCAAAGCGTTTCCAATCTTTCTCTCCGAGCACTTCGACGCGGAAGTGCTGCATGCCCCCGGTGACCTTGCGGACGCCGCTTTCAAAGACGGCGCGCAGGGGCTCGGCGCAAGCGGTGCGCCAGCAGGCGCAGAGCGGCTCGAAACGGCCGCCGGCGGATTGCGGGACGATCACGTCAGCGTCGCTCCCTGCGGCGCGCCCGATCATATAGGCCAGCCAATGGGCGGTTAGAAACGGCATGTCGCAACTGACGACGAGATTCCAGGAAGGAGGCGGTTCGGCGGCAAGAGAACAGAGCAAAGCGGTGACGATTGCGCCAAGCGGGCCTTCGCCCGGCCAGCGGTCTTCGAGGCAGCGAGCGCTCATCGTTGCGCAGCAAGCGTGGCCGCCAACCACGACGACTTCGCGGACGCCGCTTTGCCGCAGCACTTCCGTCACTCGAGTGAGGGCCGTTTTGCCGCCCAATTCGACGAGGGCTTTGTCGCTTCCGAAACGCGAACTCGCGCCGCCGGCCAGGACGTAGCCGCGAAGGGAAACTTCGCTGTGGTTGTGGCGCATCACCATGGAATGGTCACGCGTCAGCCTCTTCGTCCAGCGGCTCGCGGCCGGGGCGGCGGATGCTGAGTTCGCGCAGCTTCTCCTGAAGGCTCTGGCGATGCAAACCGATGGTGGCGGCGGTCTTCGAGACATTCCAGCGATGCTGGGCAAGCTGCCGGGTGAGGTAAGCGATTTCAAATTTGCGCTTGGCTTCGCGGAAGTCGTTTTCGTCGAGGCCGGCGGCGCCGTTCGCCGAGGGCTTGAGGGCGGGTTCGCGGCTGACGACTTCCTGAGGGAGGTCGCTGAGGGCGATTTCCTCGCCGCGAGCGAGCACGATGCTGCGTTCGAGAGCGTTTTTCAGTTCGCGGACGTTGCCGGGCCAATCGTATTTCTCGAGGGCGGCGGCCGCTTCCGGGGTGAGACGCGCGGAGCGGCCGAGGCGCGAGGCGTGCATGGCAAGAAAGGCTTCGGCAAGCAGAGGAATATCCTGCTTATGAGCGCGGAGCGGCGGCAGTTCGATGGTGATGACGCGGAGCCGGTAGAACAAGTCCTCGCGAAATCTGCCGTGGCGAATTTCCGCCGGGAGATTGCGGTGAGTGGCGCTGATGACGCGGACATCCACGGGGATGGATTGCGTGCCGCCGAGGCGTTCGATGGCGCGATTTTCGAGAGCGCGGAGGACTTTGGCTTGGGTGACGGGATTCATGTCGCCGATTTCGTCAAGGAAGAGAGTTCCCCCAGAAGCGAGTTCGAACTTCCCTTTTTTCTGATGGGCGGCACCGGTGAAGGCGCCGCGTTCATAGCCAAAAAGCTCGGACTCGATGAGCGTTTCGGGGAGCGCGGCGCAGTTCACGGCGACGCAGGCCCTGCTGACGCGCGGAGAGCGTGCGTGGATTTCCTGGGCGAGCAGGTCTTTGCCCGTGCCGCTTTCGCCGAGGATGAGCACGGTGGAATCGGTGGCCGCCACGCGGTCGGCGATCTCGAAGGCGCGGCGCATTTCCGCGGAACGGCCGATCATCTGGCCGAATTGGCCTTCGGTAGCGAGGCGGCGGCGCAGCGCATCGTTTTCCTGCTCGAGGGAAGCGAGCTTCAAGAGATTGGCAACGCGCTGGCGGAGTTCTTCGAGTTCAAATCCCTTGACGAGATAGTCGGCGGCGCCGACGCGGAGGGCATCCACGGCGGTTTTTGCGGTATCAAGCGCGGAAACCATGAGCACGGGGAGAGTGTAACCTTCGTCGCGAAGAGACTTGAGGAAGGAGACGCCGTCGAGACCAGGCAGCACGACATCGAGAAGAAGGAGGTCCGGGCGTTCGACGTCGAGCGCAGCGCGGGCGGATTCCGCGGAATCCGCTTCGGCAATGCGGTATTTGGATTCAAGGGCGCGACGCAGACCGTAGCGTGCGGCGGGTTCATCATCAACAATCAGTATGGTCTTCATGCTTCGCTTCTCCCGGCGATTTCCGCGCTGTGCGTCTCGGCGTCCACGGCGTCTTTGCCGGTGTTTGCGTTTGCGGGCAAGAGTTTGAGCACGACTTCGAATCGCGCGCCGCAGCCGTCCTTCACCGGACTTTCCCAGCGGAATTCACCGCCGGCTTCGGCGACGCGGCGCGAGACGATGGCGAGACCAAGCCCGGTGCCTTGCGGCTTGGTGGTGAAAAAGGGCTGGAGGATTTTGTCGCGGGCGGCGGCGGAAATTCCGGGGCCGTCGTCCTCGACGGCCAGGGTGCAGGTCACGCCGTTCGCCGCGGCGGCGAGAGAGACGTGCCCGCCGCTGGGCGTGGCTTCGAGAGCGTTCACGATGAGATTCGAGGCGATGTCGCTCAAACCTTCCGAGCTTATCGCAAGAGGAAGCGGCTTGCTCTCCACGGTGACGCTGAAGCGAACGCCGCGGCGCTCGGCTTCGTGCCGGAGCACGCTTGATACTTCCTCAAGCACGATTCGCCCGTCACAGCGCTGGTCGGTCCTGGTGCCGCGGACGGCAGGCCGGCTGAACTGCAACAGTTGGTTGAGTTTGGCGGAGAGGCGGCTGATTTCGGCGAGCACCATTCTTGTTTCGGCGCGCATCGAGTCCGGCATTTCCGGGTTTTCGAGCTGGAGCTGAAGGATGGTCTTGATGGATCCCAGGGGGTTCTTGAGATTGTGCGAAAGGCTCGCGGCGGTTTGGCCAACCAGCGCCAGCCGCTCGCGTTCGGCGAGTTCGCGCTCGAGCCGCAGCTTCTCTTCGATCAGGCGGCAAAGCTCCATCGCGGAAGGCAGTTGCTCAGCGACAAATTCCAGAGCCGACCGCGTCTCGCCCGAAAGCATTGCGCCGTGCGCCTTGACGCGCAGCGTGCCGAAACAGCGGCCGCCCTGGCGCAGCGGAAACGCTTGATCAAGGTTGCCCGCGTGGGTTTCGGGCGCATGCGCCTGGCCGTCCGCCGGTTCAAGCCGGACTCCGGCCAGTTGCAACCGCTCGGCGATGCTTTGCTCGACGAGAGTCTTCAGGTGCCAGGAATTGCCAAGACGCGCGGCTTCCTGGATGGGGCCGAAGACTCGCTGCATTAAGTCCATTTCGCGCTGCGCGGTGCGCTGCAACATGCGGCTGATAAAGCGCTGCAGCGGCTCGAAGAAGAAGACCGGAAGAAACAGAAGAATTGCGGCAGTGGCTTCCGGCGGAAGGTAGGGTTCGAGCCAAGTTTCAGCGCGGCGCACAAAACTCAGGTAGAGCAGCGCGAGGAAGGCGGCGAAAACCGCATAAATAAGGTTTCGCTGGCGTCCGATTTGGAGGAAGTTGTACTTTTCGACGCGGCGAATCAGCCCGATGAGCGGCAGAAGCGAGCAGGCGCCGATGAGCAGGCTGAGCGCCGCGGCGCGCTCCGCGCTGCTGCCCAGGCTGGTTTCATGCAGAAGGGCCAGGCAGACGCCCATCGCGAACAGACTCCATGCCAAGATGCGATGGAAATTTTTCTGGCCCTGGTCCGGGGCGGTTTTTGCAAAACGCACTTGCCAAACCGCGCTGCCGAGAACTGCCGCAAGGAGCCAGATCGGAAACAGCGAGCCGAGTCTGCGCCCCGGGACCACGAAGTCCGGGCTGCTGTAGGTTCGGAGCGCCGCGGCAAGGCTCGGCGCGAGGAGGACCGCCGGCGCATACGCCGCGAGAATCCAGCCACGCTTGGCGGCCTTGGCGAGTTCTCCGCGCACCGCCGCATACTCGGCATTCAGGTGCAGCAGCGAGGACGGCAAAAACCAGAGACCGGCACAAACCAGAATCCACGAGAACAGCGTGATCGCTTCCGGCGGCTTCGAATAATAAAGGCGCGTATTGAGCGCGAGGAGCGATGCCCCAAAAAAGAAGAGCAAGGCAAGGCACAAGAAGAAAAAGACCCGCTCGAAATTACGCTGGCGGCGATGGCCGAGTATGACAACCATCCAGAAGAGCGGCAGAAGGGTTCCCGCTGTCAGAAGAACGAGGCGGAGATAGGTGGAGAGTGCCACGTATGTGCCTGGCGAATTCTATGCTGGCGGGAGGAGCAGGGCAATCGCCAAGTGTCGGCTTTTGGCGACACAGCACAAGAAAATGATAATAAAGGACTTATGTATTCTATAATCCTTGTAAAAATCTCAGTGTGCGACACTCAGGTTGGTGGGTTTTCGCTTGACTCGACAGGAGTTCCTGCTATATTAGCACTCGGCATCGAGGAGTGCTAACCTTTTTACTCCCGGCCACTCTTCATCAGCAAGTTCACCAACGGAGGTAGTTCAAGATGGCAGTCACTTTGACTCCGCTGCACGACCGAGTGATCGTGAAGCGAATCGAGGAGAAGGAAACGGTCCGTGGCGGCATCATCATCCCAGACTCGGCGAAAGAGAAGCCCATGGAGGGCGAAGTGATCGCCGTGGGCAGCGGCAAGCGCGAGAAGGGCGAAACGATTCCTCTCGACGTAAAGCCGGGCGACCGCGTTCTCTTTGGCAAGTACAGCGGCACGGAAATCAAGATCGAGGACGAGGAATATCTGATCCTTCGCGAGGAGGAGATTCTGGCGAAGCTGAGCGGCGCGGCCAAGGCGGCAAAAAAGTAGTTGCAGTGTCTCTGATCGAGATTTTTTCTCAGGCATTTCCCCGGCAACGATAAGCCGGGTTCGGTTGAAAGATTCAGGCAATCAAGTTTCAGGAGGAATCAAGAAATGGCGAAGCAGATTGTAACCGGAGAGAATTCCCGCCAATCGATTTTGCGCGGCGTGAACGCTCTCGCGGACGCGGTGAAGATCACGCTCGGTCCGAAGGGCCGCAACGCGGTGATCGAAAAGAAGTTCGGCGCGCCGGTGATTACCAAGGACGGCGTGACCGTAGCGAAGGAAATCGAGCTGAAGGACCCGCTCGAGAACATGGGCGCGCAGATGGTGCGTGAAGTGGCCTCGAAGACGTCCGATGTGGCAGGCGACGGCACGACCACGGCGACGGTTCTCGCGCAGGCCATCTTTCGCGAAGGCGTGAAGACGGTCGCGGCGGGCGCCAGCCCGACGGCGCTGAAGCGTGGCATTGATCGCGCGGTGGAAGTGGCCGTCGAGGAAATCAAGAAGCTGCACAAGGACGTGAAGGGCGAGATGATCGCGCAGGTCGGCACCATCTCGGCCAACAACGACAAGCAGATCGGCGGCATCATCGCCGAAGCGATGAAGAAGGTCGGGAAAGATGGCGTGATCACCGTCGAAGAGTCCAAGACGATGGAGACGACGCTGGAAGTCGTGGAAGGCATGCAGTTCGACCGCGGCTATCTCTCGCCTTATTTCATCACCGATCCGGACCGGATGGAGTGCATCCTCGAAGATGTGCGCATTCTGATCCACGAAAAGAAGATCAGCTCGATGAAGGACCTGCTGCCCCTCCTGGAGCAGATCGCCAAGATGGGCAAGCCGCTCCTGATCATCGCGGAGGACGTGGAAGGCGAAGCGCTGGCGACGCTGGTGGTCAACAAGCTGCGCGGCACGCTGCAGTGCGCGGCAGTGAAGGCTCCCGGCTTCGGCGACCGCCGGAAGGCCATGCTCGAGGACATCGCGGTACTGACCGGCGGCAAGGCCATTACCGAGGATCTCGGCATCAAACTCGAGAACGTGAAGATCGAAGATCTCGGCCGCGCCAAGAAGGTGACCATCGACAAGGACAACACCACCATCGTCGAAGGTTCCGGCAAGGCCAGCGAGATCGAAGGCCGAGTGAAGCAGATCCGCCAGCAGATCGAGAACACCACGTCCGACTACGACCGCGAGAAACTGCAAGAGCGGCTCGCGAAGCTCGTCGGCGGGGTGGCCGTGATCAAAGTCGGCGCGGCAACCGAAACCGAGCTGAAGGAGAAGAAGGCTCGCGTCGAGGACGCCATGCACGCGACCCGCGCGGCCGTCGAGGAAGGCATCGTTCCCGGCGGCGGCACGGCGCTGCTGCGTTGCCTGCCGGCCATCGAGAAGCTCAAGCTGCATGATGACGAAGCGGTTGGCGTCGGCATCGTGAAGCGGGCGCTCGAGGAGCCGGCCCGTCAGATCGCGCACAACGCCGGCTTCGAGGGCGCGGTGGTGATCGGAAAAATCCGCGAATCAAAGGACGAGAACTTCGGCTTCAACGCCGATACGGGCGAGTACGTTGACCTGGTGAAGGCCGGCGTGATCGATCCGGCGAAGGTGACGCGCCTGGCCTTGCAGAACGCGGCATCTATTGCAGGCCTGATGCTCACCACGGAAGCGCTCGTGGCGGAACTGAAGGAAGAAGAGAAGAAAGCAGCTGCCGCGGGCGCTCCAGGCGCAGGCGGCATGGGCGGCATGTACTAAGAATCGCCAGCCTGCCCAAACCTCAATCCAGGGGCGGTCCGTTGCGGCGGGCCGCCCTTTTCGTTTGCAGGCCGGCTGGGAGGGATCCGGGAAAGCGGCGCGCGCCGCTTCCTTTGCCGATCATGGAAGTCTTCGCCGCGATTGTTGCCTCATTCCGGCTCGTTCGCTAAACTCATTTGGCCTCGCGGAACCGGCTCCTCAGGGGGGAGTCACTCCAATGTCAGGACTTTTGCAGCGCCTGCTACCGCGCGAAGAGGATTTCTTCGTCCTGTTCGGCAAGCAGGCCGACAACATCGTGAGCGGCGCGAAATCGTTGCTCCAGATGCTCGAGCACTACACCGGCGTGCCCGAGCAGGTCCAGATGGTGAAAGCTTTCGAGCACGCCGGAGACGAAATCACGCACAGCATTTTCACCAAGCTCAACCAGACCTTTATCACCCCATTCGACCGCGAGGACATCCACGAGCTGACCAGCAGGCTCGATGACGTGATCGATCTGATCGACGCCGCGGCGAGCCGCTTCGTGCTCTACCGCGTGGACCGCATCCGCGCGGGCACGACGGACCTCGTGAAGGTGCTGGTTTCCGCGACGGTGGAAGTCTCGAACGCGGTCCATGCGCTGGCGTCGCCGGAAAAAGCGCTGAGCCACTCCATCGAAATCAACCGCTACGAAAATGAAAGCGACCGCATTTGCCGCACGCTGATTGCGCAGCTTTTCGATGAGGAGAAAGACCCGGTTCAGATCATCAAGTGGAAAGAAATCTTCGAAGTGATCGAGACCGCCGTCGATATGTGTGAAGACGTGGCCAACGTCATCGAGGGCGTGATCCTCAAAAACGCCTGATGCCGCCGATGCTTCACGCTGCCGCCACCCCGCGAACGTGTGCCTCCGCGCGAACTGCTTTCCTTTCCGCCCTCGCCCGCTGGATTGAGTCTTCGGTCCGCACCTATTTATCCGCGAAGGTCGCGCCGTGACGCCGTTCCATCTGCTCATCGCGGTGATCGTCCTTACGCTCATTTTTGAATTTTCCAATGGCTGGCATGACGCAGCCAATTCCATCGCCACGGTCGTTTCCACGCGCGTGCTCACGCCGTTTCGCGCAGTGGCCTGGGCGGCGTTCTGGAATTTCGTGGCTGCGTTTATCTTTGGCACCGCAGTGGCCAAGACCATCGGCCGAGGCTTGGTGCATATTGACATGGTGGACCAGAGGGTCCTCCTGGCCGGCCTGCTGGGCGCGATCTGCTGGAACTTGCTCACGCTGATTCTGGGGCTGCCCACGAGTTCTTCGCACGCGCTGATGGGCGGCTACGGCGGCGCGGCCGTGGCCAAAGCCGGTTTCCGCGCGCTCATTCCCGGCGGCTGGACGATGCCAATCCTGTTCATCTTTCTTTCGCCGGTCATTGGGTTTCTCGTCGCGGCACTCGTGAGCGTCATCACCAGTTGGATCGTAAGGCACCAGCGTCCGCAGAAAATTGACCGCTGGTTCCGGCGCTTGCAGCTCTTTTCCGCGGCAGCCTACAGTCTGGGCCACGGCACGAACGACGCGCAAAAAGGAATGGGCATCATCACAACAGGCTTGGTGACGGCCGGTCTGCTGAAGAGCTACGTCGTCCCGGATTGGGTGATCATCTGCTGCTATCTGGCGATGGGCGGCGGAACGATGGCGGGCGGCTGGCGCATTATCAAGACCATGGGGCAGCGCATTACAAAACTGACTCCCTTCGGAGGCTTTTCCGCCGAGGCGTCAGGCGCGCTGACGCTGCTCGGCACCGCGCACTTCGGCATTCCGGTGAGCACGACGCACACCATCACGGGCGCGATTGTCGGCGTGGGCGCTTCGCGCCGGCTGACGGCGGTGCGCTGGGGCGTGACGCGGCGCATTGTTTGGGCATGGATACTCACGATTCCCGGAGCGGCGCTGATCGGCGCGGGCATTTACCACGGTGTTGTCATCCTGTTCGGCTAAAGACGCTGTTGGTTTGTGCCGCGGGTTGAACTTATTCCGTGCAGTCCCGCGCGCCTCAAAGGACTCTCATCACGCAAACTCGTTTCGCGCCGGTGGCGCGCCCGTCTTCGCAAGGGGTAAAATCTTCGTGCCGCCATTCGGCCGGCAACGGCTGCAAGGAGGAAGAATGCCGAAGAAAAAAATGGACGCGGCCCCATCCGCGGCCACCACCGAAACGAAAACCCGCAAGCCTCGCGCTCCGAAGGGAGCTCCCACGCAAGAACAAATTCAGCTTCGCGCCTACGAAATTTTTCTCGAGCGCAACGGCGCCCCCGGCAATGCCCTGGAAGACTGGGTGCGCGCCGAACGGGAACTCACCCAGAAGCATCACAAGAACGGCCGCTCATCGAAGAGCGAAGCCGCCTGAATAAAGGCTCTGCTGCCGCCGGCCGGCATTCGTTCAAGCCTTCGGGGTAGCTCGTGAGCCAACCGCAGCCATTTGCGCCGCCGGGCTGCTTCCGTCCGTCCCGGGAGCCAGAAGAAGTTTTGCGCTGAAAAACTCGTAGAAGGCCGGGTCGCCCCAGTAGCTGAGGTGAGCCGCGCCGGGAACGCGATAAGGGAACTCCTTCTGGTCATCTTCCTGGAGGCAATAAAATTTCAGCTTGGCGCTGACGTAGTCCCTTTTCGCCCAGGCATTGATCCAGGTGAATTCGCCGTCGCGGTCCAGGCAATCGAGTTTGTAGGTGAACTTGAACTGGCCATAGTCCCGGTGCGACTGGCATTTTCGGAAGGAGTGCAAGAGGGAGAGTACTTGCGCGCGGATGGCCTGGTCGCGCTTCACGTGCTCGCGGAAAAAGTAATAGATTTTGTCCAGCGGGCTGCCGAAAGTGGCCATACCCTTCAGCTTGCGCAGTTCGGCGCAATGGATCCGTTCGCTTTTGTCAGAGTCAGCCGCTGGAGCGGAGCTGCATTCGAGGAGTAACTCGTTAATTGTGTCGTAGGCGATCACGCTTCCCAGGGAATGGCCCGCGAGAAGAACGCAATCGTAGTCGCTGTTCTTCAGGAGCAGCTTGAGGGCCTCGGTCGAGCCAGCCAGGATCTTGTTGCGCACGTCGTAGTCCTTGGACTTGGCATCCATGTTCGTGTACACGGCGATATCGGCTACGTACGCGGTGAGAACGTAGGAGAGCGAGACGAGCAAAGCCAGGGACGCGAGTGCGGCAAGATTCGCGGGACGCAGCAGGACCTCGAAGACGGCTGCGAACGCGGCACGATACCGGACTAGGTCGAGATAGGCTGCCGGAATGAGCAAGACAGCGATGGACGCGAGGTTGGCCTTGAGCCACCAGCGATCCGCGCGGTTGTCAATGGCGTCTCCCGGGTGCCTTCGCCACTCGAAATAGGTCTGAAGAGCGAACCAGACCATGAGCAGCAAGACAGCGTTAGTGAAAAGGGTCAGGACGCTGGGCAAAAGGTGTGCAAGTTGGGAGAGGCCTCTCTGGCCCTGCCAACCCCACGCGGCCTGAACAGCGGCAAGAACTCTTAGAGCCGACCGCGCGTAGGATGAAACGCTCAGCAGGCGCGAGAGGACAAACGCAAACAAGACGGCCAGCGGCAGGTAAAGGCAAACAACTCGCAGCACCTCGCGCAGCCATACTTGAGTCACCCGCTTCAGCGCCAGGCTGGGCTTCCTCCCGTTCTCGTTGGCCGATCCCAGTTCCTGCTGCAGGTCGTCCACGAAGTAGCGGAGCGGCGTGAAGTCGGTTTTCAGCACCCACTTGACGGTCTCGACGGCAGTGCGCTTGCCCTCGGTTGCGGGAGCCCAGTAGTACTCGAAAAGGTCGATGAACCGTTTACCGCCGGTAGTGCCGTTCAAGGAGCCGGTGGATTCCGGGAACTCGATTCTCATCCCGACTTGCGTCCAGTCCTTATGCCCGATCTGAATGGGACTGAGGAAAACACCGGGACATCGCTGCTTGAAATGCGAGAAAAGGCCTCGCGCAAAGGCATCGAGCGGCTCGTACGGCTCTTGCTCGCCGATTCCGTGAATCACGAGAATCGCCGTGCGCGGGCTCCGCAACTCGAGAGGACTAGCAGCACTCGCGGTCATCAGCCACCTCCGAAAGAACATCGCGAATTGGGCCGAACGCGGGAAGCGGCACCGCATGGTTCGTGCGTTGCATGAGCGAAACGACGGCTGGCTGAGGTGTGGCCGCGTGAGTTCCACCGCTCTGCCTTGCCACTCCGGCGAAGCCGAGCGGCAACACCCCTGCGCACACAACGATGACAGATCTCATGGCGGAACCTCTCGGGCCAGCTGCGACAGGGAGAGTGGAAAAACAGCGTCAGGCTAACACGACCGGATTTCTGTATAGAAACAATCCTTTCCATTGTCAAGCGAATATCCGTATCGCAAGGTTACGAGGACGAAAGCGGCGAAACAAACGAAAACGAGCTATCCTTTATTCTGTATTCTATTTCTGTACTCTGTGCTGGACACCGTAGGATGGACACACGTCTCCCATGACTCCCACACGCCCGCCCTTCGCTACCGTTGAAGAAGCCGTCGAAGACATTCGCCAGGGCCGCATGATTGTGCTCGTCGACGACGAGGACCGCGAGAATGAAGGAGACCTGACTCTCGCGGCCGAAAAAATCACGCCGGAAGCCATCAACTTCATGGCCAAGTATGGCCGCGGTCTGATTTGCCTGGCTCTCACTGAACAGCGCTGCGACGAGCTGCATCTGCCGCTCATGTCTCCGATCAACACCTCCTTGCACGGTACGGCGTTCTGCGAAGCCATTGACGCGCGAGTTGGGGTGACCACGGGCATCAGCGCCTCCGACCGCGCCATTACCATCCTCACCGCCATCGATCCGAAGACCAAGCCGCAGGACCTTGCCCGGCCCGGACACATGTTTCCGCTTCGCGCGAAAAACGGCGGTGTGCTCGTACGTGCCGGACAGACGGAAGCTTCCGTGGACCTCGCGCGCATCGCCGGTCTCAATCCGGCGGGCGTGATCTGCGAAATCATGAACGAAGACGGCACCATGGCGCGCGTGCCGCAGCTCGCCGAATTTTGCCGCGAGCACGGACTGAAAATGCTTACCGTCGCGGACCTGATTCGCTACCGGATGCAGCATGAACGCTACGTGCGCCGCGTGGCGGAGGCGATTCTCCCGACGCGCTTCGGGGATTTCCGCATGATTGCGTATTGCAGCGACGTCGATCACGACCAGCACGTCGCGCTGGTCCGCGGGAATCTCGAGGGGCCCTCGCCAGCGCTGGTTCGCGTGCACTCCCACTGCCTGGCCGGCGACGTCTTCGGCAGCACCGCTTGCGATTGCAGCGAGTTGGTTCCGCGGTCGCTCGAGGCGATTGCCCGCGAGGGTCGCGGCGTTTTTCTCTATTTGCATCACACGGGCCGCGGTTTCAGCATCGAAAGCACGGACACGGCGGCCGGCCGTCTGCCGCAAATTCATTTTCATACCCGGGGCCAGCTGGATCGCGAGCCGGCGCGGCAGCGGCTCGTGCAGCATGAAAGCGGCATCGGGGCGCAGATTCTGATCGATCTGGGTTTGCGCGATATCCGCGTCTTGACCAATCATCCGAAAAAGGTGATCGCGCTCGAAGGCTACGGGATCACTATCGCCGATCAAGTGCCGCTGCACATCGGCGTGCCGGCCAAGCCCACGCACCAGACGCTCTGACGCGAGCGGCTCAGTTCTGTCGTTCGGATGACTTCGGATTGGACGACTTCGGGTCCTCTGGCGCGCTCGGGTCAGCCGGCTTTTGGGGCTTTGCGCTTCCGGCGTGCCCGACCGTAAGGTACTTGCGCATTTTCTCGAGGCGCTTTTTGCCGATGCCGCGAATCGCGAGAAGATCGTCCACGTTCTTGAAAGCGCCGTAGGACTTGCGCATTTGCAGTATCTTCTCGGCAGTTGCCGGGCCGATGCCCGGCACGGTTTGCAACTGCTCGGAATTCGCCGTATTGATGTTCACCGGCACGGGAGGCGGCTTTTTTGTGGTCGCGGCGGTGGCCGCGCACGCGAGCGCCAGGAGCGCGGCGGCAAAGGCGAGTACGGTGCTGCGCCGAGCGGAAAGGCTCATGGCTTAGGATAATATAACCGGCACTATGAGCAGTCAATAATCTTTTCTTGCCGCGGCGAATGAGCCGCCGGAAACCCGAGGAGAGGTATGGCAGGCGCCTCAGCCCTGCAAGGCCCGGCCATGAGCATCGACGATTTCGACTTCGCCAAATAACGCGGCTTGCGATTGGATTTGCGTTCGGTCGCCGACGACCACGATTTGCATATTGGGGGAATCGAAATACTTCCGCGCGGCTTCCTGCAAGTCCGCCGGAGCCAGCGCCCGCACTTTTTCTCTGTAGGTTTCGAGGTAGTCGTCCGGCAAATCGTTCAGCGCGACGACGGAGAGCTGCGAAAGCAAACCGTCCTGTGTGGCGAGTCCCATCGAAAAAACGCCGCTGAGATAATTCCGAGCGTCGGCGAGCTCCGGCTCGGGCACCGGAACCGAACGCAACCGGTCGATTTCGTAGAAGATTTCGGTGAGCGACGCGGCCACGACATCGTTGCGAACCGCGGCGGACACCGAGAAATAGCCATACTGGCGCAAGGCATGGACGCCACTGCGCGGGCTGTAGGTGTAACCCTTATCCTCGCGGATGTTCATCACCAGCCGCGAATTGAACGCGCCGCCGTAGAGGCTGTTGGCAAGCGCAAGCCTCAGCCAGTCGGGATGCTTGCGTGTGATGGCGTGGCAGCCGGCCAGAATCTGTGTTTGCACCGCGCCGGGGACGTGGACGAGGCACACGCGGCGGCCGCGCGGCTTTGGCGGCTCCGGCGGAGGGGGCGGCGCGGGTTTCCTGCCGCTCCACGAGCCGAAAATATTCTCGATCGAGCGCAACATCGTTTCCGAGTCAAAGTCGCCGACCAGGATCAAGAGCGCGTTCTCCGGCGTGTACGACTCGCGGTAGACGCTCTTCAAGTCATCGAGCTGAAGGGCGGAAACCTGCTGCTCGGTTGGAGCGACGAGGGCATACGGATGGGCGCCGAAGAGCACTTTGCGCAGGCGTTCGCCGGCAAGGAAGCCCGGCTCGGTGCGTTGCAACTTCACTTCCTCGAGCTTTTGGCGCCGTTCGCGCTCGAATTCTCCTTCGGGAAAGCTGGCCTCGCGCGCGAGTTCGTTCACCAACTCGAGCGCGGGCACGGAAAATTCCGAAAGCGCGGCGAAGGAAATCGCGCTGGTATCGGCTCCGGCGCTGGAGCCCAGGTCGGCGCCGAGGCCGCGCAGCCGCTCTTCTATCTGGCGGCTGGTGCGCCGCGCCGTGCCGGTCCGAACGACACTCGCGGTCAGGTCCGCGAGACCCGGAGCACGGTGCGCCACGGCGGCATTGCCGCTGCGAAAAAAGAGTTCGCCGTGAAACTTCGGGACGGCATGAGACTCGGCGAGAATGATTTCGAGGCCGTTCGCCAGGCGCGCCTTGGTTCGCTTCGGCCAACTTACAGGGCGCTCCGGCGCGAGCTCCGGCACTCCGGTTGCGACTTCCGCCATGCGGGTGGCCATTACGCGGCCTCCTTGGCGCGCGCCTCCGGCTGGCGGAAAACGATCGCGCGATTTTCGCGCCGCAGATAACGCCTGGCGACATCCTGAATCGCCTCGCGCTTCACACTCAAGAAACCCTCGAGAATGGAATTCACCAGCGAGGGGTCATTATCGAAAAGAGTGAAACACGCGAGCAAATGCATCAGACCATACTTGGGGACGCCGCCGCGGGCGCCTTCCAAAGTGGCGAAGTAATCCGAACGCCATTTCACCTGAATCTGCTCGAGTTCCCCGGCGCCGACGCCGTTCTGCTGCACTTCTCGAATCACGGCGTCGAAGGCGGCCACCGTCGCTTCGCCCGAAAACTCCGGTTTGTGCAGGATGCGGGTCACCATCTGGGTGGGGCCGTTATAGCCGAAGAGATCGTCGACGCCTCCGTCCGCCTCGACCGCGATCTGCTTCTCGAGCACGAGTTCGCGGTAGACGCGCCCGGCACGGCCTCCATGCAGCGCCTGGTCGAGCAGCGCCATCGCGTACCAATCCTCGGTGCGCCGAGGCGGCATGGTGTAGCCGATGGCCAGGGCCGGCAGCGTCCCGAATTTTTCGACAACGCGCCCGGTGCGCTCCTCTTTCTGCTCGGGTTCTGTCGGATCGGCGAAGGACGGCGCGGCGCCGGCGGGGATATCGGCGAAATACTTCGCGGCCAGGGAAAACCCTTCCTCCGCTTTCACATCGCCGAGCATCAAGAGCACGGCGTTATTCGGCGAATAGTAGGTCTTGAAAAAGGACTGCACATCGGCGAGGCTGGCGGCATCGAGATCGGCGAAATCGCCGTAAAAATTGTGCGCGTTCGCCCAATTGCGAAACGCGACGGGGGGCAGATCCAGCCAGGGGAAGCCGCCATAGGGCTGATTCATCACGTTCACGCGGACTTCTTCCTTCACGACGTCGCGCTGGTTGCGAAGATTTTCGTCATCCACTTTGAGCGCGCGCATGCGGTCGGCTTCGAGCCAGAGAATTCGTTCGAGCGCGTTCGAGGGAACCGCCTCGTAGTAGTTGGTGACGTCGTAGTGCGTCGAGCCGTTGAGCACGCCGCCGCTCGAATTGATGAGCTTGATATGCTGCATTTTCGGGGCGTTGGCCGAGCCTTGGAACATCATGTGCTCGAAGAGATGGGCGAAGCCGCTGCGCCCCCGCGGCTCGAGTCGGAATCCGATTTTGTAGTACACGCCGACGGTGACGACTGGGGCGGCGGAATCGGGCGCGACGACGACTTTGAGGCCGTTGGGCAAGGTCTCGCTGGAAACGGCGACGTGCAATGGTTTCACGCTGTGCTCCCCGTGGCGGCCGCTTTGGCTTTGCGGCCGCTCGAAATTTTCTCAAGCCCGGCCAGCAGGCGGCCTGGATTCGGCTCCAGAACGCGCGCGGCCAAGCGGTTCAGTGCGGCGTAGGCGCTGGAAAACTCCTCGGGAGCGGCGGCTAGCGCGGCCAGGTGCTCGGCCACGACCTTCAAATCACCGCGGGAAAGCGGTCCCGTCCATGCCGAGCGAGGCCCGAGCCGCTCGAAGTTGTCGAGCACCTGCCGGGTGAGCGGGAGGAGAGCGCGAACCGCTTCGCGGCGCCGCAGGCCGAGTTGCATCAGCAAGCGCGTCGCGGCTTCCTCGATCGCAAGTACATGACCCGCCGCCAGGGAAGCCGCGGTGTGATACAGCGCCTTTTCGCCGCTGGGCACGTGCATCGGGGAGCCGCCCAGCGCCCGCGCCATCTGCGACGCGACGCGAGCCGCCAGGCGATGGCCCTCGATGGCGAAGACTTTGCCTTCGAGAGGGGGCACGCCGACCCCGCTGAAGCTCTGCATGGGATGCATCGAGCCGACGGCAGCGCCGGCTTCGGCAAGCGGCTTGAGTACCGCGGAATCCAGCGCGCCGCTGGTGTGCAGGATGATTTTTCCGGATAGCATCCGTTGTCCGGCGCGCGCAAGTTCACGGGCCACTTCGGCGATGCTGTCATCGGGGGTGGTAATCAGGATGACTTTCGATGCAAGCACTTCCGCCGGAACGCCATCACGGGGTATTCCCGCACCGATAAAACGCACGGCCCGGCGCGCGCCAGCCGGATTTCGAGTTGAGACCGCGCCGATTTTCCAGCCAAGCTCACGGAATCTGCGGCCCAGCGCGCGGCCGACGCGGCCCGCTCCGATGATCGCCAGGGTCTTCTGCATGACATGCTAGGATAACCTGAGGCCCGCGCGGGCACCAATCCACATGCATCTCCTTTGGGTGACGCTCTTCGGAGCTTTAGCGTGCTTCTGGGTGGTTCACGGACTGCGCGTGGCGTTCGGCGCGGCGCGGCTTCCCTGGCTGAGGGATTTTTCCCCGGCGGAGGATGCAGACTGCCCTGCTCTCTCGATCATTTTCGCGGCGCGCGACGAGGAAGAAAAGCTGCGGGCCGCGCTCGAAACTCTTGTCGCGCTCGATTATCCCAGGCTGGAGATTGTGGCGGTAAATGACCGATCGAGCGATTCCACCGGACGGATCGTGGATGAGTTCGCGGCGCGCGATACGCGCGTGAAGGCCGTGCATGTGAAGGAGCTTCCGGAGGGCTGGCTTGGCAAGCCGCACGCGCTCCAGCGCGGATACGAAACAGCAACGGGGGAGTGGCTGCTTTTCACGGATGCGGACGTGCGATTCCGTCCGGATGCGCTGCGCCGGTCGCTGACTCTCGCGCGCGAGCGAAAGCTCGATCACCTGACGCTGCTCGCGGATGTGGAGATGGCCGGCTTCTGGGAAACCGTGCTGCTCACGTTCTTCGGCATGGCTTTCCATCTCGGAAATGTGCCGCACGCCGTCAACAATCCGAAGTCCGGCGCGTACGTGGGAGTCGGCGCGTTCCAGTTGCTGAAGCGTTCGGCGTATGAATCGAGCGGCACGCACCGGCGGCTGGCCATGGAAGTGGTGGACGATATGAAGCTGACCAAGCTGCTGAAGCAGGCAGGCTGCCGCTCGGAGGTCGGCATTTCGGGCGAAGCCGTCGTGGTGCGCTGGCAGGCCGGCTTGTGCAACTTGATCCGGGGCACAACGAAGAATTTCTACGCTGCGTTCGGTTATAACCTGCCCTTCGCCGTCTTCGGATGCCTGGCGATGCTGGCCGTCAATACGCTGCCGGTTTTGGGCCTCATTTTCGGGCATGGCTGGCTGCGATTCCTCGCTTTGCTGGCGGTTCTGATACCGCTGGGATTCCATGCCGGAGTGGATCTCGTGATGCGCGTATCGCCGCTATACGCGCTGACGTATCCCATTGGCGCGATGTTCTTTTCCTACATGGTGGCGCGGTCGGTGGTGGTGACGCTTTGGCAAGGCGGCGTCACCTGGCGCGGCACGTTCTATCCTCTGGACCAACTGAAGCGCGGAGTGGTGTAGCGAGGGGCACGAGGTGCGCGCGGAACACCGGCGGACGGACGCAGGGTATGCATTCGACCAGCGGATGGATTCCGCGATTCTCGATGTATGGCGGCAAGCGCTCGTCGAAGGGGCCAAACGCGTTACCGTCGAGGGACAAACATATCCGGTGCGGCGAACGGCGAAGAAAGGCCTCGCGCAGATTGACTTTGCAGTGAGCGGCGGAACGGTACGCGGACTGGAGCAAAATCCGCGAACCAACTCGCGCTGGGCGAAACTCGCGCGACAGGGAGCAAAGGTCATGCAGTTTCTTTGCGGCGGACGCTATATCGCCGCGGTGGCGGACGGCGAGATCACGCGCTACCAGGGAACGCGCTGAGCCCGCGGGCGGGCTTGTGCAGCGGAGGCCCGGCGGCCCCGAAGCGAGGGATCAAGCGCGGAGCAACTCGTGCACAGCGCGATACGCTTGATCGATAGCCACATTGGTGTACGCGCTGGCGCCGGCATCGGAATTGGCGATGGCAATTTGTCCATGCCGGCGGCGGCCGATGACCCACGGCTTTTCGGCTTCCGTTTTCCAATCGGGATCAAATAGCGAATTGGGAGTAAAGGCATAGCCGTGCGCCCAGCGATTGACGGTAATGCCTGCGATGTCGCGCGCCGGATCGAAACCGGCGGCGCCGAGCATGCGCGCCAGCTGGTCGCGGATATTTCGCTCGAACGTCTCAAACGGCGTGGCCAGCAATTCGTAGCGGCCCGCGCGAAACTGGTCGCGCATGGGCAATCCGGGGCGGCACGGCGTGCGAAGCATGAAGAGGACCATAGGCTCTTCCGGCTTGGCGGGAAACGTGTAAGAGCCAAGCGAGACGGGAAAATCGAGCGCAGTGTAGGTGTGATAGCCGCCGGGCGCGACGATCTGGTGAATGCCGAGCCGCGCAAACGCCGTCCAATTCCGAAGCGCTACGTGGGTATAGACGAGCGGCGTCTTGACAAGCTGAGCCAGGGCTTCCTTTTGCGCGCGCGGCAGCTCCGGGCAGAGATACGGAATCATCATGTTGTAGCAGGCGAGGACGCAGTGTTTGCCGGCCGCGGAATGCAGCTTCCCTCCGCGGACGTAGCTGACCTGGACGGAGCCGCCCGGCGACGGCGAGGTGTGCGCGACGTGCGTGACCGTGCTGTTCAAGCGGATGCGCACGGGCGCGCCCTTGGAATCGAGCTTCGCGTAGTCGGCGCGCGCGGTCACGATGTCGTCCATCGTATGGCCGGGAATCGCCGCCGGAATGAGCGAACGCACCAGCAGGCGCGCGATCGAGGCATTGCCGTCGGGAAAATGAAAAATGTACGGCTCTTCCTTTTCGTGTTCGGCCAGCCCGAGGCCGCCGAAGCCGGCATAGGTGAAGGACTTGTAGTCATCGCCCGCGCGGAAGCAGTCGTATGCGGAAACAGCGTCAATACCGGCGCCGAACAGGTCGTGCGGCATGGTCTGGAAAAACGGCAGCGCGTCCTCGCTCAAGCCGCAGTACCGGGTGAGATATTGCGCGTAGCTGATTTTGCGAAGCTTCGCGACCTTCTGTTGTCTGGTCAGGCCGGCCAGATAGTCGCGTTTTTCCGTGTATACGCGAGCGATGTCGCTTTTCGCCCTTTCGCTAAGAGGCGCTCGCGCGAGAAACTCCGGCCACGGCGTGGTGTTCATGCCGGTGAGCAGGCGGTCTTCTCCGAACGTTTCGCGATCGAAAAAGCAGGCGGTCCCCAGGTGCGAGTAGAGCCGCTGATCGTAGGCCCGGTAAAAGCGCTGTGTTTCGATACCGAGGTTCTTTAGCAGAGCTTTTGCGTGGGCGCTGTATTCTCCCGGGCTTTCGATGGACTGCGTGCCGCCATAGCTCAAGAGCAAGCGGCCGCCCGCCTGAAATTCGTTGCGCTTGGCATGGCCGCCAAAGTCGTCGTGATTGTCGAGAATGAGGATGCGCACCGCGCCGCCGGCAGCCTGACGATAGAAATACGCGGCGGAGAGGCCGCTGATGCCGCCGCCCACCACGATCAGGTCGTAGGTTTCGCCGGTCGGTTCCGGCGAGCCGGCTTCGTTCCAGGCATGACCGTCGCGGAGGCGGTGCGCAACCGTGAAACTTCCGTCGTGGTTGCCGCGCATGCCTGTTTTCGCGGGCGGGTAGTAGCCTGGATCCTTTTCGGGAGCAAAGGAATCGTCCCATAGCAAGGTTTCCAGAGGGGCCGCAAACAGGCCGTCCGCGCCGATGAGAGAAGCGCCCGCAGAGACGGCAACGCCATTCAGGAAATCGCGCCGGCTGATCGGGCAGTGCATTCCGAGTTCACGGTCGCCGCGTTTGGTTGAGTCGTCCACCGAGCAACCCCGGTTCCTCGCGGGTATCGCTGCTGAGGCGAGGCGGGCTGATTATAGCTTCCTTCGCGCGTGTTCGGCGAAAGGGATGGTCAGAAGGGATGCATCCGGTAGAAGTATTCGCCGAGACCTATGGTGAAAAGGAAGTTGCCGAAGATGGCGTGCTCGAGGGAAGCGAGCAGGAGCGAGCCGGAACGCCGATACGTGGTTCCAAACAAGACTCCGCCGGCCAGGGTCAGGGCGATCGCGATCCAATTGCCAAAAATGATGTGCACGAAGCTGAAGGTGATTGCGCTCGCCGCGATCATCCCGGCGCCGGAACCGAAGAGCGGTTGAAAGCGGTGGAAGAAATACGCCCGGAACAGCAACTCCTGCGGGTAAACCGACAACAGCGGATAAAGGACCATAACGGCTGCCCACAAGACAGGCGCGCGCCGGACGAACGCAAATACGGAACCCGGCGCGTATTGCCATGCCGCGAAACCCAGGGCGACGAGGAAGAAGAAATCGCGGAACAAGATCGCGCTCGCAACGCGCCCGGCTCGGTTCCAGCGAAAGAGCCTGCCGGGGTCGAACCCCGGATCGCGCCGCAGGAGGACATACGCGCCAAGCGCGCCGGCGAGAAGCATGGGGATGGGCCAGACTGGAATGACTCGCGTGTAAAGGAGGAGCGGTACCGCCAGGAAAACAAGCACAAATTCAGCCCACCGGCTCAGCCGGCCGGCACTCCATTCCAGAGTCACACCGCTCGAAGCCGCCATGGGTGCAGGTTCGATGCGCTTCTTGATCCCTCCAGTTTGACAAACCCGCGCGCGCCGCAAAGGTTTTGAGGCTCGCTGTAGGGCGCCGGAATATTCTGCGTATTCTCACGCCAGGAATTCGCTCAGGCGGCCGGCCAGCGTCGGCTTGCAAAGCGGGCGATGACCCTCTACCCTCTCTTGATCATGGACCTTCGGCCGGAACTGCTGTTGACAGGCTTTATCTGGTACGTGGTGTTTCTCTTCTCGACCACGTGCCACGAGGCGGCCCATGCGCTCGCGGCCAAGCTCGGCGGCGATGAAACCGCGGCGCTGAATGGCCAGGTCTCGCTGAATCCCGTGCCGCACATTCAGCGGGAACCCTTTGGCATGGTGCTGGTGCCGATTTTAGGATTCTTGTTCACGCATTCGGTGATTGGCTGGGCCAGCGCTCCGTACGATCCCGATTGGGAGCGCCGCCACCCGCGCCGGGCGGCGTGGATGGCCTGCGCCGGGCCGGCGGCAAATTTCTCGCTGATGCTCGTGGCCGCGCTGGGCTTGCGCTTCGGGCTGCACTACGGATGGTTTGGCCATTCCTCGAGCTTCCTGGGTACGGTGCTGATGGTCTTTTTCCAGTTGAACCTGCTGCTGGGCACCTTCAATTTGCTTCCCGTGCCGCCGCTCGATGGCAGTACCGGCATTATGCTTTTCATGAGTGAACGGCGTGCTCTGAGCTACCTCGAATGGGTTCGAGGCAACAGCTATGCGCTGGCGGGCCTGGTGGTTGCGATGGTGGTGTTCTGGAGGTTCTACGGATACGTGGAAACGTTTGCGGTGAACTTGCTCCTCGCAAGCTGAACGAGTCCCGGGCGGCCGCGAAAAGCTGTGACAGGTTGTGCCAGGCGCGAAGCTTAGGTCGGCCTTGAGTTTCAATCTGGGAAACCTCTCCGCACCTGAGGTTCATTTCAAATCTAGGAAGCCTCAGACCTGTTCTGGTCTGGAACACGAGGAACGGCCGGTTCGTCCTGCTGACGCCACAAACGCATTAAGTTTGAGCTAGATGCAGCAGGTCCGCGCGGGGAGAGCGAAGTCACTCGCCACCAGCACCGGGGTGGCACACTCCTTGCTTCTCTCGCTGCACCGTGAATTCCGCGTCGTCGAAAGCCATCGAAATCGTCGCGCCCAAAACGGCCCTCCGGCCGTGCATCCTGGATGACGACCCGGCGCAGCTGGCCATGCTGACGGATCTCATCACAGACATGGGTTATGAGCCGGTCCCGACGGCGGATCCCGAAGAGGCGCTGAAGCTCGTGCGCAGCGGCAAATGCCGGCTGGTGCTGGCAGATGTGCATATGCCGCAGGTCAATGGTTACGAATTCCTGGACCGGGCGCTGCGCGCCGATCCCGGCGTTCACGTCATCGTGATGACCGGCGACTACACGCTGGAATCGGCACTCGAGGCCATCCGGCGCGGCGCCACGGATTTTCTCCCCAAACCGTTGGACCGGCAGCGGCTGAAGCGCACGCTGGATGACACGGCCGCGCTTTACGATCAGCGGCGGCGCGTCCGGGCGCTCGAGGAGCAATTGCTCAAGGATCTTGAGTTTCACGGCATCGTGGGAAAGAGTCCCGCGATGCTGGAGGTTTTCGACTTCGCGCGGAAGGTGGCGCGGCATTACACGAACGTGCTGCTCGTGGGCCAGACGGGCGCCGGGAAAGAACTCGTCGCGCGCGCGATTCACAAGATCAGCCCCGTGAGCCAGCAGCGTCTGGCGGTCTGCAACTGCTCGGCGCTGGTGGATACGCTGCTCGAAAGCCAGCTCTTTGGCCACGTGCGGGGCGCGTTCACCGGCGCCACGGATACGCGTCCGGGCCTCTTTGAATACGCCAATGGCGGCACGGTTTTTCTGGATGAAGTCGGCGAAACCTCGCTCGCCATGCAGGCCAAGCTGCTGCGCGTTATTCAGAACCGCGAGATCCAGCGAGTGGGCTCGCCTGAAGTGCGGCAGGTCAATGTGCGCCTGATCGCGGCAACCAACCGCGACCTGCGAGCCGAAGTCCTCGCCGGGCGGTTTCGCGAAGACCTGTTCTATCGCCTCAGTTCCATTCAAATTCGCATCCCGTCGCTCGCGGAGCGGCTCGAGGATATTCCCCTGCTCGTGCAGTACTTCCTGAAAAAATACAACGATGCCTACGGCAAGAATATCGCCGGCCTGACGCGCCGCGCGCAGACCGTCCTCCTGCAGCACGCCTGGCCGGGAAACGTCCGCGAACTCGAAAACGTGATCTCGAGCGCGGCCATCACCGCCTCGGGCGATTTCATTGATCTGGACGATCTGCCCGAGCACTTGCAGCGCCGCGCGCCCCACAGCGGCCCAGCCGAAGACTGGCGGCCGCTTTCGCTCGACGAAGTCCGCGCTTTGCACATTCAGCGCGTGCTCGAAATGTGCCAGGGCAATCGCTTGCGTGCGGCGCAAATCCTCGGGATTGGCCGCACGAGTCTCTACCGTTATCTGAAACGCGACGGCCAGGACACCAAGCCGATTTCCGCGGCCTCGGCAAGAACCTAAGGCAGGCCGGGTTGAATCCGGGCGGCCGCGCGATGTGCCATTCAGAAACACGGTCCCCGCTTGATGCAGGCGCAGGAAGCGCCCGGGCACGTAAACCGCTGAAAAGGCGAGCGCTGCCTTTGGCCTTTGCCCTGCACTAAGCCACGGCAGAGGTTTACGAACTCCAACCACAACGTCCCCAGGAAACCCACGAACAACTCGCCAGATTCCTCCCACGCGCTGCGTTTCCCACCTGACGGGAACGCGGCGTCTTGCCTTCCGCCCCCTGTTGTGAGGTCCCGCCAAAGTGGCGGCCCACGCCCCGTCCTGGCCGCAGGGCCGTGGACGCGCACCAAATTCACTGCTACATTGCAAGTCACGCAGTCCGTCCAAGGAACTGAGATATAGCCAAGCTGCCGCCGCGACGGGGTGATGTTTGCGGCGAGGCATTCCGGGTAGCTCTCGATTCCTCCGCCAGACCGGGAGAGGCAGTCATCTCAAACGCAGGACAGGAGAGAAGCATGAATCGAATTGGGGCAACGGCAATTTTTTCCGTGTTGGCGCTCTGCGGCGCGGCGGCCGGCCTCCCGCAGGAACTGACGCAAGCGGACCGCGACTACGCGATTAGATATCTCGAAAGCACCCGAAAGGGCGTCTTGGACGCCACCGCCGGGCTCTCGCAAGCGCAGTGGAACTTCAAACCCGGGCCGGACCGCTGGTCCGTCGCCCAGGTGATGGAGCACATTGCCGCCTCGGAAGACTTTCTCCGAAAACTGGACACGGACCAAATCATGAAGGGCCCGGCCGGGGATCCCGGCCGGGACGTGGCGAAAATGGACGCCGCGGTTCTCGCCAACGTTCCAGACCGCACCAACAAGTTAAAGGCGCCGGAGCCCCTGGTCCCCACCAACCGCTTCGGTTCGGCGGAAGGCTCACGGAAGCACTTCCTCGAAAGCCGCGCTGCCACGGAAAATTTCGTGAAGCGCACCGCCGGGCTGCGCGACCACGTGGGCGACAGCCCCATGGGCAAGCTCGACGCTTATGAGGTCGTGCTGCTCATTGCGGCGCACAGTGAGCGGCATACCAAGCAGATTCTCGAAGTCAAAGCCGACCCGAATTTCCCGAAGAACTAGCCTGGCGTGCGCACGCGCGGAAAGCAAACACACTGAAGAGAGCGACCCGCCGCTTGTCCGCACCATTCACGGGCAAGCGGCGCATCCGTTTTTCCGGGCGCATTCCGGAAATCCGGGAAGTGGCCGCTCAGCGTGATGTCCCGTAGCCGGAAGGGCTTGCGCTCACCGCGGGTACCGTAATGGTGTTCTCCATGCGCACGAGCAATCCCGTCTGCGCCGGCAGTTCCACTTCCTTGCCTTTGCGCGCCATGATGTAGCCGGCGCCGCCCGCCAGTCCCAGTCCGAACCCGCGCACCACCTGCGAGAAGACGGCACCCATCACCGCTCCTCCGCCCGCGCCGACTGTTCCACCAATGATGTCGCCCTTATAGTCGTGCCTCTGCTCGATCACGGAGCCTTCGTCCACTTTCACGTCCTTGCGCCGCTTCATCTCGCCGCGTGAAGCGGGCTGCTGAATCATCAGAATGCTCATCTGCACGGGAATGAGGCGGCTATCGATTTCCATGGTGCGGAACGCCAGGCTCATATAGGCCTGGCCGCGAAATACGGAAAAGCGCCGGGCCTTCTCGACCGTGCCCACCGTGCCGTTGACCCTGGTCCCGGCCGGAATCAGCAGCTGGTTGCCCAGGAACACCGGCTCGGAGACGACGGCCACAAACGGATCGCCGTCGCGCGAACTCATGGTTCCGATCGTGTTCAGCAGCGTGAGATGGACCTGCGTTCCCTGAATCACCTGGCGAGGCGCGGAACATGCGGGAGCGGCGGTGCACACCAAAGCCGCGAAGAGTAGGACCGACAGCAGCGCTTTCATGAATTCCTCCTGCTCAGCCGCGAAGGCGAGCCGTCCCCGTAACGTGGGGTGCGCCGGGCGATGCCTCGGCGCTGTCCGCTGGCGCGCGGACCCGGATTTCCGCTGCGGCGGAATCCAGGCGGATGGGGAGGAACGCCATCCGTGACGAGCGTAGCGCGGAACGTCTGCGGCGGCACGCGCTTTTCGTTCCCATGTTCCCTTCTCCGCAACGCCGGCGTGCTTCTCGGCGCCGGGACTTTGGCCGCTTCTCGCTGCCGTGCTAGACTTTTCTCCGCAGCGGGATATTTCGCCGCTGCCGGAGCGTGGAACTTCGGGCTCTGTGCGACGAGGTCCCGCGAACCCCGCCAGGCCCGGAAGGGAGCAACGGTACCGGGAACGCCTCGTGCGCCGCGGATGTCCCGAAGTTCCTCGTACCGAAGAAGCGTTCAACGCTCCCGTGAACTGTCCAGGCGAGAGCAGCTCTCGACCAGCCAATGACCTACCAAGTCATCGCGCGCAAATGGCGGCCGCAGACTTTCGCGGACCTCGTCGGCCAGCAGCACGTTACCGGCACGCTCGCCAACGCCATCCGCAACAACCGCGTGGCCCACGCGTACATTTTTTCCGGCGCTCGCGGCGTCGGCAAAACCACGGCAGCTCGCATCCTCGCCAAAGCCCTCAATTGCGTGAATGGCCCCACCCCTGAGCCTTGTGGCGTCTGCGATTCCTGCAAGGAAATCGCTGCCGGCAGTTCGCTGGATGTCATCGAAATCGACGCCGCCTCGAACCGCGGCATTGACCAGATTCGCGAACTGCGCGAGATGGTGCGCTACGCTCCCGCCGCCGCGCGAACCAAGGTCGTCATCCTCGACGAAGCGCACATGCTCACCGATGACGCCTCGAACGCTTTGCTGAAGACACTCGAGGAGCCTCCGGACCGCGTCATTTTCGTCATGGCCACCACCGAGCCGGAAGAGCTCGCCGACACCATCCGCTCGCGGTCGCAACATTTCCATTTTCGCGCGCTGACGTTCAGCGAAATCGCCGGACGCATCGAGCAAATCGCCCGCAAGGAAAATCTCCAAATCGATTCGGGCGCCATCACCGTAATTGCGCGCATGGCCGACGGCAGCTTGCGCGACGCTCTCTCTTTGCTCGAACAAGCCCGCGCCTATTGCGGCGACACCATCACCGATCGAGCCGTCCGCGAACTCCTTGGCGTCGTCCCGGAAGACGCGCTAAACGAACTGGTCTCCGCCATCGCCGCAGGCTCCGCCGACCGGGCGCTCGCGCTCGTCCATGCCTTTCAGAAGGAAGGCCGCAATCTCCAGCACTTCTGCCGCGAAGCCATTCGTCATATCCGCAATCTCCTGATGGCCCGCGTTTGCGGCGCGGACTCCGAGTTGATCGCCGCCACCGCGGATCAGCGCCCCGCCCTCGCCGAAGCCGCGCGCCAGTTTACCGAGGAAGACCTTACGCGCTTTTTCCAGATTCTTTTGCAGACCGACGACGACCTCCGCCGCAAACCCGATCCGCGCGTGCATCTCGAAATGGGTCTGCTGCGCCTCGTCAACGCCGCGCGCCTCGCCCCGCTCGAGGAATTGCTCTCGGAAATCAAGAGCGGCGGCGGTGGCGGCTCCTCCGCGTCCAGCATGGGCAGAACGGGCGCGTCGGCTGCTCCCGCAACGCGCAGCGCCGGCGCAAGCTTCAGCTCCCCGTTTTCGGTGCTCGGCGCAGCGGTTCCTGGTTCGGCGATAACCCCGGTTGCCGGCAGCCCGGCCTCTCCCTTCGCGGCGCTCCGTCCTTCCGCGCCCGCGCCGCCGGCCTCCGCCTCCCGGTCTTCCGAACCGCCATCCAGTGCAGCTCCGGCTCCGCAATCTTCTGCGGCCGGCAGCGCGCAAGCCGCGCCGGCGCGTTCTGTCCCCGCCGCTGCCGATTTCGATGAACCCGCGTCCCCGAATCCGGGCGCGGCGCACTCCGCCGCAGGTGATTCGTCCGCCTCCGATGAGGCGGCCGTTGCCGTCGAAACCCTGGGCCTTGCTCCCGGGCAAGTCGCGGAAATCAAGTCCGCCATCCAAGCGGAAAAAAAATTTCTTGGCGAACTCGTCGAACACGCGCATCGCTGGGAACTCGAAGGCGGGGAGCTGCGCCTGTATTTTCCCGCCGACAAGCGCTCCTTCGCCGAACTCACCGAGGGCCGCGACGCACTCGAGAAAATTCGCGCCGCTTCCGGCAAGGTACTCGGACGCTCCGTCCGTGTCTGTGCTAAAATCGATTCGGTTGCAACGGCCGCTGCATCGGCATCGCGCGGAGGGTCAGGCTCGCAGGAGCTGCGCGCTCGGTTCGAGCGGGATCCGATGATTCGTTCCATGTTGCAGCGCTTCGGAGGTAAAATCACCGAAGTCCGGCGGCAAGGGGAATCGTGATGGAAGTCAACGCTCTCCAACAAATGCTTTCGCGGCTGCGCCAGGTGCAGGAAGACTTGCAGCGCCAGGTGAATTCCGTTGCGGTCGAGGCTTCGGCCGGCGGCGGCATGGTTACCGTCAAGATGAACGGCCAGAAGCAAATCGTCGACGTGCGCATCGAGCCGGATGTCTTCGCGGGCAAGGACCAGGAGATGCTGCAAGACTTGATTCGCGCCGCCGTCAACGAAGCGTCCCGCCGCGTGGACGAAGAGCTCGCCAACCAGATGAAATCCCTGGCCGGCAGCATCCCGGGCATCCCCGGCGGACTCAAAATCCCCGGCCTGTTCTAACCCTCCTCGTCTCTCCCCATCGCATGCACTGGCCGGTCTTTCGGTCGGCCGGCAACACAACCTGGCCCTTCGACTTTAGGCTGTCTTCTGTGCTACACATCTTTCATGCCCGATTTCGCCGCTCCGGTCGAACGTCTCATCGACGAACTCAAGCATCTCCCCGGCATTGGCCAGAAAACCGCCCAGCGCCTCGCCTTTCACCTGCTCCGCGCGGCGCCCGAGGACGCCCTCGCTCTCGCCGACGCCATTCGCGACGCCAAGGAAAAAATCCGCGAGTGCTCCGTCTGCCACAACATTACCGACGCCGATCCCTGCCTCTACTGCACCGGCGCAAACCGCAACAAGCAGAGCATTTGCGTTGTCGAAGAAGCGCACAACATCCTCGCCATCGAAAAAACGCGTACCTACAACGGCCTGTACCACGTTCTTGGCGGCTCGCTTTCGCCGCTCTCCGGACGCGGCCCCGAGCAGCTCAAAATCAAATCGCTTATCGAACGCCTCAAGGGCGGCACTGTCGAGGAAATCATTATCGCCACCAATCCCACCGCCGAAGGCGAAGCTACCGCCGTCTATCTCTCGAAGCTGCTCAAGCCGCTCGGCGTGCGCGTCACGCGCATCGGTGTCGGCATTCCCGTCGGCGCCGATCTCGAATACGCCGACGAAGTCACCATGCTCAAGGCGCTCGAAGGCCGCCGCGACCTCTAGCCTCTTCCGCAAGCGCGGCCTTTCCCTGTTTCCGTCCCCGATCCCGCCGCGCGCCGCGCGAAACGAAGCTGATGCGCGGCGGTTGTCGTCAAGCCGTCTTTCTTGCGGTTCGCGTGAGCGCCGGATACAAGCCCGCGCCCGCGAGCCCATTCGCGAAGGGGCCGTAACCGGATGAGAATTGGAGGTTTAGGCCGATCCCGTCTCGTTCTTCCCATGGGCGCCTGGCGGGCGGCCCGCAGGCGCGAAACCGGCGTGGCGAAACAGCGTTCTGGTACTGCTAACCCAATCTAGCTATTCAGTTTGGGAAGGTATAGAGTCTATTCTCATCGTCATGATCCCCGCTGGTTGACTGGCGGCTGCTGAGCGCCGAATGCTGATATCGCCGCTCAACCGGCTGACAGGAGGCGCCCCTTGCCCGGCTTCGCCCAGTACATGCAGCAGTACGACCACGAGCACTCCTCCGGTTGGAACAAACTCTGCCACGCCATTGGGATCCCCATGATCTTTGCCGGCGCCATCCTGCTGATTGCGATGAAGTGGATGGGAATCAGTTGGATTTGGGGCGTAGCCCTCTTTTTCGGCGGCTGGGCGCTGCTGTTCCTGGGACATCGGATTGAAGGCAATCATCCGGCGTTTTTCCAGGGTCCGGTTTATTTGCTGGTCGGGCCGATCTGGGTCGCGAAGGAAGCGTGGATGTTTCTGACCGGAACACACTCGACGCCTGGCTCCGCCTCAGAGAGCAGCAGCAAGCCGCATTGAACGCCCGCGTTCGGCGCCCGCACCCGGCAAAGGACGCACTATGCATTGGGAGAGAGCGCGCAAGGCATTCGCGAGAACGCGCAAAATTTGACGAGAGCTGAGGAACGCCACGAGTTTCCATGAACGAGACGGGCGATTTTGCCGAGGGCACGGGCGAGATGGTGTCGGAAGGCGCAGTGAATACCGGCACGGAGCTGCGTAAACGGCGCAGCACGCGAATTGTGCAGGCGGTTCCGCTGGTGGTGACCGGTGTGGATGCCCTCGGACGTCCCTTCACCGAGCGGACTTCCACGCTGATCATCAATTGCCACGGCTGCCGCTACCAATCCAAGCACTACGTTCTGAAAAATATGTGGGTGACGCTCGAGGTGCCGAGCGCGGAAGCGGGGCATCCGCCGCGAACGGTCCGAGGGCGCGTGGCGTGGATTCAGCGGCCGAGGACCGTGCGGCAGTTGTTTCAGGTGGCCCTGGAGCTCGAGACGGCCGGGAATGCGTGGAGCATCGCGTTTCCCCCTGAGGATTGGTTCCCGTTTCCGGAAAGAGCGGATGGCCCTCTCGCGGCGCCGCACGCCGGAGAACCGGCCGAGGCTTCGGGCCAGGCGAGAGCGAGTTCGCAAACTGCCGAGAATGAGATTGAGCTGCCGCTCGAGGAGGCGGAGACGAGTCCGCCGGCGGAAGCAGCTCACGGCACGCCGGCCGACAATCTGCGGGTGATGCCTGCGCCCGCGAGCACCACGGACGCCTCGCTGCAATTGGCTCGGCAGGTCTCGCGTTTGCTCGCGGACGCCAAGCAACAAATCCAGGCAGCGGCCCGGGAAGCGGCTTCGCAGGCGGTTTCCGCGGAGCGACGCCTCTCCTTCGAGCAATGGGAACAGAAATTCGCCGCCGGCCGCACGGAAGTGGCCAATGAAACCTCGCGCGCGATCGAGCGCATCCAGAAGGAAACCGAGCACTGCGCCAAACGCGCCAATGCCGCGGCGGCCGACGCGCTTCGCGACGAATTGCCGCGCTGGCTCGCTCCGCAGCTCGAGCAATTGACGCGCGAATTGACCGGCCAGCTTTCGCGCGAAGTCAGCGTCAAACGGCAGGAGCACGCAGAGCAACTCGCCGAATCCGAGAAGACGCTGCGAACGCTTTGCGAGGAGGCGGGGCGCTCCGCCGAGAAACTGAAAACGCAGGCCGAGGAAACCGCCGCGGACCTGCTTGCGCGAACCGAGGAAGCGACGTCGCGGATTGCGGAACGCTCGGATGCCGCGGCGCGCAGCCTGCACGAAGCCGCGCGTGAACAGGAAGCGCTGGCGGCTTCGCGGCGCGATTCCTTGCGCGAAACAGCGGAGAAAATCCAGAGAGAAGTTGACGGCGCGCTCGACACGGCGAAGCGCTGGTGGCAGGGGCATCTCGCCGGCGAACTGGATGCGGCGCAGGCGCGCTGGCAGGCGAGGCTGGAAGAGGACATCCGCTCGGCGAGCGACCGCGCATCCTCCGCGGTGGCGTCGCAGGCGGAATCGGCAAAAACGGAATTGCGGCAGGAAGCGGAGCGGCACACGGGCACGATCGAGAGGCTTGCTGCGAACCTGACACTGGCGGATCAGCGGGCCGCGGCTTCGCTCGCGGAGCAAGCGGCGGCGGCAAAGACCCAAGTCGAGGAAGAGGGGGCGCGGCAATCGCAAACGCTGCGGGAGATCGCGGAAGCCGGCGGCGCGGAGCTTGAGCGGCGGCTCGCGCAGTTGCGCGACGGCGTCCAGGAACAGGCGGGGCGGCTCGAGGCGGCGCTGGCGCGCGCGCAGGAGTCCATCGCCGCAATCGAGAACGTTTCCGCGCGGCTTGAGAGCGCGCAGCGCCAGGCGCTCGAGGATTTTCGGGCGCAGGCCGAGAGCGTGATGGGCCTGCACCGTGGCGAGCTGCAGAGCCGCTCGGAGTCGCTGCTTGGGGAAATCAACGCGCGGATCCTGGCGAGCTTCGAGGAAGCAAGCCGCGCGGCACTGGCGAAATTCGACGCGCAACTGGAAGCCATGGTGCAGCCGCACGTGTCCCGAACCGAGGAAGCCATTCACCGGCTCGCTGGCGGGCGTTCGCTGCTGGATGCGGCGCTTACCTTGCAGCAGGACCGCATCCGGGCATCGGCGGATGAGGCCTTCGCGGAGTCGCTCGCGCGATTCCGCGAAAATCTGGGCAGCGCCGAGCAATTGCTCGAGGAAACCACGCAATCGGTTACGGCGCGAAATCTGGCCGAACTGGAATCCCGCCTGGCCGAACTGCGCCAGCAAACCATCGGCGACCTTTTCAAATCCGCGGAGTGGTACGAGAAGAAGGCGCAGACGCAGATGCAGAACGCGGCGGAAAAAACCGTGGATCAGGCCAGCCAATCGCTCCGGGAGCGCGCCGGTGAAGTGTCGCGCGTCTTTGCGAGCGAGCTGGACCATGCGAGCCGCAACTTCGTGGGTCACACGCAGAGGCAGCTCGAGGAAGTGGTGAGCGAAGCTTTCGACCGCGCGCGCGCGCTTTTCACGGAAGCGGCGGAGACCACTACCGCGGCGTTCACCGACGAGATTCAGCGCACCGCCCGGCAAGAGCTCGACGGCTTTTCCCAGGAAGCCGTTCGCGCCGCCGGAGAGACGCGCCATGCCCTCGAAAGCGCGCGCGAGGAGATCGCGCACAAAACCACGGCGGAGCAGGAAGCGTTTTTGCGGCGATTCCAAGCCGCGATGGGCCGCGCGCTCGAGGCGGGTGTCGCCGAAGCACAGCAGCGCGTTGCAAACGGCTTTGCTCCGCTGCTCGACTCCTGGAACCAGATGACCGCCGCGCACCAGGCGGAAATGCGCCAGCTCTTCGCGCAAATGACGGACCGCGCGGCGGAGGAGCACCGGCAGCGTCTCGAAGGCGTTTCCAGCCAGTGGCTGCTGGCAACCGTCGCCGGACTCGACAAGCAGTCGCGCGAAGTCGTGGCAAACGTGGCGGCCAGCGCGCAAGAAAAACTGCGCGAGGCCTGCACCCGCGTCTTCGCGGAAATGGGCGAGATGCTCCGCGACCGGCTGACGCAGCTTGCCGCGGGGTTCGATGCGCCTCCTCCCGCCTCGCCCGGCACGCGATCCAAGGCGCACTCCTCCTCTGGCTCATAGGTTCTGCCCCGCGTCTCGGCACAAAAAGCTCAAGCCGTCGCCACGGCGGTTCCCCGGCTTGCGGCGGCTCTCGCCCTCTGAGGTAAACTGTCCGGGCAATGGCCAATCACGCGTATCTGCGGCTCTGGACAGGCGACTTCTCCGAATCCACGATGATCGCGGAGTTCGCGCGCTTCCTGACCACGGCACCTCTTTCGAAGTCACATCCTCATTTCGACGAGCTGGTCGTGCAGGCCGTGGATCCAGCGGAAACGCCCGTGGCGGAATGGGATGTCCGCGGGCAGGGCTACGGCGCGGCGGAAGTTGCCGTGCTGGCGGCGCAGCACCTGAACGCCGATACGGCGTACATTGCAAGGGCGCAATGGGATTTGTGGAGCTTCGATATCGAATCGCTCAAATGGCAGCGGAGGCCCGCGCCGCTCGAACTGCTCTGTCATGGCCCGCAATACGACGGGGGCGTGGCCGAGAGCGCCGGCCATTTTTCCGCCGATCTTGGTTTTGAACATTCCTTCACCGGGCATGGCGGATTGCTCGCTCCGGGCGCGGCGGCGAACCCGTTTGATTCCTCGGATCATCCCATCGAGCGTACCTTCCGGCGCTGGATGTCCACGCCGGCGAACCGAGCCGAATATCACGCAAGGACGCGCGAAAACATCCAACTGCTGATGGCTTGGCTCGACGCGATTACGCGAGCCCTGCCGGTGAAGCGCAGTGAACTTTGGTCCGAGGGAGAGGAAAATTTTGAGGCTCGCGTGGACGCCATCCTGGCGCAGCATTAGCTTGCACCGCAACGGCCGGCAGCCGACAGCCTGCCTCGACAGCAACCTCGGTTCCCGCGGTCCTTCCACCCGAGGCGGCCAGCCGATAGAATTGTTATAGTACGCGTTCGATTGGGCCGGTCCCGGGGGCCGCGAGCAGTGGAGGTCGCCTGTACGCCGCAGCGGCACGGAAAGTCCCGACGAGCCGTGGAAATCACGCAGGCGGCATCCAGCCTCGAAATGAGATTCATGTCAAATTTATCCCCCGCTGCTCACAAGACCGCTGCTGCGCCGTCTTGCTCTATGAAACGCCAAACGCCTTCATCCATGCGCGATTCGCTCCGACCGTCCGTGGCATCGCCGGTTTGCGCGGCAGTCCGCCGTGCGCGCGTTTGCTTCGTGCGGGCCGCCGTTCTGGGCGCCCTGGCGCTCGCGGCGTCTGTGGCGTCCGTACCGTTCGCCGGTTGTTCGGATGAGCCTGCGCGAACGCCAGCGGAAACGAAGCCGGCCGAACCCGCGGTTCCGCAGGAGCTTCAGGATCTCGCTACGTCCCTGCTCGGCCGCGAAGCACAAGTCCTCCTCTACGGCGATCTCGCCAAAACGGGCAAACAGCAGGCGCTGATCGCCAACGTTGTTCCCAAGACGCCGCAGAACACCATTCCAGGCACGGTTGTCACGCGTGCCGTGATCGCTGAAAAAGACGGCAACAAATGGAACGAGATTTTCCGGTGCGATGAGCATTTGAAAAATTCCAAGGGCTTCCTGGCCCTTACGCCGCTCTCATCGGTTTCCGGCTGGCGCTTGCAATACGAACAGAATCCCGAAAAGGGCCTGCAACTCTACTTCACGCCAATCAAGGGCATCACCGATTCGCACGTGCTTCCTATCGGCGTCGAATGGAACCCGAAGGGAGCACGCTACCAGTCGCTTGACCGAACCTACGAGCACTTCCTCGAGGAGAGCCCCGAACTCGAACACGCGAGGTCCTCTCTGCGATGAGCGCGGCGGCTTCCACGATTCTAGGCGCGCCGGCGCAAGCCAAGAAGGCCACGCGCGCCGGGGGCAACCTGAAGGGCCTGTTTCCGTATTTGCGCCGCTACACCGCCGCGATCATCTTTGGCCTGCTCATGGTTGTTTTCATGGCCGTGGTCGGCAACATCATTCCGCTGGCCACCGGCATCATGACGGACGTTCTCGCCGGAGACCCGCATCCCTTTCAGCACTCCGCCAGGGAAGGCGTGCCCGGCAGCGAATCGCCGCTTTCCACGAGCGCCCTCGCGCGGCATATTCCTTATTACGCCCCGCACAGCCGGCAATCGCTGCTGATCTACTGCGTTCTCATCGTCGCGCTGGTGGCCCTCAAGGGCGTGCTTTCCTTTGGCGCGCGCTGGGTGCTGATCGGCGTCTCGCGCGATATTGAGTACGATATTCGCAACGATTTGCTGGACCGCTTGCTGGTACTCGAGCCGGAATTTTATGTCCGCAACCGCACGGGCGAGCTGATGTCCCGCGCCACGAATGACCTGAACGCCGTGCGGATGGTGCTGGGCCCGGGCATCATGTACACGGCCACGACGATCGCCACCATGCTGCTGGCGGTCACCGTCATGGTCATGCTCTCCGGCTCGCTGACGCTTTGGGTGCTGCTGCCGGTTCCCGTCGTGGCGCTGGTGGTGCGCCATTTCGGCAAAGTCATTCATGAGCTCTACGAAAGAATTCAAGCGGCGCTGGCCACGCTGACCGCACGCGTTCAGGAGAATCTCGCCGGAATTCGCGTTGTCCGCGCGTATGCGCAGGAACAATCGGAAATCCGCGGCTTCGATGAACCCAATCGCGAGTACGTCGCGCGCAACGTCAAGCTGATTCGCACCTGGAGCCTGTTCATGCCCTCGCTTCAGGCGCTGATCGGGGTTACGTTCCTGATCGTGCTCTGGGCCGGCGGCTATTTGCTCCTGCGCGGGCGCCTTTCGCTCGGCGCGCTCATCGCGTTCAACGCTTACCTCACGCAGCTCGTCTGGCCCATGATCGCCCTCGGCTGGGTCACCAATATCTTTCAGCGCGGCGCCGCTTCCATGGGTCGTCTCGACTACATCCTCAATGCGAAGCCGCAGATTGACGACCGCTTCGCGACGATTCCCCCGGGCGAAGTCCCGCGCGGCGAAATCGAATTTCGCAATCTCACCTTCAGCTATCCAACCCTGCTCTCCGGCAACGGCACCGAGCACCATCCCGGCGCAAGGAATAACGGCGGGAGCGGCGGGCATCCCGTGCTTCGCGATATCAACTTGAAAATTCCGGCAGGCTCAACGCTTGCCGTCATCGGCCCCACGGGCAGCGGCAAGACCACGCTCGCGGCACTCGTCGCACGTCTTTGGGAAGCGCCCGAGAATCAGGTCTTGATCGACGGCCGCCCCATTCGCGAGTGGCCGCTCGAGTCCCTGCGGCGCAATATTGGCTTCGTGCCGCAGGATACTTATCTGTTCGGCGAAACCGTCGGGGGCAATATCACTTTCGGCCTGCCCGATTACGACGCGGAGCGCGCCCGCGAGGCCGCGGAAATCGCCGGCCTTCATGGCGATATCGAGGACTTTGCCGCCAAGTATGACACCATGGTCGGCGAGCGCGGCATGACCCTTTCCGGCGGGCAGAAGCAGCGCACCGCCATCGCCCGCGCCGTCGTTCGCGATCCGCGGATTCTGATCCTCGACGACTCGCTCTCGAGCGTGGATACGCAAACCGAGGAAAAAATCCTGAGCGGACTGCGCGGCGTGATGCGCGGGCGCACCACGATTCTGATCTCGCACCGCACTTCCACCGTGCGGAACGCCGACCAAATCGTCGTGCTCGTGGATGGACGCATCATCGAACGCGGCACGCACGATGATTTGCTGGCGCGCGACGGCTATTACGCGGACCTTTACCGCAAGCAGTTGCTCGAGGAAGAGCTGGAAAACGCATGAGCACGCAGCACGAAGAAGAGGCACTCGGCAAAGCGTACGATTCGCGCCTGATGCGGCGGTTGCTCCGGTACATGCGCCCGTATCGCTGGCAAGTGGCGTTTGCGCTCGCGCTCGTCGCCGTGGTCACGCCGCTCGAACTGGCTCCGCCGTATCTCTTCCAGCGCGCCATTGACCGCTTCTTCGTTCCCGCTATGCGGCACGTCATGCCTGAGCCGGCCGCATGGCGCGGCATCTCCATCATCAGCGTGATTTATCTCTTCGTTCTGATTTTCGACTTTCTCGCCCAATACATCCAGATTCGCATCATGCAGCGCGTTGGCCAGCAGACCATGTACGACATGCGCGGCGAAATTTTCGGCCACATGCAGCGCCTGCCGATGAGCTACTTCGACCGCAATCCCGTGGGGCGCCTGGTGACGCGCGTTACCACCGACGTTGACGCGCTCAACGATCTCTTCGCCGCCGGCGTCGTGACCATGATCAACGACTTTTTTCTGCTCGCGGTCATGGCTGGCGTGCTCTTCTGGATTGACGCGCGCCTCGCCGTGGATGCTTTAGCGGTTCTTCCGGGCATCCTCGTCGTCACCGTGATCTTCCGCAAATTCGTGCGCGACGCCAACCGCCGCATTCGCACGGCCATCGCCCGCATCAACGCGTTCCTTCAGGAGTACATCTCCGGCATGGCCGTCGTGCAGCTTTTCAATCGCGAAAGGAAGGCGCGCGCCGAATTCAGCAAACGCAACCGCGAAAACATGCTGGCCTGGCGCGACGCCATTCTTGCCTACGCGCTCTTCTATCCCGCGGTGGAGTTTCTTAGTTTCTCCACGATTGCGCTTATCTATTGGGCCGGCGGCAATCGCATCTTTCATAACACGCTTACGCTTGGCGTTCTCGTCGCCTTCACGATGTACGCGCAGCGTTTTTTCCGGCCCATTCAGGACCTCAGCGAAAAATTCAACATTCTGCAATCCGCCATGGCCGCTTCCGAGCGGATTTTCAAGCTGCTGGATGAGCCCGTCACGATTCAGTCCGATCCGAATGCCGCTCCGCTCAAGAACCCCCGCGGGCGCATCGAATTTCGCAATGTCTGGTTCAGCTACCGTCCCGTCGAAAACCCTTCCGATGAGGACTGGGTGCTGCGCGATGTCTCCTTTGTGGTCGAGCCGGGCGAAAATTTCGCCATCGTCGGCCACACCGGCGCGGGAAAAACCACGCTGATTTCCCTGCTGCTGCGTTTCTACGACATCCAGCGCGGCCAGATTCTGCTGGACGGCATGGATATCCGCCTCATCAACCTGCAGGATTTGCGGCGCCAGTTCGGCATCGTGCTACAGGATCCTTTTCTCTTCACCGGCAGCATCGAATCGAACGTGCGTCTCGGCACTCCGGGCATCGGCCGCGAGGACGTGAAGCGCGCGCTCGAACAAGTTGGCCTTGGCGATTTCCTGGAGTCGCTGCCCGAAGGCATCGCCACTTCCATCAACGAGCGCGGCTCCACTCTTTCCGTCGGGCAGCGCCAGCTCATCAATTTCGCGCGCGCTCTTGCGCACAATCCGCGCTTTCTGATCCTCGATGAAGCCACTTCCAGCGTGGACACCAAAACCGAATTGCTGATTCGCGAAGCGCTCGACCGCCTGCTTTCCGGCCGCACCGCGCTGGTGATTGCGCACCGGCTGAGCACCATTCAGCACGCCGACCGCATTCTTGTCTTCCACAAGGGCCGCTTGCGCGAGCAAGGCGACCATCAGCAGCTCCTCGCTCAGCGCGGCATCTACTACCGCCTCTATCAGCTCCAGTATAAGGAGCAAGAACTGCATTTGCCGGTGGCCGACCCCGCCTCCGGCATCGCGCCGCTCCCCTCTCCCCTCCCCGCCAGCGATTGATTCGTCTCCGGCCTCCTGCCGGTTCGTGCTCCTCTCCGTTCGAACCGTATCGCTATTTCAAAGACTGATGTCCCTTCTGCCGGCCGCCGTGCCGGACCACGGACTTGCTCCACGGCCTTCACGCGCTCTCGATCACGCGCGTGTCAAAAATTACGATCCTTCGCTCCTCCTCCCAACCAATGTACAACAGGCTCCTTTTTTGCAGCGTCGTCTGCGTTTCGCCTCTGCGGCTCCCCATTTCTTCGTCCCGTTTTTCGCTAAACTTCACGCTATGATGGCTTGCGCATGACCCGCATCCCGATCCTTCTCTCCGCCGGCGAAGCTTCCGGCGATATGTACGCCGCGCGACTTGCCGCCGCCCTGCGCGAGCGCCTGGACGCCGAACTTTTCGGGATGGGCGGCCCGCAAATGCGCGCCGCAGGGGTCGAGCTCGTCGCGGACTACCACGAAGTCTCGGTGGTCGGCATCACCGAAATCGTCAGCCATCTGCCTTCGCTGGTCCGCGCCATGCGCAAGCTCGCCCGTGAAGCCGAGCGCCGGAAGCCCGCTCTTGCGATTCTTACGGACTTTCCCGGGTTTCATCTCCGTCTCGCGCGGAAGCTCAAACACCGCCGCGTGCGCAATGTCTATTTCATTTGCCCGCAGTTCTGGGCTTGGCGGCCCTGGCGCGCCAATCTCATCCGCCGCCGCTTCGCGGAGGCGCTTTGCATTTTCCCTTTCGAGGAGGACTTTTTTCGCGGCCGCGGCGTCAACGCAAAATTCATCGGCCATCCGCTCGCCGGCGAAGTCTGCCCGGCGCTCACGCGCGCGCAATTCGCCGAAAAGCACGGCTTTGACGCGCAACGTCCGACCATCACGATGCTCCCGGGCAGCCGCTGGGGCGAAATTTCACGCCACCTGCCCGTTATGCTCGAAGCTGCCCGGCTGCACGCCCGCAAGGCTCAGAGCAGTCCGCAGATCGTCGTCGCGGCCGCCCCGGGCCTGGACCTCGCCCGCCTCCGCACGCTGATTCCGCCCGGTCTGCGTTCGCCGGGCCGCTCTGGTCATGACGCCTGCCCGTCCCCACCCGGCTACGCTGAGCCGGCATCGCCCCCTTCCGGCCGCACCCATTTCCAGGCTCCCATTCTCGTTCAAGGCGAAACTTACGAGGCCCTCGGCGCCGCTGATGTTTCCGTTGTCTGCAGCGGCACAGCCACCGTCGAAGCCGCTCTGCTCGATGCCCCCATGATCGTTGTCTATCGCCTCACAGCTCTTACCGCGGCGCTCGCCAAACCGCTCGTTCGCACCAAATTCTTCAGCATGGTCAATCTCATCGCCGGCCGCCGCGTCGTTCCGGAACTTGTCCAGGATGACTTCACCCCGGAGAAAATCGCCGCCGAACTCGACCGCCTCCTCGATCCCGCCTCCGCAGCCGAACAGCGCGCCGGCCTTGCCGAGGTCCGCCGCCTCCTCGGCCCTCCCGGCGCCATTGACCGCGCCGCCGACGCCATTGCAGCGATCCTGAGAACTCCCTGATCCGGCGACTCGTTCGGGTGGCTTCCGCTTCTTGCGACCCTCACCTATCCGCCACCTGTCCCGTCTTGCTTTAGGGAAACCTTTCAAGGCTCTCTGCTATCCTATAGAAGGGTTCCCGAAGCTATTATTGAAAGGGGTCCGATGACCCTCAGCAAGTCGCCTGTTCCCTGCTACCGTCTGCTCGTGGCCGCGTTTTTTGCGCTTTGTATCGTTGCGCCGCTGCAGGCTCAGGTCACGGTACCCTTCAATTTTCTGGCCACCAATTACGATATCGCGGCGACTCTCGACTCGAGCGGGCAAACCATCAGCAGCGTGGCGAAAATCGATTTCCGCGCCGTGGAAGCGTCGAGCAACGTGCGCGTCGAGCTGCACCGGAATCTGGACGTCAAATCCGTGAAGTCCGCCGACGGGCGTTCGCTCAGCTTCCAGCGCGATCCGGGCAATCCGCTGGATTTGACCGTTTCGCTGCCTTCGCCCGTCGCCGCCAACGGACACGTCACGCTCACCTTCGAATACGCGGGCATTCTCGCGAATGCCGAGAACAGCCCCATTCCCGGCGTGACCGCAGCCTCCATCACCAAGGACTACGCGTACTTGCTGCTGCCCGCCCGCTGGTTCCCGCTGACGAACTATCCCGCGAACCGCTATAGCGCGACCTTCCACCTCAACGTTCCGGACACCTTCGCCGTCGCGGGCACCGGAAAATCCGCCGCGCCCACGCCGCTTGCCGGCGGGCGCCTGCTCTACACCTTCGACTGCAAGCGCGAAGCGCCGAACGGCACCTTCGTGGCCGGCAATCTGCAACTGAATCCGAAGCAAGCAGAAGGCGTGAGCGTCGCGGTCTATGCCCCGCGCGCCCTCTCCGCCAATGCGCAGGATTTCGCGAACTCCGTTGGCCGCGCGGTCGTCACTTTCTCCGATCTCTTCGGGCCGTTGCCGGACCCGGCCATGACCGTGATCGAGATACCGGACGGCACGCTGCGGGAATTCGCGGGGCCCGGAGTGCTGCTTTTGAGCCAGCGCCTCTGGAATCCGCGCACCGCCGACCACACACTGGCGCAACTCGTGGCCGCGCAGTGGTGGGGCAACCAGGTGCTCCCCGCTTCGCCCGGCGACGTGTGGATCAGCGACGGACTCGCGCGCTATTCCGAAGCGCTCTACGTCGAGACCGTCGCCGGCAAGGAAGCCGGACTGAAAGTTGTGGATGAATTCGCCGTCGGCGCGCTGATGAACGAAGAAGCGGCGCCCGTGGCGCAGGCCGCGCGGCTGGCCCCGTACTCTGCGGACTACCGCTCCGTGGTGATAAACAAGGGCGCGATGATCTTTCACATGCTGCGCGCGCAGATGGGCGACGTTGCCTTCAAGGCGCTGCTGCATGACTTTTATTTCCGGTACGCGGAAAGGACCGCCACGATCGACAACTTCCTGACGCTCGCCGAACAGCGCATGCAAGCCTCGGTGAAACCCGGCGATACGCCGCCGAACCTCCGCGCGTTCTTCACGCAGTGGCTCAACTCGACCGGCGTTCCGGAGTTCAAAGTCGACTACGTCGTGTATCGCACGACGAAAGGCTTCCGCATCAACGGAAAAATCACGCAGCCGCTTGACACCTTCCAGATGCCGGTCGAGATCCGCATCGAAACGGAAGGCAATCCGGAGACAAAAACCATTGACGTGGTCGGCACGGAAACGGAGTTTACCGTCGAAACCTTCGGACGGCCGAAGCCGGGCGGAATCAAGATCGATCCCAACAATTTGATCCTGAAAGGAAGCACTTCGCTGCGGGCGCGCGCCGCGATTGCGAGGGGCGAGGACCTTGCCGAACAGGGCCGCTACTTCGACGCCGTGGCGCAATACCAGAAAGCGCTGACGATCCAGCCCAACCGGCCGCTCGCGAATTTCCGGATGGGCGAAGCCTTCTTCTACGAGAAAAACTATCAAGCCGCCGCGAACGCCTTCCGCGAAGCCCTGCAGAATGTGCCGGAGCCTTCCGAGAAGTGGACGGAAGTCTGGAGCCACATCTATCTCGGGAAAATTTTCGATTTGCTCGGGCAGCGCGAGCGCGCCGTGAACGAATACAGCAAAGCGCGGCAGACCAATGACGATACCGGGGGCGCGCAGGAAACCGCGCAGGCGCTGATGAAAAAGCCGTATTCCGAGGGTGCTCCGGCGGCTCCATCGCCCGGGAGCAGCGGGGGGGCGCCGCAGGCCACGCCTGCCTCGATGCCCTCGGCGGACGGAGATCGCCCGGTGCTGCGCAAACCCAATCCTTCACCGCAGACTCAGCCATAGAGCTTGTCCGGCAGGTTTGCCGGGCAAGAGAACACGTATTTTGCCCAGAACTCGTCCGGGACAAAGCGGAGACGCCAGCCCAAATGGCTTCCAGGATCAATTCGGTAGTCCGCAAAGAAACAGGCGGAGTTAATCCTTGGCCTCGGCGGATTTTTTCTGCGTGTAATCGTAAACGCCGCGGCCCGTCTTGCGGCCAAGGCGGCCCTCCTGCACCAATTTTCGCAGCAGCGGATTGGGTCTGTATTTCTCACCCAGAGTGGAGTGCAGGTATTCGAGGATGCTCAAGCGAACGTCAAGGCCGACGAGGTCCACAAGCTCGAAGGGCCCCATCGGATGATTGAGGCCGAGCTTCAGCGCTTTATCGATGTCCTCGGCGGAAGCGATGCCGGCTTCGAGCATCGCGAAGGCTTCATTGCCGATGAGCGCGTTCACCCGGGTGGTGATGAATCCGGGAGACTCCTTCACTACGACGACCTCCTTGCCCATGCGGCGCGCCACCTCGCGGCAAGTGGCGACGGTATCGTCGGACGTCAAAGGCGCGCGCACCAATTCGATCAGCTTCATTTTCGGCACGGGATTGAAGAAATGCAGGCCGACACAGCGGTCGCGCGCAAGCGTCACGTCGCTCATCTCCGTGATGGAAAGCGAGGAAGTGTTACTGGCGAAAATAGCGCCGGGCTTGGCGAACTTATCGAAGATGGTGAAGAGCTCCATCTTCATTTCCATTTCTTCGGGCACGGCTTCGATGATGAGTTCGGCGTCGCGGATGGCGTCTTCGATTTTGGTTGACGTAGAGATGAGAGATGCGGCGCGATCGCGAACGGCGGCATCGACTTTGCCGCGGGCGACGCCTTCATCAAAGGACTGGCGAATCCAGGCAACGGATTTTTCGAGCGTTTCCGGCGAAATGTCCTCGAGCACTGTGCGGTACCCGCCAAAGGCGGAGGCGTAGGCGATGCCGCGGCCCATGGTGCCGGCGCCAATCACAGCAATGGTTGTAACATCCATTCGAGCGAATGCCTCCTGTTGTTCATTTCCCTTTTTGTCGTGGCCGTCGGTGGCGGCCGCTGCGCCCGGAACAGCAGCGCTATAGCAAAACCTTTTTAGAGACAGCCGCGCGGGAGGGCCTCAATAGCGAGGCACCTTGGGATCGATTTCCGCGGACCAGCGCTCGATACCGCCGGCGAGCGACTGGGCGGTTTCGACGCCCTGCTGGCGCAGCCAGCAGACCACGTCCAGGCTGCGCTTGCCGTGATGACAATAGCAGACGACATGGTCCCCGTTGCCGATCGATTGCAAATGGACGGGCACGGATCCCATGGGGATTAGGCGGGCACCCTCGATCCGGCAAATCTGGTGCTCCCAGGGTTCCCGAACGTCAATCAGCAGGAGCCGGTCACCGGCCGCGAGGCGCTGCGCAAGGTCCCGAGGAGTGATTTCGATGGGCAAAGCGCTCGATTTGGTCATCGGAGAGTCACGGCGCGAAGCATCGGACCAAGTCTATCAGTCTATCTCAGCTCTTTTCACTCCGTTTAGGTTTAGGCAGCGCGCCGAGAAAATCGAAAAGCGCTATCGGCCGTGGAAGCGGGGCGTGCGTTTTTCGAAGAAAGCGCGGATGCCTTCGAGACAGTCCTCGGAAGAGTAGCAGCGGAGCTGGTGCCGCACTTCGGCTTCGAGCGCCTCCGCGAGCGCTTCGCTGCGATCGGCAAAAAGCGTTTTCTTGACGGCGCGAATGGCGAGCGGCGGACCCTGGGCGATTTTCTGGGCGAGAGCTCTGACTTCGTTTTCAAGCTGAGGCCCGGGGACGACGCGGTTGACGATGCCGAGGCGAAGAGCAGTCTGCGCGTTGATCATTTCTCCCGTGTAGAACATCTCCGCGGCAACGGAAAGACCGGCAAGTTGCGGGAGGAAGAAGGTGCCGCCGAAATCGGGGAACAGGCCGACCTTGGCAAAATTCTGGCCCAACACCGCTTCTTCCGCGGCGATGCGAATATCGGCGGCAAGCGCGACATTCATGCCGGCACCCGCGGCGGCTCCGTTAATGGCGGCGATGACCGGCTGCGGCATGGTGCGCATCTTGAGGACGGCGGCCATACCGGAGCGGAGAAGCGGCTCCAGTTGCTTGACGTCACCCGCCTGACGGCCTTTGCCGATAGCCGCGAGATCGCCTCCGGCACAGAATGCGCGGCCGGCGCCAGTGAGGATCACCACGCGGACGGCATCGTTGGCGGCAATGCGCTCAAGAGCGGAGTTGAGTTCGGTGGCGAGCTCATTGTTGAGGGCATTGAGCTTTTCGGGGCGATTGAGCACGAGAAGAGCGATGCCATCGGAGATGGATGCGAGGAGGACGGGAGCGGGTTGGGGCGAGGTGCTCATGACGCGAAGACGGAAAGTAGAGTAGCAGAGGGACGATGGAAGATAGAAGCCGCAAGATCAGGCGGCCGGGAGAGGCGAGGCCGGCTGAAGCGCGGGGCGGGACGAGCGCTGCTGAGCCGTGCGGGCTACGAGCTGGGCCAGCTTGCGGAAATGGCGGAGCTTTTCGGCGCGGGCCGCGGAGGAAACGGCGGAACCCGGGCCGCCCGTGAACGGCAGGACATAGACGCGCGCGCCGTAGAGCAACTCCTTCTGGAGGCCGAATTTGCATTTGCGCTGCGCGAATTGCTCGTAGGTGTGCTTGCCATTGAAGGCGACGACGTGCGGAGCATACTCCTCGAGCTTCTGCGAGAGGACGATGCGGCCTTCGGCGAAATCGGCGCGAGAAAGTTCGGCAGGAGTCTTTGTCGGGCGCTTCACCAGATCCGTAAGACCGATGGCAAATTCGATGACCCGCTTATCGTCATGATAGTCGAAAGGCTCAGGAATGACGGCGGCCTGGTAAAGGAGAGGCCAAAACTCATTGCCCCGGCCGGAATAGTAATGGCCTGCGCGAACGGCGGATTCGGTGGGATTACAGCCGACAATAACGAGCTTCATGCCTTTGCGGAGATGGTCGGGAAGGGTCTTCATGGACGATCAGCGAGCGAGCAACCGTACTAGAGGAACTGTAGAAGCGAAGCGGAAAAGCGTCAAGAAAACCGCTGGTGGAAGTGACGTATTGGGCAGGAGGGGAAAGCGCATTGAAGGGAGAAGCCTGAGAGTTAGAGGCGAAGGTGACCTCTGAACGCTGATTTCGGCGGGGTGGCTATTGGCCGCGAGATGGGCTGCCGGAGCTTGCATCGCGGATTCGGGTGAGTCATCCAATCGGAAGAGTAGCCGTCGCGGGCGGCGAGGGCAGTCGAGACGAGTGCGCGGTGAAGCAACGAAGCGCTGGTGTCACTCCTATGGATGTTGCTCATCTTTCCCACGCGGGTCATTTTGGTTGCGGCGATTCACATTTGCATGTTGCGGTACTGCGGGAAGAACCTTTGCTCTGTGCTACTGTAAGAATTGGGAGAAAGACGCGGACGCCGGTGAGGCTCCGCGGCATCGTGAGCGCACCGAAGACACATCGCCTGCCATCAAGAATCGCCAGGGAAGACGAGCCATTGCTCGTCGCGGCGGCGAAGCGCGGCGACCAGGCCGCGTTTGAAGAGCTCGTGAACCGGTATGAAGCGAAAATTTACCGGCTGACGATGAACATCACGCGAAACAATGAGGATGCGGAAGACGCCATGCAGGACGCGTTCCTCAAGGCGTATTCGCACCTGAAGGACTTTGAAGGTGGATCGCGATTTTATACCTGGCTGGTGCGCATTGCCGCGAACGAAGCGCTGATGCGGCTGCGGAAGCGCAGGCCGAATCAATTTTCGCTGGACGAACCGGTGGCGGGAGAAGAAGATTTAATGCCACGGGACCTCGAGGATTGGGGCCCGAGCCCGGAGCAGCGCTACGCGCAGACGGAAATGGGAGACATCCTGCAGCGGCTGATCGGAGAATTGCCGCCGGACTTCCGAACGGTCTTCGTGCTGCGCGACATGGAGGAGCTCTCCACCGAGGAAACGGCAAAGCTCCTGGGGATTTCGATACCGGCGGTGAAATCGCGATTGCTGCGTGCGCGATTGAAGCTGCGGGAAAAACTGGACCGGTATTTCCGGCAAGGCAGGCAGCCGTGAATTGCCAGGACGTGATACGCGAGCTCTCGGAATATCTCGATGGAGAACTTTCGCCGGAGGCGCGGCGGGAATTGGAGGAGCACCTGCGGGATTGCCGCGAGTGCCAGTTGGTGGTGGATCAAACGCGGATGACGGTGGAGATCTTCTGCGATTCGCAGCCGGTACCGCTGCCGCAGGACGTGCAGATGCGGCTCCGGGAGGCGCTGCGAAGGAACTATTCGGGGAAACGCGCTTGAGCAGGCGGGCAGGGTTCCAGGAGACAATAGCACGCGCGGCGGTGCCGCTCGGCGCGAGAGAACGCATGGAATGACGAGCGGAGCAGGATAGGAAAAGGCTTGAAAACCGGCTAGAGAGCCTCGGACCAGAGCGGAAGCTCGCGCCCGAGGCCTTTTTGTTTCGCGGCGGCATAGACGCGCATCGCCACGGCGAGATCCCAGGAAGCGATGCCGTTGGACTTGAACAAGGTGACTTCGCTGTCGCTCGTGCGGCCGGTGGTTTTCCCGGCGACGACTTCGGAGAGTTTCTTGACGCCCGTCCAGCAGATTTCGTCGCCGTGGAAAGCCAGGATGAGGTCGCCAGCTTCCTGGCGGGACTGCTCGACGGAATCGACGACGATGACGTCGGCGCTGGCAACGGCTTCTTCGTCGAGCTCGCGCTTATTCGAGTGATTGGCGCCGATGGCGTTGATATGAACGGCGCGCGCAAGGTCGGCGCCGCGGACAACAGGATGGCTGGCGGTGGTGGCGGTGCAGACGATATCGGCATCGCGCACGGCTTCCGCGGCGGAGGCAACGGCTTCCACCGGAACGCCGGTGCGCTGGGACATTTCGCGCGCGAAGGCTTCGCGATGCGCGGCACTGCGACTGAAGACGCGCGCGGCTTCGAGTTTGCGAACATGGGCGACGGCCTCGAGCTGCGTTTTGGCCTGGCCGCCCGACCCGATGATGCCGGCAATTTTGGCGTCCTTGCGGGCGAGGAAGTGCGTGGCCACGCCGGAAGCCGCGCCCGTGCGCAGCTGGCCCATATAGTCGGCTTCGATGAACGCCAGCAGATTGCCCGAGCGCATTTCGTAAAGAGGAACAAGAAAGCGGAGAACGCCCCGGACGTACGTGTATTGCTTCATCGCCACAAAGCCGGCGGAGTAGTCGGCTGCCGCCATGTAGTGGAAGAAGCCGCCGCCCGGAAGCTCGAACCGGCGGCGAGGATGAAGAACGACTTCGCCCGTGGCTTGCTTGCGGGAGATCTCCTCGACCGCGGCCAGCGCGGCGGGCATATCCAAAACGGCGCGAACCTCGGATTCGCTGATGTGCAGGGTCATGCGGCGGAGCTCCGTGCGCGGATTGCCGAAACAACGCGAAAAGCACATGACGCGTGGCATTCGGCTTGGAAATCGCCAAAAATGAGAAGAAAACCCGTCATTTGGCGCTGTGAGAAGGGGAGGCCGTCTTAAGGCCGGGCTTCTTGTGCTCAGGCTTTCCGGACTCGCCGGGCTCGCGAACGCGGCGGACAACCGTCTGCATGAGCCGATAGGTACGCTCGGCCTTTTCGCCATCCATTTCGCGGAAGCGAAATTCGGGCTCGTCCTTCAAGCTGCGGCCCGTGCGGATGGGCAGGGCTCCGCAGAGGTCGTTTTCGATGAACGCGGTTTCATAGCGCGATCGTTTCGCGTTCCAGGTATAAACGCGAAGGGTGGTGAAATCGCAGGTCTGGCCTTCCGGGCCGCGGATTCCGGCGACAAGATATTGCGGCTTGTCGCCGGACGGATCGGGAACGCGGTTGAGTTCGAACCAGGCGAGCGGCCGAATATTCGCCGAAGAGACGCCTTCGCGGACCGGATCGGGCAGGTCAAGCTCGACAAATCGAGCAATGACCCAGCCGGCTATGGGAACCGTCTGGTCACCAGGCTGCGTCGTGGAAGTATCCACGGCGCGCGCGGTGGTCTCGGCCGGCGGGCGCGTAGCAAGACCGCGCACAAGAAACCAGTCTTCCTTCTTGGTTCCTTCGGGCTGAGCGGCGGATTCCCGCTCGTCGGTTACCTGAACCCAATCGGCAACGGCCCGGCCGACGATTTCGAGCGGAACGCCCCGGCTGAATTGGTACAGCCGCGGCTCGGTACGGCCGGGCTCGACACGAAGGTTGGTGGCGACTTTGGTGCGGCCGCGCGCCTGCACGGGCATGCCGCGAACCGTGTCGAGGAGCTTTACGCTGCGCAGCCACAGGGACGGTTCCATGAGATAGCGGTTCTCGATCCACCCGATGGCGCCGGAAGCCGTACGAACTTTGCTGTTGTCATTCCGCTTGCCGAGGATATCCACACGTTCGCCATAGTGCAGCGTGCCGAGCGGCTGGCGAACCTGAGCGACGCCGCTCCACATGGTGACGCTGCGCTCGCTGACGAACGCTTCGCCAAGCGTCGTGTGACGCGGCCGCAGAGCCCAGGCCACAAACGTGACCAGGGAGAGAAGGGGCACAGCGACGAGAAGACGGCGCTTCATGCGGGGAACCGAACGGAGAAATGGAATGGCGGCTGAGCGATTGGCATAGCAGAGATCGAAAAACGATTGTACCTGAAAGAACCGCTGGCCCGAATGGCCGGGGCGGCAAATTGCTTTCTGTTAGAATGCCGCGTCTCAAGGAATCAGATCGCTGAATCGCGGAGGGTAAAGGATGAGAATGCTCGAGTCACTGCGCCCGCTGGGGCTGCTGGCGCTGCGAGTGGCGCTGGGAGTGATTTTCATTTCGCATGGCTATCCGAAACTGATCCACGGAGCGGGAATGCGAGGCTTCTTTTCGCAGCACGGACTGCCCGGATATTTTGTGTACGTGGCCGGAATTCTCGAGGTGTTTGGGGGCGGACTGCTGATCCTGGGCCTTTTCACGCGCGTTGTGAGTCTTTTGCTGGCGATGGAAATGGCCGTCGCTATTTGGAAGGTGCACAGCGGCGGTGGAGTCATGGCGGTAAACCACTACGAGTTTCCGCTGGCGCTGGCAGCGGCATGCTTTGCGATAGCGACGACCGGAGCAGGCGCGATTTCCGTGGACCAACTGCTCGGCGGAGGCGGGAGCCGCGCGCCGCGGCCCGCCAAGGTCAAGAAGTAGGCTGCGAGGGGGAAACCGATGGCGCCGGAGCAGGCGGCGGAACCGCCGCGGTTCCCGTGAAGCCTTCCGGCAAAACGATCCAGAGCACCACGTAGGCGATGATATTCGGCCCCGGAATGAACGTGGCCAGCGCCCAGATCACGCGCACAAGGGTGGGGTCGAGATCGAAGTAGTCGGCGAGGCCGGCGCAGACGCCCGCGATTTTGCGGTCATTGATGGAGCGCACCAGGCGCCCCCGGGAAAAAGCATAGGCGGTTTCCGGAGGCTGTTTGGCGCCGCAGGCGCAGCAGAAGTTCGATCCGGCAGCGATTTCCTTCTTACAATTGGGGCAAATCATCGTTACCCTCCCACACGCCAAGTGTAACGCCGTTTCCTCTGCCATAGAATACGAGCAGAGAGAGCGAAAAGTTTCCGGGACCGGCTGAGGAGCTAAAGCCCATGGGCGCCCCCCGCTGGGGCGGAAGCCCAAGCCCCGCCTCGCGGAACTGAAAATCAGTATTCGAGGATCTGTTTGACGGCAGCCGTGATGTGGTCTGTTTGCGGGAGGATAATGTCCTCGAGCTTGGGCTGATAGGCGCAGAAGGTGTCCATGGCAGCGACGCGTTTCACGGGAGCATCGAGCTGGTCGAAGAGTTCGTCGGCGATGCGCGCCGCGATTTCGGCCCCATAACCCCAACTGAGCATGTCCTCGTACGCGACGATCACGCGGTGGGTTTTGCTAACGCTCGCGGCAATGGCTTCCCAGTCATAGGGAGAGAGCGAGCGCAAGTCGATGATTTCAAGGGAGACGCCTTCGCGCTGGAGCTGCGCGGCGGCGACCTCCGCACGGTGGACGACCGCGCCGTAGGTGACAATGCTGACGTCCGTCCCTTCCTTGACGATGCGGGCCTTGCCAAAAGGAATCGTAAAATCGGGTCCGGGATATTCGGAGCGGTTGTAGGGCTGCCGGTAAAGGTGCTTGTGTTCGAGGAACATCACGGGGTCATCGCCGCGGATGGCGGTGCGGAGCAGGCCGGCCACATCCAGGGCCGTGGAGGGCATGACGACACGAAGACCGGGACAATGCGTGAAAATCGATTCGCCGCTCTGGCTGTGATACACCGCGCCGCCAGTGAGATAGCCTCCGATGGCCACACGAATGACGGCAGGCGCCTTGAAAGCTCCGTTCGAACGCCAGCGCATGACGGCCAGCTCATCGCGAAGCTGCATCATGGCGGGCCAGATGTAATCGAAAAACTGAATTTCAGCGACGGGCTTGAGCCCGCGAGTGGCCATGCCGATGGCCCGGCCCACGATGCTGGCCTCCGCAAGCGGCGTATTGAAGACGCGGTCGGGTCCATATTTGCGCTGGAGTCCGGCCGTGGCCTTGAAAACGCCGCCCTTCCCTTTCACCTGCTTGAGATTCTCCTCGCGGCTGGCATCGGCAACATCCTCGCCGAAGGCGAGAATGCGCTCATCGCGGGCCATTTCATCCATGAGCGTTGCCGCCACCATCTCGACCATGGTCTTCTGCGCGCCGTGAAACTGCGGCTGCGCCTCAAAGGCGGATGAGGAAGGGTCAACGTCAGGCGAATAAACATTCACGCGAATGGACTCGATGGAAGGTGCTTCCGCCGCAAGAGCCTGGTCCGTGGCTTCGCGGATTTCGCGGTCCACGTCGCCCTCGAGCGCCTCGATTTCCTTCTGGTCCAGCACGCCTTCGCGAACAAGAAAGAGCGCGAATTTGGAAATGGGGTCGCGGCGGGCTTCTTCTTCGCGCTCCTCGGGAGATTTGTAGAGTTTCTCGTCGTCGGAAAGCGAGTGCGAATACGGGCGGGTGACGTGCGCGTGCACGAGGGCCGGGCCGCGCCGTTCGCGGACGTAACGCACGGCTTCCTTGCAAACGGCATAGCTTTCGAGCGGATCCGTGCCATCACATTCGGCAACGTGCAAGCCGGGGAAGCCGCGCGTCAGCTTGGAGATGCTCCCGCCGGCCGTTTGGACTTCGATGGGGACGGAGATGGCATAGCCGTTGTCCTCGATGAGATAGAAGATGGGGAGCTTCTTCGAGCAGGCGACATTCAGGGATTCCCAGAACTCGCCTTCGCTGGTGGCACCATCTCCCGCCGAGACGTAAACAATCTCTTCCGGTTCGTGTCGGACGTATCGGCCTAGAGGAGCTTTCTTGGCTTGCGCGAGCGCCTTCGGATGATTCTCGTAGTAGAGCGTGGCCTCCGCGGCACCCACGGCCTGCACGAATTGCGTGCCGGTGCACGAGGATTTGCTAACGATATTCCACTCCGGGTGTCCCCAATGCGAGGGCATCTGGCGGCCGCCGGAGCTGGGGTCGTCTTTCGCTCCAACGGCTTGCAGCAGCATCTCCAGCGGCGTGACGCCCATGAGCAGGCAGAGCGCGCGGTCGCGGTAATAGGGATAGAGCCAATCCACGCCAGGGCGAAGCAGCAGAGCGACCGCGGATGTGACGGCTTCGTGCCCGGCGCTCGAAATCTGAAAGAAAATCTTGTTCTGGCGCTTGAGCTGGATTTCGCGGTCATCGAGCCGCCGGGAGAGAAACATCGTTCGATACAGCCGGACCAGTGTGTCGCGGTCGAGGCCCAGGAATTTTTGGGTATCCAGCTTGAGCGGTTTGACGCGCGTCTGAACGGCCATACGTAGCGTCCTCGCGGGAAGTGAGATGGACTGAAGCCGAAGCTCAATTATAGGCGAATCCGCTGAGGAAGCAGGCCGGGAGAGCCCTGCAAGGAGCGCCGTGAGACCTGGGACAGGCGGAAGAACGCGCATTTCGGCGCGAAGGGGCTGCATTTGCAAAGCAGGCCAAAATGGCCTTTCGCGGGTCGCGCGCGCGGAAGCTAGTCCAGCGATTGAAAGCGCTGATCGAACTCGGCGTAACGAGAATCAGCCGCGTTGACCAGTTCATGCGGGACTGTCTTAAAGGGCTCCTCGGCGGGAATCCGCTCGACCCAGCGCTGGTAAGAGAGCTTTTCGTGCCCGGAAAAATAGAGGCGAACAAGCAGTTTGATGTCGCTGGAGCGCTTGGATTCGGACTTGGTCTCCGCGTCGTGTTTTTTCCTTGCGGATGACTTGGCGGATTTTGCGGAAGGCTTGGCCGTCTTGGATTCGGCGTCCTTGCCAGACTTCGCGGGAGCGGGTTCCGCGTTTGCAGAGGGAGAGTTGGCGGCTTCCGAAGCAGGCTGCTCCTGGCGGTCAAACTTGTAAAGGAGCTTTTTATCGAGCCGAAAGGCCTGTTTCCAGCCATCGAGTTTGTGACGGGCCTGCTGCGCGGCATCTTCGCTCGCGCCGAAATCAAAGACCAGAAAGGAGTTGTGCATAGCCAGAGTCTGCGGGGAGGCGGCCGGGCAAGTCAAGCAAAGGCTTGCAACACCAGGAGGCCTCCGCCCTGGCGCCGAGCAAGCGTCCGTATCCTCTGGGCGCCCTATTTCATCTTCTAGTTGTCTTGATTTTCAGCCGCTTTTGTATGGCTGCTTCGCGGAGACTGGGCTATATTGGGACTACGGATGGGGTGATGAATTTCTTCGGGCAAGATCGCTGGCGCAGAACCCAGGCCTGTGTTTCGCTGCTCGCTGTGGTGTTCCTTTACGCGCCGCTCGTCGCGACCGCATGGAGCGCCAACGCTTCCTGCTGCAACTCGAAGCAGTGCCCGATTTCCAGTCATCATCACAAAAAGGTTCCGGCTCAGCAGCCGGAAGGCATGAACTGCGAGCATGGCAGCCAAATGCCGGGGGCGACGGCGTGCTCGATGTCCTGCTGCCAAACGACCGAAGGCCAGATGCTGATTCCCGCGAATTTCGTCCCGCCGCCCATTTTTCTGCTCCAAGAGCCGGGAGTTCTTCTTTTGGCCGCCGCCCCGGAGCGCTCCGCTGAACCCTGGAATTCGCATCAGCCGATTTCTCCTCCTCCCCGGAGCTCGCGCACCGCTGTTTAAGCAGCGTTTCCTCTTCGACTCTATCTGACTCACAAACCGCTGCCGCTGCCCGGCGCAGCGCGCAATTCCATTTTTTCGATCGCGAGGAGATATGAAAAGGATTTGGCTTTCCGCGGGTGCGGGGTTGCTGATGGCGGCCCTGAGCCTGGCAACAGTATTCGGTACGGTGCGCGGCATTGTGCACGATCCGCAGCACCGGCCCATGACAGGAATAGAAATCGTCTTAAAAGCGAAGTCGTCCGACTATTCGCAAATCACCCGGACGGACACGAACGGCGAATTTCATTTTGACGCGATCCCGCTCGGAGAATACCTGGTAACCGCTTCGGCCGCCGGCTTCACGGCCCAAGAGCAGACGGTGACCGTACTTTCCGGCACCGCGCCCGTTCTGCATTTTGAGTTGTCGCTTTCTTCGCGCAGCGAAACCGTGCTGGTTTCCGGCGAGACCCTGACCGGGCAAGCGGAATCCGTGACGCCGGTCACGCTGGTGAACCGCCAGGACATCGCGGACACGCCGGGCGCCACCCTGGCGAATAGCGTGGCGATGATCACGAATCTCGTGCCCGGCTCGTACGTGACGCACGATCAACTGCACATTCGCGGCGGGCATCAGGCGAGCTGGCTGATCGACGGCGTTTCCATCCCCAACACGAACATCGCGAGCAATCTCGGGCCCCAAATCGACCCCAAGGACATTGATACGCTCGAGGTGCAGCGCGGGAGCTACTCGGCGGACTACGGCGACCGGACCTACGGAATTTTCGACGTGGCGCCGCGAACGGGCTTCGAGCGCAACAACGAAGCCGAACTGACCTTGAGCGCCGGGAACTTTTACAACACGGACAATCAGCTCAATTTTGGCGGGCACACCAACCGCTTTGCGTATTACGGGAGCCTGACCGGGGGACGCACGAATCTCGGATTGGAGACGCCAACGACGGCGGTGCTGCACGACGCGGCCAACAACTTCGGCGCATTTACCTCGCTGATGTTCAACCTGGATTCCAGCGATCAACTCCGCTTTGTCGCACAGGCGCGGCAGGACTTCTATCAGGTGCCATTTGACCCGGGCGATTTGAACACGCAAGGCCAATTTCGGCGCGATGCGAACCGGGAGAGCGATTCCTTCGCGGCGTTTTCCTGGGTGCGAACGTTCACGCCCGGCCTCGTGCTAACCGTTTCGCCCTTCTACCACCACAACAGCGCGGACTATGAAAGCAGCCCGCTGGACGTGCCGAGTTCCGCCACGGAAAATCGCGGCTCGGACTACGAAGGAGGACAGACGACGGTCTCTTGGGTTACGAAGCGCAACAACCTGCGCGCGGGGGTCTATGGTTTCGCGCAGCAGGATAGGCAGTTGTTCGGGCTGCTGTGCAACTCACCGGGCGATTGCGAAAGCGTAAGTCCCGCCGAACGCTTGAGGCCGTCTGGAGGACTGGCGGCAGCTTACGCGGAGGACCAAGTGCGGGTTGCTTCCTGGCTGGCGCTTAGCGCCGGGGTCCGCCAGACGCATTTCTCAGGCGGAGTCGCGGAGAATGCCACGAGCCCGCGCTTCGGCGTCTCGGCTCGCGTGCCCAGGCTGAATTGGGTGTTTCGTGCCTTTTACGGCCATTTCTATCAAGCGCCGCCGCTCGCGACCGTTTCCGGACCGCTTCTTCAGGCCGCGAACAATCAGAATCTTGGATTCATTCCGTTGCACGGCGAGCGCGATGAGGAACATCAGTTTGGCGTGACCATTCCCTTCCGCGGCTGGACCCTGGATGCCGACAACTTCCTGACGCGGGCGGCAAACTATTTTGACCACAACAACTTCAACAATTCCGATCTGTTCTTCCCGGTCACGCTGGAAGGGGCGCGTATCAGCGGCTGGGAGCTGACGCTGCGTTCACCGCGGATACAAAATCGTCTGCAACTCTACCTCACCTACTCGAATCAACTGGCTCTGGGCTGCGGCGGGATCAACGGCGGCTTGACGGATTTTTCCTTTGGGAGCGGCTGCGGCGCTCTGGACCATGACCAGCGCAATACCCTTCACGCCGGAGGCACGGTGAGTCTTCCATGGCGGTCCTACGCCGCGACCGACGTGTACTATGGTTCCGGCTTTGCCAACGGCGATGCCGGCCCCGGAGAACCGGATCACCTGCAGCCCCACACGACCGTGGACCTGGCCTTGGGCAAAACCTTCGGCGAAAGGTTCGCGGCCAGCGTGCAGGCGCTCAACATCGCGAATCGCCGCGTGCTGCTCGACAACAGTTTCACCTTCGGCGGCACGCACTACATCAACCCGCGCCAAATTTTTGTGCAGATTCGCTACCGCTTCAGGTATTGAAGACAGCTTGGACACGCGGCAGCATTGCTGCGCGTCGTGCCTTTGGGTCTTGCCTCCGAGGCGGATGCGCCGAAAATCTCCGTTCGCGCCTAGGGACGCGGTGCTACACTAAGCGGAAATCAAATGGCGATGGAGTTCGCCACAACCGGGCCGATGCCGCGCGTTGGCTCTGATGACTCCTGGCTGCCATGGGCGCCAGGAGTTTTTTTGTTTGCGCGCAGGGCAAGCCGGATGGGAGACCTCTTGCGACTGACTTTGATTGCCATCTTTGGCGCTATCGGAACGCTGGCGCGCTATGCCCTGCAGGGGTTCGTGCAGGTCCGCGCCGCCGGAACCTTTCCTTACGGGACCCTGCTGATCAACTTGAGCGGGTGCTTCCTGCTCGGGCTGATTGGCCAATTCACGCTCAACCGCCTGGTTATTCCGGCGGATTGGCGCGTGGCGATCGCTGTGGGATTTTTCGGCGGCTACACAACCTTTTCCAGCTTTGGCTGGGAAACCGCGAAGATGCTGGAAGACGGCGAGTGGATGCGCGCGGCCTCATATGTCGCGGCCAGCGTGCTCGCCGGCATCCTGCTATCCTTTGCTGGCATCCGTCTGGCCAATCGATTGTAGGTGCGGCGATGAAACACGAAAAGTTTGAAGGCGAGCGCACGTTGATGCGGATTCACATCGGTGAATCGGACAGATGGCGCGGCAAGCCGCTGCACGAAGCCATTGTCGAGCTGCTGCGGAAGGAGCGCTTCTCGGGCGCAACGGTGCTCCGCGGAGTCGGAGGTTTTGGCGGCTCGAGCGTCTATCACACCGATAAGCTCTTGCGGCTCTCGCAGGATTTGCCCATCGTCGTGGAAGTCGTAGAGACCACCGAGCGCATTGAGAACATCCTGCCCAGGCTGGACGAAATGGTGGAAGGCGGGCTGATTACCTTGGAAAAAGTGCGTGTGATTCTCTACCGGTCCGTGAAGAGACGCTAGCTGGGCCTCTGGACTGAGCCAGGATGAACGAAGAACCACGAGGGCGCTGGCTAAACCGCACGGTTCTAGGCGTCGGGCTGACCAGCCTCTTCAGCGACTGGAGCCATGAAATCGCGACGGCCGTCTTGCCCGCGTTTCTCGCTACGATTGGCGCTGGTCCGGCGTGGCTGGGCGCGATTGAAGGCGTGGCCGACGGGCTTTCAAGTTTCACGAAGCTCGCTGCGGGGCACTTCACCGACCGGCTGAAACGCCGCAAGCCGCTGGCCGTAGCCGGCTACGCCGTCACCACCCTGGCCACCGCTTCCTTCGCGTTTGCGACACGTGCATATCAACTGCTCGCCGGGCGCACTGCGGCGTGGTTCGGCCGCGGCGTACGCTCTCCCGCCAAAAAAACGCTCCTCGCGGCTGACGTGCCGCCCGAAGCGTACGGCCGCGCGTTCGGGCTCGAGCGCCTGATGGATACGCTCGGCGCCATTGCCGGGCCGCTGACGGCGCTCTGGCTGCTCGAGACGACGCGGCACAACTACCGCAGCGTATTTCTGTGGACGCTTGTGCCTGGTCTTGTCGCCGTCCTGGTGTTCTGGTTCCTGGTGCGCGAGCGGGAAGCCGGGCGCCAAGCACCAAAGTCCTTTTGGACGGGCTTACGCTCGCTACCGGGCTCTTTCCGCCAGTTGCTCCTGGGCGTGGGCGTCTTTGGAGCCGGGGACTTTTCTCATTCGCTGCTCATACTCTATGCGTCGCGCATGCTGGCGCCGGCACATGGCGCGGCCCGCGCCGCCAGCATCGCCGTCGAGCTTTATGTGTTGCACAACGTTCTATATGCCAGCGCGGCTTACTTCAGCGGCTGGCTCAGCGACCATGTTCCCAATCGGAAGATTGTGCTGGCCTCGGGCTACGCGCTCGCGGCCGCAACCGCCTGTCTGCTGGCAACGGGAACGCGCTCGCTGCCGCTCATTGCTCTTATTTTCGCGCTGGCTGGAATTTATATCGGCACGGAAGAAGCTCTCGAGGATTCGCTGGCCGCTGAGCTTGTTGCGCCCGAACGGCACGGCATGGCGTTTGGGACACTGGCGGCAGTCAACGCCATCGGCGACTTCGTATCGAGCTTGCTTGTCGGCCTGCTGTGGTCCAAAGCGTCCGTGCAGGCCGCCTTTGGAGTCTCCGCCGCGCTCTTCCTCGCTGGCGCAATTCTGATTCTTCGCCTGCGGCGCTGAGGTGTATCATCGCGGCGTCATTTCATTCCCACGCTGGAGGAAACGATGAGGTTGCGGCGTGCTCCTGGCACTTTCGCGTTGTCCTGTGCGCATCTTTTCATGCTCCTCGTCTGGGCGGCGTTTTCGTCTACCAGCCAGGCCGCGGAAAATGGGCTGGCTCTCGCTCCGCCCATGGGCTGGAACAGTTGGAACAAATTTCACTGCAATGTCACCGAAGATCTGATCAAGTCCGCCGCGGATGCCATGGTCAGCAGCGGAATGAAAGAAGCGGGCTACCAATACATCGTGATTGACGATTGCTGGCAGGTCAGCCGCGACAAAGACGGTAATATCGTGGCCGATGCGCAGCGTTTCCCTTCTGGCATCAAGGCTTTGGCGGATTATGTTCATTCGAAAGGACTCAAATTCGGCATCTACTCCGATGCCGGGGAAAAGACCTGCGCTGGACGGCCCGGCGGCCGCGGACACGAATTTCAGGATGCTCTGATGTACGCCTCCTGGGGCGTGGACTATCTGAAATACGATTGGTGCCACACCGGCACAGCCGATGCCCCCGCAACGTACGCCATCATGCGCGACGCCTTGGCGGCTTCCGGCAGGCCCATCGTTTTTAGCATTTGCGAATGGGGCAAGAATAAGCCATGGCTCTGGGCGCGCGATATCGGCAATCTCTGGCGCACCACCGGCGATATTTCCGACTGCTGGGACTGCAAGAAGGGCGAGCTTAGCTTCGTGAAGATCGTTGACATGCAAGACGGGCTGGAAACCTTCTCGGGACCCGGACACTGGAACGATCCCGACATGCTCGAAGTGGGCAACGGCGGCATGACCAACACGGAATACCGCTCGCACTTCAGTTTCTGGTGCCTGCTCGCCGCGCCACTCATGGCCGGAAACGATCTGGCCCACATGACTCCCGAGATCAAGGAGATCCTCACGAATAACGAAGTCATCGCCGTGGATCAGGATCAGCTGGGACGGCAAGGCCGCCGCGTGCGCAAGGACCCCGGCACGGAAGTCTGGGCGCGCCCGCTCAAAGACGGCAGCCGCGCGGTAATTCTTTTCAATCGCGGCGAGAATGAAGCACAGATCAGCGTTGCATGGGAAGAAATCGGTTACCCGGCGCATTTGCCCGCTATGGTCCGCGACCTCTGGGCACACCGCGACCTGGGTAACTTCACGGGCAGGTTTTCAGCGCCTGTGCCGCCGCATGGCGTGGTAATGGTCCGCCTGGCCCCCTGACCGTCCGGCAAAGCAACCTACAAATCGATATTGCGCGCCATTTCCCAGCGTGCTACCGTCAGCGAAGAAAAGGCGAATCGCAACGGGGGCATCATGCCGCAATCACTGGCCGTCCGCACCTCAACGGAATCCCGCCTCATGACGCGCGGCCACGCCAAGGTCCAGGAAGTGCTCGATGTGTTCGCACGGCGCGACCACTCCGGCGAAGTGCTCACCGCCGTGCGGCATTTCCCGGCGCGCGAGGCGCAGTGGGCGGACTTCCCAGCTTGGCTCCATGCGGATTTGATTGCCGCGTACCGCGCCAAGGGGATTGACCGTCCCTACACGCACCAGGCCGCAGCGGCACATGCGGCTTACCAGGGCAAGAACACGGTCATCGTCACTCCAACGGCTTCCGGCAAGACCCTCTGCTACAACCTGCCCGTTCTCCACTCCGTTCTCGAGAATCCTGATTCCCGCGCGCTTTATCTGTTTCCCACGAAAGCGCTGGCCCAGGATCAGCTCGCCGAACTCTGCGACCTGAATCAGCGGCTCGCGCACCGCTTCGGCGTCTTCACGTACGATGGCGATACGCCCAGCGATGCCCGCAAAGCCATCCGCGAAAAGGGTCACATCGTCCTGACCAACCCAGACATGCTGCACACCGGCATTCTGCCGCATCACACTCGCTGGACACGGCTTTTCGAGAATCTCAAATACATTGTCATCGATGAACTCCACACCTACCGCGGAGTTTTTGGCAGCCATCTGTGCAACGTGCTGCGCCGCCTGCGGCGAATCGCGCGATTCTACGGACGCGAACCGCAGTTCATCTGTTGCTCCGCCACAATCGCCAACCCTGGCGAGCTTGCCAAGCGCTTGCTGGAACAGGATGTCGAGGTTCTGAATTCCAGCGGCGCTCCTTCCGCCGAAAAAACCTTCGTCTTCTACAATCCGCCCGTCGTGAATCGCGCGCTCGGCATTCGCCGCAGCTATATCAATGAATCCTCGCGCGTGACCCAGGAATTCCTGAAGCGCGACTTGCAAACCATTCTCTTCGCCAATTCGCGCCTGCACACCGAACTCCTGCTCACTTACTTGCAGCAGGCGAACCCTCATCACCCAGCCCAGCCGGAAGCCATTCGCGGCTATCGCGGCGGCTATCTCCCCTCCGAGCGCCGCGAAATTGAACGCGGCCTGCGCGACGGCCGGATTCGCGGCGTCGTTTCGACCAGTGCTCTCGAACTGGGCATTGACATCGGCTCGCTCGACGCCGTGGTCATGGCCGGCTACCCTGGCACCATAGCCGCCACTTGGCAGCGCGCCGGCCGCGCCGGCCGCCGCAGCGGCGGTTCCTGCGCCGTGCTGGTCGCTTCCTCGGCTCCGCTCGATCAGTTCATCGTGCGTCATCCTGATTATTTCTTTGGCAACCCGCCCGAGCACGCTTTCATACAGCCGGACAATCTCGAAATTCTCGTCAACCACCTGAAGTGTGCCGCCTTTGAGCTGCCCATCGCGCCTGAAGAAAGGTTTGGCGACGTCGATTTGCCGGATTTGTGCTCACGCCTGGCCGAGGCCGGATACCTCCATCGCGCCGGCGAAAATTTTCACTGGACGCACGAAGCTTATCCCGCCGATACCGTCAGCCTGCGCAGCGTTACCAGCGACAACTTCGTCATCGTTGACATTACCGGCGAGCCCAGCGTCATCGGCGAAGTGGATTTTTCCAGCGCCCTGACCACCGTCCACGAAAAAGCCATCTATATCCACGGTGGCCAGCAATATCACGTCGAGCATTTGGACTTCAAAGAACGCAAGGCCTACGTCAAACAAGTGGATGCGGACTATTACACCGACGCAATTCGCTACACGGAAGTTCGCGTGCTCGAAACCGCCGGCACCGCAACGCCGCCCCCCGGCGCGTTCCCGTCCTCGCGCTCGCATGGCGACGTTCTGGTCCGCTCGCAAGTCGTCGGCTTCAAAAAAATCAAGCTCTTCACCAACGAGAATATCGGCGCGGGCAAACTCGAGCTGCCCGAAAACGAAATGCACACCACCGCGTACTGGGTCACGCTCGAACGTCCGCTTCTCGATTCCCTGCCTTATTCCACGGGCGAACGCCAGTCCGGCATGTTCGGTCTCCTGCACGCGCTCGAATCGGTGGCCACGCTGCTGCTGATGTGCGATTGCCGCGACCTGGGCATCGCCATCGGCGAGCGGCCGCCCGCACCCGGCGCTCCCACCGAGATTCCGGCGATGCCAACCGATGCGCTCGCGGCGGCATCCGCGAACGCCCGCGAATTCTTCGAGCCGAATCTTTACCTTTACGACGCCTATCCCGGCGGCATCGGCTTCTCCGAACCGCTCTTCCGGGCCCATGACCTGCTGATCCGCCAGACGCGCGACCTGATCGCCGCCTGTCCCTGCGATTCAGGGTGTCCTTCCTGCGTCGGTCCTGCCGGCGATTTGGCCCCGCGCGCGAAAGAAGCCGCGCTCGCCATCCTTGATCGGCTCGCGCACTGATGGCCGCGCTCGATAAATTCGCGCGGCTCGCCGCGCTCAAGCCCGTTCGCGTCCCGCCTGCGCTTCCCAAGGCTTTGCGCGCTCCCCAGGAGGAAGACTCGCTCGCTCGGCTGCTCGGCGCCGGCATCGGCTGCAATCAATTCGGTGAACACGTGGCCATCCGTAACTGGTATTCGACCCCTGAATTTGCCGAGCCTTCGCCGGCCACGCTCGACCTGCTCTCGCAAAATCGCAGCGACACCGTGGCGCGCCGCACCCGCTGCGCCTTTGCCGATCCCGCAAAATGGCTCTTCCTCGACACCGAAACCACCGGACTCGCCGGCGGCACCGGCACTTACGCCTTCCTGGTCGGCCTTGCCTGGTGGGACGCCGGAGGCCTCCAGGTCGAACAATTGCTCCTGCGCGACTTCTCCGAGGAACATTCGGTTCTGCACGAACTCGCGCAGCGCATCGCCGAACGTCCCGCGCTCATCACCTTCAACGGGAAAACCTTCGATTGGCCTCTCCTCGAAAACCGCTTTACCATGACCCGCTCGATTCCCGCGCCGCGCCTCGCGGGCCATCTGGACCTTCTGCACCCCGCGCGCGCTCTCTGGAAATTCCGCCTCGGCTCCGTGCGTCTCTCCGAACTCGAGCGCCAGGTGCTCGACCCCGTTCGCCTCGGCTGGACGCGCGACGACGACATCCGTTCCGCCGATATTCCACAGTTTTATTTTGACTATTTGCGCGGCGGACCGCCCGGCCCGCTCGCCGCAGTGATCCGGCACAATCAGATGGATCTGCGCGGGCTTGCCGCTCTTTTCGGCAAAATCGATGCGCTGCTCTCCGCCCGCCCGGCGGAGTCCCGCGACCATAGCCTTGACCTTTTCGGCCTCTCGCGCTTTCTCCGCCGCCGCGGCCAGCCCGAGCGTGCCCGGTCCGCCTGTACCCTGGCGCTCGATTCCGGTCTTCCCGCCGAGTTCCGCGCGCAGGCGCGCCGCGAACTGGCCCTTCACGCGCGACGCCGCGGCGAACACGAGGAAGCCGCCGCCCTCTGGCAAGAAATTGCCGGCGACCCGGAACATGGCCCTCAAGCCTGCGAACAGCTCGCGATTTACTACGAGCGTCGCGTCCGCGATTACCGGCGCGCCGCCGAATTCGCGCAGCTCGCCATCGCCAATCTTCGCCGCTTCCGTTCGAACGCTCTTTCTAACGCGCGCGCCACCCGCCTCGAGAGATCGCTCCAGAGGCGCCTCGCGCGTCTGCAAACTCGCCTTGCGGCGGAAGGCCGCTCACGCGAAATCTTTGCCCAAGCGCTGGATGGCCGCTGCTAAAAGCGCCGTGCCGCGGCCGTTACGTTGCTCATCCGCGCCGCCGCCTTCTCCACCGGCTTGTCCGAGCCCAGCGGCGCCTCCGGTGCGGCTGTCCAGCCCATCGCCTTGTTGAAGGCGTCAAAAACCGCGCGCTCCGTGCCCTCGAGCGTGATGCATTCGCCCCCCAGGCATCGCAGAAAAACGCCGCCGTCCGGCGTAGCAAAGGAGAAAAAATTCGGCCGGCGCAGCAGGTTGCTGCGCTGCGCGTGCTTCTTCTCGAGCGCTTCCGAGTACTGCCCGAAGAACCGGGCCGCGCTTTCATCGGAAGCCAGTTTCAGGCGCGAGGCCAGCACGAGCCGCTTTGTTTTCTTGTGCTCGTACACGGTGTAATGGTCTGCCCGCCATTCCGACGCGAGCGGCTTGGCGCGCTCCGCTCCCAGAAATTGCTTCAGCACTTCCCGCCAGCCGAACTCGCCCAGCACATTCGCATCCAGCATCGCCCAGTCCGCGCCCAGTAACCGCTCGATTTCCGGCTCGCGGATTTCCGCGGGTTTTTGCCCGCTCCGGTAAAGCTCCGGATGCAAAATCTGCTGCGTCGAAGCCGGCGGCTTTTCAAACATCCCGGGCAAGCCCGGCCAGCCGCTTGCCTTCAGCACCGACATGGAAAATTGCAGACCGTTCAGATAAGGAAAAACCAGCGCGTCCTTGATGAACGCCGGGGCTTTCGCGAGCGTCGGTGTGTCGCTCAAGTTCCCCAGAAAAATCGAGGGATCAAACTCGGGCAAATCCTTCAGCGAACGCCCCGTGCCTTGCAGAAGATAATCGATCATCGCGGCCGTCGCGCTGCCCTCAAGCACCGCTTCGCGGGCCAGTTCCGCGTCGTCGTTGGGCCGCGCCGCCTTCACCCACGGCTCGATATTGAAATGCTGGTCCTCGAGCGCGTGCGTCAATTCATGGGCCATGACCATCCGCTGATCCTCCAGCGGGATCCAGTCCGCCACGTAGAATTCGTGCGCTTGCGGGTCGTAAAGTCCGGCGATCTGCTCCGTCAGAAGCTCCACCATGAAGTGGTCAAAATCAAAGCCCTTCGGAATCAGCCCGAACGCTTCCGCGCTCCGCGCCGAGGCGTACCGCTCCTGCGGATTCTTCTCGTCATTCATCTCGCGAATGACGTACGCGCGGATTTCATCGCGCGAGCGCAATGTCTTTTTCAGCGGAGTGCGCAGCTTCAGGCCGGTGATCTCGCTCATTTGTTCGAGCACTTCGTCGGCGGCGGCGGCAAACTCGCCCTTGTCCGGGCGGTCGGCCGCCTTTGGCGGCGCTGCGGAAGCAGTCTGCGCAGCGGAAGCCGAAGACCAGCTCAGCAGCACAGCCAGACAACACAGCACTTTCCTCCATCGAAATCGGTTCAAGAGCATGGCTTGGTCAGAATAACAGATTGGCTCCGCGGAAATGGGACCTCTTGCCTCGCCCCGTGCCTCCAAGCTTCGTTCCTGCCCGACCTTTCAGCTTCCGCCCCGCCGATGTAGCGCGATTTTAGAGCTCCCGCGCCAATGTGGCCGGCCCCCAACCGGCCTATCGGGCTCGGAACGTGCCATCCGCCGTCCGACCCCCTCCACTTGACCTTGTTCCTATTCCTTAACAAACTGGTAATTGTGGTGTACCCTTACGCCTCACTTCCATCCGCTCTGAGGGCAACATGCTTCCCGGTCTGCGATTAAGGCAGGTCCGTGAACGGCTCGGCCTGACCTATCGGGACGTCGAACGCGCCAGCTTGGAAATTGCATCACGACGGGGCCGCCCCGAGTTCATCCTGCACATCAGCCGCCTCGCCGATATCGAAAATCGCAGCGCTGTGCCCGGCATCCACAAGCTCTACACCCTGGCGGTGGTCTATCACCTCAACCCCGCCGAAATCATGAAGTGGTACGATGTTCCGCTTCATGAATTTTTCGCGGACGGCACCCTGTTCCCTCCCCCCGAAACGCATCTTGCCGCTCCGCCCGTCTCCTTGCGCATCCCGCTGCGGTTCGACCCTGCCTTTGACCCCCGCCGAACCGAGTTGCTCTCCCGAATGGTCGAACAATGGGGCCATCTCGAAGGAGCGCTCGCCAGCGGCGATTCCAACGGCCGACTCGCCTACGGCTACATCGGCCTCGCCGACCGCCGCATGGTTCCGCTCTTGCGGCCCGGAAGTCTGGTTCTCATCGACACCGCCGTCCGCCGCGTCGAAGACCTCGAATGGTCCAACGAGCACGACCGTCCTATTTATTTCGTGGACATCCGAAACGGCTACTGCTGCGGCTGGTTTCATCAAGCTCAGGGGCGGCTGGTGCTCCAGCCGCACACGCTCTCCCGCTGCGTCCCCGAATCCTGGCGCACGCCGGAAGAAGCTGAAGTCGTTGGCCGCGTGGTCGGCGTGGTCACGCGCCTGAATGAACCTTGGAGCAATCTGAATGCAGAATTTGCAGCAGAACGCGGAGATTCGAACAAAAAAGTTCCTTGAGATACTCCGGCGATTTCTCCGGCAGCAGCATACGGTACGACTCAAGCTTCAGCCAGTGCGCCGCCGCCGTCTCCAGCCCGCTTTCCATATGCTCCAGGCAGTCCCGCAAGTCCTCTTCTTGTCGTAGCAGCGGCATCTCCAGAATCCGCTCAAAAATCTGCTCGTGGCAAAGCTCCAGGGCTTCCTGGACCGCGGCTTCCGGATAAACCGCGGCAAGCCCCGCATGTTCATAGCGGCCGCTCGAAAGATCCCGTAGCGACGCTAGGTAAATCAGCCGTCCATACACACGGGGAATTCTCGCCAAGGTCGTCGTCGCAAAGTCGTGCACGACTTCCCGGCTCGACTGCAGGTGAATTGAGTCTTCCATCGCCCTTTCGTTCCGAAGACAGAACGTTTTCCGGAAAGTTCCTCCGTGAAAAGCCGGCTCGTTGCACCCTTCTTCTAAGGAGGGTGTTCCCCATGAAAAAAATTGCTGGCGCGTTCGCTGCGGTCTTGCTTGCAGCCTTGATCGTACTTCCCGTTATCAGCTCCGTCAACCCTTTCGCTAGTAATTCCAAAGCGACAGTCGCTGACGGCTGGCCCCTTCCTCCTCCTCACCCTCTGCCGCCTAGCGCTATCGGCCATTCATTCACGGTTTAGCTAAGTGAGACGAGTCTCGTAGTCTCGTGGACTCAGACGCTACTCGTTCACGATGATTGCTCACACACTCGGTAGAGTGTCAGGATGAGAAGGGTCAGGCGGTATTAGCCTTTCCGCGGCGCGCCAGCCTGGCGCGCCGCGGAAAGTCACGATTCAACCCTAACGACCTGATGACTCTGGAAGAGGTTCCCATAGGCCGCACATGGTGAGCAAACACGCGCGGACGGTGGAGATTGCTGAGTACGTGCTGTCTGTACGCAAGCAATATCCGCGCTGCGGCAAAGAGAAGTTGATGGTGCTGTACTTACAGTTTGTATACATGTTAGGATGTGGCCCGCAATGGCCACCGCCGTCGAATTTGCATTGCTGGCCACCCTGCACGTCGCCCTGCTATTTATCCTGCTCGCGCGGGGAAACTGGCGACACTGCCCCAATTTCAGCGCCTATGTTCTTGTAAATCTCCTGCAAGGGGCGGCGTTGCTTCTGCTTTACAATCACGAACAACTGGGCAATGCGTTTGTGCAAGCTTGTGCTTGGATCACACAAGCGGTGGTGTTGTGCGCCAGGGCGTTAGCGATCAACGAGATTTGTCGTCATTTTCTTCGGAAGTACCGTGGAATTTGGGCGCTCGCCTGGAGACTTTTGTCTGCGGTGTTTTTGCTCCTTGCCGTTGGCTCGATTTTTTCCGCGCGAGGGACTTGGGAACGCGCGATCGGTTACGCCGATCTGGGACTTGAGTTTACCATCGTGGCTACTCTGGCTTCTCTGTTTGCCTTTGCTCGCTATTATGGAGTGGTACCGCCTAGAAACTTGCAGGTCTTGGCGTTTGGTTTTTTCCTTCTTTCCTGCATCAATGTGCTGAACAATGTTACCTTAACGCGCTTCGGCACAGCATACGACGGCATCTGGAACATGCTGAGCGCGCTTTCGTTCTCCGCAGTGCTCATTGCCTGGATCTGGGCAGCGAGCAAACCCTTGGGATCTGCAACCGGAGCAGCCGTGCTGCCGTCTCCCGCCCTCTATCGATCCTTGTCGCCGGAACTCAACTCCCGGCTTCACGCGCTGAACAGCAGCCTGCAAAGATTCTTCGACCAGGAGGCGCATGAGCTGTGATGTACCTCTTTTTTATGGGATTTGCGGTCGCGGCACTAATAGCCTTCTCTCTGTGGGCTGTTCGCGATTCGGTGGAAGGACCTTCGCTCGATAAACTTTCGCCTTCTGAAGCCGACGAATTTCCCCGGAACGCCAGATACTTGCCATTGATACGCCAGGCCCTTTCGCGCGAGGATATCCACTATCTGCAAGCCCGCGCGCCCGTGGCCGTAGTCGGCCAAGCTCGGCGCGACCGCAAACGGGTCGCCCTAGCTCATTTGAGGGCATTGCGCTGCGAGTTTAGAAGGCTCTTGACGCTAGCGCGCGTCATTGCTGCACTCTCCCCCGAGGTCACAGCCACAGACGAGCTTGAGCGCCTTCGTCTGACGGCACAGTTCGCCTGGCGTTTTGAACTTGTCGCGCTGCGCATCCGGTGGAATTTTGCGCCGCTCCCAGAGCTTAGAAATATTACCGAGATGGTGAGCGCCTTGAGTGTCCGGCTCGAGGCAGCCATCAAGGAGCTTGGCGAACGCGCGGCGCTTGCGGGTGAAATCGCCTCATCGCTCGACCGGCGTGGTTTGGACAGCGTCGGCTGAGCCGCTTACGCCGGGTGCTCCTACGGCGCCGCCTGCTGTCGGCGCGGCCGTTTTTTCCGGGACATACCGCGGAAGCTCGATCGTAAACGACGCTCCTCGCGCGGGCAGATTCCGCACGCGAATGGTCCCGCCGTGTTCGGTCACAATTCCATAGCAAATACTCAGTCCTAGCCCCGTTCCCTTGCCCACCGGCTTCGTTGTGTAAAAGGGATCGAAAACCTTCGAACAGTCGTGTACGCCCGGCCCGCTATCCGTAAATTCAATCGAGACCCGCTCCGAAGTCGCTCCCGTCCGCACCCAAATGTCCCCTTCCTGTGATTTTTCAAGGATGGCGTCCACCGCGTTGTTGATCAGATTCAAGAAGACCTGCTGAAGCTGATGCGGGTCCGCCGCCGTTGCAGGCAACTCCGGGTCCAGTTCCAGATGCAGCCGGATGTTGTTTGCGCGCAAATCATAGTCTCGCAGCGCCAGCGTATCCTCGACTACCTGATTCAACTGTACGAGCACCCGCTCCGGTTTGTGCTGCCGCGCGAAGCTCAGCAGGTTCTGCACGATGCGATGCGTTCGCTGCGCCTGCTTATAGAGCTTATCCACGTACTCCGCCCCCTGCGCTCCCACCTGCCCGCTCGCCGTCAGCAATTGGCTGTATCCCAGAATCGCCGTCAGCGGATTGTTCAGTTCGTGCGCAACTCCCGAAATCAATTGCCCGACCGCCGCCATCTTTTCGCTTTGCAGCAGTTGCTCTTGCGCCTTGCGCAGGTTCTCGTACGCCTGCCGCGCCTCTTCATACAAGAGCGTGCGCTCGATGGCGCTGGAAATCTGGCTCCCCACCGCGATCAGCAGGTTCGTGTCCGCCGGCGAGAATTCCTGCTGGTGTCTGCTGCCCACCACCATCGTGCCGATCACCCGGTCTTTCGACCACAGCACCACCAGGTAGGACGAAACGACGCCTTCCTTCCGTTGCGCCTCCCGGAACACCGGCGGCAGCGGCAGCCCCTGCGCCGAAAGAAATGTCGCGTGCACCGCCTTGATATGCCTCAGAAATTCCGGTTGCAGCGTCACCACCGGAAAATGCCGCGCGTACTCGGATTTGTGCCCGGCCGCCGCCACGCGCCGCAACCGCTTCTGCTCCTCGTCCAGCAGGTAAATCGCCGTCGCATCCAGGTGGAAGAGCTCCGCCATCTGCCGCAGCGTCCGGTGCAGCGAGTCCGCCAAATCCATCGATTCCGACAGAGTCTGCGCAATCGAATTCAGCACCATCAGCTCACGGTTGCGCCGCCGGATTTCCTGCTCCGCCCGTTTGCGCTCCGTGATGTCCAGCAAAAAACCCTGATACGCCGTGACGTTCCCGTCCGCGTCGCGCACCGCCATGGACGATTCCAGCATCGTCCGTACTTCCCCGTCCCGCCGTCTCATCTCGAACTCGAAATCCGCCACACTCCCGTGTTCGTGCAGCAGTCTCTTCAGCCGCTCGCGGTCCGCCGGATTCACGAAAAATTGCGAGGAAATATCCGCGGCCAGCAGTTCCTCGCGCGAATCGTATCCGGTCATGCGCATCAGCGCGTCGTTAAAATCCAGAAACCTCCCGTTTGGCGTCGAAATAAACACGCCTTCCTGCACGCTCGAAACCAGCGTCCGGTACTTCTCCTCCGCGCGCTTCCGCTCCGTGATGTCCTTCAGCACATGCACGATGCCCATCTGCCGGCCGGCGCTGTCCGCCAAGTTCGAATTGGACGCCAGAAAATATCCCGGCAGCCATGGGTCCGGACTGTCGCCCTCGCCCGCCACTCCTTCGCAGTAAGGACACACTTTGTACCCGGCCCGTTTCGCCGGCAGCAGGTCCCCCACGCTCCGCCCGACCAGCGCCGCCCCTTCGCGTCCCAGCAACTGGTTCAGCCGGTGATTCGCCCGCACCACACGCCCCTGCGTGTCGTGCACCAGTATCGGATCCCCGATCGAGTCGAACGTATACGCCCACTGCTGCTGCGCCGCCGTCACCTGTTCAAACAAGCGCACGTTCTGCAGCGTCAGTCCGATCAGATTCGCCAGGTTCACTAGATACGACAGTTCATCCGCCTTGAACCGCGCCGCGCCAGGCAGACCGATGCTGATTAGTCCCAGCGGGCCTTTTGCTCCCGGCAGCGACAGGGTGATCATCTCCCTTACGCCCGCATCCGCCATTCGCTGTCGCACTCCCGGGTCCGGCTCTTCCTCCATGCGGATGTACCGGCACTCCTCCTGCAAGCCTTTCTGCACCCAAGGCTCCGACGCGCTCACACTATCGTATTTCGCCAGATACTGGCTCGGGAATCCCACCGCCGCTCGCGCGACCAGCTTGGCCGCGGCCCCTTCCCCCTCCAGCAGCCGCGCTACTCCGTGTTTCGCGCCCAGGCTGTTCACCAGGTTTCCCATCACACTTTCCAGAAACTCTTGCACCGAAGGCGTTTGTGTGCTCGCCGCTGTAAAAAGCGCCAGCCTGCGCATTTTTTCGTTTAACTCTTCGGTCCGCAGCCGCGCGCTTTCCAGAACGGCCACCACCATCGCAATGCCCAGCGCCACTCCCAGCAGATGGTCCGAAGCCACCCGCAGCGGGAAAAACGGACTCACCCTCCACAAAGGCCGGTCCAGCCCGTTTAGCCCCAGAAGCAAAAACGCAGCCGCCAGCAGTTGCGCGCCGTGGCCCTTCCCCAGCCGCGACGCCCGCCACGTCAGCCAGCCCGCCGCAAGGCACACGACGCTCTCCAGCACCGAAGTTTCCCAGCGCATCGGCTGGTCCCGCCACGCGCCGCTCAGCTCCAGGTAGTAGACCGCTGCCAAGAGCGCTGCGATCACCGGAAAGACTGGCCAGCCTTTGCGCCCTTCGCCCGCTACACGCTGCAGGACCGAAACCAGCAACAACAGCAGCGCCGCAAAGTGCCCAACCACTGCGCTCAGCCGTAAACCCGGCTGCAAATTCGCCAGCGCCGCCACCTCGCAAAATGCCGACGCCGTCAGACACACCCATCCGGCAAGCCAGAACCGGTAGTAGCTCTCCTGATGGTCTCGCCGCAGCAGCAGAAACAGCACCAGCAGAATGAGGAATGCCGTCGCTTCAAAGAACGCTATCCCGAGCAGCCCCTGCGCTTCCAACACGTCGCGACGCCTCCCGGCCGGAAATGCCCTGCGAGGGATACCTGTTTCCGCCGTTCTGATGCACCAGTGGATACGGCCGAGGCTCCGGGGAGGAGCCTTCCAGCGACGCTAACACGCTATTTTCTGACTGGACAAGGGTACCGCCCCACGCCTGTGCCGTCCCTTATAATGACGCTTGGGAGCAACCCATCGTGGACCTGGAAAACATCCTTGTGGTTGATGACGAAGAGGCAATCCGCGAGGTCGTTTCGACCATGCTCGAATCCAAAGGCTACCGCTGCACCGCCGTGCACAACGGCCGCGCCGCCCAGGAGCAGGTTAAACGCGCCACGCCCGATCTCGTCCTGAGCGACATGATCATGCCGGAAATGGACGGCATCAAGCTGCTCGAATGGCTGCGTCAATACGACCCGGAAGTCCCCGTCATCATGGTTACGGCCATCCACGATATCCAGACCGCGCTCGAAGCCATTCGCCGCGGCGCCTACGATTACATCCTGAAGCCTTTTGAAAAGGACCAGCTCTTTCTGGGCGTTGGCCGGGCGCTCCAGCATCGCCGGCTCATCATCGAAAATCGCAGCTATCAGCGCAACCTCGAACAGCTTGTCGAGGAGCGCACCGCGCAGCTTACCGGAGCCATCGCCCAGCTCGAGCAGTCGTATGACGATACGCTCGAGGCCCTAGGAAGCGCGCTCGACCTCAAAGACGCCGAAACCGAAGGCCATTGCCAGCGCGTCACCGCCTTCTGCATCTCCATCGCTAAAGCCATGCCTGTGCCCAATCCCTATCTCCCGGTCCTCGCCCGCGCCGCTTTCCTCCACGACATCGGCAAAATGGCGATTCCAGACGGTATTCTGCGCAAGCCCGGGCCGCTCACGGACGATGAAAAGCAGGTCATGCGCAAACACTGCGAGATCGGCTACAACATGCTCATTCGCATCCCGTTTCTGCGCGATGCCGCGGAAATCGTCCTCGCTCACCAGGAATTTTTCGATGGTACCGGCTATCCCCGCCAGCTCAAAGGCGAGCAAATCCCGCTAGGCGCGCGCATCTTCACCGTCGCCGATTCCCTCGACGCCATGATCAGCGACCGCCCCTACCGCAAAGCTCTCCCCATCCAGCACGCACGCCAGGAAATCAAGCGCTGCTCCGGCACCCAGTTCGACCCCAAAGTCGTCGACGTCTTCCTCTCCATCCCCGAAGAACACTGGATCGAACTCCGCGAAAACCTCGGCTCCCCCTTCCGCCTCGCCCACCTCAAAAACCTATAACCTCCTTTCGCAGGGCCTTTCGTTGCAGAACCCAAAAAAGCGAACAACCCCGCAATAGAACACCCAAAAAATAAGTGAGCGGTACGTGAAGTGCAGGTGCTAAGGCATGGTGGGAGGAGCGGGGAATCCCAGAGCGGTGGATCGGGCAGCTTGCGCCCGTTTCCACTGGTCGGGGAGCCAGGCGTCGAGAGGGCCATGCGGTTCGCGCAGCTGGCGGTGCGGCAGTTGGCGCAACAGCGGCGGCAGGTTCAGGAGCAGTTGCGTGAAGTAAAGCTGCGGCTCTTCGCCGAAATCGAGCAGCGCTTGCAGCAACTCGCCTTCACTCAGCCGGTCCGCCCGCGGCCCGTAGGTCCACTTGCGATAACGCGCCAGCTCCATCTGCAAACGCAGCTTCTCGATGTACAGCTCGTCGGCGCGCTGCGCGAGTTCTGCAATGCGTCGGCTCTGCTGCGCCGCCAGCGCGGACTTTTCTTGCGCGAAGGCTTCCTGTTCTTCCGCGCGCCGCCGCTCGCGGTCGCGCTCGGCGATTACCGCGCACAGCAGCGCTTTCAGCGACACGCTATCTTCGGGCAGGTTGTTCAAGGAATTTTCCGCGGCGGGCACATCCCCTTAGACGCAGACACCGGCACGAGGTTTCACGACAGCAAATCGTTTTTGGTTTTGTCCTTCGCTTTCTTTTTTTTGCCGCGCTGTGGCGCGCGAGAGCTCTTCTTCACACCGCGCGCTCGTAACGCGCCACGCGCTGCAGCTTCGAAACATCAATCCCGTCCAGCACCATGGCCAACTCGCTGGCCCGCAACTCCATGCTGCGCATTCCTTCTTGGGGTCGCGGCAACTTGAACACGCCTTTCTCCAGCCGCTTGTACCACAACACAAAGCCGTCGCCGTCCCAGTGCAAGATTTTCAATCGGTCTCCCCGGCGCGAGCGAAACACAAACAGATGCCCGCTCAGCGGATTCTCCCCAATCACCGCCTGCACCCGCTCCGCCAGCCGGTCAAACCCGCAGCGCATGTCCGTCGCTTCCACCGCCAGCCAGATGCGCGCGGCTTGCGCCCCATCGA
>Ga0209810_1000524_pt1 | contig 82643 bp, 76 predicted proteins | sample Coa_R1_7_FD_187159 | JGI IMG/M metagenome (GOLD analysis project Ga0209810, IMG submission 187159) | Surface soil microbial communities from Centralia Pennsylvania, which are recovering from an underground coalmine fire - Coalmine... | ecosystem: Environmental > Terrestrial > Soil > Unclassified...
TCTGCTGGGGGCTCAAGAAGACCTGCTTGACCAGCTGCTGGGTGATGGTCGAGCCCCCCGCCAGCGTCCCCCGGTGGAGGAGGTCGTCGATGGCCGAGCGGGCGATGCCGGTGGGATCGAAGCCGGGATTGGTCCAGAAGGTGTGGTCCTCGACCGCCACCGTGGCGTTGATCAGGTAGGGCGAGATCTGGCTCAGGGGGACCGTGCGCAGGTGGTTGCCCTGCCTGCCCACGTCGGCCAGCTCGACCCCGTTGCGGTCGTAGATCAGGGTGTCGCCCTTGAGCAGGGTGGCGTCCAGCCCGTTCACCGGCGGCAGGCTGCGCATGAAGGACGCGGCGTACATTCCGCCGCCGACACCGCTCACGGCCACGAGGATCACCAGGGCGGCGAGGAAGGGGGTGAGGTCGATGCGTGACCGCCGCCTCGCCCGCGGCAGCCAGCCCTGGAGAACGGACTTCCGAGATGGACGGTCGAGCCGGCCCGTCATCCTGGCCAGGTTCATGAGCAAGCAGCCTCGAGATCGATCATGTCCCCATCCATGTGCACGACCATGCAACGCGGCCGGGCCCGGAGAGGATACGATCGGGCCGGCGGTGGGTCCCGGCCGACGTCGTCGGCTGACTTCAGCAGGCGTTCAGGTTTGCTCTCGGAGCAGCGAGACGGATGGTGATGGATGGGACGGGCGAGTCTCGTCCCCACGTGGGCCTCACTCTCGCCCCATCCGACCGGTTTCGACCGGTGCAGACGGGAAGCCGGACACGTCCTGAGCGGCCGCCCACCGTCGCCCCGGTCGGCGCCGTCCGGGGCGAGTCGGCGCGCCGCGGCCACGGGGTCGCGACCGTCTCCTACTCCTCGATGGCGAGGTCCGTCCGCACCTCGGCCACGCCGTGGCGCAACGTCTGCAGGGTGGAGCAGTAGCGCTCGGCGCTGGCCAGCAGGCGGCGCGCCCGCTCCGGGTCCACGCCATCCCGGACCTTGACCCGCGTCCGCATCTCGACCGCGGTGGCGCCGACCGGGACCGTGCGGTCCACGCCCATGGTGCCCCGGAAGTCCCAGTGGATGCGCACCTCGACGTTCACCGACTCCAGCTCGAGGCCCAGGTTGGCGGCCACCGAGCGCAGCGTGCTCTCCTCGCAGACGGCCAGGGCGGCGGCCAGGATGTCGCCCGAGCACGGGGTGTCGCCGGCGCCTCCCGCCGCCGGGTGGAGGCCGGCCTCGATCACCACCTCGGGGAACTCGCCGGGGGCGGCGGCGCAGTGGCGGGGGTCGTCGAGGTCCCGGTGGACGGAGTGGGCGCCGGTCACCACCCGGGCGCTGGCGGGATCGGCCCGGTAACGCTCCTTCAGCCCGGCCTGGATTCGGCGCAGGTCGATGGTGTAGGGCATGCCTGCATTCTGGGCGATGGCCGGCCTCGACCGGAGGCGGGGGCCGGGAACGAGGTCGCGCTACTCGGGCGCCCGCACGGCCAGGCGGCTGGTGACCACGCCCGTGTTGAGGCCGATGGTGCGCAGGCCGCCGAAGAAACGCGCGTGCTCGATCTTGCAGCAGCGGTCCATGACCACCTCCAGGCCCGCCCGGCGGGCCATCTCGGCCGCCTCGTGGTTGATCACCCCGAGTTGCATCCAGAGCACCCGGGCGCCGATCTCGATCGCCTGCCGGGCGATCTCCGGGACCTCGTGTGAGGGGCGGAAGACATCCACGATCTCGATCGGACGGGGGTGCCCGGCCGCCGCCTCGCAGAGGTCGCGGTAGACCCGCCGGCCCAGGATCTCCCGCTTCCCGGCCTGGGCCGGGTTGATGGGGACGATGTCGTAGCCGTTGGCGGCCAGGTAGATGGCGGCGAAGGAGCTGGCGTTGTAGTAGTTGGACGAGAGCCCGACCATGGCGATGGTGCGGTAGGTGGTCAGGATCCGGTAGCGATCCCAGGGCGAGAGCCCGTAGTCGTTGCGCTCGCCGACGGCGCTCACGGCCTCACACCTGGTAGGGGGCCCCGAAGGCCCGGGAGAGCGTGGAGTGCCCGAGGCCGTCCCGGGATGGGGCCGCGACCGGCTCCGTCCTCTGGGAGCTCCGGAGGGCTTGCTCCAGGTCCCAGACGATGTCCTCCACGTCCTCGATGCCGACCGAGAGGCGGACCAGCTCCGGCCCGATGCCCGCCGCCCGCAGCTCGTCGTCGGTGAGCTGCTGGTGGGTGGTGGAGGCGGGATGGATGACCAGGGTCTTGGCGTCGCCGACGTTGGCCAGGTGGCTCGCCAGCTGGACGGACTCGATGAATCGCCGGCCCGCCTCGCGGCCGCCGCGGATGCCGAAGGTCATGATGGCTCCGCAGCCGCGGGGGAGGTACTTCCGAGCCCGGGCGTGGTAGCGGTTGGAGGGCAACCCGGGGTAGTTGACGTACTCCACCGCCGGGTGCTGCTCCAGGAACTCGGCCACCCGCTGCGCGTTGGCGCAGTGACGCTCCATCCGGACGTGCAGGGTCTCCAGCCCCTGCAGCATGAGCCAGGCGGTGAAAGGGGCCATGGTGGGGCCGTAGTCGCGCAGCATCTCGGCCCGGCACTTCATCAGCCAGCCGAAGTCGCCGAAGTACTCGAAGAAGCGGAGATCGTGGTAGCCCTTCGAGGGCTCGGTCATGCCCGGGAACTTGCCGTTGTCCCAGGGGAAGCGCCCTCCGTCGACGATGACGCCCCCGATGGCGGTGCCGTGACCGCAGATGAACTTGGTCGCCGAGTGCACCACGATGTCGGCTCCCCACTCCAGCGGCCGGCAGAGGTAGGGCGAGGCGAAGGTGTTGTCCACGATCAGCGGCACCCCGACCTCGTGGGCGAGCCCGGCCAGCGCCTCCAGGTCGGGGACGTCGATCAGGGGGTTGCCCATGGTCTCGACGTAGAAGGCCCGGGTCCGCTCGGTGACCGCCTCCCGCCATCGATCGAGGTCGTCGCCGTCGACGAAGCGGCACCGGATGCCCATCTTGCGGAAGCTGACGTCGAACTGCTGGTAGGTGCCGCCGTAGAGGCTGCGGGAGGCGACGAACTCGTCGCCGGCCTGCATCAGGGTGAAGATGGCGAGGTGCTGGGCGGCCTGGCCGGAGGCGGTGGCGACGGCGCCGATGCCGTTCTCCAGGGCGGCGATACGCTCCTCGAAGACGGCCACGGTCGGGTTCATGATCCGCGAGTAGATGTTCCCGAAGCGCTGGAGCGCGAACAGGTTGGCGGCGTGCTCGGTGTCTTCGAAGACGTAGGCGCTGGTCTGGTAGATGGGCACCGCCCGCGCGCCGGTGACGGGGTCCGGCCGCTGCCCGGCGTGCACGGCCAGGGTGTCGAAGCCGAACTGCCGCGGGGGCTTGCTCATAGCTGGGAGTTTAGACCCCCCTCGCCGCCCCCCGGTCCGTCGCCCCGGGGCGGTGCCGCCGCCGGAGCAGCGAGGGCCTGACCGGCCGACCGCCTGGGCGATCACCAGGAGCGTGAACGGAGCCGTGGAGACGAGCACGACCGCCGTCCGCCTCGTCGTCGGCCATCTCGTGAAGGGAGCGCCCTCCCCTCGGCCCGAACCCTACCCTCCGGTCGAGGCCGCTCCGGTCGGAGGGCCGCCGCCCTCGGCTCTATTGCATACTAGTGTGCTAGCTCAAACCATCACCGACCCGCGAGGGGCGTGAGGGAGTGGAGGGATGAGGAGTTGAAGACGCGAGCCGCGGTGGTCAAGCAGCCCGGTGGGCCCTGGGAGATCGAGGAGCTGGACCTGGATCCGCCCCGGGCCAACGAGGTCCTGGTCAGGTTCATGGCCTCCGGCCTCTGCCACTCGGACGAGCACATCCGCGAGGGCGGGTTCCGCAGCTATCCCATGGTGGGCGGGCACGAGGGGGCGGGCGTGGTCGAGGAGGTCGGCCCCGGGGTCACCGCCGTGAAGAAAGGCGACCACATCGTCTCCTCCTACGTGCCCTGCTGCGGGCGCTGTCGGTACTGCTCCACCGGCCACCAGAACCTGTGCGACCGGGGGCTGAACGCGGCCGTCGGCTGCCTCCAGGACGGCACCTTCCGCTTCCACCTGGACGGCAGGGACCTGGGCGGCATGTGCGTGCTGGGCACCTTCTCCCAGTACGCGGTGATCTCCGAGCTGCAGTGCGTCAAGGTGGACGACGACCTGCCCTTCGACGTGGCCGCCCTGGTCGGCTGCGGGGTCACCACCGGCTGGGGCTCGGCCGTCTACGCGGCCGGGGTGAGGCCGGGCGACACCGTGGTCGTCTTCGGTGTCGGGGGCGTGGGCATGAACTCCGTCCAGGGCGCGCGTCACGCCGGGGCCAGGTACGTCGTCGCCGTCGATCCGGTCGAGTTCAAGCTCGAGATGGCGCGGTTCTTCGGAGCCACGCACGTCTGCTCCGACGCCACCGAGGCCCAGGACCTGGTGGTCCAGCTCACCCGGGGCCAGCTCGCCGACCACGCCATCCTGACCGTGGGCGTGATGACGGCCGAGGTGGTCACCCAGGGCTTCAACATCGTGGGCAAGACCGGCACCGTGACCATCACCGGGGTCGGACCGGGCACCACCGTGCAGCTGCCCGGCGGGCCCATGACCGGCTGGCAGAAGCGGGTCCAGGGGGCGCTCTTCGGCGCCGCCAACCCCATGTACGACATCCCCAAGCTGCTGGGGCTGTACCGCGCCGGGCAGCTCAAGCTGGACGAGCTGATCACCCGCCGCTACTCGCTGGAGCAGATCAACGAGGGGTACCGGGACATGCTCGAGGGCCGGAACATCCGCGGCGTCATCCTGCACGAGCACTGAGCACCGGCCCAGGAGGCCCACCCCGGTGCGCCCCTGGGCGCCCGGTCCGGTGCGGTGGTTCGGGCCCGAGACGCCCTGGCCGGCGACGCTACCCTGGAGGGAGGGCCGCAGGGCATGGTCGCGGTCCGACCACGGAGGTGCCAGCCCATGGACGGCAAGGAGCGGATCGCTCGGGACCTGGAGGAGGCGCGCCGGAGGACGGTGCGGCTGCTCCGGCCCCTGGACGATGAGCAGCTGACCACGCAGCACGATCCGCTGATGAGTCCCCCGGTCTGGGACTACGCCCACGTCGGGGCGTTCGAGGAGCTGTGGCTGGTCCGGGCGCTGTCCGGGGCCCCGGTCCTGGACGACGACCTCCTCCGCGTCTACGACGCGATCGAGACGCCCCGGGTGGTGCGCCGTCACCGGCGGCTCCTGGACCGGGCCGAGACCGAGTCCTACCTGGCCCGGGTCCGCCGTCGCGCCCTGGCCCTGCTGGAGGAGGTCGACCTCGGGTCCGACGACCCGCTGCTGCGCGGCGGCTTCGTCTACGACCTGGTCGTCCAGCACGAGCAGCAGCACGACGAGACCATCCTGCAGACCATCCAGCTGACACCGGGCCGCTACCTCGAGGAGCTGCCGCCCCTTCCCGCCGCCCAACCACGGCCGCACGACATGGTGGAGGTGGCGGGCGGGACCTATCCCATCGGCACCGACCTCCACGAGCCCTACGACAACGAGCATCCGCGGCACCTGGTGGAGCTGTCTCCGTACGCCATCGACCGCTTCCTGGTGACCAACGGCGAGTACCTGGCCTTCATGGAGGATGGCGGCTACCGGCGCCGGGAGCTCTGGAGCGCCGAAGGATGGGAGTGGAACCAGACCTTCGGCACCGGTGCGCCCGAGTACTGGTTCAGGCGGGGGTCGACCTGGCTGACCACGTGCTTCGGCTGCGAGGTCCCGGTCGATCCCCGCCTGCCGGTCATGCACGTGTGCTTCTTCGAGGCCGAGGCCTACGCGCGCTGGGCGGGCAAGCGTCTGCCCACCGAGTTCGAGTGGGAGGTGGCGGCGGGCTGGGATCCAGACCGAGGTCGGCAGCGGCGCTATCCCTGGGGCGAGGATCCCCCGACCCCGGCCCGGGCCAACCTCGACCAGCGCCTGTTCCGTCCCGCCCCGGTCGGGGCCTTCCCGAAGGGCGCCAGCGCCCTCGGCTGTGAGCAGATGCTGGGAGACGTCTGGGAGTGGACCAGCAGCGACTTCCGGCCCTATCCGGGCTTCGTGGCCTATCCCTACCGGGAGTACTCGGAGCCCTTCTTCGGCGACCAGTTCAAGGTCCTGAGAGGAGGCTCCTGGGCGACCCGGCCGGGGGTGGCCCGGGTCAGCTTCCGCAACTGGGACTCACGCCTGCGGCGCCAGATCTTCGCCGGCTTCCGCTGCGCGGTGGACGGCTCGTGACCACCGTCCCCGCGCCCCTCACCCTGGCCGTGCACACGCTCGGGCGAGATCGCCGTCGCCGGATGGCCGAGGACGTCCGCCGCGCGCTGGGTGGCGAGCCGCCGGAGCTGCCCTGTCGGTATCTGTACGACGAGCGCGGATCGCGGCTCTTCGACGAGATCACCCATCTCCCCGAGTACTACCTGACCCGGGCCGAGCGCGAGATCCTGGAGGCGGAGGCGGATCGGATCGTCGGCGTGGCCCGCCCGACCTCGATCGTGGAGCTCGGCGCCGGCTCCTGCGAGAAGACGCGGCTGCTGCTGGCGGCCGGGCGCCGGGGCGGTGGCCTCCGCTACTTCGTGCCCTTCGACATCAGCGAGACGGCGCTCTGGAAGGCGGTCTGGCCGCTGGTGGAGGAGTTCCAGGGCCTCTGTGTGTACGGGCTGGTCGGGGACTTCGACGACGACCTCCATCGCATCCCGCGCCTGGGCCGTCAGCTGGTGCTCTTCCTGGGCAGCACCATCGGTAACTTCGACGAGGTCGAGCGGGTGTCGTTCCTTCGGCGGCTGCGCACGATCATGACCGGGGGGGACCACCTGCTCCTGGGCGTGGACCTGGTGAAGGACGCCGGCCTGCTCCGGGCCGCCTACGACGACGTCTCGGGCGTCACCGCCGAGTTCAACCGTAACCTCCTGCTGGTGCTGAACCGCGAGCTCGGTGCTGACTTCGCCCCGGAGGCGTTCGAGCACGTGGCCCGGGTCGACGGGAGGCGGCAACGGGTCGAGATGTTCCTGCGCTCGGGGCGGGACCAGGTGGTGAGGATCCCGGGGGCGGACCTGGAGGTACGCCTGCGGGCCGGCGATATGATCCGGACCGAGATCTCGGCCAAGTTCACCCGAGCCTCGGTGGCGGAGATGCTCCGGGAAGCCGGTCTGGCGCTGCGCGCCTGGTTCACCGACGAGCGGCAACGGTTCGCGCTGGCGCTGGCGGCACCCCGGCAGGGGTAGCGGTTGCACCGCGCGGCCGGGGTGTGGGATCGGAGGCGCCGCGGCCCGGCCGACCACGGTGGGGACGACCGGTGTTCCGGTCCCAGGGGATGGATGGTGCCACGCGGGCCGGACAGGGCAGGATGATCGGGTGTCAATCGACGTCGCCGGATTCAGCGATCAAGGGCTGCGCTGGGAGATGGAGGACCGTCACGTGCTCCTGGAGGAGGGGGAAGAGGTCCTGGGCGGGGTCTTCGACGGGCACAACGGCGCCCGGGTGGCCGAGCTGGCGGCCAGGCTCCTTCCCCAGCTCCGCGACCACCCTCCCGCCGAGGCCCTGATCGCGATCCACCGCCAGGCGCTGGGCCTGCCCGGCGGCGCCTGCGCCGTCGTCTTCCGCCTCCGGGGCGACCGGCTGGAGGTCGCCAACGTCGGCGACGCCGAGCTGGCCCTGGTGACCGGAGGGGAGGCTCGTCTTCTCACCCGGCGACACCGGCTCGACGATCCGGAGGAGCAGGCCCGGATCCTGGCCCGGGGGGGCGTGATCCAGGGGCCGTACGCGATCGATCCGCAAACCCTCCACGGCCTGATGCCCACCCGTGCCCTGGGGGACCACGAGCTGGAGCGGATCGGGATCGTCTGCGAGCCGCACCGCTGGTCGGGCCGGTTCCAGGAGGGCTGGCTGGTGGCCGCCTGCGACGGGCTGTGGGACGTGCTCGGGGCCGAGGAGCTCCCCGGCCTGCTCCAGGGCTCGGCCGAGGAGACGGCCCGCCGCCTGGGCGAGGAGGCCCTCCGGGGCCGGGGCTCCACCGACAACCTCACCGTCCTGGTGGTGCGCCGGACCTGACCGCCGCCTCCGCTCCGACCACGCGCAGGGCCCCGAGCAGGCCGGCGTCGGCCACGGCCCGGGCCGCGGCCCAGGAGAACCACGCCACCTCGCGGCTCTCCCCCGGCCCCGGCCGCGGCTCCCGGCCGGCCGCCCGGAACCGGTAGCGGAGGTCGAGGTGGGTATGGCCCAGGGGGCCGGGGTGGACGTCGACGTGCACCGGCCGCGTGCTCGCCGGACGCAGGAGGAGGCCGGTCTCCTCCCGCGCCTCGCGCCGCGCCGCCTCCCAGGGCGTCTCGCCCGGCTCCAGGTGGCCGCCGGGCTGCAGCCATCGCCCCAGGCGCCGGTGGCGGTGGAGGAGCACCCCCCACGGGCCGACCACGATCGCCGAGGCGGTCACGTGGACGGGTCCGGCCAGGCGGTCGAACGGGTTGGCCAGACGCTCCAGCTCCTGCAGGAGCCTCGCGCGCGAGCGGCGCTCGCGGAGGTCGACGGGCGGCGGCAGGGCCAGCACCTGGGCGCGCACCAGCGCCCGCAGCTCCTCGATCGTCCGTCGGGCCACGTCGGGAAGCGTACGCCGGGACTTGCGCCCCGCACCCCCCGGCCTGTCACCATAGCCGCCGACGATGGGGGGATCACGGGCCGCACCGTGGCCGGAGGGACCGGAGGGGAAGAGGCCGGACTACCGGCCGGGCTCGGCGGAGGACTTCGACCGTCTCTACGAGGCCACCTACCACCGGCTGTTCGCCACCGTGCTGGCGCTCCTGCGCGATCGGGCCGCGGCCGAGGACTGCACCCAGGAGGCGTACCTGCGCGCCTACCGGGCCTGGTCGAGCTGGAAGCCGGACGCCCCGGCCGAGGCCTGGCTGCACCGGATCGCCATCAACGTGGCCGTCTCCCACCGACGCCGGGAGCGACTGCGCCAGGTCGGCCAGCTGGTGATGCGTCTCGGGCCCCCCGCCCTGCCCGACCCCGCCGACGAGGCGACCACCCCGGAGCTCCTGCGCGAGCTGCGGGCCCTGCCCCCCCGGCAGGCGGCGGCGCTCGTGCTCCGGCACGTCCACGGCTACACCAACCGCGAGATCGCCCACGCCCTGGGCGTGCCCGAGCGCACGGTGGCCTCCCGCCTGGCCGCGGCCCGGGCTCGGCTGCAGGTTCGCCTGCGCGACCTGCGAGCTTCGGGTACCCGGCTGGCCCCCAGCGTTCCCTCTGACGAATGACCAAGACGGGAAGCGGTCGGGAGCAGGACGACTTCGAGGACTGGCTCGGGCGCGAGCTGCAGCGCACGTTGGGCCCGGTGCGCGGCCCCAGCCCGCGCGCGTCCCAGGCCGCCTTCCGCGCCGCTTCCCGCGCACGAGGAGGAACGCTGATGGCGATCAAATCGGGCATCGTGACCGCGGTCACGAGCAAGGCGGCGGCCGGGGCGGCGGCCCTGGCGGTGGCCGCGGGCGGCGGGGCGGCGGTGGCCACGGCGGCCACCGGCAGCGCCAACCCGACCAACTGGGGTCAGGCGGTGGTGCAGGCGGTCCAGGGCTGCAAGCAACAGGTCCGCAGCGACGGTGCGGCAGGGAAGGGGTCCGAGAACGTCGGCCGGTGCGTGAGCGCGTTCGCCCGCCAGCACGGCGAGCAGCAGCGCAGCGCCCACGCCGGCTCGGCGCCCAGCCCGAAGCCGACCACCTCCGCTTCGACCCACGGTCGATCCCGGGGCAGCGAGGAGTCCGCCGCCCACGCCCAGGTCCCGCATCCGACCCCGAGCGGGATCGGCGCCCCGGCCAGCACGGGGCCGGGGCAGTCCGGCGCGGACCACGGTCAGTCCGGCGGCCACGACGCCGATCACGGCCGGCCCTCGCCCCTCCCCTCGGCGGTGGCATCGCCGCCGGGGCGTGGCTGAGGGCCGAGAGCGCGGAGGCCGCTCAGCGGGGCCCGGGCTCAGCCAGCCCGGGCGCCCGCCCGGGCCCGAAGGGCCGTGCCTCCACGATGGGATCGGGGGCCGTCCGGCGCACGCTCACCTGCAGGTGGGCCCAGGCCGGGTCCTCCTCCGGACGATCGGTTCGCCAGTGCGCCCCGCGGGACTCGGCGCGCAGCCATGCCGAGGCGAGCACCAGCCGGGCCAGGGTTCGGGCCGCCCCGCCCATCCCCGGCCCGTCCAGCTCCTCGAGCCCCCGCCTCAGCTGCTCCGGATGGCGCTGAGGGCCGGCGCAGCGCTCCAGCAACCAGCGGACGCTGGCGACATCCCCGGTCGTCACCTCCAGGCAGATGACCTCACTCCGGGGGTGGGAGGGGGAAGCTTCGGCCGCCGCCGCCCGCCCGGCGCGGCGTCCGAACACGACCGCCTCCAGCAGCGAGTTGCTGGCCAGTCGGTTGGCGCCGTGAACGCCGGTGCGGGCGCACTCCCCGGCGGCGAGCAGCCCCGGCACCCCGGTCCTGCCCTCCAGGTCGGTGACGACGCCGCCCATGGTGTAGTGGGCGGCCGGGGCCACCGGCATCGGCTCCCGGGTCGGGTCCAGGCCCAGCGACCGGCAGCGGGCGAGGAAGCCCGGGAACTCCCGGGCCAGCCGGCGTGGCCCCAGGTGCCGGGCGTCCAGGAGGACCGTTCGTTCCCCGCTCCGCGCCAGCGCCTCGACGATCGCCCGGGTCACCACGGCCCGGGGTGCCAGCTCCCCGCGGGGGTCGGCGTCGAGCAGGAAGCGCCGGCCGCGGTGGTCGGTCAGCCTGGCCCCGGCCCCGCGCAGGGCCTCGGTGATCAGGAAGGGCTCCCCGGGGCCGGCGTAGACGGTGGGGTGGAACTGCACCAGCTCGAGGTCGGCGAGCGTCGCTCCGGCCAGCAGCGCCGCCACCAGTGACGCCCCGTCGCACCGGCGTGACGTGGTGGTGCGGGCGAAGAGGCCGGCGTAGCCGCCGGTGGCCAGGATCACGGCTCCGGCCCGCACCTCCACCGGGGAGGACAGCGCCTCGCCCTCGCCGGACGAGTTGCCCTCCACCGCGGTGGGACGCAGCCGGGCGCCGGCCACGCCGGTGGCGTGCACCAGCAGGCCGGCGAGCTCGCCCCGCAGCCGGCGCACGGTGCCGGTGGCGCCGAGGCGGCTGCGCAGGGCCGCGGTGATGGCGGCCCCGCTGCGGTCGCCGCCGGCGTGAACGACGCGGGGGCGGGAATGGGCGGCCTCCAGGGCCAGGGCCGGGCGGCCCTCCCGGCGGTCGAACGGCACCCCCAGCGCGCTCAACCAGGACACGGCCTCGGGTGCCTCCTCGGTCAGCAGTTGCACCGCCCGCGGGTCGCAAAGGCCGGCCCCCGCGGCCAGGGTGTCGAGAGCGTGCCGGCGGGGGGAGTCCCCCTCACCCAGAGCGGCGGCGATCCCGCCCTGGGCGCGTTCCGACGCTCCGTTCCCGGCCTCGACCAGCAGCACCCGTGCGCTCGCCGCCGCCGCCTCCAGGGCCGCCGAGATGCCGGCCAGGCCGCCTCCGACGACGAGGACGTCGGTCTCCAGGGTCGAGTTCACGGTGGATCTCCCTCGCGGTCATCCGGGCCGGCCGCGCCGGTGCGAGCGGCTCAGCCGATGCTGACCATGCGCTGGAGCGCCCGTCTTGCCCGCACCGCCACCTCCTCGGGCACCTCGACCGGGTGGACGTCCTCCCGGAGGGAGGAAAGCAGCTTGGGCAGCGTGATCAGCTTCATGTAGCGGCACACGGCCCGCTCGCTGACCGCGTAGAACCGCTTCTCGGGGTCGGGTACCTCCTTGCGCAGGCGGTGCAGGATGCCGGTCTCGGTGGCGATCACGAACGAGCGGCGGGGAGAGGAGCGGACGTGCGCGACCATCCCCTCGGTGGAGAGCACGTGGGTGCGGGCGGCGTCGACGTCGCCGGCGGCGGCCAGGTACATGCAGGAGCTGGCGCAGCCGCACTCCGGGTGGACGAGCAGGTCGGCGTCCCCGTGCTCGCGCCGGGCCCGTTCCAGGTCCTCACCGCGGATGCCGGCGTGGACGTGGCACTCGCCCGGCCAGACGTGCATCCGGCGGCCGGTGACGCGCTCCAGGTAGCTGCCCAGGAAGAGGTCGGGGGCGAAAAGGATCTCCCGGTCCTGGGGGATGGCCTCGATCACGGCCCGGGCGTTGCCGGAGGTGCAGCAGTAGTCGCTCTCCGCCTTGACCTCGGCCGTGGTGTTGACGTAGCTCACGACCACCGCCCCGGGGTGCCGGGCCTTCCAGGCCCGCAGCTGCTCGGCGTCGATGGTCGCCGCCAGCGAGCAGCCGGCATCCAGGTCGGGGAGCAGCACCCGCTTGCCCGGGTTGAGGATGGCCGCGGTCTCGGCCATGAAGTGGACGCCGCAGAAGACGATCACCCGGGCCTCGGTGGCGGCCGCGGCGCGGGCCAGGCCCAGGGAGTCGCCGACGTGGTCGGCCACGTCCTGGACCTCCGGCACCTGGTAGTTGTGGGCGAGGATGACGGCGTCGCGGGCCCGGGCCAGACGCCGGATCTCCTCCTGGAGCCCCTCCACGTCGGGGGGGAGCGCCCGCCTCCGGTAGCGCTCGGCGTCCTCCTCCAGGCCCTCGATCAGCGCCTGGTTCATGCTTCCCACGTCTCGATGACCTCCATGGAGATGTCGATGGCCGGAGCCGAGTGGGTGAGGCTTCCGACCGAGATGCGGTCCACCCCGGTCGCCGCATAGGCGGCGACGGCGGCCAGGGTCACGCCTCCGGAGACCTCCAGGAGGGCACGGCCCCGGGTCCGGCGCACGGCCTCGGCGACCTGGGCCGGGCTCATGTTGTCGAGCAGGATGGCCTCCGGCCCCTCGCCCAGCGCCGCCTCGAGCTGCTCCAGGTCGTCGACCTCGATCTCCACCGGCAAGCCGCACCTGCGGGCCCGGCGCACGGCCTCGGCCACACCGCCGGCCGCGGCCACGTGGTTGTCCTTGATCAGGACGACGTCGGCCAGGTTGTAGCGGTGGTTCCCCCCGCCGCCGCAGCGGACCGCGTACCGCTGCAGCGGCCGGAGGCCGGGCGCCGTCTTGCGCGTGTCGAGCACGACCACGGCCGGGCCCGCCGAGGTGGCCCGCTGGACATAGCGCCGGGTGAGGGTGGCCACCCCCGACAGCTGCTGCAGGAAGTTCAGAGCGGTTCGTTCGGCCGCGAGCAGGCCCCGCAGGGGCCCGCGGACCTCGGCCAGGACGTCCCCCGGTTCGATCGGCGAGCCGTCCGCGGTCAGGCTCCGGAAGGCGATCTCGGGGTCGACCTGGCGGAACACCTCCTGGGCCACCATCAGGCCGGCCACCATCCCCGCCTCCCCGGCCTTCAGGTGCGCCTTCGCCGCGAGCCCGGCCGGCACCACCGCCTCGGTGGTGAGGTCGTGACCCTCGGGGCCCAGGTCCTCGGTCAGCGCCTCTGCGACCTTGGCCCGGAGGTACTCGGGGGTGAGCTGCGGCGGTAGGCTCGGCGCCGCCGTCCCGGTGCGTTCGACGTTCCTCAACCCGTTCCCCCCTCCACCAGGTCGAGCTCCACGTGCTGCCAGGGCAACTCGCGCCGCCAGGTCCCCAGCACCGGGCCGGTGAAGCGGTACAGGTCACCCGGCCGGCCGACGCGACCCCCCTCCGCGCGGCGGCCGACCGGCACCAGCACGCCCGAGGCGAACAGACGGTTGAAGGCCTTCTTGAAGTTCCCCGTGTTGAGCCGCAGCAGCGCCGGATCGAGGATGGCGGCGTACACGGAACGCAGCTCGGGAAGCGTGAAGGTCTCGGGCAGGAGCTGGAAGGCCAGCCAGGTGTAGCGCAGCTTGGACTGCGCCCGGTTCATGGCCACCCGCAACATGTCGGCGTGGTCGAAGGCCAGTGCCTCCGCCGGGAGGCTCCTCACCGGCACCCATTCGGCGCGCATGACCCCGCCTCCGGGGACCAGCGTGAGGCCGTCGCTGCGCTCCAGCGCCAGGTGGGCGACGGAGACGACGCGGCCGCGGGTGTCGCGGTCCGGGGCTCCGAAGGTGCCCAGCTGCTCGAGGTACCAGTGGGCGGCATCCAGGCCCGCCTTGGTCCGCAGGGCCCGCCGGGCGGCGGCGTCGAAGGTCTCTTCGGCGCGGACGAGGACGCCGGGGAAGGACCACTTGCCGGCGAAGGCGGCATCCTCCCGCTCGACCAGCAGGACCCGCCATGCTCGGTCGATGGGTTCCTCCAGGCGCACGGTGAACAGCACCACGTCCACCGCCACCACCGCGTTGGGCTCCAGCGCGGCGCCGGGGGGACGTCGTGGGGACGGAGTTCGATCGGTCATCGAGTTTCCACTATAAACGATTCAAATCTTGAAGAGCGAAATGCGTCGGCTGCCGATCGCGTGTGGACGGGGGCACGGGGATGTCGCCGGGGCGGCGGTCGGGAGCTGCGGCCGGTGGAGGATCCCCAGCGTTGCCCGCCCGGAGGTGGGGCCAGGTGGGTACGACACGGGTTCCGGGCGCCGGGTTCAACCCGCCGGACCGCGGCTGAGAGCGTTCAGAGACAGATGATGAGCAGGCAGAGGGGATGCCGGGGCGTCGGCGAGGGGACGGGCGTGGCCGGAGGAGGGGTGGGGGAGGGCTCGACGGCTGGCGCCGACGGGCTGGGGAAGGGGGAAGAGCCGGGTGCGACCGGTGTCTCCGCGCCGGGACCCTTCCGGCCCGGTGGTTCCGGCCGGCCCGAGGACGCGGGCGCGGTCGTCCGGGGCGCCGGGGTCAGGGTTGCCACCCCGGTGCCGATCGTGAGGTCGCTCGGGGTGGGCGAGGCCGGAGACGTTGGCGCCGAGCGGCTGCTGAGGAACAGGGCGACGACCTGCGGCGCGGGCGTCCGTGCCACGACCGTGGTCGTCACCCCGGCCAGGACGACCGCCAGCGCCGCCACGGCCAGCGGACGCCGGGCCCGCGGGAAGAGGATCGGCAGGCGTCGGGATCGGGGCGTGAAGCGCTCGGGCAGGCGCTCGGGCCGGGGGAACTGCGCGTCCAGCTCGGCGCGGATCAGCGTCGCCCAGGCCAGGTCGGGCGGTTCTCGGGGAGGGTCAGGTCTTCTGACTCGCATTACCTTTGAGACGCTCGGGAAGCCCTTCCCGTTCGGGCTCCAACAGGGTGTTCCTCATCGTCTGCAGGGCGGCGCCGAGCCGCGAGGCCACCGTACCGGGCGGGATGCCCAGCGTCCGGGCGATCTCGTCCCGGGTCATACCCAGGTAGAAGTGGAGGATCACTGCGGCTCGGAGCTTTGGGCTCAGCGCGGCCAGCGCCCGCCGGGCGAGGCTCCTCGCCTCGACCGACTCGAAGCTGGAGGTCTGAGGGCCCAGGAACAGGCGGAGGGGGAGCAGGCGGGCCAGGCTCTGGCGGCGTTGATGGGAGATGGCGGCGTTGACGGCGATCCGGTGCAGCCAGGCCCCCATGGAGGCGATGTCGTGGTGACGGCGGTACCAGCGGTAGGCGCGCTCGAACGTCTCCTGGGTCAGGTCCTCGGCGGCGGCGGCGTCCATGACGATCCCCAGGATGGTCCGATAGATCCGCAACCGGTACTGCTCGTACTGCAGCTCGAACTCGTCGTCGAGGGCCGTACGCTCCTCACACCTCCCCTGCATCCCCACGTGCCTCGTCCTCTTCATGGATTGTCCACATCACCGCAGCCGCTGGTTTCCCGTCAAGAAAAAACCTGGAGGAAAACCCTAACACTTTCCTACGAAGCTCAGTGAGCGACCGATCAGGGCGGGGCCCTGGAGCGTCCTCTCTTAGGTCGGAGGAGCTCGAGCCCCACGGGGCTGCCCGGCACCATCGAGCATGGCTGGGAGGGTCGTAGAGGAGTTGAGCATGGTTGAGAGCTGCGGGATGAGCGCCGTGTGGCGTGTCCTGACGCGGATCGTGGCCGCGGCATCGGGCGCGATGGCGCTGGCGATGCCGGGGACGGTCGCCCTGGCCGACGAGACCGCGCCACCGGCGGGGACGGCGACGATCACGATGCCCTCCGAGCCGGCCGCAGGCGGCGTCGCGAGCGCGACGCTGGTGGTCGGTCTCCCCGTCGGGGACGCCCGGCCGGCCGCCGTGGGGGTGGTGAGCGCGGGAACGACGCCCGGCGAGGCGGCGGCCGGCGCGTCGACCCTGGCCCCTGCCGCCGCCGGGCGGTGGCAGGAGTCAGGGGTGGTCGGCGTCGCCATCGCCGGTCGCCTCGTGACCGTCGTCCTGGTCCGGGGCCCGGAGGTGGCTGATCCCTGCCGCGCCGCCGGGGGCGCCTGCACGTCGCCGCCGACTCCGTCCCGGAGCCTTGCCGCGCCCCGGAGCTCCAGCGCCGCCGGGCCATGGTCGACCTCGGGCGCCGGTGCCTTCGCCCGGCCGCCTGCGCAAGCGGCGCCCGGGGACGCCGCCGGCCTCGTGACGCCGGTCGGCGGCCTGGGGGCGTGTGCCGTCCTGGCCGGGACCGGCGTTGGAACCGGGACCGACTGCGGCCCGGTCACGACGCCCGGCGCCGACGACACGGAGGAGGGCCAGGGCTCCACCCGACCGGCCGCCGTGGCCCGAGACGGGACCGGCTGCCCGGCCGGTTGCCTGGCCCGCCTCGAGCTGGGGGAGCCACTGGGGGCGGCGGGCGTCGATTACGGTGAGGCGGTCCGGGGGGACGACGGGACCACGGCTCCGGCGCCGGTCCCGAATCGGCCGACGCCGGTCCCGGCGTCCTCACGGTCGGGCCCTCTGTTGGCCAGCACCGGAAGCCCGCTGGTGGCCGGGCTGGCCGGGCTGCTGATGGTCGTGCTCGGCGTCCTGCTCACCTGGAGGCGCGTCCCCCGTTGAACCCCGTGCGGTCGAGGAGACGGTCGGCATCCGGAGGCCGTGCCTGGCCCGCCTCCCACGTCGCCTCCCGGCCTGCGGGAACGGCGCCCTCGCTCCGACCCCGGGGGCCGGCCACCGACGGCGTTCCCATCCCGGCCGGACCTCCGGCCGCGTCCCCGGGCTCGAGGTGAGCTCGCACCCACGACCAGGACCTTCGATCCTTCTCCATCTCCATTTCCCCCGTCGTTGGACCGGCTCCCGTTGGGGGGCCGGTCCCCTTCCCCTCGTCCTCCGGCGGGGTGCCGGCTCCCCCCGCCTCCCGCTCGGCTGGCTGGGGCCGCTCCTCCTCGCCCTGGGGGTCCTGGTGCTCGGCGGCTGGCTGGGGAGCCTGGCCGCCGGGGCGTGGTGGCAGGGGCAGGCGCTGGATCGCTGGGAACGCCTGACCAGCGGGCTCGAGCCGGCCCGGCCGATCGTCCCGCCCCCGCCTCAGCTGACCCGGCCGGTGGGGGGAGTCGACTTCCGCCTCCGGGTGCCCCGGCTCCACTACGTGGCCGTGGTTCGCGAGGGGGTGACGCCGCAGGTGCTGTTCACGGGGCCCGGGCACTATCCGGGGACGGCCTGGCCCGGGGAGGACGGCAACGTGGGGATCGCCGCTCACAACGTGTACTGGCTCCGCTTCGACGAGCTGCGTCCGGGTGACGCCATCTACCTCGATACCCGATACGGGACGTTTCGCTACCGGGTCACCAGGTTACTGGTCGTGCCCCCCGATGCCGGCTGGGTGCTCGACGATGCACCCGGGCGCCTGCTCACCCTGACCACCTGCTCTCCCCTCTGGGCCGGCCAGTTCGCCGCCGGCCGGCTGGTCATCTTCGCGACCGCGGCCCCGGGGCCGACCGGGGAACGGCCGGGGTCGCCTCGACCCCGGCCTCCGGCACCGATCCCGGCCGGGCTCCCGCCCCCTCCGGGATCGCGCCCGGGACTCGCGGCGCCGCACCCGGCCGGTGTCCAGTCGCCTCCGGGAGCGGCGCCGCCGGGGACGGTGACGGCCGCGGGTCCTCCGTCGCCCCTCGCCCGGGGCACGGAGGACAGGAAACGGCTCCCGCCCCGGGAGGCCTTCCCGAGGCCACACCCCCGTCCCGGCCACGACGCCGGCCAGAGGCCACCGGGACGGGTCCACCACCCGCCGCCCCCGCGGCGGCCGGACGGGGACCCGCGCCCGGGCCGGGACGGGGGGCGGCATCCCCCCCGCCCCTGACCCGACCGAGGCCCCGTGGGCCGTCGCCGGACCCGATCGGGTCCGGCGATCCGAGACCAGGCGCCGGCCCCGCTCAGGGCCGGCTCGCCGTCGCCTGGAGCATCCAGAGCTGCTTCTCGAGCCCGGCGATGACCTCGATCACCAGGTCCTGGGAGACGGGGTCGCGCTCGCCCAGCTCGCCCAGCCGACGGCGAGCCCTCCGCACGGTCTCCAGTAGCCGCTCCACCATCAGCTCGATGACCCGGTGGTCCTCGATCCGGCCCTCGGGGAGCGACGGGAGCTGGGAGTCGCGCGCCACCGTCGCCGCCCGTCCATCGGCGGCGACGCCCAGGGCGAGCAGCCGCTCCGCCACCAGCTCGGACCAGTCACGGGCTGCGTCGGTCAGCTCGTCCATCTGCTCGTGGATCGAGCGGAAGCGGCCGCCGATCACGTTCCAGTGCGCCTGCTTGGCCTGCAGGGAGAGGTCCACCAGGTCCACGAGCAACTCCTGGAGCTGCTCGCCGACGGCCAGACGCGCGTCGGTGGCCACCGGATGGGAGCCATGGAGCTTCTCTGCCTCGATATCCGCCATGTCGTCGCCTCCAGGTGGAGGGTCCTCGAGACCCCGCGCCATCCCCGGATGTCCCGCTCGATCCGGCGGCCCGGACTGCCGCCGGACCCGAGGGCGTCGTGACCGTCCCGGGCGGGACCTCCTCCTCCCACGGTACATGGACCGGCGGCCCCGGGTGGCGGTCCATCGCCCGCCGGGAACGGCTCAGGATCGGCGCCAGGCGAGGCGCTCGGTCAGCGTCGTCAGCTCGTCGATCAGCTCCGGGGCGACGGGGAGACGTCCCGCCGCCTCCAGCGCCTGCTCCACCAGGGTCTGGATCTCGTCCTCGGCCTCGGCCAGAACGCCGCTCTCGATCATCAGCCGGCGCAGGAGGGCGACGTCGGTCACGTAGCGGGCGTCAGGACGACGGCGCAGCGTGCGAGCCCAGAGCCAGGTCGGCTTCCGCTGGAGGAGGTCGTCACCGCTCGGCTTGCCGGTCAGGTCAGGGTCGCCGAAGGCGCCCAGGACGTCGTCCCGGAGCTGAAAGGCGACGCCGGCCGGGATGGCGTAGTCGGATACCGCTTCCAGCAGCGCGCGAGGGGCGCCGGCCAGGGCCAGCCCCAGCTGGATCGGCCGTTGCACCGTGTAGCTGGCCGTCTTGTACCGGTCGACCTTGAGCGCGTCCTCCTCCCTGATCTGGAGCGAGTGGGCGGCCAGCACGTCCAGGTATTGCCCGAGGGTGACCTCGGTGCGCAGCTCGTGGTACACGGCCAGGCCGGCCCGGAGGCGCTCGGCCGGGAACCCGGAGTCGACCAGCATGCGGTCGGCCCAGATCAGGGCCAGGTCGCCGAGCAGGATGGCGGCGCTGGCGCCGAAGCGCTCCGGCTCGCTCTCCGCCGACCGGGCCAGGGTGACGTGGCTGGCCGGCCGCCCCCGACGGGTCGGGGAGCGATCCATCACGTCGTCCTGGATCAGGGCGAAGGTGTGGAGCAGCTCGAGCGCGGCCGCGGCCCGGAGCATGGGCTCGTCCACCTCGGCGCCCCCGGCCCGGTAGCCCCAGACCGCGAGCAGGGGCCGGAGACGCTTACCCCCGGCCCGGACCGCCGCCTCCAGCTCGTCGACCAGCGGTCCCAGCCTGGGGTCGATGGCCACCGCCTCGGCCCGCCGCTCGGCCAGGAAGCGGCGCAGCGCCAGCTCGATGCTGGCCTCGAGGTCGCCGGTGGAGATGGTGGGTGTCGTGATCGCTGTGGCCCTCGTGATGGCAGAACCCCTCCGGAAGTGTGTTACGACCACGTGCAACGCCGCAGGACCGGGATCGGGTTCGCCTGAATCCAACCGTACCGAGGCGGCGGCCTCCGGGTCGACCGGCGCCGCTCGCGGGCCGGAGCGGGATCCCCGGCCGGACCTGGCCGCCCCCGACCCCGGTCCCGGCGTCGTCGCCGGGGAGGCCCGCCGGACGGGATTCCCGCCCACCGCAACTGGGCTCGGGTCCCGGTCTCCGCCTCAGAGGACGGTGGCGGCCGGACCACTCCCCGGCTAGTCTGGCCGCGACGTGCGGCACCTGGCGGTCGACTCCCTGTTCCTGCTGACGGGGATGCCCGCGGCGCTCTGCTCCCTGTGGCTCCTCGTCCTCGCCGCCGCCAGCGGGTGGCATCGGCCGGCGCCGCCGCCGGCCGAGCCGCGACGCCGCCTGCTGGTGCTCGTCCCGGCCCACGACGAGGAGGAGATGATCGGGTCCTGCGTGACCTCTCTGATGGCGCAGGACTACCCACCCGACCTGCGGCGGGTCGTGGTCGTGGCCGACAACTGCACGGACGGGACGGCGGCGGCCGCGGCCGGGGCCGGCGCCGAGGTGTGGGTTCGCGACCAGCCCGGGCTCAGGGGCAAGGGACCGGCGCTGCGCTGGGCCTTCGATCGTCTGCCCGACCTGGACCCCGCGCCCGACGCGGTCGTCGTCGTGGACGCCGACTCGGTCGCGGATCGGGCCTTCCTGCGGGAGCTGGAGGCGGTCTTCAGCCGGGGTCACCCGGTGGTGCAGGCCGACGACGTCCTGGCCGAGCGGCCGGGCGATCGGCGTGCCCTGCTCGAGGCCGCGGCGCTCCTCCTCCGCAACCGGGTCCGGCTCTCCGGCCGGGCGGCGCTCGGGCTCCCTGCCCTGCTCTGCGGGAACGGCATGCTGATCGCTCGCTCGGTCCTGGCGCGACATCCCTGGACCGCCTACTCGATCGCCGAGGACGCGGAGTACTCGCTGATCCTGCTCGCGGCGGGGGTGCCGATCGGCTTCGCGAGGAGGGCGACGGTCCTCGCCCAACCGACGCCCGGGGTTCGCGGGATGTACACCCAGAGCCTGCGCTGGGACGGCGGTCGGCTCCAGCTGGCGCGGCGCTGGACCCTGCGCCTGATCCGCCTGGCCCTGGTGGGCCGTGACCCGTTGCTCCTGGCCACCGCCTGCGAACTGGCGATGCCGCCGCTCAGCGCGCTCGCCACCGCAAGCCTGACCGGGAGCGGGGTCGCGATCGCGCTGGTCGCGGCCGGGCTGATCCCTCCCTGGGCGGCCGCTTCCTGGGCAGGGGCCCTGCTGATCCTGCCCCTCTACCTGGTGGTCGGGCTCCGGAGCGGCGGCGCCCCGTTGCGGGTTGCCGTCGCCTTCCTCCTGGCGCCCTGGTTCCTGGCCCGCAAGCTGCGCGTGTACTGGCACCTCCTGAGCGGCCGGGCGGGAGGACACTGGATTCGCACCCAGCGGCCCTCCGAGGCCGGCCTGGAGCGGTAGGGGGAGGTTCGCGGCGCCGCGGCTCGAGGAGTCGGCGGGGCGACCGCCACGAGGCGTCTTCTTACTCGAACCTCGGGAACGGATCGGCCAGCACGTAGGACGGATCGCTCAGGCCGCGGGTGCCGATCGGTCTGGCCGGCACGCCGGCCACCACCGCCAGCGGCGGCACGTCCCGGGTGACCACGGCGCCCGCGGCCACGATCGCCCCGCGCCCGATGGTGACGCCGGGCAGGACGATGGCCCGGAGGCCGATCCACACGTGGTCCTCGATCACGACCGGGAGGCTCTGCACGGCGAAGTCAGGGTCGGCGCTTCGATGCTGGGTGGTGATGATCGCCACCTCCGGCGAGATGCTGACGTTGTTCCCGATCTTCAGCGGGCCACGGGCATCCAGTAAACAGCAGCGGTTGATCCGGGTGTGCTCCCCGATGATCAGATGGTGGTCCCTCCGAAGCCGCCCCGGGGCGAAGAACCAGATGTAGCAGTTGAGGTGGATGCCCGAGCCTCTGCCCATCTGCACCCCGAGCAGCTCTCGGTACCAGAGATGGCGGATCGAGAACGACGGAACGTGGTTGATGACGTGGTTGGTGAGGTAGTTGACCAGGCGGATGGCGGTCAGCTTGAGACCTCGTTCTCGGGTCGGGGTCGCCGCCCCGCCGGCCGCCAGCGATCGGGTTACGGGCATCCCTTGCTCCCCGATCCCCGAGGGCGGTGAGGCGCCGGGTCCGGGCCGGGCATTCCGCGCGTCCCCGCGAGCACGCGCCGGGGCCGGAGGCCGCAACCACCCGCTCCGCTCACGGAGTCCCCGAGGAGACCGAATCCGGAGCCGTCTCCGCCGCCGGACGTGGCTCGATCCTGGCCACTCCACTCGGGGTCCGGCCGCCGGCACGCAGCAATCCACGCACCACCTGCAGATAGGATTCGCGCTGGATGGGCCAGCGGTAGGCCTCGTTCACCCTGGCCGCGTGCTCGACCAGCTGCTCGCACCGCTGCGGACAGTCGTGCAGCCTCCGGATGGCCCTGGCCAGGTCGTCGAGGTCGGAGGCATCGAACATCTCGAAGCAGTCGTCATCGAAGTAAGCCTCGACCGCCGCCGTCCGCGACACGAGCTGCGGGCGCCTCATAGTGATGAAATCGAACATCTTGTTGCAGTGGGTGAGGTCACGGAAGACGTCTCGCTTCATCGCCACCACGCCCACGTCCGCATCGGCGATCCCGGCCAGCATCTGCTCGATCGGCACGAATCCCTCGCTGAACCATACCCGATCGTTCAACCCCAGTTCGTCGACCAGCTCTCGCAGCCGGGCCCGGAAGGAGCCGTCGCCGAAGATTCGGAGCCGGAGTTCCGGGATCTGGTCGCGAAGGACGGCCATGGCACGGATCACCGTGTCGTGGCCGTAGCGCTCCTCGATGGTGCCGTGGCAGACGAGATCGAAGCGTCCCGGCTGGCGGGGCCGGGGCGGGAAGCGGGAGGGGTCGAAGACCTCCTCGTTGGCGGCGTTCAGGATCACGGTGACCTTGGCGGCGGGCGCGCCCCTCTCGATGAACACCGCCCGCATCTGCTCGGTGCAGGTCAGGACCCGGTCGGCGAAGTGGATCGCCATCTGCTCCAGCCAGCCGATCACGCGGACGAAGGGATGGTCCATGTCCACACCGAACCGGCTGGCGAAGAACTCGGGCATTGGCTCCTGGAGGTCGAGGACGACCGGCGTCCCGGTCAGCCTGGGCAGCAGGGCCGCGAACACCAGGGTGTCCGGGAGAGAGTGCACTTCCACCAGCTGATAGGGACGGCGAAGATGCAGCCAGGAGGCGAGCAGCAGGGCCCGGAGCATGAAGAGGCCGTACTGAGCGATGTGACCGAGCTTGCTCAGGCCGTGTCCCGTCCTTCCCGGGATCCCGAGGCGGCGGATGACGATCCCCGGAAGCTCCTCTCGGGGAAGGTCTCCGGGCGTCCGCTCGCAGATGACATCGACCTCGTGGCCGTCCGAGACCAGGGCGTCGAGGGCCCGCTTGACGCGAGGGTCGTAAGGGACGTGACCCTGCCGGATGAGGAGGACTCGCGCCACCTTCGTCCCTCCTTCAATCGTGCTGGGCGGGCGTGGCCAGGGAAAACCATCCGATGGTCGACATCGCTCCCTCCAACCTCCCCTCGAACCACGGGTTCGAAGGGTGCCGGGACGCACCGCGATCTCCCTCCTGACTGTTTCGCGGCCGTTCCCCGGCGTATCTCGCAGCGTATCTAGCTACGAACTGGTGACACTGCGGAATGGGGTATTCGCTCTAGGCGCAGGACAGGGATTTCGATCCCCCTAGGCAGGATGTCCCCACCGGCCGGGACCGAGGTCTCTCTCTCCTCCGACCGTTTCCATGGTCATCCCCAACCTGGAGCCGCACAATTCGGAGTCCGATGAGGAGTCAGGTCACGCTGTGAACGGCCCGCTGCGCCGGCATCATTTCGGGATGCTGGCGGCTTTCCTCGTCGTCCTGCTCGTTCTGGCCACGATCTGGCTCCTGGCACAGGGAGGTCGGGGAAGCGGGGAGGAGAGATCCGGAGACCTCCGGGCCTCGGTCGACATCGATGCCGCCGTGCCCATCGGCAGCTGGCAGACACGTCTCGGGACGCAGTTCGTGTATCCGGGCAACCTGGCCGCTCCCGGCGCTCGGTCGGCCTGGCGCCTGCTCGCTCCCAGCCTGGTCCGCATCAACGCCACCACGGACGGTTGCTGTTGGGCCGGGGGGCCGCCGCCCGCGATTCCGGAGGGCCTCCAGCGGAACTCCTGGGACTTCTCGTCCCTGGACGACATGATCCACGACGCGAAGGGCGTCGGTGCGCAGGTCGATCTCGACATTGCCTACGCCCCCGACTGGATGTGGGATTGCAGTCGGCGGCCGGGGTCCATCAGGGATCCTTCGTTCCAGGTCTACGCGCACTACATGGCCCAGCTCGTGAGCTACTACAACCGCGGGATCATGACGGCCGACGACGGCCACGTCTACGTCAACCCGGAGGGCACCCGGGATCGCATCGCCTACTGGGAGATCTGGAACGAACCCGACGCCGTCGGCCTCGGCTGTCCCCAGGGGTCGGCACCGCTCTCGCCCAAGCAGTACCGCACCATGTGGGACGCCGTGGTGCCCGCCATGATCGCGGTGGACCCCTCCATCGAAGTGCTCGGTCCGGCCACCTCGAACGCGATCACCGGTGCGTCGCCGGACTACGTGCCGGCGCTGGTCACCGGGGAGACGCGGCCTCCCGACATCGTGAGCTTCCACGGTTACGGCGGATGGGACAACGCACAGTCCGATGCCTTCCTCTTCGAGGGCGATCCATCCCGTTCCTACGGCTCGTGCTGCGGGCTGCGCGGCATCGATGCCGGACTGAAACAGGTGATCGGATGGACTCGAGGCATGCCGACCTGGATCACGGAGATCAACGTGAACGCCGCCCACTCCAACGATCCAGCTCGGCGGCCGTGGACGGCCTTCGGCGCGGCATGGTTCAGCGCTGCCTTCCTCACCCTGGGCTCGACCGCCGCCTCCACCCACACCCCTCTGGGGCTCTTTCAGTACCAGTTCGACCACCCCGACGATGGGCAATTCAACCTCGTCGACCGGAACTCGGGGGCGAAGTTGCTCCCCTTCTGGACACAGTACTATCTGGACCATTACTTTCCGCCGGGGAGCGCGCTCGTCTCGAGCCACTCCTCCCGGGCCGGCATCGCTGTGCTGGCCCTGAGGCCGCCGGGATCCAGCGACGTCGACGTGCTGGTGGTCGACCGTCAGGTGGACCGCGTCGGCACGGTGGGGGGGGACGGCGTGCCCGCCGACGTGACGGTGCGTCTCCACGGGGTTCCGGGCGATGGGACGGCAAGCCTGTGGGAGCTCGACCGGAACACCCCGCTCGCCAGAGGTCCGGCAGCGACGAAGCCGCCCGTGGTCCGGTCGGGGCAGGCCGCCGACGACCTCGCCGTTCACGTCCGGCTGCCGGGCTACGGCGTGGCCGTGCTGCGGTACGCTCCCTCGACCTGAGGCGGCGGCGTGGCGGGGAGGGTTCCGTCCGGAGCACCGGCCTTCGGCGGCGGCAAGCGGGACGCGTTCACCTGGCTCGGCTCACCGACCCGGGCCACCTGTCCCACCGGGCGCCGGGACAGGTGGCGATCCGGCTGGGCCGTCCTCGCCCTGCCGTCTGCCGGTGACCATGGGCGGCGTCCGGCCGCGTCCCCTACAGTGGCCCGGGAGGAGTAGCACGAGAGCACCGGCACCCGGCCCGGAGCTGACCATCGGGACCCGGAGGAGGGCGGCGGCGCCGGTCGGTATGAGCGTGGCGCCGGCCTCACCGCGCCGGCTGGTGCGCAATCTGAGCTTCCTGGGAGGTGGCCAGTTGGTCACCTGGATGCTCACTCTCGTCTGGACGCTGGTCGTCCCGCGGCTGATCGGGCCCGCGGCGATGGGGTTGATCGTGATGGCGACCGCCGCTGGCGGGATCCTCACCGGGCTGGCCGGCATGGGCAGCAAACCGATGATGGTCAAGGAGGTCGCCGCCAACCCTCGCCAGGCGCCGCGCCTGCTGGGGACCGCGCTGGTGGTCCGGTCGGCACTGATCATCCCCTGCGCCGGGCTGGTGGCCGGGTACGTGCACGTCGCCGGTTTCACCGGGGCCAGGGCGACCGCGCTCTACCTGGCGGTCGGGCTGGCCGCCTTCAGCCTCCTGGCGGAGGTGATCCAGGCCGGGCTCCAGGGCATCGAGCGGATGGGCTTCATCGCCGCCAACGACGTGATCAACAAAGGGCTGCAGACCATCCTCACCATCCCCATGGCCGTGCTCGGGTTCGCTGCTACCTGGCTGATCGGCCTCCAGGTCGCGGTCGCGGGCCTGGTGACCGGGCTCAACCTGGTCTGGGGTCGACGGTTCCGAATCGAGTGGCGCGTGGACCTCGACGATCTGGGCGCGTTCCTCATCCACAGCCTCACCTACTGGGCCTATGCCTTCTTCTTCACCTTCTACCTGTGGCTCGACTCCACGCTCCTCTCGCTGATGGCTCCGGCGCAGGTGGTGGGCTGGTACGGGGTGGCCACCCGCTTCTTCCAGACCCTGATGTTCCTCCCCGTCATCATCTCCACCGCCTGGTTGCCCAGACTCGCCGCCGCCTATCAGCGTGATCCGCGGACCCTGGAGGCGACGGCGCGAATCCCCATCGTGCTGGCCATCGTGCTGGGCCTGCCCGTCGCGGCCGGCGTCGTCCTGGTCTCGCGCCCGCTCGTCCTGTTGCTCTACGGACCGGCCTACGCCCCCTCCGTCCCGGCGCTCCGGTTCCTGGCCGTCACCTGCGTGCCCATGTACCTCAACATCGTCCTCAACCAGGTCCTCACCGCGAGCAACCGGCAGCGGGCCTGGACCCGGGTCATGCTGGTGGCCAGCGCCTGCAACCTGGCCATGAACCTGGTTCTGATCCGTTTCTTCCAGGCACGAGAGGGCAACGGGGCGGTGGGGGCGGCGTTGAGCATGCTGGGGACCGAGCTGGTGATCGTGGTCGTGGGCATCTGGCTGTTGCGCGAACACTTCCGCGCCGGCGTGTGGTGGCGCTTCGCGCGGGCCCTCCTGGCCACCGTCGTTATGGCAGTGGCCGCCCGGGCCGCCGGGAGCCGGTTCGGCCTGTGGCCGGAGGTGGTGGTCGGGATGGCCAGCTTCGCCGTCCTGGCCGTCATCCTCCGCCTGGTCTCGAGCGCCGAGTTGTCCGAGCTGCTGGGCGGCCAACCGCTGCCCTGGATCGGACGGCGACGCGGGCCACGCTGACATGCCGGTGCGCATCCTGGTGCTCACCGCCGCCCTTCCCTTCCCCCCGGTCTGGGGGGCCGCGATCCGCAACTACCAGTTCCTGCGCCACCTCGCCTCCCGCCACCGGGTCTGGTTGCTGACCTACGTCCGCCCCGGGGACGCGGCGGGCATCGCCGGCCTCGAGGCGGCAGGGGTCACGGTGCGGGCGGTGGCCGATCCCGGAACCGGCAAACGCATGGCCCAGCTCCGCTCGCTGTTCTCCACACGCTCCTACCTCGGCGGCTGGCTCCACCATGCCGCCATGCAGCACGAGATCGACCGTCTGCTGGCGGAGGAGGACATCGATGTCGTGCTCGTGGAGGGCAGCCATCTGGCCCGCTTCCGGTTCGGCGGCCGGATTCCCGTCGTCCTGGACGAGCACAACGTGGAATACGAGGTGCTCGAGCGCACGTTCCGGAGCGAACGTTCGCCCCTGCGCAGGGGGTTCGCCTGGCTCGAGTACGTCAAGTTCCGCCGGGAGGAACGGGCGGCCTGGAGGGCGGCTTCCTGGATCGTGGTCACCTCGGAGCGGGAGCGGGACCTGATCCGCCGTGCCGGATGTGTCACCCCCTCGACCTCGGTGCCCAACGGGGTGGACCTCGAGTACCTGGCTCCGTGCCCGGGCTCCGAGCCCGACCGCCTGCTCTTCACCGGCCGGATCAGCTACCGTCCGAACACCGACGCCGTCCTCCACTTCGTCCGTCGCGTCCTGCCCCTGATCCGGCGCCGGCGCCCGGAGGCGAGCCTCACCGTGGTCGGGGCGGGAGCCCCGGTGGAGGTGCGACGGCTGGCGGGACCCCGCGTCGAGCTGACCGGGGCGGTGGCCGACGTCCGTCCCTACTGGCGCCGCTCGGCGGTCGTGGTGGCGCCGATCCGCTTCGGCGGCGGGACCCGCCTCAAGATCGTCGAGGCGATGGCGATGGGCCGGCCGGTGGTGTCGACCTCGCTCGGGTGCGAGGGCCTCGAGGTGACCCCGGGCGAGCACCTCCTGGTGGCGGATTCACCGCCGGACTTCGCCGACGCGGTGGTGAGGCTGCTCGAGGACGCCGAGCTGCGGGAGGAGCTTGGCCGTCGGGGACGGCAGCTGGTCGAGGCGCGCTACGACTGGCGGCGGCTATCGGCCGGGCTGGAGCGGGTCATCGTCCGGGCCGCGCTCGGCCGCCCTGCCACGGGCGAGAGGTCGACTGCTGACCCCCGGGTCGGCCGCTCGGGGCCGTAGCCATGCGGCCGGCCGGGGCCGGCGAGGGCGCGGGCAGGAGCGGGCGGCGACCGCTCGGCCTCCTCCCCCGCCGCTGCCTGGCGGGCGAGTTCGAGCGCGCCGAAGAGGGCTCCCATCAGGACCGCGACCCTGAACCAGAAGAAGCCGAGGTCGAGAGCCCCCTGGATCAGATAGGCGGCGATGGCGCACGCCACCAGGAGGCCGTACAGGACCAGGCCCGGGTGACGTGCCCGGATCAGGCGGCAGGCGCCGACCACGGCGAACCCGATCACCGACCAGAAGACGAGCGCCCCCACGATCCCCAGGCGCATCCAGACGTAGAGGACGTCGTTGTGCGGGATGTAGTGAATGAAGGGGTCGATCCGGCTCAGGTCGACGATGGGGATCCGGTAGTCGATGGGCACCCCGTAGCCGCGCCCGATGAGCGGAGACATCCTGATGTTGAGTTCCAGGTTGGCGTTCTCGATGACCCGATAGAGATCGGACGAGGCGTCGCGGGGATCAGGCGCGAACAACGACCTCACCGCGGACGCCGGCTCGGCCAGGAGCCCGGTCTGGTTCCAGTACAGCCGGAGGTAGAGTCCGCCGGCAACGGCCATGACCACCAGGGCGGCGGTCAGCCGTGGGCGCAGCCGGGGCAGGCGCACCCAGACCAGGACGAGCATCAGGAGCCCGCAGATCCCGAGCTGGAGCCAGGCCGTGCGCCGGTTGTTGGCCAGGGCGACGATCAGGACCAGGGGAAGGAGCGCGGTGGCGAGACTCCGCAACCGCCCCCGCTGGCCGAAGATCCAGAGCGATCCCACCAGGATCACGTAGAGGACGAAGAAGAGCGAGTCCTCGTGGGTCAGCAGCGAGTCCGGGCGCTGGCCGTGGATGAGCATCACCGTGACCACCAGCCAGATGCCCTCGATGGCCCGGAGGCCGACGGCGATCACGAACGTCCAGAGCAGCATGGTCAGCGTCGAGAGTTCGGCCGGGAGCTGAACCACGAAGAGGTAGCTGAGGAAGAGGTAGACCGTGGGCCGGATCTCCCAGATGGCCATCCGGTAGTCGCCGCCGACGGCGAGGCCGTGGACGGTGCCCAGGAGCACGAACGCCAGCAGGGCGAGGAGGCCGCTCGAGAGGGCGGTCCGCGGCCAGCGAGCGCGGCGTTCGCCGGCTCGGATGAGGATCACGACCCCGAGCATCCCGAGGAGGATCTCGAAGGGATTGACGTAGACGTTCGACAGCCCGATGGCCGTGTTGAGGCTGGTGAAGAGCCGGAGCTGCTGGGTGAGATCGCCTCCCGGCGCGCCGATCGGGTCCTGCTCGACCGCCAGGGCGAGGAAGATGAGGCAGAGCACCGCGCTGCGAGGTCGACGCCAGGCCAGGACCGGGAAGAGCAGGGCGAAGATGCCGGCCAGTACCAGCGGCTTACCGAGGACGGCGATGGCGCCCGCCAGCAGGCCGGCCGCTACCGACGCCACCAGGGTGGCGACGACCACCAGCCGTTCGCGCCGCCGCCGGTCTCGCTCCAGGACGGCGACCGAGGAGAGGAAGTCCACCGGCTAGGCCCTCGCGATCTGGAGGTACCAGAGGGCCAGGGCGATGGCCGTGATCACGAGCACCACCGCCACGGTCGTTCCGGGCCTCATCGAACGGCGGAGGCCGACGGCGATGAACGCCGACACCATGAGGCCCACCCATTCCATGGTCCCGCCGCTCAGGTCGTGTGCGGGGCGCCCGGCGGGAGGGCGGCGGTGGCCTGCTCGTCCCGGCGCGGCGGGGGTGCGTCCAGCAGCGGCAGCGAGCCGAGCACCCGGAGCCCCAGGCTGCGCTCGACCTCGGCCGGGCTACCGAAGGTCCGATCGGAGTAGACCAGGGCCACCAGGGCCAGGAGCGAGAGCAGGAGCCCGATGAGCAGGCCGACGCCCGCGCCCATGGCGACCATCCTGAGCCGGCTCAGCGGTCGATCGGGAAGGGTGGGCGGATCGATGACGCGGAATTGAGAGCTGGTGCCGGCCGAGAGCTGATTGAGGTTGGACTGCGCCTCGTCGCGCTTCTGGATCAACTGCGCGTACTGCTGATGCGCCTGGCTGGCGATCTGTTGCAGGCCCGCCAGGGTGGGATCGGGTGGGGGGTTGGCGACCCTCAGCTCGGGATGTCGGGCGAGGTAGCTGGCCACCGCCGCATCGGCCTGGTTGACCTGGGTCAGCTCGTCGGCCGCCTGGCTCTGATACATGCTGAGCTGCTGCGCGGCTTGGGTGCGCTGGGCGGTGAGGACCTGGATGGCGAACTCGTTGAGCAGTGCCTGCAGGGTCGAGAGGGCGAGCCGCGGGTCCGAGTACTCGAAGGTGACGTTGACGATCTCGGGACCGGCTGCGGTGACCCTGACGTCTTTCTGGAGGAGCGCCTCGATGGTCTGGTTCAGCGTCTGCCGGTTCGGGGCCGAATTCGAGCCCAGGAGGCGACCGACCACCGTGCTCAGTGGGTTTGCAGCCGGCATGTGTCCGTGGATCACGTAGTCCTCGAGCCCGCTGCGATGGGCGACCGCCACACAGAACGACTGCGTGTTGAGCAGCTCCTGGAAGGTGTTGGCGCCGACCTGGGCCGGCGAGGAATAGGCCGCGGAGGGGTCGGTGACGCCGGCGATCGAGTTGGACTGGAACCAGACCGAGGCCGATGCCTCGTAGGTGCGAGGCTGCGCCAGCACGAAGCCCAGGCTGATCGCGAAGACGGCCAGCACCGGTGCCGTCAGCGCCACCGGATGACGGAAGAACGCCTCCAGGTATCGCTCCATGGTGAGCCCTCAGTGGATGAAGAAACGCCGGAGCCAGGACGGAAGGCTGGAACGGGTCCCGTTCAGCAGCACGACCGGCTCGGCAGGGAGACACGCCACCGCCTCTCGCACCTTCCCGACCGGGGTCACCCGGGCCCGGACCACCAGCAGCGGATCGCCGAACGACTCCGCCAGGAGGGCGGCCGAGGGCGAGTGGAGGAGCGCCGGCAGGTCCCCGATGACGACCTCGAAGAGCCCCTGGAGCTCCGCCAGGAGGTTCGACGAGGCCAGCTGGGAGGCCAGCCTGGGACCGGGGTCCTGGATCCGGCCGGCGGGCAGCACCGAGAGCCCCTCCCCGACCATCCGGAGCGCGGCGTCGACGGGTACCAGTCCGGCCAGGAGCTCGGCCAGCCCCGGGCCGGGCGGCAGCCCGAACCGGCCGGCGAGGCTGGGGGCGTCGATGTCGGCGTCGATCAGGAGGGTGGGGCGCCGGTACTCGCGCGCTTGCACGTAGGCCATGGCGATGGCGACGGTGCTGCGTCCCTCGCCGCGGAGCGCGCTGGTCACGCCGATGCGCGTGAGCCTGGAGCCACCCAGCCTGGGCATCAGGAGGCTACAGGCGCGGATCATCGGTTCGTCCACGACCGGTCTGGGGAGATCGGGGTCGGTGCCCCGCACGACCGTCACCGTCGGAGAGGACGCGGCGGACGCCGTGGCCACGGGATCGGGCTCTACCTCGACGACATCCCTCCCAACGCTTCCCACAGTCTCCGAGTCTATGGACGGGAAGGGGCCGGCGAGATGGGCGAATCCCACGCCGGGCGGGAATTCGTCCCGGGCGGCCCGTGACTCGTGTCCTCGGTCACGGCCGGCGGCCGTCGGACCCCGGCTGGAGGTGCACCCGCTCCGGCGGCCGGGCCGGCGCGCGAGCCCGGCCCGGGCCGCCTTCGAGGTCGGTACCGGGGTGGACCGGCGCCGCCGTCATCCCCGCACGCCCTCGCCGCGACCCCTCCCGCCCCCGGCCTCGGCGGGGCGACCCCCGGGCGCGCCGCGCCGACGCGGCCGCCCGGAGTGGTCCCAGTGCAGGCCGCATTCCTTGACCTGGTCTCGCTCCCACCACCAGCGTCCGGCCCGGGGGTCCTCCCCGGGCTGCACCGGCCGCGTGCAGGGGGCGCAGCCGATGGACGGGTAGCCGCGGTCGTGGAGGGGGTGATAGGGCACCTGGTGCCGGCGGACGTAGTCCCAGACCTGGTCCGACGTCCAGGCCGCGAGCGGGGCCAGCTTGGCGATCCCGCCATGGCCCTCGTCCAGGGCCACCACCGGGGTCGCCGCCCGGGTCGGCGACTGGTCCCGCCGCAGGCCGGTCACCCAGGCGTCGCAGCCGCGCAGCGCCCGGGCCAGGGGCCGGCTCTTGCGGACCTCGCAGCACCGGAGCCGGAGCTCGGGCGAACGGTAGAAGAGGTTGACGCCGTGGCGACCGACCATCTCCGCCACCTCCCCCGGGTCCGGCGCCACCACCCTGACCCGCACCGGGTAGCGCCGCTGGAAGGCGTCGATGACCTCGTGCGTCTCAGGGGGGAGCCGGCCGGTGTCGAGGGTGATCACCTCGACCTGGTCCCGGAGCCGGCAGGCCATGTCGATGAGCACCGAGGACTCGACCTGGAAGCTGGCTACGATCGCCACCCGCGGGAACCGCGCGTAGGCGCGGGCCAGGATCTCCTCGGGTTCGGCCCCGGCCAGCTCGGCCCGGAGGCGTTCGATCTCGGTCCGGTCGAGGCCCGGCGGGGTGGCCATGGCTACGCCCCCCTGCCGCTCGGGACGGCGGCGAAGCGATCGGAGAGGGCCTCCACGCCGACCCGGTGGCACCAGTCCCCGAAGCGCTCCCCCGGCCGTCGTTCGTCGCGGAAGGCGGCGAGCACGGGGCGCAGCCGGTGCGGGATCTCGTCCAGGGGCACGTTGCGGGCGAAGAGGCGGTTCAGGCGCGTGCCCTCGAAGTCGCCGCCCAGGAAGACGTCGTACTTTCCCAGCGTCGTGCCCACGAAGCCGACGTCCCCCAGATAGGGACGAGCGCAGCCGTTGGGGCAGCCGGTCATCCGGTAGCTGATCCGTTCGCGCTCCAGCCCCAGCTCGGCCACCATGGCCTCGATCCGCCGGATCAAGCCCGGCAGCGCTCGCTCGGACTCGGCCACGGCCAGCCCGCAGGTGGGGAGGGCAGGGCAGGCCATGGCGTGCCGGAGGGTGTTGGAGAGCTCCTCGCTGAGCGGCACGCCGTGGGCGCGGAGGGTGCGCTCAACCTCCTGGCGTGCCCCCGGCTCCAGCCCGGCCAGGATCACGTTCTGCTGGGGGGTGAGGTAGAGCGTCGGCCGGAGTTCATCGACCAGCCGGCGCAGGGCGGTGCGCAGCCGGCGTTCCGCGACGTCGGCGATGCGGCCGTTCTCGACGTAGAGGCCGTAGAAGCAACCGCCGTCGCCCTGCTCGTGCCATCCCAGGTGGTCGTTCATCGCCATCCGGCGCACGGGCCGGAACTCCTCCAGGCGGAAGCCGGCCCGATCCTCCACCTGGTGCCGGAACCAGTCGACGCCCCGTTCGTGCAGGAGGTACTTGAGCCGGGCGTGGCGACGGTCGGAGCGGTTGCCGAAGTCGCGCTGGGTCGTGACCACGGCCCGGCACACCTCCACCGCCCGCTCGGGGGGCACGAAGCCCAGGGGCACGGCCACGGCGGGAAAGGTGTCGGGCTTGTTGGCCGTGCGTCCGAGGCTCCCTCCCACCAGCACGTCGAGGCCGGCCAGCCCGCCCTCGGGCGAGCGCAGGGCGATCAGGGCCAGGTCGTTGGCGTAGACGTCGACGCAGTTGTCTTCCTCCAGGGCGATGCCGGTCTTGAACTTCCGGGGCAGGTACCGGTCGCCGTAGAGGGGTTCGGTCTCCCGCCCCGAGGCGACCAGCCGGTCGTCGATCCAGATCTCGTGATAGGCGCGAGTGGCCGGGGTGAGCGCGCCCACCAGCTGCCGGAGCAGGGCTCCCACCTCCTCCCGGAGCCGGTCCCCGAGCGGGGCGGGACAGCACATGATGTTCCGCTCCTGGTCGCCGCATCCGCCCAGCGTGGTCATCAGGGCCTGGTTGATGGCCCGGATCGCCGTCCGGAGGTCACGCTTCAGGACCCCGTGCAGCTGGAAGTCCTGACGGGTGGTGACGCGGATGGTCCCGTTGCCCCAGCGCTCCGCGATCTCGTCGTGGGCCAGGTAGCCCTCGGGGCTCACCCGTCCGCCGGGGATGCGGGTGCGGACCATCATCACGTAGTGCTTGCCGCCGCCGCTGGCCCGGGCCGCCCGGCGCCGGTCGCGGTCGTCCTGCTGGTAGACGCCGTGGAACTTCAACACCTGGACCGCCTCCTCGGTGAAGGCGGGGGTGTCCTGCTCCAGCTCCTCGCGGAGGGTGCCCCGCAGGTGGTTGCTGGCGGCCTTGATGTGCTCGATGCGGGAGAGGCCCGCTCCGGTGCCGTTGCAGCCGCAGGTGGTGCACACGTGGCCCACCTCACCTCCGCCCCGGGATGCCCCCGGGGGCGATCGTCGATGGGGAAACTGCCGGGCGGTGGGCGCCGGCCCTCACCGGTCCGAGGGCGGGCGTCCAGGCGAAGGGAAACAAGGTGATGATCTGCACCAGCGCACTCCTTTGCTGACCGATCTGACGTGGCGAGGTCGGCTGAGGGACGCGGAGGTCCCGGTCAGCTACACGCGCAGCTGGCGCAGCGCACGTAGTCCACCTCTCGACGGCGGGTCAAGAGCCAGCCCTCGGCGATGCGGACGGCGTGCACGCATCCCAGTGTACGGTCTGCATGGGCGTCGGAGGACCGTCGCCAGGCCGGTCTCAGAAGGCCAGGTCCAGGGCTCGCCACTGGACGGTGAGCAGCGCCGCCAGCTCGCGAACGCGGTACCGCCAGCTCTCCGGAGCCTGCTCCCAGGCGAACTCCCCCGACATCAACCGGCCACTGGCCTCGAGGTCCTCCGGCACCACCAGCATGGCCTGGACCCCGGGCACGTGGGCGGCGAAGCGGTCCAGGTCCAGTTCGCTGCCGTGCCCCGGCATCCGGTTGACGACCAGGATGGTGGGCCGGCCGGTGTGACCCAGGGTGGCGAAGGCCTCGGCCACCACGCTGGCCGTCGAGGGCTCCGCGTCGCTGACCAGGAGGACCTGGTCGCAGGCACCGAGGGCGGCGCGGGCGGCGCGCTCGTGCAGCCCGGTCCCGCAGTCCAGGAGGATCACCCCCACCAGGTCCTGGAGCCGGCGGATGACCCGGGCGTAGACCGTCTGGTCGAGCCGGGCCATGCGCTCCGGGTCGATCGGCGTGGGGGCCACCATCAACCCGTGCACGGCACGGCCCAGGGCGGCATCGAGCCGGGGGACCGTCAGCCGGGGATCCTCGAGCAGCGCCAGCAGATCGTCGACGAACACATGGTGCGCCGGCACGAGCGCGCGGCCGAGCGAGCCGTAGTCGGGATTGCAGTCCACGGCGACGATCCGGTCCCGGCGGAGCATGGCGAGCAGGGTTCCCAGGAGGGCGGTCACCGTGGTCTTGCCCACGCCGCCCTTGGGGGAGACCACCGCCACCGTGGCGCAGCGCTGGAGCCGGGGCTCGACGATGGCTTCCTCCAGGCGCCGCAGGTAGTCACTGGCCTGCCAGGCGCGGCGGGCCCGCTCCACCGCCCCCGGTCGGCGCCGGTGGGCCAGGGCGGTGAGGCCGAGCGGTGCTCCCTCCGTGTCCGACACCGCCCCTCCGACGCTCCGGCCGAGCACGGGATCGGGCGGGGCGCCGCGCCGGCGCCCGAGGACGGCGGCGCCCAGGGCCTCCCCGACCCGCTCTCCCCAGCTCAGGCGCCGGGGCAGGAGCGCGTGGGTACGCGCCGAGGGAGGCAGGGGAGGACCGAGCGCGTTCCCCTCCCGCTCGTCGCTGGGCGTCCCCGCCGCCGGCTCGGTGAGCTCGGCGGGACCTGCCCCCGGATCCGTCCTTCCCACCCCGCGTCATCCTAGTCCACCGGCCCCCGGCTCGGGGAGGTCCGCCGGGCGCGGGTGCGGCCGGCCCGTGTCCGGCCCCCGCCGATGGCATCATCGACGGAGAGGACGGTCGGACCGGGCGACCGGCCCGGCGAGTACGGGAGGGTATGTCCAGGTGGAACTCGGAGCGAGCGACGAGCGGTCGGGTCGGGGGACGGGCCGGCGCGGCCCGAACCGGGGGGAGGGGGACGAGCTGAGGCGGCGCCTGGCGGCCGTGGTCGGGGCGGAGCACGTGATCGACGGCGGTGACGCGGAGGAGTTCACCCACGACGCCTCGTTCATGGAGCACGACCTCCTGTTCGTGGTCCGTCCCGCCGATACCGAGGAGGTCGCCGAGGTGGTGCGGACCTGCGCCGGGACCGGCACCCCGGTCGTGGCCCGAGGTTCCGGCACCAGCCTGGTGGGGGGGCCGGTCCCGCTCGCGGGAGGGGTGGTCCTGTCCCTGGACCGCCTGACCCACCTCGAGATCGACGTGCCCGACACGGTGGCGGTGGCGGGAGCCGGGGTGATCACGGCCCGGATCGACGAGGAGGCCGGCCGCCACGGCCTGATGTACCCGCCCGATCCGGCCAGCGTCGAGCTGTGCACGATCGGGGGCAACGTGGCCTGTAACTCGGGGGGCCTGCGCTGCGTCAAGTACGGCGTGACCGCCGACTACGTGATGGGGCTGACCGTGGTGCTGGCCGACGGCCGGGTGCTGCGGCTCGGCGGCCGGCTCCGGAAGCGATCTTCCGGGTACCGTCTCCTGCACCTGTTCGTGGGCTCGGAGGGCACGCTCGGGATCGTGACCGAGGTGGTGGTCAAGCTCGTGCCCCTGCCACGTCACCGGGCCACCGCCATGGTGACCTTCCGAACCGTGGAGGACGCGGCCGCGGCCGTGGCCCGGGTCATGGCCGCCGGCCACCTGCCCGCCGCCCTCGAGCTCATGGACCGTGCCACCCTGCGTCTGGTCCGGGACCGCCTGCCGGCCGGCTTCGATCCCGAGGTCGAGGCGGCGCTGATCCTGGAGCAGGACGGCAACGAACCGGGGCCGGTCCTCGACGAGCTGATGCGGATGGTCGAGATCCTGGGCGGGGTGGACGACCGCATCGCCCAGTCCAGTCTCGAGCGCGATCGGCTGTGGGACGCGCGCCGGAACTTCGGCAAGGTCCTCATGGCCAGCCGCCACCACCACTTCGCCGAGGACGTGGCCGTGCCCATCGGGGCGATCCCGGAGATGGTTCGCCGGGTGCGCCGCCTCGAGGAGGAGACGGGGCTCGAGATCTGCATCCTCGGCCACGCCGGCGACGGAAACCTCCACCCCACGATCCTGTTCCGCGACGACCAGCGCCATCTGGTCAGCCGGGCCGCGGCTCGCATCTTCCGAGACGCCATCGCGCTCGGGGGCAGCATCTCGGCCGAGCACGGGCTGGGCGTGCTCAAGCGCGACTACGCCGAGGCGGAGCACGGCGCCCTGGCCGTGGGCCTGATGCGTCAGCTGAAGGCGCTCATGGACCCGCAGGGCATCCTCAACCCGCACAAGGTGCTGCCCGAGCAGCCCGCCGACGACGACTTCCTGAACCGGATCCCGGGCTGGTCGAGGCCGGGGCCGCGGCGGATGGAGGCCGGAGTCTAGCCCTCGGGGCGCGGCCGGGGGGCCGGCCGGCGGAGATGGCCGGCCCCGGTCGCTGCTCTAGGATTAGGCCGCCCGTGATCGCGGAGCTCCTGGCCTTCTTCGCCCTCCTCTCGCTGACCACGACGGCCCTCGTCGTCTTCATCCCGGGCGCCGTGCGGGCGCGGGCCTGGCTGGGCGTTCCCCTGGGGGCGCTGGCCGCGGCCGGCTCGGGCGGGGGCGTGGTGCTGGTCTCGGGCGATCGGGCGGCGGCGCAGTCGATGGCGGTGCTGGCCCTGGTCCTGGCCCTGGGGGCGCGGCTCTGGCTGCGGCGCTGGAGCTACCTCGCCGCGCTGATGATGGTCGGGATCGTGCTGGCGGGTCTGGCCTACCTGGTGTACTCGATGCTCCAGGCCGCCGCCGACCCCCTGGGGCCGGTGGTCTGGTGGGGCTCGGCCCTGCTCCTGGTGCTCGAGGTGGTCGCGCTCGGGCTCACCGTCTCCTACGCCTTTGAGGTGCTCGACGTCCTGAGCCGGCGGCTGGTGCCGGCACCCCGCTTCGACGACCGCTACCGGCCGATGGTGGCCATCCAGGTGCCGACCTACAACGAGCCGGTCGAGGTGGTCATCCGCACCCTGGTCTCGCTCTCCAGGCTCGATTACCCGAACGTGATGGTGCAGGTGGTGGACAACAACACCCGGGACCCCGAGGTGTGGCAGCCGCTCCAGCGCCTGTGCGCCCGCCTGGGGCCGAAGTTCCACTTCATGCACCTGGAGCCCTGGCCGGGCTACAAGGCCGGGGCGCTCAACGAGGCGACCCGGCGCCTGCCCCCCGAGGTCGAGCTGATCGGCATCGTCGACGCCGACTACGTGGTCCGACCCGATTGGCTGCGGGACACCGTGGGCTATTTCGTCGAGCCCGAGGTCGCCTTCGTCCAGACCCCGCAGCACTACCGGGACTGGGAGGACGATCCCTACCTGCGCGGGCTCTTCTACAGCTACCGCTACTTCTTCGACGTCACCATGCCGGCCCGGGCCAATCGGAACGCGATCATCTTCGCCGGCACCATGGGCCTGATCCGGCGCTCGGTGCTCGACCGGATCGGAGGCTGGAGCACCGAGACCGTGACCGAGGACGCGGAGGCGAGCCTGCGCATGCTGGGGGCCGGCTACCGGGGCGTGTACGTCCCCGTGCCCTACGGTGAGGGGTTGATGCCGCTCAGCTTCGACGGGCTGAAGAAGCAGCGATTCCGCTGGGCGCTGGGCGGCATCCAGATCCTGCGCATGCACTGGCGCGAGCTACTGCCCTTCGGGTCCCATCGCCTTCGCCTGACGCTGGGGCAGCGCGTCCACTACCTGCTGGGCAGCGTGCAGTGGTTCGGCGACCTGCTCACGGTCATCTTCACGCTGCTGCTCCTGCTGACGGCGGCGGCGACGGTCCTGCACCACCGCCTTCCGGTGCGGGAGATCGTGGGACCCCTCGCCCTGGTTCCCTTCCTCTTCCTGGTTTCCGGGGTGGGCCGTGCGCTCTGGGCCATCCGGACCACCGCGGGCTGCACCTGGGGCGACGCGGTGCGCTGCATGCGCTGCTGGTTCGCCTTGAGCTGGGTTGTGACCCTGGCCTGCCTGCGCGGCCTGGTCCGGCGGCAGGCCGCCTTCCTGCGCACGCCGAAGCGCAAGGAGGGGCGATCGGTCTGGCAGGCGATCAACTCGTCCCGGGCCGAGTCGCTGCTGGCGGCGCTCTCGGTGGTGGCGGCGATCGCGATGCCGGTCAGCGCCCCCTCCCTGGGCACGATCGTGATCGCGCTCCTGCTCCTGTGGCTGGCCGTCTTCTACGCCAGCGCCCCCTGGGCCAGCTTCGCCGCCGAGGGGATCAAGCTCACCCCCCTGCGGCGTGCGTTCCTGCGCTCGGCCCAGACCACCGGGGATCGGCCGGGCTTCAGCCTGGGGTCGGCGGCGTGGCTCGGCCTGCCGGGCGCGATCGTGGCCGCGGTCGCGGCCGCACTGGTGCTGGCCACCCCGCCCGCGCCCCGAAACGTCCCGCCGCCGCCCGACCTCCCCCGGGTCCAGCAGCTGGAACCGCCCCGCCTCCCCGGGGCGACTCCCCCGCCGACGTCCGCGCCGAGCCCCTCCGCCTCCCCGTCGCCGTCTCCCTCGATCACCCCCTCGCCCACTCCCACGACGGCGCCCTCGCCCGCCCCCACGGTCTCGGCCCTCCCTTCGCCCTCACCCTCGTCCTCGGCCCGGCCCTCGCCCCTCCCCGCTGCCTCTCCGGTGGCCCGGCCCGGAGCGACGGCCTCCCCGCTTCGGCGCGCGGAGGCTTCGCGTCCTGCTTGACGCCTGCATCCCCGGGCCAATCTAATAAGCTCTCGCGTTCCGCTGATCACTGCGCACGGAGGAGGATGCGATGACCTCGATGGTGGGGGCGGCGGTGATTCGGAAGGAGGACCCCAACCTTCTCACCGGTCGGGGCACCTACGTCGACAACCTGCGGCTCCCGGGCATGCTGCACATGGCCTTCGTGCGTAGCGCCGAGGCGCACGCGAGGATTCGCGGTATCGAGGTCGGCGCCGCCGCCGCCCTCCCCCGGGTGCACGGGGTCTTCACCGCCCGCGACCTCCCCGAGCTGCCGCCCATACCGACCGTCGTGCCCGGCCTGGAGCGGCCGTCGCTGGCCCGGGACCGGGTCCGGTTCGTGGGCGAGCCGGTGGCGGTGGTGGTGGCCGAGGACCGCTACGTCGCCGCCGACGCCGTGGCCAGGGTGACGGTCGACTACGAGCCCCTGCCCCCGGTGCCGGACTTGGAGACGGCGCTGGCGGAAGGAGCGCCCCTGCTCTTCCCGGAGCATGGATCGAATGTGTACGCCGAGATCCCACCGGCCGGCGACGCCGAGGCCGCGCTGGCCGCGGCCCCCCGGCGGGCCCGTCTGCGCCTGGTCAACCAGCGCTGCGCACCCGCCCCCATGGAGCCGTTCGGGGTGGTGGCCGACTGGGGCCCGAAGACCCTGACCGTCTGGGCCAGCTGCCAGTCGGCGCACTTCGTGCGCGGCCAGCTCAGCAAGCTGCTGGCGGTGCCGTATGGCGGCATCCGCGTGATCGCGCCGGACGTCGGCGGCGGCTTCGGGGCCAAGCAGAGCTGGTACCCGGAGTACGTGGTCGCCGCCGTCCTCTCCCGCCGCCTGGGCCGGCCCATCAAGGCGACCGAGACCCGGAGCGAGAACCTGGTCGCCATGACCCACGGGCGGGCCCAGGTGCAGGAGGTCGAGGTCGGCTTCGACGACTCGGGACGGATCCTGGCCCTGCGGGTGATGGTCACACAGGACGCCGGCGCCTACCCCGGCGACGCCGTGGGGCTGCCCATGTTGACCATGATCATGAGCGCCGGCTGCTACCGCATCCCCACCGTGGTGACGGGCTGCCGGGCGGTGGGGACCACCACCACCCCGGTCGGCGCCTACCGCGGCGCCGGCCGGCCCGAGGCGGCCTACCTGATCGAGCGCGTGATCGACCTGGTCAGCGACGAGACCGGCGTGGACCCGATCGAGGTGCGACGCCGCAACTTCCTGCCCGCCGACGCCTTTCCCCACACCACCCACCTGGGGTTCGTGTACGACTCGGGCGACTACGGCAAGGCCCTGCGCCGGTTGCTGGAGATGATCGACTACGAGGGCCTCCGGCGCGAGCAGGCGGCCCGGCGCGAGGACCCGACCCGGCCCTTGATGGGGATCGGCTTCTCCACCTTCGTCGAGATGGGGGGCGTGGGGCCCTCGGCCATGATGGAGGGGCTGGGCATGCTGGGCGGCTGGGAGTCGGCCCGGGCGCGCGTCAACCCGGACGGCACCGTGACCCTGGCCGTGGGCACCTCGCCCCACGGCCAGGGCCACGAGACCGCCTTCGCCCAGATCGCGGCCGACGCGCTCTCGCTGCCCCTGGATCGGATCGAGGTCGTCCACGGGGACACCGAGGTGGTGCAGGAGGGCATCGGCACCTTCGGCTCGCGCTCGATCGCGGTGGGGGGCGAGGCGGTGCGGCGGGCCAGCCTGCGCGCTCGGGAGAAGGCGACCCGGGTGGCCGCCCACCTGCTGGAGGCGGCGCCCGAGGACGTCGAGCTGGAGGACGGCCGCTTCTTCGTGCGCGGCTCCCCGGATCGCGGTATCGGCTGGGAGGAGGTGGCGAACAAGGCCTACCGACCCACCCAGCTCGGTGACCTGGAGCCGGGCATCGAGGTGGCGGCCTTCTACGAGCCCGGCCTCACCACCTGCCCCTCGGGGGCGCACTGTTGCGTGGTGGGGGTGGACCGGGAGACCGGCCGGGTGACGATCGAGCGCTACGTCGGCGTGGACGACTGCGGGACGGTGATCAACCCGTTGACCGCCCGGGGGCAGGTCATGGGCGGGGTGGCCCAGGGCATCGCCCAGGCCCTGTACGAGGAGGTGAGCTACGGCGAGAGCGGACAGCCGCTGACCTCCACCCTGGCCGAGTACCTGGTGCCGAGCGCGGCCGAGATGCCCCGGTTCGAGCTCGAGCACGTGGAGACGCCCACGCCGGCCAACTCGCTCGGGGCCAAGGGCCTGGGCGAGTCGGGCGCCACGGCCGCGCCTCAGGCGGTCGTCAACGCCGTGATCGACGCGCTCTCGCACCTCGGTGTGCGAGAGCTCCAGATGCCGCTCACGCCGGAGCGGGTCTGGCGGGCCATCCAGGCGGCGGCGAACGGAGGTGTGGCGTGAGGATCGAGTTGACCGTCAACGGACGACACGAGGCGGCGGAGGTCGAACCTCGGCTCCTGCTGGTACACCTTCTGCGAGAGCGCCTCGGCCTCACCGGCACCAACGTCGGCTGCGACTCCACCTCCTGCGGCGCCTGCACGGTGCTGCTGGACGGCCAGTCGGTGAAGTCGTGCACGGTCCTGGCCGTCCAGGCCGACGGCGCCGAGGTGACCACGATCGAGGGGCTGTCCGGGGCCGGAGGCGGGCTGCACCCGCTCCAGGCCGCCTTCCAGCGTCACCACGCCCTCCAGTGCGGCTACTGCACGCCGGGGATGGTGATGGCGGCCGTGTCGTTGCTGGCCGAGCATCCCCACCCAACCGAGGAGGAGGTACGCCGCGGCCTGGAGGGGAACCTCTGCCGCTGCACGGGCTATCAGGGCATCGTCGACGCCATCCTCGAGGTGGCCCGGACGACGGGGGGCGCCGAGCGATGATCCCCGCTCCCTTCGAGTACGCCCGGCCTCGAACCGTGGAGGAGGCGGTGTCCCTCCTGGTCCATCACGGCGAGGGGGCGAAGCTGCTGGCCGGAGGCCACTCCCTCCTGCCGCTGATGAAGTTGCGGGTGGCCGCCCCGTCCCTCCTGGTCGACATCGGGCGGCTGGTGGACCTGCGCTACGTCCGCGACGCGGGCGACCACGTCGCCGTCGGTGCCCTGGTCCGCCACCACGACCTGGAGACCTCGCCCCTGCTGGAGCGCGAGGCGCCCTTGCTCCGGTACGCGGCCGGCTTCGTCGGTGATCCCCAGGTCCGGCATCGGGGCACCATCGGGGGCAGCCTGGCCCACGCCGATCCGGCGGCCGACCTGCCGGGCGTGGTCGTGGCCCTGGAGGCGACCATGGTCGTCTACGGCCCCCGTGGCGAGCGGCTGATCCCGGCCCGGGACTTCTTCCGCTCGACCTTCGAGTCGGCGCTGGCCCCGGACGAAGTGCTGGTCGAGGTCCGGGTGCCGAAGGTGGGCGGCAGGCGCTGGGCCTTCCAGAAGTTCAACCGGCGGTCGATCGACTGGGCGATCGTGGGCGTGGCCGCGGTCGAGGCCGACGGGGGGGCCAGCGTCGCCCTGGTCAACATGGGGCCGATCCCCCTCCGAGCCCTGGAGACCGAGGCCGCGCTGCGGCGAGGGGCGAGCCCGGCCGAGGCGGCGGCCCTGGCCGACCGCGGCACCGAGCCGTCGAGCGACCTGAACGCCAGCGCGGAGTACCGGCGCCACCTGGCCCGGGTGCTGGTCCGTCGGGCCCTCGAACAAGTGCGGAGGTAGGAGGATCGGCGCGCTCGCCGGCCCCCGGCGGCGAACGGGCGCCGGCGAAGGAAGGACGGAACCAGCCCCGGGGATCAAAAACAGGACCAAAAAGAGATAAGGAGCACGTCGTGGTCGGTTTCGAGCAGGACATCAGGCCGCTGTTTCGCGAGTTCGATCGGACCGAGATGGAGTTCGCGTTCGACCTCTGGAGCTACGAGGACGTCAAAGAGCACGCCGACTCCATCCTGGAACGGCTGGAGGCGGGGGACATGCCCTGCGACCTGCCCTGGTCCGAGGAGCAGATCGAGCGCTTCCGCCAGTGGATGGCGGAGGGGATGCAGCCCTAGCCGCGGACCGCGCGGCTAGGGCGAGCCCCTTCGCGCCGAGGCCATCGGGCCGCCGGCGCGGGTCGCCTCCACGGCCGGGATGCCGGCTCGAGCCCGGGGCTCGGAAGGCGCGCCCTCAGTGGTCCCAGCTCAGCGTGTACTCGTAATCGGCCGTCCCCCCGGCGTTGATGCGCAGCACGTGGGTACCCGCGGGCCGGCCTGCGACCACGTCCTGGAGGAACAGATACCGAATCGCCGAGCTCGGCGTCACCCAGAAGAACAGCGGCCCCGTCTCCACCAGGACCATGCTCGCCGGGGGCGCAAACGCGGCCAGCGCGAAGTGCCGGCCGTCCAGCACGAAGGTCACGGCGGCGCCGCTGAGGTCCTGGGGTTGTCCCGGCGGCTCGATCACTTCGTGGCCCGCCGCGCAGCTCGAGAGGAGGAACGTGGCCGCGATCCCGGCCGCGAGGCGAGCTCTTGGGCTCACGCTTCGATCGTAGCAAGCGTCGGCCGCCGTCAGGCGATCGTCAACTCGGCGCGGCCTGGCTCCGTCGCGCGCTCTGCACCAGTCCCGTCAGCGTCTCCAGGTCGATGGCCTGCTGGGCGTCCGACCAGGCCGTGGTCGGCTCCGGGTGGGCCTCCACCAGGAGCCCGTCGGCGCCCACCGCCAGCGCCGCCCGGCCCAGCGCCGGCACCCACCTGCGGTTGCCGGCCGCGTGGCTGGGGTCGACGATGACCGGCAGGTCGGTGAGGTCTCTCACCACCACCACCGCGCTGAGATCGAGCGTGTTACGCGTCCGGGGCTCGAAGGTGCGGATGCCCCGCTCGCACAGCACCACCTCGTCGTTGCCGCGACGACGCAGGTACTCGGAGGCGCCGATCCACTCGTCGATGGTGGCCCCGAAGCCACGCTTCAAGATCACCGGGCGATGGAGCTCGCCCAGCGCCTCCAGCAGCCGAAAGTTCTGCATGTTGCGGGCCCCGACCTGGTAGCCGTCCACGTGGTCGGCGAGTGCCTCGGCCTCCTCGGGGCAGAGCACCTCGGAGATCAGAGGGAGGCCGGTGTGCCGTCTCGCCTCCGCGAGCAGGGGCAGGGCCTCCATCCCCATGCCCTGGAAGCTCTCGGGCCGGGTTCGGGGCTTGTAGACGCAGGCCCGCAGCGCGTCCACGCCCGTCCGGGCCAGGGCCCGGGCCTGCTCGACGTATCCGGGCTCCACCGCGCAGGGGCCGGCGATGACCACCGGCCGCCCGGCCCCGATGGTGAGACTTCCGATCCGCACCCTGCGGCGCCGCGCGGCCTCGACCTTCTCCAGCTCCAGCAACGACCTCGTCTCCTTGTCCTCGATCTGAACCTCCGCCCCCGGCGGCTCCTGGGCCGGCGGGCGGAGCGGAGACGAGGGGGCGCTACGTCGTCCGGCTCCGGCCTCCCGCCGGCCCGGTAAACGCGAACTCGAAGTAGCGCCAGATCCGCGATCCGCCGATCACGTCGCTGCGGAGCTTACCACCGGCGCGACCGCGGCCGCCAGCACGAGCGTGAGACCGAGCCCGCCGGAGGTGGTGGCGCGGCCCCCTCGAGGTAGAGACCTCGACCATCGCGTCTGGCCGCACCTCCAGGGCTGGCCGCGCCTTCGGAGACGACGAGAACCCCATTGTCAGGTGAGAGGGCGGCGCTGCGTTGAGGATCTGCCGGCCGCTCAACCGGAGAATGGCCTCCCAGCCGAGGGCGCGCTGAAGTCCCCCATCGTCGGCTCCCCGGCGCGGGCATCCGAGCGGTTCATCGCTTCCGCGGTGGCCAATCCGGTGCTGAGTCCGTTCGGGGACGACTGGCGCCGCCGGCGCGAGCACGTCGGGGCGAGGCCCACCCCGGGCTGTGCGGCACTTGAAGAGCCTACAATGACCACATGAGGAGCCTGACCATCGGGATTCGCGAGGCGAAGGCGCAGCTGAGCCGCCTCGTCAGCGAGGCCGAGCGGGGAACGGAGTGGATCATCACCGATCGCGGCCGTCCGGTCGCCAAGCTCGTGCCCCTCGGCGAACCGACGGCGCCTCTCGAGCACCGGCTGGCCAGGCTGGAGGAGTGGGGCTGGATCGAGCCTCGAGCTCCTCGGCCGCGCTCCGTTCCTCCTCCCATCAGGATTCGGGCCGATGCCCAGAGGGCGCTCCAGGAAGACCGCGGCGCCTGAGGCAGCCGGCAGCGTCGTCTACTGGGATGCGTCCGCCGTTCTCTCCGTGCTCATCCAGGACGCCCACAGCCAGCGGGCCATCCGGGCGGCACGGCGGTCGGGGGTGCATTTGCTCTCCACGCTCGGGTATGCCGAGGTCATGGCCGTGATCGCACGGCTGGAGCGCGACCGAGAATTGCCCACGGCACTGGCGGAATCCGCGCGAGATCTCGTCAGAGTCGGCCCCTGGCGGCGGCTCGCGCTCCAGCCCGACTGGAAGTGCATCGATGAGCTCGCGAGGCAGTGGCCGCTTCGCGGGGCCGACCTGTGGCACCTGGCCACGGCGTCGACGCTCAGGCGTGAACTCCCTGAGCTACAGCTGATCACTTTCGATTCGCGTCTGGCCGCTGCCTCCCAGGACCTGGGCCTCGCCTTCGGAGACTGACGCTCCGGGTCCGTCGCCGACACCTCGGGTATCCGGCAGGGCGTCCTCGCGGCTCCTCGTCGGTGAGGGCGGAGGGCCAGGCCGACCGGGAGCCCCGACCTGGGTGGATCGGGGTTCGGGCGCCCTCGACGTGGGGTCAGCGCTCGATGTCGGCGGTGGCCGGCCGGAGGTACAGGACGCCGGCCCGGCCCAGGTCGCGGCGTACGGGGAAGTGACGTCCGAGCCAGGCCCGAAAGCCGGGCAGGCGGTCGAGCCGTCCGGTGGCCAGGAGCACGGCGTGGACGTGGTCGCGCTGGATGATGGCCTCGACCCGGCCGGCGGTGAGGTCTCCGGACAGGACCCGGACCTCGGAGGTGTCGACCAGCTGGGGCGGGGTGTTCCGGCCGGCGAGGGCGGCGGCGAACTGGTCGTCGGTGACCACCGGCTGGTCGGGTGTGGTCGCCGACCGGAGCGCCGCCACCGCCGCCGCCCGCGTTGCCGGCGGCTGCTGCAGCGACCGGACGTAGAGGAACGAGCCGGTCCAGGCGACCACCGCGACCAGGGCCAGGCCGCCGGCGGCGAGGCGACGAGCCGGGATCGTCTCCAGGGTCGGCGCCAGCCCGCCCGCCAGCAGGGCCAGGGGCGCGGTCAGCACCACCACGTGGTGCGGCCAGAGCGGCCGGTGCAGGGCGAGGAGCAGCGCCGCCGCCGCTGCCCAGGAGGCGCCGGCGGCGGCCAGCAGCGGTGCGCGCCGGGCCGAGCCGGCGAGCCCGGCCAGGCCGAGTGCCAGCAGGGGGAGTTCCCGGAGCACGTCGGCGGGGGTGAGGCCTCCGACGGTCAGGGCCTGGGCGCCGAGGTGGAGGCCCACCGCCTGCTGCCAGAGCGGTTCCCAGGCCCCGGCGTAAGGGGCCAGGACCGCGGCCGTCGTCAGCAGCCCGCCGGCCGTGGCCGTGCCCAGGTCGCGGAGTGAGTGACGTGGCGGGTCCCACGTCGGGCGGCGGCCGCCCGCCGGCGCGGCGAGCATCACCACCACCGCGGGCAGGGCGGCCACGGCCAGCAGCTTGGTGAGCACGGCCAGGGCGAGCAGGGCGCCGGCGAGCAGGGCCAGCGACGCCGGCGGAGGGACCCATCGCCCGGCCTCGGGCCTCTCCCCGGCCCAGAGGAGACGGGGGCGGTTGCGGGCGGCGCGGGACAGGGCGGCCGCCGCCAGCGCGGCCAGGGCCAGGTCGACGCTCGGGCCATCGGCCTGGAGGGTCACCGACTGACGGAAGAACAGCGGATCGGCGGCCAGCACCGCCATGGCCAGCAGGCCGGCGCGCCGGCTGACGAGCAGCGTCGCGGTCGGATAGACTGCCACGAGCCCGACCGCGGCCAGGGCGAGAACGGCCGCACGCTCCGCGGTCAGCGCATCCCCGGCCAGCAGGTGGACCGGGGCCAGGAGCTCGAGGAAGGCCGGAGGCTGCGAACTGTAGATGGAGGTGAACAGGGGATGCCCGGCGGCCAGCGCTCGCAGCGACTGCCAGTACACCCCCTCGTCGTAGTCGACCTGACCGCCGGCGAGCAGGGGCGCGCGCAGGGCCAGCCCGATCCCCAGGATGGCGAGCACGGCCACGGCTGTGGCGCCGGCCGAGGGCCGATCCGCCCGGCGCGCCTCCGCCCGCATGGCCGATCACGGTATCAGAGGTCGGCGGGCGGGTCGGTGCGCCGCTGGACGCTGCTGCTCCTCTCCCTGATCGTGGTCGTCGCCTGCGGCGGGGGACGAACGCAGGGCGCCCCCTCCGCCGCCCCGCCCCGGGCCTGCGCCGCGCCCGCCGGCGCGCTCGGCCCCTCCGTCGACGACTGGACCACGTATCACCGCTCGGGCGATCGGGACGGCGTGGACGTGGGCTCGCCGTCCGCCGGGGCGCTCTCGCGACGCTGGCAGGTCGCGCTGGACGGCGCCGTCTTCGCCCAGCCCCTCGTCTACCGGGGTCTGGTGGTGACGGCCACCGAGCACAACACCGTGTACGCGCTGGATGCGGCCAGCGGGTGTCTGGCCTGGAAGAGGAGCCTCGGCCCCTCGTTCGACGCGAGCCACCTGAACTGCGGCAACATCCCCGAGCTCGGCGTCACCTCCACTCCGGTGATCGACCCCTCGAACGGGACGCTGTTCGTGGTCTCGTATCAGCCGCCGGGGCGTTTCCAGATGGTGGCCCTGAACGCGGCCGACGGCGCCGTCCGCTGGCGCTACCCGATCGACCTGCCCGGGAGCGATCCCCTCTACCAGCTCAACCGTCCGGCCCTGGCCCTGGACGCCGGCCGCGTCTACGCTTCGTTCGGGGGCCGGGCGGGCGACTGCGGCAACTACCACGGGTGGGTGGTGGGGGTGCCGGAGAGCGGGTCGGGCCCGCAGGTCTTGTTCCAGGCCTCGCCTCAGCGCGGGGGCGCCATCTGGGCCCCCAGCGGGCCGATCGTCCTCCCCGACGGTGACCTGCTGACCGCCACCAGCAACACCGACGAACGGCACACGTTCGATGGCAGCGACGCCGTGGTGCGGCTCTCCCCCTCGTTGCAGCGGCTGGACCTCTTCGCGCCCTCGAACTGGGTCCAGCTGAACGACATGGACCTGGACCTGGGGAGCGTGAACCCCACCCCGGTGGAGGGCGACCGGGTGTTCCAGGTGGGCAAGGAGGGGATCGGATACCTGCTCGACCTGAAGCACCTGGGCGGCGTCGGCGGCCAGCTGTTCAGCGCCCCGCTGGGCGGGTGCTACGCCATCGGCGCCACCGCCTACCTGGCGCCCTACGTCTACGTCCCCTGCGATCACGGGGTGAAGGCGGTGGAGATCCAGGGCTCGCGCTTCCGGGTGGCCTGGCAGGGGCCGGACTTCCGTGCCGGCTCGCCGGTCGTGGCCGGGGGCCTCGTGTGGGACATCGACTTCGAGGGTGGCGAGCTGTGGGCCCTGAACGCCAGGACCGGCGCCGTCGAGCACGAGGTCCGGATCGGCACCGCCGAGCACTTCGTCGCGCCCAGCGCCAGCGCGGGGCGGCTCTACCTGCCCGTGGGCACCCGGCTGATGGCGTTCTCCTTCGCCCCCTGAGCCACGTTCGGAGGTCGGAGGCAGCCGCTCCCCGGCGGGCGCCGGCTCAGAGGACGGATCCGACCAGGCGCCGCGGCTCCGGCTCGGCCGCGGGCACCGACCGCAGCAGGCCGACCGTGCTCGCCACCAGGAGGGCGTTGCGGGCCGCGATCAGGGCCAGGAAGGGCTCGGGATAGGCGGGGGCCCCGGTCCCGTGCAGCGACGACAGCTCGTAGCCGAAGGGGAAGACGGCCGTGGTCAGCGCGCAGACCCCCAGCCACCGCCGGCGGTGGCCGCGTTCGAGGAAGGCGACGAGGGGAAGCGCCCAGATCAGGTACTGGGGGCTCAGCACCCGGCTCGTGCAGATGACGACGAGCAGGGAGAGGACCAGGGCGGGGCCGAAGCCGATTCGTCCCCGGGCTTGCCGCCAGTAGGTCGAAAGGCAGCCGGCGGCCAGGGCCAGCAGGGAGAGGGCGCTCAGGGGGCCGGCGAGGGTGCCCACCAGGTTGTAAGAGTGGAAGGAGTGGTCGGGCCGCACGGAGAAGCCGATCAGCCCGCTGAGCCACAGGAGGCTGGCGGGCACGGACTCGACCTGGAGGGGTCGTGCCCGCTCGTAGAGGATGGGGTCGAGCCAGCTTCCCGGGGCCAGCAACCAGGCGACGGCGAAGCCGGCGGCGACCGCGCCGGCGTAGAGCGCCACTCCCCCCACCAGCGCCCGTGGAGGCCGTGATCGGATGGGACCGCCCAGGCACCGCCGGTGCTCGATCACGACCACGGGCAGGAGGAACAGCGGGTACAGCTTCAGCAGGGTGCCGGCCGCGAGCAGGGTGTAGGCGAGCACGAAGCGACGGTCCCTGACCGCCCACCAGGCCCCGGCCACCACCGCGGCGGGGACCAGGTCGAACCGGCCCAGCACGGTGCCGAAGCCGCCGAGCGCGAGGTAGACGCCGCAGGTCTCGGCGACGCGCGGCGCCTCCCGGCGCGCGACCGCCAGCAGGCCGACGATCAGGAGCAACAGCATCCACAGCCCGTAGACGGTGACGTCGTCGGGGAGCGGGGGGAGCAGGGTCAGGCTGAAGGGGAGGAGGGAGAGGATGGGGTACTCGGCCGGGAGCGAGTGGAAGGCATGGGGGCCCAGCCAGAACGCGCGCGCGTAGCGACGGTAGAGGTCGACGTCGCCGTGGCCCCAGGGGGAGTGCAGGTAGAAAACCAGCGAGCCCAGCAGGGTCGCCACCACCACGGCGAGGACGGTCCAGGTCCGCCCGGGGAGGGAGAATGGCTTCGCGGTCATTGGCGGATGATGCCCGTTCATGGTCACGACGCACCTGACGGGGAACTGAAACGTCCCAGGGGCGGGGGGCCGGCCGGACCCCGAATGTCCTCGTTCGCGGCCCCGCGAGGTGTCCCGGGGACGCGGACGGACCCGGCGATCGGCTTCCGGGGGCCCGGCCGTCCCGGCGCCCTCGGCGGCTCAGCGGGCCCGTGGAGCGGAGGGCGCGGTCGAAGCGGTGGCGGCGTCGAGCCGGTCGAGCCGGTAGCCGGTCCCCCGCACCGTCACCAGCTCGAACGGTACACGACCCGCGAACTTCTCGCGCAGCCAGCGGACGTGGACGTCAACGGTCTTGCGGTCACCCATGAAGTTGACGCCCCAGACCTGCTGGATCAGGGCCTCGCGGGACTGAACCCGGCCCGAGTGGGCGACGAGGTGGGAGAGCAGCTCGAACTCCCGCGCCGTGAGCCTCACCTCCGTGCCGTCGACCAGCACGCGGTGGGCGGCGCGGTCGATCACGAAGTTGCCGATCTGCTCCCGTTCGGGCACGTCCTGCTCACTCACCTCGGAGCGAGAGCGGCGGATGACGGCGTTGATCCGGGCCAGGACCTCGCGCACCGAGAAGGGCTTGGTGACGTAGTCGTCGGCGCCCAGCTCGAGGCCGAGGACCGTGTCGACCTCGGCGTCCCGGGCGGTGAGCATGATCACCGGCACCCGGCTGCTCTTGCGCAGGTTCCGGCAGACGTCCAGACCGTTCATCCCGGGCAGCATGAGGTCGAGGAGGACCAGGTCGGGCCGGGCCGTCCGCGCCAGCCGCAGGCCCCCAACCCCGTCGCGGGCCTCGAGCACCTCGTAACCTGCCCCCCGCAGGTGGTGCTGCAAAAGCTCGCGGATGTCGTCGTCGTCCTCGACGACCAGGATACGGTCCCCCATGGTCACTCCTCGTTCCGACCCGACGCCGGTCACTACCCCAGCTCCACCACCTGGCCGGAGTCGAGGAACAGGATGTCCTCGGCCACGTTGACGACACGGTCGCCGAGCCGTTCCAGGTCGTGGGCGACGTCGATCAGGGTCACGGCGCGGAGCGCGCCCTCCGGATCCCCGGTTCCGGCCAGCTCCGCGACCAGGGCGTCGAAGACCCGACGGTGGAGGCGGTCGATCTCGTCGTCCCTGGCCGCCACCTCTCGGGCGCGGGCGGCGTCCTCTTCGATCAGCGCGTCCAGGATGTCGCGAACCTGCTGGCTGGCAAGCTCGCCCATCAGCCCGAACTCGGGCCGGAGCGGTCCCTGCTGGAGCCCGGCCAGGGTGGAGGTCTGGCGGGCGATGTGGACCAGGTAGTCGCCCATCCGCTCCAGCTCGATGGCGACGTACTCCATCGCCATCAACGAGCGCAGGGCCCGGGCCTCCGGCCGCCGGGTGGCGACGACGGACACCACCTGCTCGCGGATCTCCCGGAACAGCTCGTTGAGCACCGGGTCGTTCATTCGCACGCGGTCGGCGCCCTGGCGATCGAAGGTGCGTAGGGCGGCCAGGGCGTCGTCGATCTGGGACTCGACCAGCCCCGCCAGCCTCAGGACCGATTCGCGCAGCCGGTGCAGGTCGCGATCGAGGGCGTCATCGAGCACCTGGACGGGCCGCTGGGATGCCGGGCCGGCGATTCCTCCGGTTGCCACCGAACCCGACGATAGACCACCTGGGTTAACCGGCGACGAAGGCATGGTTAAGCCGGGTCCTCCGTCGGCGGCGCGCAGGGGACGGCCAGGCCGAAGATCTGGCCACCGTCCCGGGCGGCCTCGGTCCAGACACGACCGCCCTGGGCGAGGACGAGGTGCTTGGTGATGGCGAGGCCGAGGCCAGATCCGGAGCCGCCGCGGGACCGGGCCGGGTCCACCTTGTAGAAGCGCTCGAAGACCCGCGGCCAGTGCTCGGGTGAGATCCCGGGTCCGTGGTCGCGCACCGTGATCCGGAGTTCGCCGGCCTCCGCCCTGGCCCGCACCTCGATCGGGGAGCCCGGGGGAGAGAACTTGGCCGCGTTGTCCAGCAGGTTGTCCAGCGCCTGGGCCAGCTTGCTGCGGTCGGCGGCCGCTTCCAGCCCCTTCGGGATGTCCAGCTCCAGGGGGCGGTCGAGCCGGAGCCGCGCCGTGGCCTCGTCGACCAGCTCCCGGACGTCGAAGCGGGTGCGCGCGACCGCCATGCGGCCGGCCTCGATCTCCGCCAGCTGGCGCAGGTTGGCGACGATGTTGGCGAGGTGGTCGGTCTCCTTCAGGGCGCGGGCGGCGAAGCGCTTGCGGTCCCCGCTGGGCGGGTCGTCGAGGAGGCTCTCTGCGGTCAGGCGCAGGGAGGTGAGCGGCGTGCGCAGCTCGTGGGAGAGGTTGGCCACGAACTCCTGCCGGACCGTCTCCAGCCGGCGCAGCTCGGTGACGTCGGTCAGGAACATGAGCGTGTCGCCCGGGCTGGGACCGGGGACCAGCTTGACCTGCACGCTGCGCTGGCAGTGGGTCAGCCGGAGCTCGGCCTCGGGTTGACCGGCGCGGAGCGCTTCCGCCAGCCGGCCCTCGCGGGTGGCCTCGAGCAGGCCCAGGGGCAACTGCTCCGGCTCCAGGCGGAAGAACCGGCGCGCGGCCTGGTTGGCGGCGATCACCCGGCGATCGCGGTCGAGCAGCAGGGCGACGATCGGCGCCTCCTCCAGGACGTCCTCGAAGGGCCGGGGAGGGTCGGGAGGCTGGATCCCCTCCTCCCAGAGCCGGCGGCGCCACCGATCCCAGATCACGGCCGCGAGTATAGGAGGCATCGGCGCGCTCCGCCTCGGGTCCGGTGTGATCGAGCCGGCGGAGGTCGACGCCGCCGCGCCGCTCGAGCCGCCGGCGGCCCCCGCCGTGGTCCCGGCGCCCCCTCCTCCGCCCGTTGCCGGCCGGGCCGGGGTGGGCCGTGCGGTGCGGAGCGTCCTCACCTCTCCGACCGCGCCGGCCGGCGCCGCGCGTTACTGACCGTTGGTCAGCAGCCGGGGACGGGTTTGCGGTAGGCTTCCTGAGCGGAGGGTCCGAGCTCCTTCCGGAGTGACTCCGGGAGAGCCGTTGTCGCTGATCGAGACCACCACCTCTTTCTCTCCCGTCCTGCCGGGGCGTCATCTGGCGCCCCGGCCTTTTTCATCCCCGCCCCCTTCCGCTCCTCTCGCCTCCCCGGACCCGTGACGGGCGCGCCGGCGGGTTCGTTTCTGCTTTCCTATCGGGGACGTGAACACCTGGCAGGCGCTCTTCATCGGTGTGCTCCAGGGTGCGACCGAACTCTTCCCGGTGTCCTCCCTCGGCCACGCCGTGCTCGTCCCCGGGCTGCTGCGCTGGGGCTACCGGCAGTCGGACCCGGCCTTCGTGCCCTTCCTCACCCTGCTCCACCTCGGGACGGCGGGAGCGCTGCTGCTCCTCTACCGGCGGGAGTGGGTCACGATCGTCTCCGCCTTCGTCCGCGGCTTCCTGCGCGGGCGTTTCGAGGGCGCCGACGAGCGGCTGGCGCTCATGCTGGTGCTGGCCACCGTCCCGGGCGGGCTCGTGGGCTTCGTGCTCGAGAAGGCGCTCAAGGGGCTGTTCGCCAGCCCGCGGGTGGCGGCCGGCGCGCTGATCGTCAACGGGGTGATCCTGCTCGGAGCCGAGTGGCTTCGCCGGCGGTCGGAGCGCGGAGAGGTGGGCCGTGCGGAGCAGGAGGCCGAGTTCAAGCCCATGTCGGAGATCACCGCCGGGGCGGCGCTGGTGGTGGGCGTGGCCCAGGCCATGGCCCTGATCCCCGGCATCTCGCGCTCGGGGGTGACCATGGCCGGGGGCCTGGTGGCGGGGCTCCGCCACCGGGACGCGGCCGAGTTCAGCTTCCTGATGGCCACCCCCATCATCGGGGCGGCGGGACTGCTGGAGGTCCCGAAGCTCTTCCAGGACCGTTCGCCGTCGGCGCCCGGGCTGCCCGTGGATCTCGCCGCGGCCGTCCTGGCGGGGGTCGCCGCCTACCTCAGCGCCCGGTTCCTGGTCCGGTACTTCCGCTCCGGCCGGCTCGACCCCTACGGCTGGTACTGCGCGGCGCTGGGCGCCTTTGCCCTCGGCTTCCTGCGCTGAGGGGAGATCGGCGGCGTCCCCGGGCCGGGCGCCGGCCGGACCGGCCAGGCCCCGGGTCCACGACCACGGCCCCTCGGTCGTGAGCGGCATGGGACGAGGTCCGTCCCCGGCTGGGGCGGGAGGCGTGGTTGCGCCACCGCCCCGTGGACGCCGTCTTCAGCCCGGGCGACCCCGGGGGCGGGTCGCACACCGGCGCGACCCGCCCCCCGCGAGCGGGTTCACCCCCCGGGCGCCGGGCCGAGACCGAGCTGCTCGAGCATCAGCAGCCGGTCGAACATCAGGTTGAAGGAGACGTGCTTGCCATCGTGGAAGCGGAGCACCTGGATGTAGTCCAGCGTGACCGGGCGGCCGGTGGGTGGGACGTCGCCCGTCGGGCCGTGGAGGACGCCCTCGTGCGTCCCGGTGAACGTGCCCTCCTCGACGGCGACGTCGTCGTCGATGTGGAGGCCGTGGACCTCGACGTGCGCGTCGGGGAAAGCGCCGATCCAGTTGCCGTAGAACTCGAGGCAGGCCGCCTTTCCCTGGCCGCCCATCCCGCCCGGCGCCCGGAAGACGACATCGTCCGCGAGCACCTCGGCGAACCCGGCCATGTCGTGGGCGTTGAAGGTCTGCGTCCCCTTCTCGAAGGCCTCGCGTGTGGTCATCGCCATCAGGATCCTCCTTCGGTGGACGAGGTGATGGGCCCATCGTCTCGCGGGTGACGGGGCGTTCGCGACCGGGTGGCCACCCTGGTCTTTTCTCCTTCCAGGAGGCGCGGCAGCTCGCCGCGATCGTCGATCCCGAGCTTGGCGTACGCGTGCGCGAGGTGGCCTTCGACGGTCTTGAGCGTCACGTAGAGCTCGTGGGCGATCTCGCGATTGGATCGTCCCTCGGCCGCCAGCCGTACCACACGGAGCTCGCTGGGGGTGAGCGACTCCAGGCCGGTGCGCCACTCGCGGCGTGGACGGGCGCCGGTCGCCCTGAGCTCGTCGCGCACCCGGGCGGCCAGTGGTCGGGCGCCGCAGCGGGCGGCGAGGTCGAGCGCCCGGGCGAGGGGGTCTCGGGCCGCGGCCCGCTTGCCGGATCGACGCAGGGCCGCCCCCAGCTCGGCCAGGGAGCGGGCGCGCTCGAGCAGCGCCGGCGAGCCGTGGAGCACGGCCACGGATTCGGCCAGCAGTGAAAGCCCCTCCTCGCCCTGGCGCGCCAGCCCGGCGACCCGCAGTGCGACCCCGAGCGCGCGCGGCGCCCCGAACGCCCGCACGTCGGCCAGCTCCGCGTCCGCCAGCTGACGCGCGCGCTGGTGTCGGCCGAGGCGGAGGAGCGCGAGCGCAGCGCCTGAGCGCGCGTGCACGTAACCCGTCTCGCGGATCTCCATGCCCCAGACATCGGCGCCAAAGAGCCCGAGGCAGGTCTCGAAATCGGCGAGCGCGTCGGCGGCACGACCCTGGGCCAGCCGGAGACGTCCGCGGGAGGCAGGGATGAGCACCGTGCCCACGCCCGCGGGCCAGCCCTCCTGCGGAAGCAGGTCGAGCAGTGCCTGAGCCTGGTCGAGGTCGCCGGCCTCGACGGCGACCTCGGCCAGGACGGTCGCCGCGAAGGCGAGCCCCGGCGCGAAGTCGCCTTCTCGGAGGACGCGCAGCGCCACGCGCGCTGCCGTGTCGGCCTCGGGGAGTGCGCCCAGCCGCAGCTCGAGCAGGCCCAGGGTGCTGTAGGTGGCCACCAGGCCACGCGCCGAGCCCGATCGGTGAACCTCGGCCCGCATCGGTCCGAGCGCCCCCGCGACTGCGTCGAAGCGCTCGGTCGCGACCAGCACCCACAGTAGGGCTGCGTGCGTGTCCCAGTTCTCCACCCGGGGGCCGGTCCTCGCCAGCGCCTCCTCGAGCGGGGCCGCGATCTCGTCCGCCGGCCGGCCGGTCAGGAAGGCCGTCATCCCCTGCGCGACCGCGAGCGCCTCGCCGGGGACCTCGAGCCGACGTGAGGCGAGGCGGGCGAGCACGGGCGCGACCCTCGACGCGCGGCGGGCGTCGTGGAGTCCCGAGACGACCAGCTCGCCCTCGAGTCGAGCCGCGAGCGCCTCCTCGGCCTCACCGAGCTCCGCGAGCGCCCGTTCGATGACGTCCACCGCGTCCACCCACCGAAACAGGGCCGCGTAGGCCTCGGCGACCTCGAGCGCGATCTCGGCGCGCTCCCGTGGACCGGCGACCAGCCGCAGCGCCTCCTCCAGTCGCGCGCACGCCGTCTCGCGCCCGGCACTTGCCTCCGCGCGCGCCGCCTCGCGCAGGACGCCGGCTCGCTGCTCGAGCGGGGGCGGCTCCGCGAGCGCACGACCCAGCAGACCGGCGGCGGCCTGCGGCGCGCCGCTCTCCATCGCCGCCCGCGCGGCCTCCCGCAGGCGGGCCAGCACCCAGCCATCCCCTGCGGGACGGACACCGACGAGATGGGCGGCGACCTGTCCCGGCGGGGCTCCATCGGCGTGCAGCAGGCGGGCCGCGGAGCGATGGGCCGAGTCGCGCCCGTCGCCGCCCAGCGACGCCTCGAGGGCGTCGCGGATCACAGGGTGGATGAAGAGGGGAGGGTCATCGGTTGCCAGTACCTCGAGGCGAACCAGACCCCCGGCCAGCCGTACGGCGTCCGCCATCTCCACGCCGGCGATCGCCGCCGCGTGGCGTAGCTCGCCGCCGTCCCCCAGGACGGCGAGCGCCCGGGCGAGGTCGATCGCATGGGGATCGAGGCTGCGCACGCGAACGACCACCCGCCGCGCGATCCCCTCCAGCCCTCCGGCCAGGAGTTCGCCCGGATCCAGCTCGGCCGGGGGCCGATCGTCGAACTCGACCGCCCGCAGCAGCTCGGTCAGGTACAGGGGGTTGCCTCCGCTCGCGGCGTAGAGGGCCGCGCACAGCTCGTCGCTCGTCCCGCTGCCGGCCGTCGCGCGCACGACCACGCTCACGGCGCCCTCGCTCAACAGCGCCGGGCGCAGGACCGCCGTCGCCTCCGCGCGCACCCCCAGCAGCGGCGCCCCGCTCGACGCCGGCTCGCCCGGTCGCAGTGTGACCAGCATCGCGAGTGGCAGCCCCTCCAGCCGCGGCGCGAGGTAGGCCAGCCAGCGCAGGGAGGGCTCGTCGGCCCAGTGCGCGTCGTCGACGGCGATCAGCGATGGCCGCCGGGCCGCGAGGTTGGCGGCCAGCCAGTACAGGCCGTGCACGACGGCGAACGAACTGTCGTGGGCCGACGCGGCGACGGGCTGGCCCAGGAGCAGCGGTCGGACTGCGGCGGCAGGTCCGGCGAGCAGCACCTCGCGCTCATCCGCCTCGCTCCCCGCCAGGCGCCGCTCGAACAGCTGACGCACCACGCCGAACGCGAATTCCGCCTCGAGCTCCGATCCACGGGCGCGCAGGATCTCATGGCCGAGCGCGTTCGCGCGCCGGCACGTCGCCTCGACCAGTGACGTCTTGCCGATACCCGTCCGGCCCTCGACCACGAGGACCCCGCCGCGCCGCAGCAGCGCCTCGAGCGCGGCCAGCTCGCGCTCGCGCTCGAGCAGCCTCTCCACGAAGCCACTCTACGTCGGAACACCGGTGGCTCTTCGGACGGGTGCGGTCGCCCGAGCCGATGCACCGGGTGGCCCGAGCGCGCCCGTGGAGCGGATCACGGGGACGGTCGCCGTCCTCGACACGGACCCCACGGTCCGGAGCGACGACGCGTCCCGGTTGCCGGCGTGGGCCCGGCGGCGACGGACGGCCGCCCGGCCGGCTTCAATGGAGACCATGGCGACGACCGTGAGCCGGCAGCCGTCCCGGCGTGCCCGCTGGCTGGCGCTGGCGGCGGGCCTGGCGACCAGTGCCATCTGGGGATCCTCATTCGTCCTGATCGACCTGGCGCTGGTCGGCGCCGGGCCGCTGACCCTGGCCGGCCTCCGCTACTCCCTGGCCGCCCTCCCCCTGGTGCCGCTGCTCGCGCGCGGGGGGGCGAGGGTGGGGGGGGCCAGGACCTGGCTGCTGCTGGCGGCCGCCGGCCTGCTCGCCTACCCGGTGGCCAACGGCCTCCTCTTCACCGCACTGACCCACGTCCATCCCACCACCGTCTCCCTCATCTTCAATCAGCAGCCGCTCCTGGTGCTGGTGGTGGGCATGGCGGTGCTGAGGGAGTGGCCGCGGCCGCTCCAGGTGGTGGGCATCGGGGTCGCCGCCCTGAGCCTGCTCCTCTACTTCGGCGTTCCCGAGGACACCGGCCCGATCTGGCTGCTGGCCGCGCTGGCCGCGGCCGTGGCCTTCGCCGGCTACAGCGTGCTGGCCCGGGCGCTGGCCCGCGACGGCCGGATCGGGGTCGTGCCCCTGACCGCCTGGCCCCTCGTGATCGGCGGTGGCGTCCTGCTCGGCCTCGGCCTGCTCACCCAGGGCGGCCCCCGTCCCAGTCTCTGGTTCGCCGGCCTGGTGGCGTGGCTGGCGCTGGCCAACACCACCCTGGCCTACCTGCTCTGGAACCAGGCCCTCCGCCACCTCCGCGCCTTCGAGGTCAACGTGTTGCTGGGTCTCGGTCCGATCGAGACGGCGCTGATCGCCTGGCCCTGGCTGCACCAGGCGCCGAGCCCGCAGCAGTGGGCGGGCATGCTCGGCGCCCTGGCCGGGATCGTCCTGGTTCAGCTGGGGGCGCGTGGGCGCACGACGGCCGCAGAGGGGGCCCTACCGGCGGGGAGCGGAGCGGAGCCTCCCATCCCCCAGGGGCCGAGCTGACGGGGGGAGCGGCCCGAACCTCAGGCCGGGCGGTCGTCCGCGCCCAGCCAGGTGTCCGAGCGCCAGCCCTCCAGGTCGTACTCGGACAGGCACCGTTCGACCAGGGCGTCGAACTCGTCCAGCAGCCCCCGGGCATCGGCGAAGCGGACCATGTCCAGCCGCATCTGCTCCTGGTTGCCGCCGTAGTTGATCTCGTACCACTCGTGCCGGGAGCCGAACTCGCTGCCGATGGCGTCCCAGAGCAGCTTGTAGAGCTTGATCCGGTCGTGGGCGTCGCCCACCGAGCCCCGGTAGAAGCGGTCGATGAGCGGCCGCAGCTCGGGGTTCTGAAGGTCGCGGTGGCTGGAGGGGATGGCCAGGGGGGCGCCACCCAGGATCTCGGCGAAGATCGAGCGCGCCTGCGGCACCGCCATGCTCCCGAAGAGGCGGATCAGGGTCGCGTACTCGAGCCTGGGGACCACGCTGCCTCCCGGTCCCGGCATCGGCTCGTGGCACAGGGTCGAGGTCAGCGCCCAGATCAGGTTGCGCCAGCCCACCAGCTCACCGAGTCTGGCCTGCACGCCCCGGAAGTCGTAGGTGCCGTTGGCCTTGAGGCCGCGGACCAGGAGCCCACAGAGGAAGTCCAGCTTGACCGCCAGCCGGGTCCCCGACTGCAGCGTGTACCTGGGCATGAAGCCGGACTGGGCGTAGAAGGCGGTCGCCTTCCTGACGTCGCGGTGGACGAGCACGTTCTCCCAGGGGATGAAAGCGCGGTCGAAGACGACCACGGCGTCGTTCTCATCGAAGCGGCTGGAGAGGGGGTTGTCCCAGGGGGAACGCGCGCTCAGCTCGTACGAGTTCCGGCAGATGAGCTTCTTGCCGGGGGTGTCCATGGGCGCGATGAAGACCAGGGCGTAGTCCTCGGCCTTGCCCTCTTCCAGCTGGACGGCGCTGTTCTGGGCCACGAAGGTGGCATGGGTGAGGACGGAGCCGGTGGCCAGCATCTTGGCCCCCGAGACCACGATGCCGTCGTCGCGCTCGGCCACGACGTGCACGTAGACGTCCTCCACCTCGTGCACGGCCTTGTTGCGGTCGATGGGCGGGTTGATGAGCACGTGGTTGAGGAAGAGCGCCTGCTCGGCGTAGGTGCGGTACCAGCGCCGGGCGCTCTCCTCGAACGGGGCCCACCAGTCGGGGTCGGCGCCGAGGCTGGCCATGAAGGCGGCCTTGTAGTCGGGCGTCCGGCCCATGTAGCCGTAGGACAGCCGTGACCAGTGGGCGATCGCCTCCCGGGAGGCGAGCAGGTCCTGGGTCGAGTACGAGGGCATGAAGAAGCGGTGGGTGCGGATGCCCAGGCGGTCCTCCCCGGTCATGAGGTCGCGGGTCTCGGGGTCGTGGAGCGCGTCGTAGAGGCGGGCGATGGAGCGGGCGGCGTTGCGGAAGGCGGGATGGGAGGTGACGTCCTGGACCCGCTCCCCGTCGATGTAGACCTCCCGCCCGTCCCTCAAGCTCTGGAGGTACTCGCGACCGGTCAGCGGCCGGGTGCGCGTCGCTTCGCTCATCTCGCCTCCTCCCACACGATCCGCCCCGGGGACCCCGGTGGGGCCTATGCTACCGGCCGCCACACCGGGCCGCGGCTCCCGGGCCTGGCCCCGCGCGATCCGGGACGGAGGCCGGGTTCAGGCCAGCACCGTGGCCAGGTTGGCGCCCAGCTCGGCCAGGGTCGCCGCCGGCAGGTAGCGGCCACCGGCTCGCCGGGCCAGCTCGCGCCCGCGCTGCACCGATTCCGGCTCATGGCTGGTGCCGAGCACGTGCACCCGGTCGATGCCGCCCAGGGCGTCCAGCGGGTCGTCCCCGGTGGTGGGGAGACAGTCGCTCATCACCACCGCCACCCGCTCCGAGGCGCTGGCCCTGGCCAGTTGGGCCGCGGCCGTGCGCAGAGCCAGGGCCAGGTCGGTGGTCCCGCCGGCGCGCAGGGAGAGGATGTCGTCGACCAGCTCCTCGGGGGCCCGGCGCTGGCCCTGGGCCTGGAGGACGACGGCGTCGCGGTTGAAGGCGATCAGGCTGCAGTCGGCCCGTTCCCCGGTGGCCAGGGCCAGACCAGCCGCGGCCAGCGCGGCCAGGGCCAGGCCGGAGCCGCGCATGGAGCCGCTGCGGTCGATGAGCAGGCAGGCGGCGATGCGGTTCGCCTCCCAGCCCCGGAGGACCAGCTCCTCGGTGTGCCGGGGGCGACCCCCGGCCCGCTCCAGGGTCCGCTCCAGGTCCAGGTCCCCCTCGGCGGCGCCGGCCCGCACGGCGAGCCGACGGTAGCCGCTCCGCGCCGGCCGGCCCTCGCGGGCCATACGGACGAAGACCCGCGCCGCCAGCCGCCGGGCGCGCCGGCGCAGCTCCCGGTCGGTGGCGGCGGCCAGCTCGCAGAGCACCGCCAACGCCCGCTCCGGGTCCCGGCGGCGCATCTCCTCCAGCGCCGACTCCTCCAGCCGCCCCAGGGCGGGCGAGAGCGTCCGGAACTCGGGATGGGCCGCCGCCAGCTCCTCCCGGCCCCGGGTCCGGCGGCCGTCCTCGCGCACCGCGCGCTCCGCCTCGGGACCGGCCAGGACCCGGCCGCCGCCCCGCGAGGGGGCGGGGTCCGGCCCGGCGTCCGCCGGCCCCTTCTCCGGAGCGGCCGGTGCCTCCAGGAGCCGGTCGAGGATCTCCGTCACCACCTCCTCGGGGCGGCGACCGCAGCCCTCGTCGAGCCGGATCCGGCCCGAGAAGGCGGCCAGGGCGGCGTCGAGCAGGGTCGAGCGCGAGGCCGCCGCCTCGCCGCGCATCCGGGCCAGCCCCTCGGCCAGGTGGACCATGTCGATGGCACCCCGCACCGAGGAGCCCATGCGCACATCGGGGTGGTGGCGGGTGGCCCGGGCCACGGCCACGGCCAGGGGGGTGTGGGCCGAGACCAGGCCCGTGGCCCGGGCCACGATCTCGCGCTCGGCCTCCTCGTCCTGGTAGGGGACGGCGATGCGGCAGACCCGGTCGTAGACGGCCTGGCCGATGCGGGCCGTGCCCACGGCGTCGAAGGGGTTCATGGCCGCCACCAGCCGGAAACCGGTGGCCGCCCGAACCATGCCCAGGCGGGGGACGTGGACCTCGCCCTCGGAGAGGGCGGTGATGAGCACGTTCAGGGTCTCCTCGGGGACCCGGTTCAGCTCCTCGACGTAGAGCAGCAGCCCCTCGCGCAGGGCGCGCAGCAGTGGCCCCTCCACGAAGGCCTCGGGACGGTAGCCGCCCTGGAGCACGAGGGCGGGGTCGTGGTGGCCGAGCAGACGGGCCGGCGTCAGCTCGGCGTTGCCCTCGACGAAGACCAGCCCCATCCCGGCCGCCTCGGCCAGGGTCCGTAGCAGCGTCGACTTGCCGGTCCCGGGAGGTCCTTCGAGCACGATGTGCCGGCCCGCGCCGAGGGCGACGCAGAGAACCTCCGCCTCCCGGCGCAGGCCGACGACGTTGCGCTCCACCCGCTCCAGGGCGCGGGTCAGGCGGCCGTGGAGATCAGTGCTCGTGGATGATCACGCCCCTGATGTTCTTGCCGTCGAGGAGGTCCTGGTAGCCCTGGTTGATCTCCTCCAGCCGGTAGGTGCGGGTGATCAGCTCATCGAGCTTGAGCGAGCCGGCCCGGTACAGGTCGAGCATCTTGGTGATGTCGTAGATGGGGTTGGCGGACCCGAAGAGGGTGCCGCGGACGGTCTTCTGGAACAGGGTCAGAATACCGCCGGAGAGGTGGACCGTCTTCTTCATGGGGTCGGCGAGGCCGGTCACGGTCACGTCGCCGCCCTTGCGGACCACGTTGAAGGCGGCCTCCACCACGTCCTCGTCGACCACCCCCACGGTGACGATGGCGTGGTCCGCCCCCACCCCGTTGGTGAGCTGGAGGACGAGGTTCTGGGCCTCGCCGGCGTCGGCCGCGCTGTGGGTGGCGCCCAGCTCCTCGGCTTTCTCGCGCTTGTTGGCGAGCGGGTCCACGGCCACGATGTTGGTCGCCCCGGCGTGCCTCGCCCCCTGGACGGCGTTGATGCCGATGCCGCCGATGCCGTAGATGACCACCGTGTCCCCCGGCCGAACCCCGGCCGCGTAGACGGACGAGCCCCAGCCGGTGGGGACCCCGCAGCCCACCAGCACCGCCTTCTCCAGGGGCAGGTCCGCGGCCACCGGCACGCAGGAGTACTCGGAGACCACCGACCACTGGGAGAAGGTGCCCAGCATGCACATGGCGCCGTAGTCCTCGCCGTCCCCGTGGAAGCGGAAGGTGCCGTCGGTGAGGCAGCCCTCGAGGATGGTCGCCCCCAGGTCGCACAGGTTCTGCTGACCGGTCGAGCAGAAGCGGCAGCGACCGCAGGAGGGGATGAAGGAGCAGACCACGTGGTCACCCTCCTTGACCCGCGTCACCCCGGGGCCGACCGCCTCCACGATGCCCGCCCCCTCGTGGCCGCCCACGATCGGGAACCGGGGCACGATGTCGCCGTGGCGCAGGTGCTCGTCCGAGTGACAGAGCCCGGCGGCGACGAACCGGATCAGGACCTCGTTGGCCCTGGGTGGGTCCAGCTCCAGCTCGATCACCTCCCAGTCCTGTTCCACCCCGCGGAGCACGGCCGCTTTCGTCTTCATGCCACCAACCTCGCTCTGCCTCCGCCGTCCATGCCTGGCCCCGGTCGCGGCGGTTCGACCCGGGACGTCTCCGAACGTACTCCCCTGCGTCACGGCGCTCAAGGGTCTCGCTCTCGATCGGCACCGGGGCCCTTCCCCGCCGCCGGCCGGCCCGGCCTCATCCGTTGGCGGGAAAGTGGTGGGCGATGGCCAGGTGGGGGTCGGAGCCGTCGTGGGAGCAGGGGCTGACGTGGACGAGGGCCTCGGCGAGGCGGGGGATCCGGTGCAGCAGCCGGTGGTGGGCCTCGACCGCGACGGCGTGGGCCCGGACCAGGCTCAGGTCGCGGTCGCAGACCACGCCCACCTCGGCCCGCAGCCGGTGGCCGATCCAGCGCACGCGCACCTGCTCGACCTGCTCGACGCCGGGAACCTCCGCCAGCACCCGCTCGATCTCGTCCACCAGCTCGGGATCGACGCTGTCCATGAGGCGCCGGTAGACGTCGCGGGCCGCCCCCCTCAGGATCCAGAGGATGGCGACCGAGATGCCGATGCCCACCACCGGATCGGCCTGCGGCCAGCCGGCGGCCACGCCCAGGGCGCCGACCACCACCGCCAGCGAGGTCAGGCCGTCGCTGCGCGCGTGCAGGCCGTCGGCGACCAGGGCGGCCGAGCCGATGCGGCGGCCGACCCGCACCCGGTAGAGGGCCACCAGCTCGTTGCCGGCGAAGCCGACCAGGCCGGCGAGCGCGACCCAGGGGAGGTACGGCACCGGCCGGGGGTGGAGCAGGCGCGAGACCGACTCCCACAGGGCGAGGCCGGAGGAGAGGGCGATCGCGGCCACGATCACGATGCCGGCCAGGTCCTCGGCCCGGCCGTAGCCGTAGGTGTAGCGACGGGTGGGGCGCCGCCGGCCGAGGGCGAAGGCCACCCAGAGCGGGACCGCGGTCAGGGCGTCGGCGCCGTTGTGGACGGTGTCGGCCAGCAGCGCGATCGACCCGCTGAGGCCGAAGACGACGACCTGCAGGGCGGCGGTCAGCAGCAGCCCGGCCAGGGAGACCTCCACCGCCCGGATGCCCTCGGCGCTGGCCTCGAGGGCCGGGTCGGCGGCCGAGGTGTGGCTGTGGGCGTCGAAGAGCGAGCCCACCAGCCGGCGCAGGCCGCGGCGCCCGTGCCCGGGACCCCGGCCGTGATCGTGTCCGGGTCCGTGGTCGTGACCGTGCCCCATGGCTCAACAGTAGTTGCCCGGGGCGACGGTCGTGCCCCTGACCCTCCGAACCCTGCCGGGCGCACCCGTGGCGCCGGTGGCCCGTCCGGAAGCCGTGCGCCGCAGGGCGGCCCTGCCGGCGCACGGGCCGCAGCGGCTGGCCCGGGAGGTGGAACCGCGACCGCTTGCCCTCACCAGACGCCGCTGTGTGGCACCCGGGAGGCGGGATGGATCGGCTCGGTCCGGCACCGCCCGCCGCTCCGCGGTCGCCGAGACGACCGCACCGCGTCCCCACCGCCACCCATGGGCGGCGGACCGAGGACGCGATTGACCGCCCTCCCCCGGCCACCTACGATGGGCCCGTTGGCGGATCCCTCCGTCCGGACCTCACGCCCCGACACCGAGGTCGTCTTCGACCCCGACACCTACGTCCGGGGCGTCCCCCACGCCGCCTTCGCCCGGCTCCGGGCGCGGGAGGCGGTGAGCTGGGTGGAGGAGCTGCCGGTCGATTCCTGGCCGGCCGGCCCCGGCTTCTGGGCGGTGTGGCGGTACGCCGAGGTGCGCGCCGTCCTGCGCGATCCCGCCACCTTCAGCTCCCACCTGGGCGCCACCCAGATCCGGGACCCGGCCAGCCCGGAGGATCTCGCCTACGTGCGCCGGTCGATGCTGAACATGGACCCCCCGCATCACACCCGGCTGCGGGGCCTGGTGGCGAGGTCCTTCACCCCCCGGGCCGTGGCCGCGCTCGAGGACCGGATCGAGCGGCGGGCCCGGGCCATCGTGGAGGGGGTGGCGGAGCGCGGGGAGTGCGACTTCGCCCGGGTGGCGGCGGAGCTGCCCCTGGCCACCCTGGCCGACGTGCTCGGGGTCCCCGAGTGCGACCGCTCCCTGCTCTTCGACTGGGCCAGCCGGGTCATCGGCTACCAGGACGAGGAGTACGCCGCCATCGACGTCACCGACCGGGCCGCGGCCACGCCCATGGCCCGGGCCGCGCTCGCCGTCCGGCCCCTCCCCGGGCCCGACGGGCGGATGCCCGATCCCCGGACCCGGGGCGGCATCCCCGACCTCTACGCCTACGCCCACGAGCTCGCCGCCCACAAGCGCCGCCACCCCGGGAACGACGTGATGTCGATCCTGCTCCAGCAGGTCGACGAGGCGGGGGGCCGGATCAGCGTGGCCGAGTTCGAGAACATGTTCTGGCTCTTCGCCGTGGCCGGCAACGAGACCCTTCGCAACGCCATCCCCGGGGGCATGATCGCGCTCCTCGAGCACCCGGAGGAGCGGTCCCGGCTGGAGCGCGATCGCTCCCTGCTGCCCGGGGCGGTCGAGGAGATGCTGCGCTGGTGGACGCCGGTGATCCACTTCCGCCGCACCGCCACCCGCGACTGCGAGCTGGCCGGGCACCGGATCCGGGCCGGGCAGAAGGTGGTGGTCTACTTCACCAGCGCCAACCGCGACCGGCGCGTGTTCGCGGAGCCCGACCGCTTCGACGTCGGCCGCTCCCCCAACGACCACCTCGCCTTCGGCCACGGCCCTCACTTCTGCCTGGGCGCCCACCTGGCGCGCTGTCAGATGCGGGCCCTCTTCGCCGCCGTGCTCGACGCCTTCCAGGACCCGGAGCCGGCCGGCGAGGTCGTCCGCCTGCGCTCCAACTTTCAGAACGGCGTCAAGCACCTGCCCGTCCGCTGGCGGCCCCGGGCCGGGCGGCGGACGGATGTGAGGAGGTGACGAGAGCGATGCCCATGTACCAGGTGCGGGGCGAGGTTCCCCGCAAGCGCCACACCCAGCTCTGGAGGGACGGCCGGCTGCTGACCGAGGAGGTGATGGGGCTGCGCGGCTTCTCCGGCAACCAGACCATCCTCTACCACCTGGTGACGCCCTGTCGCATCCAGGAGGCGGCGGGCTTCGAGCCCCTCCGCTACGAGGAGTGGGTGCCCGGCGACCACGTGCACCGGCACCTGCGCACGGCCTCGGTCCCGGCCGGAGGCGACCCCGTGAGCGGACGGCGGGTCCTGCTGTGGAACGACGACGTCGAGATCTCCGTCTGTGTCCCCGACCGGGAGATGGAGGACTTCTACCGCAACGGGGAGGGCGACGAGGTCGTCTTCGTGCACGAGGGAAGCGGGACCCTGGAGACGATCCTGGGCGACCTGCCCTTCCGCCCCGGCGACTACATCGTCATCCCCCGGGGCATCACCTACCGGTTCCGGGCCGCCGGCCCCCAGCGCTACCTGGTCTTCACCTCGCCCGGACTGGTCGAGATCCCCCGCCGTTACCGCAACGAGTACGGGCAGCTGCTCGAGCACGCCCCCTACTCCAACCGGGACCTCCACCCGGTGGGCGAGCTGAGGACGCACCTGGAGCGAGGTGAGTACCGGCTCCGGGTCCGGGTGCGGCGCGGCATCCAGACCTACGTGCTCGACTATCACCCCTTCGATGTGGTGGGGTGGGACGGGTACGTCTACCCCTGGACCTTCAACGTCGAGGACTTCGAGCCCATCACCAAGCGCGTCCACATGCCCCCGCCCGCCCACCAGACCTTCGAGGGCGAGAACTTCGTCATCTGCTCCTTCTGCCCGCGCAAGCTGGACTGGGACCCGCTGGCGGTGCCGGTCCCCTACGCCCACTCCAACCTCAACTCGGACGAGGTCATGTACTACGTGGCCGGGACCTACGCCGCCCGCAAGGGGATCGAGGTCGGCTCCGTCACCCTCCACCCCTCGGGGATCGCCCACGGGCCGCAGCCGGGCCGCGCCGAGCAGTCGCTGGGCGCCACCGAGACCGACGAGCTGGCGGTGATGTGCGACACCTTCCATCCCCTCCGGCTCTCCCGGCTGGCCAGGGAGCTGGACGACCCCGCCTACGCCTATTCCTGGAACCCGGAGCGGGCGCCGGCCGGGGGCGCCAGGGGCGGCCGCTGACCCGCCCCCGGCACCGCCCCGCGCCCCCGTCCGGAGGCGAGCGGCGGCCGGCCGCAACCGGTCAGTCGTAGTACGGCTCGCGCTTCAGCTCCGCCAGCACGTCCGCGTCGTGGCCGAAGACGAGGCGGGCACCGGTGCGCTCCGCCACCTGGCGCACGAAACGGTGGCTGCGCCACCAGGCGGCGTGGTCGCGCAGCAGCCAGCCCAACGGTTGCCCCTGTTCGTAGTTCTCCCGGAGGTGGAACTGGTCGCTGGTGAGGAAGAAGGTGCCGGCGTTGGCCAGCTCCAGCTGCAGGCCGAGCAGGGCCGGAGTGTGGCCGGGCAGCCGGTGGAGGAGAAAGCCGTCGAAGAGCTCGATGCGGTCGCCGTGCAGGGGCCGCCAGTCGAAGGAGAAGTCCAGGTAGTGGGAGATGTAGGCCCCGAGGTCCTCTCTGGTGGCGACGGCGTAGAAGGCGTTGCGCAGCTCGTCGCCGTGGACGTAGACGGGCAGGTCGCGGCCGCGCAGGAACTCCAGCCCCCCGGCGTGGTCGAGGTGGAGGTGGGAGAGCACGACCGCCCGGACGTCGTCGAGGCCCAGCCCGGCCGCGGCCAGGGCGTTGTCGAGCCGGTTCTCGTCGCCGTAGTGGGTGATGGCGAACAGCTCCTGCACCGGGGGTGGCCACAGCTCGGCGAAGTTGGGGGCGGCGCCGGTGTCGAAGAGGACCACGCCCGCCTTCGGGTGCTCGATGGCCGCGGCGATGATGGCGACCTTGCGCCGGGGCGAGGCGGGGTTGGGGTCGGAGCGGGTGCTGACCCCGGCACCGGCCAGCGCGAACCCCTCGTCGTACTCGATGTTGCCCAGGTCCAGCAGGTGCAGCTTCATGTCGTCTCTCTCCCTATGGCCCCTGTCGAGCTGGCCCGGCGCCGGGCCGCGCCGCCCGGACACGCCGGGGGCGGAGCCGTGGCCGGCCCGGTCATTCTCCGTCCTGGCCGCGGGGCGCGCAACCGGGTCCGTGCCGGCGGCCCTGTCTCACGTATGGGGGCGGCGAGGTGAGTCAGCCGACGGTGAAGCGCGCCCGGCGATCCGGTCGTGCGGTGGCCCGATCGCCATCGCCGGAGCGCCCGGCTCCTCGCCTCGCCGTCGGGTGGCGCTCCAGCTCGTGATCGCGCTCGGCCTCCAGCATCTTGCCCGGGCGCCGCGCACCCGCCGGCGTCCGGGCCATCCCCGCTTGCCCATCCGGTTGGCCACCACGATCGACGGTGACCTCGGTGCGTCCAAGGCCGCGCCGCTTCGGGTCCACCTGGCCCCGTCGCTGCCGGCGCTCCCGCCCCCGGCCCTTGTCGCCGGCGCCGGCCACACCTCCGGCCGACGCTGCCCCCAGCCCGGGACAGGGCCGCGGCGGCCGGCGTCGGCGGTCCGGCGGCCGGCACCGGTTATAGTGATCGGTGTCCGGTGCCCGCCCGGCGGTCGGGGGGCGGTCGGCCGGCGGGCCGGGCGTGGACGACGGAGGATGGCGAACCCGCTCGCTGGATGCTTCGCACCCGGAGGTCGGTGATGACCGGTGGGCGGCCGGTGGCGCCGCCGTTCCAGGGGCGGGAGGGCGGCCCGGTGGCCCCGAGCGCTTGAGCGACCGACCTGGCACCGGCCTCCGCGCGCTCCTGACCCCCCTCCGGCTGGGTGGGCGGGAGGCCCGCAACCGCATCGTGTTCGCGGCCCACGTCACCAACCTGGCCCGGGACGGCCTCCCCGGTGCGGCCTCGCTCGCCTACTACGAGCGGCGCGCCCGGGGCGGCGCCGGCCTGATCGTCCTGGAGGAGGCCCAGGTCCACCCCTCCAGCCACCCCTACTGGCGGGCGGTGCGGGGTTACGATCCGGCCATCGTCGCCGCCTACCGCCGCCTGGCCGGCCCCCTGCACGAGGCCGGGACGCTGGTCCTGGTCCAGCTCTCCCACGCCGGCATGCAGGGCACGGGGCACATCCTGAAGCAGGCCCTCTGGGCGCCCTCCGCCGTCGCCAACCCGGCCACCCTGGAGATGCCGAAGGTGATGGAGCCGGAGGACATCGCCGCGGTCGTCCGGGGCTTCGCCGTGGCCGCGCGCCACGCCGTCGAGGGCGGCCTGGACGGGGTGGAGGTCAACGCCGGTCAGCACTCGCTGCTCCGTCAGTTCCTCTCCGGGTTGACCAACCTCCGCCAGGACGGGTACGGCGGCGATCCCGAGCGCCGCCTCCGCTTCGCCCGCGAGGTCCTGGCCGCGGTCCGGGAGGCGGTCGGGGAGGCGGCCGTGGTCGGTCTCCGCCTCTGTTGCGACGAGCGCGCCCCCTGGGCCGGGATCACGCCCGAGCAGGCCCCCGAGCTGGCGGCGGCGCTGGCTCCGGGGGTCGACTACGTGGCCGTGACCGCCGGCTCCATCTACAGCCTGGAGGCGGCGAGAGCGGGGCTGCACGAGCCGCCCGGCTACCTGCTCGACCTGGCCGGCGCCGTCCGCGCCCGGCTGGACGGGGTGCCGGTGTTCGCCAGCGGCTCGCTGGTCGACCCCGAGCAGGCCGCGGCCGCGGTCGAGCGCGGGCTGGCCGACGCCTGCGAGATGACCAGGGCGCTGATCGCCGACCCCGACCTCCCCCGCAAGCTCGAAGCGGGGAGGCCGGGGCAGGTGCGGCCCTGCATCCGCTGCAACCAGGACTGCGTCGTCCGCTCGGCGGCCAACGTCGCGGTCGGCTGCATCCACAACCCCGAGGCGGGGCGAGAGGGCGAGTTCCCGTCCCTGGTCCGGGCCCGGCGCGGCCGCCGCGTGCTGGTGGTCGGGGGCGGCCCCGCCGGCCTGGAGACGGCGCGGGTGGCGGCGCTGCGCGGGCATCGGGTGACCTTGCTGGAGCGGGCGACGGTGCTGGGCGGGACCCCGCGCGCGATCGCCGCCGCGGGCCAGCGGCCGCCGCTGGGGCTGGTGTCGAGCTGGCTCGCCGACCGGCTGGCCGAGCTGGAGGTGGAGGTCCGGCTGGGGACCCCGGCCGATCGGGCCGTGGTCGAGTCCGCCGGCGCCGAGCTGGTGGTGCTGGCCACCGGTGCCCGCCCGCGGCCCCCGGAGCGGCTCCCGGGCGGATCGCTGCCGCACGTGGTCAGCGTGCGCGATGTCCTGGCCGGGCGCCTGCCCGGGAGGGGGCGGGTGCTGGTGATCGACCGCACCGGTTCCTACCCGGCCATCGACGCCGCCCGTTGCGCCGCCGAGCGAGGTCGGCCGGTCACGGTCGTGAGCGAGGATCCCTTCGTCTCGGCGCAGCTGGGGTCGACCGGGGAGCTGGCGCCCTGGTACCGGGCGGCGGCCGCTCTGGGCATCGAGCTCCGGCCCCTGACCGTGGTCTGCGCGGTGGGGCCGGAATCGGTGCGGCTCCGGCAGCGGTTCGGGTCGGCGGAGGAGGAGCTGGAGGCCGACGGCGTGGTGCTCGCCGATCACGAGCTGCCCGACGACGCCCTCTACCGCGAGCTGGCCGGCGCCCTGCCGGGGGTGGAGGTGCGGCGGGCGGGCGACTGTCTCGCCCCGCGCCGGGTCCTGCACGCCCTGCTCGAGGGCGGCCGGGTGGGCCGGGAGGCCTGATGCGGCATCCTCGCTTCCCCTACCTCTTCTCCCCGATCCGGGTGGGCTCGATCACGGTCCCCAACCGGATCGTGTTCTCCGCCCACCTCACCAACCTGGCCGAGGACAACCGGCCGGGCCCCGACCTGATCGCCTACTACGAGGAGCGAGCCCGGGGCGGCGCCGGCCTCGTCATCACCGAGGAGCAATCGGTGCATCCCACCGACCGCGCCTACGAGCGTCTGATCGAGGCCTTCGACGAGTCCGTCGTCCCCCGCTACCGGGAGTTGACGGAGCGCGTCCACGCCCACGGCACGCCCATCCTGGCCCAGATCAACCACAACGGTGGCCAGGCCTCCTCGGTGTACAACCGCCTGCCGGTGTGGGCCCCGAGCCCGGTCGCCGACCCGCTCTTCCGGGAGGTCCCCAAGGAGATGGAGCCGGCGGAGATCGCCGAGGTGGTGGCCGCCTACGCCCGGGTGGCCCGGCACGTGCGCCAGGGCGGTTTCGACGGCGTCGAGCTGCAGGCCTCGCACAGCTCGCTGCTGCGCCAGTTCCTCTCCCCCCACGCCAACCGGCGCACCGACGCCTACGGGGGGACGGTCGAGCGCCGGGCCCGGCTGCTGCGGGAGGTGATCGGGGCCGTCCGGGCCGAGGTCGGCCGGGAGTTCGTGATCGGGGTCAGGGTTCCGGGGGACGAGTTCCTGGAGGACGGGTTGACGCTGGAGGACACGGTGGCCACCGTGCGCCTGCTCGACCGGGATGGGGCCATCGACTACGTCAACACCTCGATCGGCACCGCCACCCACACCCTCTTCATGGTCGAGGGCTCGATGCACCTGCCCCCCGGCTACCAGCTCTACGTGGCCGCGGCCCTGCGCGAGGTCACCGACCTGCCCGTGGTCGGGGTGGGCCGGATCAAGGACCCGGTCCAGGCCGAGCAGGCCCTGGCCCGGGGGCTCTGCGACCTGGTGGGCATGGTCCGGCAGCAGATCTGCGATCCGGAGACGGCGCGCAAGGCGCGCGAGGATCGGGTCGAGGAGATCCGGCTCTGCATCTCCTGCAACCAGCAGTGCATCGGCCGCGAGGGCTTGAACCTGGAGATCGGTTGCATCGAGAACCCGGCCGCCGGGCACGAGCGCAGCCTGGGACCGCGCGTTCTGCGCCCGGCCCCGCGACCGCGCCGGGTGCTGGTGGTGGGCGGCGGGCCGGCGGGGATGCAGTGCGCGGCCGTGGCCGCCGCCCGGGGTCACCGGGTGACCCTCTGGGAGGCCGACCCCGAGCTGGGCGGCCAGGTGCGGCTGGCGGCCCGGGTGCCGAACCGGGCCGAGTTCGGGGATCTGATCCGCAACCTGGAGGGCGAGGTCCGGCGGCGGGGGGTGGAGGTCCGCCTGGGGTTTCGGGCCACGCCCGAGCTGGTGCTGGAGGGGGGCTGGGAGGCGGTCGTGGTCTGCACCGGGGCCAGGCCGCGGCCGCCGGCCGAGCACGTCCTGAGCGTGTGGGACGTGCTCCAGGGACGGCCGGTGGGAGAGCGGGTGGCGGTGGTCGACCTGGTCGGCTTTCACCAGGCCACCAGCGTGGCCGAGTGGCTGGCCCGGCGCGGGCACGCCGTGACCTACCTGACCCCGACCCTGGTCGCGGGCCAGGACCTGGGCCTGACCCTGGACCAGGAGAACTGGCATCGGCGGGTGCTGGCCCTGGGCGTGCGCCTGATCACCAGCGTCGCCCCTCTCGCCTACGAAGGAGACCGGGTGCGCGTGGTCGAGGCCTACTCGGGCCGGGAGCTGGACCTGGGGCCCTTCGACGACGTGGTGGTGGCCGACCACGGCCGGCCCGAGGAGCAGCTCTACCTGGCCCTGAAGGGGCGGGTCGAGGTGCACCGGGCGGGCGATTGCGTCGCCCCTCGCCGGGCCGAGAACGCCGTGGTGGAGGGCCACCGGGTGGCGATGGCGCTGTGAGCGAGACCGCCGCCGTGGTGGCCTGGGTCGAGGACGACCCCGAGGTCGTCGGCGACGCCGCCGAGCTGGCCGAGCGGCTGGGCGGAGAGGTCTGGGCGGCGACGGCCGCCGCCGCCCCGGACGCCCTGGCGGCGGCGGGGGCGGCCCGGGTCCTGCTCCTGGACGGCGCCGGGGCGGAGGTCGGGGCCGCGGCCCTGGCCGGGCTGCCCGCGCCGCGGGTCTTCCTGGTGGCGGGCACTCCCGCCGGCAACGACCTGGCCCCGCGCCTGGCGGGGAGGTTGGGCGCCACCTGCCTCCTGGACTGCGCCCGGGTCCTGGCCGCTGGCGAGGGTCCGGCGGCCGACCTGGTGGTGGAGCGGTGGGCGTACGACGACCGCGCCCAGGAGCGCTGGCTGGTGCCGGCCGGCGCGCCGGCGGTGGTGGCCCTGCGGCCGGGCTCGCGTGGCGCTCCCCGGCCCCGGCCCCGCCCGGCCGAGGTCGTGCGCCTCGAGTCCCCGGCGGGCCCGCGCGCCCGCCGCCGGCGTCGCCTCCCCGCCGACCCGGGCTCGGTGCGGCTGGCGGAGGCGGAGCGGATCGTCGCCGCCGGGCTCGGCATCGGGTCCCGGGACCTGCTGCCCGTGGTCGCGGAGCTGGCCCGCCTGCTGGGCGCCGCGGTGGGCGCCAGCCGGCCCCTGGCCGACCGCGGCTGGGTCCCCTTCGAGCGCCAGATCGGCACCACCGGCCAGCAGGTGAGCCCGCGGCTCTACCTGGCGATCGGGATCTCGGGCGCCACCCAGCACCTGGGCGGCCTCCGAGCGGCGGAGACGGTCGTGGCCGTGAACACCGATCCCGCCTGCCCGATGATGGCTCGGGCCACCCTGGCTGCGGTCGGGGACGCGAGCCAGGTGGTGCCGGCACTGGTCCGGTGCCTGCGCGAGCGGAGGGGGGATCGGTGAGCCGCCTCCGCTTCGACGTGGTCGTGGTCGGGGCCGGCCCGGCCGGCAGCACCGCGGCCCTGGTGGCGGCGCGGGCGGGGTGCCGGGTCCTCCTGGTGGAGCGCGGCGAGTACCCGGGGGCCAAGAACGTCTCCGGGGCCGCCTTCTACGCCCCTCAGGTGCTGGAGCCCCTCCTCCCCGACTTCTGGCGCGACGCTCCGGTGGAGCGGCGCCTGGTCCGGCGCGTGATCGGCGTCACCTCGTCCACCGCCTCGCTCTCGATCGACTTCCGCACCGCCGACTGGGCCGAGCCGCCCCTGAACGGGGTCACGCTGCTCCGGCCCCGCTTCGACCGCTGGCTGGCGGAGCGGGCGGTGGAGGCGGGGGCGAGCCTGCTCTGCGCGACGGTCGTGGACGGGCTGCTGCGAGAGGGCGGCCGGGTGGCCGGGGTGCGAACGCGGCGGCCGGAGGGCGAGATCGAGGCGGCGGTGGTGATCGCCGCCGACGGCGTCAACTCCTTCCTGGCCAAGGAGGCGGGCCTGCGCGGCGAGCTGAGCGGGCACCAGGTCGCCCTCGGGGTCAAGGAGGTGCTGGCCCTCGACCGGGGTCTGATCGAAGAGCGCTTCGGGGTGAGCGGCGACGAGGGGGTGACCTACGAGTTCGTGGGCGACGTCACCGCCGAGGTCAAGGGGGGCGCCTTCCTCTACACCAACCTGGAGAGCCTCTCCCTGGGCGTCATCGTCCAAGTCGCCTCGCTGGCCGAGCGACGGATCCCGGCTTACGAGCTGCTGGACCGGTTCCGTGCCCATCCCAGCGTGGCCCCGCTGGTCCGCGGCGCTCGCCTGGTCGAGTATTCGGCGCACATGGTGCCCGAGGCCGGGCTGGCGATGGTGCCCCGGCTCTTCGACCACGGCATCCTGGTGGCCGGCGACGCGGCCGGGCTCTGCTTCGCCGCCGGCCTCTACCTGGAGGGGATCAACTTCGCCATCGCCTCCGGCCGGGCGGCGGGCGAGGTCGCTGCCGAGGCGGTGGCCGCCGGGCGCCGGGATCGCCGTCAGCTGGCCGCCTACGAGCGCCGCCTGCGGGAGAGCTTCGTGCTCGGAGACCTTCGGCGCTACCGCCGGGCGCCCGGGTTCGTGATGTCGGAGCGGATGCAGAACGTGTACCCGGCCATGATGACGCGGCTGGCCGAGCAGGCCCTGGCCTCCCGGGGTCGGCCCCGGCGCAAGCTGCTGGCCCTGGCCCGTGAGGAGCTGCGGCGGACGGGGGTCCCCCTGCGGCGTGCCCTCCGCGACCTCTACGCGGCCGGGCGAGCGTTCGGATGGTGAGGAGGGGAAGGCCATGACCACGCTTCAGGAGCGGCTGAGCACGGTGCGCTTTCGGCCCGATCCCGAGCCCCACATCGTGGTGGACGGAGACGTCTGCCGCGAGTGCTCCCTGCACGCCTGCGTCACCGCCTGTCCGGCCGGCCTGTTCACCCCGCTCTCGGACGGCACCGTCGTCTTCAGCTACGAGGAGTGCTTCGAGTGCGGCACCTGCTACGTGGCCTGCAACCGGGAGGGGGCGATCCGCTGGCGCTATCCGGGCGGGGGCTACGGCGTGGCCTTCAGGGACGCCTGAGGCGCCGCCGTGCGGGTGACGGTGGTGGTGGAGCAGGCCTGGGATCCGGCCTCGATCGAGGTGGACCCGGTCTCGGGCGAGATCGACCGGAGGCGGGCGGCGCCCGCGCCCGCGGCCGGCAGCCTGGAGGCACTGGAACTGGGGCTGCGACTGGGGACGGTGGGGGCGCTCTTCGGTCTGGGGCCGGGCGCGGAGGTGCTGCTGCGCTCCTGCCTGGCCCTGGCCCCCGGCGCGCGGGCGGCCCGTGCCCCCGACCTCGCCTCCCTGGCCGCCGCGCTCCCAGGGTGGCCGTTCGACCTGGTCCTGGCCCCGCAGCGCTCCGGCGACCACGGCCCTGGCCTGATCGCTCCCTACCTGGCCGGCGCGCTCGACCTGGCCCAGGCGACGGCGGTGGAGCACCTGGAGCCGGGTCCGGAGGCGGGGGAGATCACGGTTCGCCGGCGGCTCGGGCGCGGGGCCCGGGAGGAGCTGGCCCTGACCCTGCCCGCGGTGGTGGCGGTGGAGCCGGGGGTGGTGACCCCGCGCCCGGCCAGCCCGGCCGCCCTGCTCGCCGCCGCCTCGGCCGAGGTCCCGACCCTGCCCGCGGCCGAGGCGGCGGGGCCCCGAGCCCGCCTGCTCGGCCACCGGTCCCCGCGCCCGGTCGCGCCGCGGGTGGCCGTCCCCGATCCCACCCTGCCGGCCGAGGCCAGGGTCGCGGCCGTGGCCGGGCTGGAGGCCGGGGCGGAGGGGCGGTCCGAGCACCGGCTGGTCACCGGCTCGGCCGAGGAGGTGGCGGCCCGGATCGTGGAGCTGCTGGAGCGGCAGGGCTACCTCTGAAGGCTGGCCGGAGGCGGCATCGCGAGCCGGTGGCGCCGACTCCATCGAGCGGTCCGTGCTCCCGGCTCAGTCGGGCCGGCCCCAGGCGGGCTCGATTCGCTGGACCAAGACCGGATCGGTGGTCTCCAGGTGCCGATAGACGATCCAGGGACGGCCGACGAGGAGCGCGCGGCGCGCAGGCCAGGGCTCGGTCAGCCCTCGACCCGGCCGCGGGAGGTGGGCGAGGTGGCCAGTCGCCTCCCAGCTTCGTTCCGCCTCTCGTGCCGGTGGCTCCAGGAGCTGGCCGCGTGCTCGCGCGACCGCTGGACCTCCGGCATCTACGCGCTCTGGTGATGGACACGCCGGTACTCGGCCATGACCTGGTCGTGGTCGTAGGTCTCCAGGGTGCCGGCCACGAGCTGACGGTCCTGCTCCGCCAGGACCTCGAAGGCTCCGGGCCGGTGGAGCAGATCGAGTGGCAGCACCAGGCGCTCGAAGTCGGTCTGATCAGGACCGCGGCTGGTTGCCCACGATGGGTGATCAGGACCGGCTCACGCCCAGCGATGTCGATCGCCTCCGGGAGCCGGGCTCGAGCCTCGCTGTAGGGCAGCACGCTGGTGGCACCAGCACGAGTGAGTTGTACAACTCGCCTGGTCCGACGCCCGGCTATCGCCTCCGGATGAGTCGGAGGTCGACCAGGAGCGGGACGAGGGTGCGCTCGCGCAGGCAGCCGAACCACAGCCCCGCCTGGTAGGCCAGGTCGTCGAGCAGACCGGCGGCGGCGAAGGCCGGGGGCGGGAGCGAGGGGCGAAGGCGGCGCCAGTCGAGCAAGGCGGGGAGGAGGGCGGCCGCGCCCAGGCCGAGGAGCGCGCCACGACGCCGGCCCCGGCCGGCCAGCAGGGCCAGGCCCAGGGCGGGGAGGCCGTAGTAGCGGCAGAGCTGCCGGCAGAGGTGGTAGAGGCCGGCCGCCTGCCCGGCCGCCAGCGCGCCAAGGGCGGGCCGGGGCGAGATGCCCAGGTCGCTCAGCCGCCGGACGGCGATCGCCGTCTCGACGGCCAGGGCCAGACCGCCCAGGGCGGCCGGCCGGCGCCGGCCGAGCAGGACGGCGAGCATCCCCGCCAGGGCAGCGGCGGCCCCGGGGCTGAGGGCGAGCCAGCGCCGGTTCTCCGGGTGCCGGCGCAGCAGGGCGGCCTCCGAAGCCGCGTACCGGGCGCGGGTGAGCGCGAAGTCGCGCAGACGCCCTCGGTGGTCGTGCCGGACCGCGGCCAGCGGCTGGTAGACGGCGCTTCGGCCCCGGGCGACCAGGCGCCAGCACAGGTCCACGTCCTCGCCGTGGCGCAGCCGCTCGTCGAAGCCGCCCACGGCCTCGAAATCGGCCCGGCGCACGGCCAGGTTGGCCGCGACCAGGTAGGGAACCCGGGTCCGGGGCCGGGCCGGGGCCGGGCGCGGACCCAGGTCGAGCGGGGAGCGCACCGCCTCGTACCGTTCCAGCCAGCCCCGCTCTCGGGCGGGGAGGACACGACCGCCGGCCGCGGCCACGCCCGGGCCGGCCAGCTCGGTGACCAGCTCCCGGAGCCAGCCCTCCTCCGCCCGGCAGTCGCTGTCGATGAAGACCAGCACCTCGCCGCGCGCCTCGCGGGCCCCCGCGTTACGGGCCGCCGCCGGGCCCCGTGGGGCCGGCAGCCGCAGCACGCGCGCGCCTTCGACCGGCGGGAGCGGCTCCAGGGAGCCGTCGTCCACCACCACGACCTCGACCCGGTCTCCCGGATAGCGCAGGCGGCGGATGGAGGCGAGGCAGGCCGCGAGCTGCGTCGGGCGGTCGCGCACCGGCACCACCAACGTGACCTTCGGCCAGGACTCCGGCACCGGGCGCATCTCGACCAGGCCGAGGGAGGAGAGATGGTACAGCAGCCCCACCTCCGCTCGGGAGGGGGTCAGCGTTCGCCCCTCGCTCACGGCCTCGAGGAGGCGTGCGCCGGCCTCTCGCAGCTCCACCACGGCCAGGGGTCGTTCCCGCACCGCCAGGCAGCGGCCACGGCTCCGCTCGAGCCGCACGCCCGGCGAGAGACGGCAGCGGAACCTGGTACCGGTCAGCGCAGCGGCACCGGGCGCAGCGGCCGGGGGGTGAGCGGGAGCGGGATGAGCGTGCTCGTGGGGCCGGTCTCGGGCTCGAACACGCACTCCGGGTCGGGGTCGTCGAGGGAGGCGCCGGTGAAGTGCTTGGCGGCCATGCAGCCGCCGTGGCAGCGGCCGTAGGCGCCACAGCTCCGGCAGCGGCCCTCCACCTCCCGGGCCCGCAGGCGCCGGAAGAGGGGGGAGTCCCGCCAGATGGAGGCGAACGACCGCTCGCGGACGTTCCCGGCCCGAAACTCCGGGGCCAGCACGAAGGGACAGGCGTAGACGTCGCCCCGGGGGTCGACGCAGCACACGATGCGTCCGGCGCCGCAGAGGTTGAGGCCGTCCAGGGGCGCGCCCAGGGCGGAGAGGTGGAAGAAGGAGTCGCCGGTGAGGACGTCGGGATGGGTGCGCAGCCAGGCGTAGAGCCGCCGGTTCTGCTCCTGGGTGAGCTTGAGGGCGTGCCAGACCGCTGCGCCCCGTCCCGAGGGGCGGAGCCTCGTCACCCGGAGCTGGCCGCCCATGCCGGTGACCAGCTCGTAGAGGGCGTCGAGCTGGTCGAAGCTGCGTCGGGTGACGACGTGGTTGACCTTGAACCGGAAGCCCTCGCCGGCCAGCAGCTCCATCGCCCGTCGCGCGTGCTGGAACGTACCCCGGCCCCGGATGGCGTCGTTGACCTCGGGCGAGGCGCCGTCCAGCGAGATCTGCACGTCGACGTAGTCGGTGGAGGCGATCCAGCGCGCCGCCGCCCGGTCGAGCAGGGTGCCGTTGGTGCTGAACTTGACCCCGATGCGTCGCTCCAGGGCGTGCTCCATCAGCTCGAAGAAGTCGGGCCGGGCCAGGGGCTCCCCCCCGCCCACGTTGATGTAGAACACCTGCATCGCCGCCCACTCGTCGATCAGGGCCCTGGCCTCGGCCGTGGTCAGCTCGTCGGGAGCCCGCTTGCCGGACGAGGAGAGGCAGTGCACGCAGGCGAGGTTGCAGGCGTAGGTGACCTCCCAGGTGAGGCAGATGGGGGCCGACAGGCCGTGGTGGAGCGTCTCATACGACGACATGGACGATCCCCTTGCGGCGCAGGCCCTCGAGCACGGTCATCAGGTGGGGCACGGCGTCCTCCTGGAGGTCCCCGCGGTCGATCAGCTCGTCCGCGATCTCGCCCACCGGCCGCCCTCCGTCCGAGCTGACGAAGGGCAAAAGTCGCCGGTCGATGAACAGCAGCTGGCGGTCACGGTAGCTGTAGGCGAGTGCGCCGAAGCGTTCCCGACGGAGTGCCACCGCCTCGTCCAGACGGATGCGGTCGCTTCGCCTCACCGGCTCCTCGGGCTCAGTAGACGCCGCACATCCCGTCGATGGTGACCTCGCGCACCAGGAGCCGGCTCAGCTCCTGGTCGCTCATCTCGGCCCCGTAGTCGGGCTCGTCCTCCACCTCCCGGGCGATGATCGTCGCCTCCGGCCGCGACCTCGGGGCCGGGGAACCGTCCCTCCTCAGGTGCTCCTGGCTGACCATGGCGTCAGTCTAAATCGCCTATGGTGTCGGCGTGCATGCAGCCTGAGCCCATCCTGGGCGGCCACACCGCCCTGGTCACGGGCGCCGCCCGGGGCCAGGGCCGCGCCCACGCCGTGACCCTGGCCCGGGCCGGCGCCGACGTCGTGGCCTGCGACCTCTGCCGCCAGGTCGACACCGTTCCCTACCGGCTCGCCGCCCCCGAGGATCTGGAGGAGACCGCCCGGCTGGTCCGGGCGGAGGGGCGGCGCTGCCTGGTTCGGATCGTCGACGCCGCCGACCCGGCAGGGATGGAGCGGGTGGCGAGGGAGGCCGAGGCGGAGCTGGGAGGCGTGGACGTGGTCTGCGCCAACGCCGGCGTGATCAGCTTCGGCCGCGCCTGGGAGCTGAGCGAGGCACAGTGGGACGACGTCGTCCGCATCAACCTCAAGGGGGCGTGGGCCACCTGCCGGGCCGTCGTCCCGGGCATGATCGAGCGGGGACGTGGTGGCAGCATCGTGCTCGTCTCCTCGGCGGCCGGCCTGCGCGGCTACCCCGGCATCTCGCACTACGTCGCCGCCAAGCACGGGCTGGTGGGACTCATGCGGTCGCTGGCGATCGAGCTCGCCCCCCACCGCATCCGGGTCAACTGCGTGCTCCCGGGCGGGGTGCGCACCCCCATGGGGACGGCGGAGGCCATGGGGCGGTGGCTGGAGGCGGAGCCGGAGGCGGCCCGGGCCCTCATGGCGCTGCTGGCCATCGACCTGGTCGAGCCGGAGGACGTGAGCGCGGCCGTGGTCTGGCTGGCCTCCGAAGCCGCCCGCCACGTGACCGGGGTCGCGCTGCCGGTCGATGCCGGCGTACAGCTGCGCTGAACTGCCGGGCGGCGACGGGGAGGGCGGGGTCCTATGCTGTCGATATGGCCGAGGGGCAGGTGGGGATGGGGCCCTTCCTGGAGGGGCGCCGGTGGTGAAGCTGCTGATCGAGCTGCTCCTCGCCGTCTTCCTGCACCCGATCGCCTTCCTGCTCTGCCTGATCAACCTCCTGGGTCGCGGCGACCTGACCGGCCTGCAGAAGCTGGTCTGGGCGATCGTCTGCCTGATCTGGGGCGTCGGCCCCATCCTCTACCTGATCCTGGGCAACGGGGCCATGTGGTGATCGCGGTCGGGGCCGCCGCGCCGCCCGGTGATCAGGGCACCTCCGGCAGCGGCTCGCAGACCTCGTAGACGGCCCCCGCCCGCCGGGCCGCGGCTTCCATCTCGTCCCGCAGCGCCTCCAGGTTCGCGGCCGTGGGCACCAGCTCGGCCGGGACGGTCACGCGCCATCCCTCTCCCGGGCCTCTGGGCGGCCACAGCCGGGCGTCGAGCCCGGCCACCCGGACGGCGTTGACCAGGCGGCGAGCCGACTCCTCGGAGTCGCAGCGGAAGCGGCTGACCAGCACCCGGGTTTCGTCCATCACCGCGAGCGTAGCCGCCGTCCCCGGTGATGCGCCGGAGGGATCGTGGACGGCGTGGCGGGGGCAGGAGCGGTCGCCCCGCCCGCAGGGCGCCCCCGGAGCGTGCCCGGGCGAGGTCCCGGCAGGGGTGAGCGGACCCGAGGTCAGGGCGCCCCGGACCGCTCGACGCTGGCCTGCAGCTTGCGCAGGAGACGCGCCAGCTCCGCCACCTCCTCGCGGCTCAGGCCGGACAGCATCCGCCGCTGGCTCT